>Ga0157379_10000557_pt1 | contig 30087 bp, 26 predicted proteins | sample S25metaG_FD_121802 | JGI IMG/M metagenome (GOLD analysis project Ga0157379, IMG submission 121802) | Switchgrass rhizosphere microbial communities from Kellogg Biological Station, Michigan, USA - S2-5 metaG | ecosystem: Host-associated > Plants > Roots > Rhizosphere > Soil | place: USA... | reverse complement strand
GACTGCAGCACGGCGCCGAGCCCGCGCCGCGCGCGCATCGTCCTCGCCGAGAAAGGCGTCCGCCACGCGACCGTGCAGGTCGATCTGCGCAGCGGCGAGCAGTTCGGCGACGCATATCGGCGCATCAACCCGCAGTGCACCGTGCCCGCGCTCGTGACCGACGACGGCCTCGTCCTCACCGACAACGCCGCGATCGCCGCCTACCTCGAGGCGCGCTTCCCCGAGCCGCCGCTCTTCGGCACGACGCCTCGCGAGAAGGCCGAGGTCGCGAGCTGGCAGTGGCGCGTCGAGTTCGAAGGCCTGCTCGCGATCGCCGAGGCGATGCGCAACCGCTCGCCGGCGATGGCCGGGCGCGCGCTGCCCGGACCCGTCGACTACGCGCAGATCCCGGCGCTCGCCGAGCGCGGGATCGCGCGCCTGCAGCGCTTCCTCGTCGACCTGAACCAACGCCTCGCCGGGCGCGACTTCATCGCCGCGGATCGCTTCAGCATCGCCGACATCACCGCGGTGGTCGCGGTCGACTTCGCGCGCATCGTCAAGGTCCAGCCCGGCGACGAGCATCCGAACGTCAAGCGCTGGCGCGCGGCGATGGCGCTCAGGCCGGCGACGTCGCTGTAGGGCCTGTCAAGAGGCCCTGGCGCCGAGCCAGGGCCCGAGCAGCGCGATCGCACGCTCGACCTCGCGCTCGGAGATCGCGAACGACAGGCGAACGAATCCGTTCCCGTGCACCGGGTCGAAATCGATCCCGGGCGCGGTCGCGATCCCCGTCTCGTCGAGCAGCTCCTTGCAGAACGCGAGGCTGTCGTCGGTGAGGCGGCCGACGTCGACGTACAGATAGAACGCGCCTTCGGGCGGAGCGATGCCGGTGAGTCCCATCGTCGGCAGCGCCTCGAGCAGCCGAGCGCGGTTCGCCGCGTAGGTCTCGACCGACCGCCGCAGCAGCGCGAGATCGTCGAACGCCGCGAGTGCCGCGTGCTGCGCGATCGCCGGCGGCGTGAGGAAGAAGTTGATCAAATGGCTGTGCAGGGTTGCGACGCACGCCTGCGGCGCGACCAGCCAGCCGATCCGCCAGCCGGGCATCCGGAAGAGCTTCGAGAAGCTGTTGATGACGAGCGCTTCCGGCTCGACCTGCAGCGCCGTGGCGCAGCGCTGGCCGTAGGCGATGCCGTGGTAGATCTCGTCGGAGATGAAGCGCATGCCGCGCCGACGGCATTCGCCAGCCAGTGCAGCGAGCTCGGCCGCAGCGAGGACGCTGCCGGTCGGATTGGCGGGGCTCGCGACGAGGAGGCCGTGCAGCGCCTCGCTCGTCGGCGGCAGCCGCTCGGGCGCGAGGCGAAAGCCGTGCTCGGGTCCGCAGTCGATCTCGACGGCAACGCGCCCGAGCGCGCGCAGCGCGTTGCGGTACGCCGGATAGCCGGGGCGGGCGAGCGCGACGCGATCGCCGGCGGCAAACAGCGCCGTGAAGGTCGCGACGAGCCCGGCGCTCGCACCCGTGGTCAGCAGGATGCGCTCGGGCGAGACCTCGACGCCGTGTTGCTCCCGGTAGTGCAGGGCGATCCGCTCGCGCAGCGCAGCGGACTCCCAGTAGCCTGCAGGTCCCGCGACGCTCCCTTCGAGATGCGCGCGTGCCGCGGCGAGCGCCGCCGGCGCCGCGCGTTCGCTCGGCTGGCCGAAGTGCATCGGGATCACCTCGAGGCCGCGCCGCGCGCGCTCTGCCGCGCGCGCCCCGATCTGGCCGGCGTAGAAGGGCGGGATCGCGACGCCGCGCGTGGCCGGGGTCAGGGCGGAATCGAAAGCCGGAGCGGACGTCATCGCGTGGCCATCATGCCGCAGCGTCGAACCGGCGCGATGCGAACACCGAAAGGTCGAAGCCAGGTCGGCCGAGCACGCGCTCGGCGATCGCCTCGCCGAGCCCCGCCGAGTGCTTGAAGGCGTGGCCCGAGCACGCCGAGACGATCCAGATCGCGTCGTGTTCGGGATGGCGGTCGAACACGAACCCCGAGTCGGGGCTCGTCGTGTAGAGGCAGGTCGCGGCGCGAACGACGCGCGGCCCGATCGCGCGCAGGCGCAACGCGACGTTGCCGCGGTACGTCGCCTCGGCCTCGCGCGCGGAGACGGTGCGATCGACCGCATCCGGATCGGTCGTCGTCGTCTCCTGCTCGGAAGCGACCTTGACGCCGTGGACGTCGTCGACCATCGGGAAGCCGTACAGGTGCTCCTCGCCGTCGGCGGCGGCGCGGATGAAGACCGGGAACGACCCGGGCGCGTAGAGCGAGGGCGTCGACGTCTCGAACCAGAGCAGCACCTGGCGCAGCACCCGCAAATGCTCGGCGTAGACGCCGCCGACGAGGCGCGCGAGCCACGGCCCCGCGGCGACGACGATCGACGCCGCGGCGTAGGTCGCGCGTGCGGTGCGCACGCGCGCGCCGCCGGGCGCAGCGTCGATCGCGAGCACCTCCTCGTCGACGCGAAGCGTCGCGCCGCGCCGCCGCGCGCCGTCGAGCTGGGCGCGAACGCAGGCCTCGGGAAAGACGGCGCCGGCTTCGGGCTCCCAGTAGCCGATCTCGTCGCCGGCGAGCACGAACGCCGGAAACCGTGCGCCGATCTCGGCGGCGTCGAGGACCGCGTGGGCGATGCCGTGCGCGAGCGCGGCGTCGATCGTGCGGCGGACGAAGTCGCGCTTGCCGTGGTGCAGGGCGTCGCTGCGCGCAGGGCCGAAGACCAGACCGCCGGTCGCGCGGTACAGCGGCTCGCCGCACTCGCCCTCGAGCTCGCGCCAGATCGCGTGCGAACGGCGAACGAGCGGCACGTATTCCATGCCCTCGCCGATCGCCAGCCGCGTGATCCGGGTCGCACCGTGGCTCGACCCCATCGTGTGCGGCGGCGCGTAGCGGTCGATGCCGATCACCTTGGCGCCGCGGCACGCCAGCTGGTACGCGGTGGCGCTGCCGACCGCGCCGAGGCCGACGACGATGACGTCGGCGCTGGCGTCGATGGCCGAGGAGCTCACGCCGCTCACCGAGTGCACGTCATGTGCCCACCGGATCTGCTACGCCGCCTGCAGGAAGCGCGTCTCGGGCGGGTCGCCGCGAAAGTCGAGGACGACGGTGGTGGGCGTCCCCGGCAACGCCGCAGGCGCCTCCTCGCCGGCGACGAGCGCCTCGAACAGCGGCGACGGATCGAACGCGAACGCGAGCGTGCGCACCGCATCGCCGCGCGACCCGCCACCGCCCGCATCCGCGGCATGGACGTGGGTGGCGAGCTGCAGCTCGAGCCGGGCACGCTCGTAGCGCAGCACGTCGGCGGCGAAGCGCGCGGTGATGCGGCCGGCGGCGATCTCGTCGGCCAGATGCTGCGCGAACACGAGCCCCGCAGGCAGCGACTGCAGGTCGGCCATCGGCTTTTCGTCCCAGTAGCGGTCGATGATCGCGCCGAGCTCGGGCTTGAGCAGCTCGCACGTGAGCGGGAGCGCGCCGACCAGCGAGCTCAGCCGGTTCGCGCGCGCGAGGATGCAGGTGATGCGCATTCCCGGCTGGCGCGCGATGTGCAGCAGGCGGCTGCGCTCGGCGGCGTCCAGGTCGAAGCCGGCCAGCGCCGCTTCGCCGTCGCTGCGCGCGCGCAGGCAAAGCGCCGGCGAGAGCACCATGCGCGCGAAGGCGTCCTGGTAGGCGGCGAGCGTCATCGCGCGCGCCTCAGCAGCAGCGCTCCCAGATCGCGCGCGCCTTCTGCAGCTCGCGCGCGACTCCGCCGCCGGCGAGCAGCGGCGCGTACGACTCGTGGTACTCGAAGGTGACGCCGCGCACCCACGGCGCGGCGCGCAGCGTGCGCTCGAGCAGCGGCCAGACCGCAGCCGCGACCGGGCCCGCGTGCGAATCCGTGTAGAAGCCGGCGAGCTCGTCGCCGCCCGCGACGTGGATCTCGACGACCTGGCGCAGATCGAGCTCGTCGAGGAACGCCTCGGCGGCAAAGCCGTGGTTGGTGGCGTTGACGTGCAGGTTGTGGAGGTCGAGCAGCAGGCCGCAGCCCGAGCGCCGGCACAGTGCGTTCAGGAACTCCGGCTCGCTGTAGGGCTCGTCGGGCGGGATCACGAAGTAGACGTTGTTCTCGAGAAGAAACGGCACCTCGATCTGCGTCTGGATGCGCGCGATGCGCTCGGTCAGCATCGCGAGCGACTCTTCGTCGCGCGTCAGCGGCAACGTCACCGCGGCGTTGACCTCGGTGCCGTGCTCGGCGAGCCGCGAGAACGCGAGGTGATCGCTGTGCCAGGCGAAGCCGTAGCGACGCTGCCAGCGCGCGATCTGCTCGAGGTGACCGGTGTCGAACACGCTCGCACTGCCGATCGACAGGCCGATGCTGTGGCAGACGATGGGCACGCACTCGGCGAGGCTGTCGAGCGCGGCAACCGACGGGCCGAGCTCGCGATGGCGCGTGTGCGCGGCGGTTCCGGCGTCGAGCCAGAAGCGGTCGGGGATGATCTCGAGGTACTCGTACGCGCGTTCGGCCTCGGGCGAGGCGAGCGTGTCCGGGTTGAGCAGCAGGCCGACGCCGAGCGCGGGCAGCGCCTGCAGGCGGGCGAACTCCATGCGCAGGAGAGCGGGGCCGCCGTGTGGCGGACCCGGTATTCGTCGTTCGTCCCTAGAAGCCTGCGACGTCGATCTGACGGTCGAAGCGTGTGCGGATCAGGATGTCGAGTCCCGACTTGCAGCCCTCGCAGAACTTGAGTCCGACTGCCTTGAGGGCGGTCTTGTCCTTGTAAAGCCCGGCGAGCGCACCCTGCAGCTCGCCGAGCGTGGCCTTCGGCCCGACGTACATCACCGCCTGCGGGGCGCCGTTGTTCTTGGACAGCTGGACCGTGACGGAGCTCCTTGTTGCCATTCAAACCTCCACGAACTGGTTTTTCGGATGAAACATCGCCGCTTGCCATCAGGCGGCGCAGCGACTGTAAGCCTGTTCATCGCATTCAGCCATCGCAATTCGCGGCGCTGCGTGTCGCCTCGTCGTCGCGTGACGATGATGCGTCCCGTCTGGCAGTGACCGCAGCCGACGCTGCCGCGCGTCATCGGCTGCTCGCGATGCTCGTTGCCGACTGCGCAACGCCGGATCGCGCGAACGCTAGCATCGGGCGTTCGATGGAGATCGATCCGCCCGCTGCGACTGCGCGCCGCACCCGCGACCGCGCGTCCGAACGCATCCTCGCCGGCATCGGCATCGTCGTCGTCGCGGTCGCCTGCTTCGCGACGCTCGACACCGCGACGAAGGTGTCGACGCTCGGCGTCCCGATCCTGATGGGCGTGTGGGTGCGCTACGCGTTCCAGGCGGTCGTGACGACGGTCGTCTTCCTGCCGCGCCACGGCCGGGCGCTGCTGCGCACCGCGCACCCGCGCTTCCAGCTGCTGCGCGGCGCGCTGCTGCTGACGACGACGACGCTGGCGTTCTTCAGCCTGCGCTACATGCCGCTCGCCGAGTTCACCTCGATCGTGCTGACGTCGCCGCTCGTCGTCACGCTGCTCGCCGCGACGACCTTGAAGGAGGAGGTGTCGCCGTTGCGCTGGGCGCTCGTCGCCGGCGGCTTCGTCGGCACGCTCGTCATCCTGCGTCCGGGCTCGGCGATCTTCAGCTGGGCGATCGTGCTGCCGATCGCGCTCGTCCTCACCAACGCCTGGTTCCAGATCCTGACGAGCCGGCTCGCGCGCACCGAGAACCCCTTGACGATCAACTTCTACACCGGCTGGGTCGGCACGCTGATCGCGACGCTGCCGCTGCCGTTCGTCTGGACGGCGCTGCCCGACTGGGGCTGGTGGGCGCTGCTCTTCCTGATGGGCCTGATGGGAACGGTCGGTCACTTCTTCCTCATCCTCGCCTACCAGCGCGCGCCGGCGTCGACGCTGACGCCGTATCTGTACGCGCAGATCGCGTTCGCGATGGTCGGCGGCTGGCTTGTCTTCGCATACGTCCCCGACGAGACGTCGCTCGTCGGCATGGCGCTGATCGCGGTCTGCGGCGCCGCCGGCGCATGGTTGACGGTGCGCGAGCGCCACGAGGCGATCGAGCCGCCGGAGTCGTAGCGCGGGTTTGCCCGCACGCAAGCGGGCCGGAATCTTGCCCTGAGCTCCGACACCGTGTTCAGGGGGTGCCGGCCCGCCGCGGCCTTTGGCTCAATCGAGGTGCAGTGACGTCGCCCGTGCCCGGATCGATCGCTCTTCCTGCCGATGCACGGCTGCCGTCGGCGGCGCCCGCGCGCGCGGTGGTCGCCGCATGCGCCGTGCTTGCCGCGTGCGCGACGAGCCCCGAGCTAACGGCACCGACCGTCGTGCGCACGCGCGCTCCCGTCGCGTACGAGAAGACGATCGACAACTACTTCGCGTTTCGCCTGCGCAACCCGCAGAAGAACACGCGCATCAGCGTCGCGCCTGCCGAGCCCGGCGACTGTCCGATCGACGGCAGGCCGCAGTCGATCCGTGGCTGGGTCGTTCCCGTGACGCACGAGACCTTCAGCGGCGAGCTGACCGGCAAGGAGACGATCCGGATCACCGCCAAGCCGTACTGGTTCTGGTTCAACGGCGATACGATCGCCGGCATCACGTCGCGCGCCGACCTCTGCCCCGGGATCGTCAGCGCGTTCGACGATGTCGCCAGGCCGCGCGCGGCGGCGACGACGGCAGGGCCGACGCCACCCGCGCGCAGCGACCCCGCCGCGCCAGCGAAACCGCCGACATCCGCCAAGCCGAGCTCCGCCAAAGGCGCGAAGAACAAGGCGACGACGGCCGGCAAGCCGTCGAGCGCGTCGGCGAAGACGAAGACGCCCGCGCCGGCGAAGCCGCCCGAGTGAAGAAGAGCGTCGCGGCGGCCGCCGCGGCGCCGATCGCCCACGCCCAGGCGCCGCCGTCGAGCGCCCACCCCGCGCCGAGCGCGGCGAGAAATGCAGCCTTCGCCGCCATGCCGTCGAGATAGCCGCCGAGCACGCGCAGCATCCGCGCGCGGCCGCCCTGGCGGTAGCCGGCGCACGTCGCGAAGGTGCCGATCAGCGGGATCGCGGCGACGAGGCCGCAGAACTGCGGGCCGCTGCGCCGCGACAGCTCGGTGACGACGAGCGACATCGCGCCCGCGGTCGCCATCGCGACCAGCGTGCCGTCGCGCGCGCCGGAGCGGCGCTCCGGCACATGCGCCGGCAGCCGCGGCGTCGCCGCACGGCCGAGCACGACGGCAGCGAGGGCGAGCACGGCAGCGAGCGCGGGCAGCGTCGCCAGCGGCCACGTCACGGCGGCGAGCGCCGTGACGGCGAGCCAGGCGACCAGCGCCGCCCAGCCGGCGTGCACGACCGTGGCGACCCGTGCGAAGCCGGCGCCGAGCAGCACCGTGAGCCCGGTGCCCCAGAGCGAGCCGAGGACTGCGTGCGTCGCGTAGGCGCCGCCGCGCTCGAACGAAAGCCAGAACAGGGCGGGCAGCGAGTTGATCGGTACCGCGGCGGCGAGGCCAGCCGCGCGCGGGCCGGCGCGGCGCAGCGTCGCGAGCAAAAGGCCGACGGCGGCGGCGGACAATGCGGCATGGAAGAGGCTCGTGATCGGCATGGCAGTGGTCGTCGGTGCGGACACAGGGTCGGCGACTCGGCAACGTCGTCGTCGCCGCGGCGCGCATCGGGGCGGCGGAGACTGTCGGCGCCCGACCGCGGCCTCGTCCTGAAAGCGCCCTGAAACGTTCTCCAATCGCGTGAAGCGGGTCCCTGCGCGATGACGACACCCCTGCGATCCCCGCGGCCCGCGCGGCTGCGCTTCGGGCGCTTCGAGCTGCAGCCCGACGAGCGGCGCCTCCTCGCCGACGGCGCTCCGGTGGCCGTGGGCGGCCGCGCCTTCGACCTTCTGCACGCGCTCGCCGAGCGCCCCGGCCAGCTCGTCGGCAAGCACGCGCTGATGGACCTGGTGTGGCCGGGGCGCGTCGTCGAGGAGAACAACCTCGCGGCGCAGGTCAGCGCGCTGCGCAAGGTGCTCGGCGACGACGTCATCGCGACGATCCCGGGCCGCGGCTACCGCTTCGTCGCGCCGCTGGCGGCACTGAGCGCCGCCAACGACGCGGCGGCGGCGTTTCCGCCGGCGCCGGCGCCGGTTGCGCGGGAGGAGGCCGCACCGCGTGCGCTGCGGACGAACCTGCCGGCGGAGTTGCCGGCGCTGCTCGGCCGCGCCGACGACCGCGACGCGCTCGCGGCGCTCGTCGACGCACACCGGCTCGTCAGCGTCGTCGGTGCCGGCGGCATCGGCAAGTCGCTCCTCGCCAGGCACCTGCTGGCGGCGCGCCGCACGGCGTATCCCGAAGGCGTCTGCTGGGTCGAGCTGACCAACGTCGGCGATGCCGCCGAGCTGCCGGGCGCGATCGCCGCCGCGCTCGGCGTCGAGGTCGCGCACGGCGAGCCGCTCGCCGCGCTCGTCGCCGCGGTCGCGCCGCTCGCGATGCTGCTCGCGCTCGACAACGCCGAGCACCTGCTCGCGGGCGTCGCCCGCGTCTGCCAGGCGCTGCACGAAGGCGCGCCGCGCCTGCGCCTGGTCGTCACGAGCCAGGCGCCTCTGAAGCTCGCCGCCGAGCGCACGCTCAGGATCGGCCCGCTCGCCGTCCCCGAGCGCGACGCCGCGGCGGCGGCAGCGCTCGGCTTCGGCGCGGTGGCGCTCTTCGTCGAGCGCGCGCAGGCGGTCGACCAGCGATTCGTGCTCGGCGACGCCAACGCCGGCGCCGTCATCGCGACGTGTCGCGCGCTCGACGGCGTGCCGCTCGCGATCGAGCTTGCGGCGGCGCGCGCACCGACGCTCGGCGTCGAGCGGCTGCTGGCGTCGATGGCCGAGCGTCTGCGCTGGCTGACCGGCGGACGCAACCGCGCGGCGCCGCCGCGCCAGCAGGCGCTGCGCTCGGCGCTCGAGTGGAGCGAGGGCCTGCTCGACGAGCGCGAGCGGCTGGTATTTCGCCGGCTCGGCGTCGTCGCCGGCAGCGCGTCGCTCGAGTTCATCGAACAGGTCCTCGTCGACGGCGAACGCGGCCTCGACCGCTGGGCCGTCGTCGACGCGCTCGACGTCCTCGTCGACCGTTCGCTCGTCGCGGTGGTGGCCGGCGCCGACGCCGCGGCGCCGCGCTACCGGCTGCTCGAGACGCCGCGCGCGTACGCGCTCGAGCGGCTCGACGCCGCCGGCGAGCGCGGCGAGCTGCAGCGCCGCCACGCGCACGCGGTCGCCGACCTCTTCGATGCCGCCTACGCCGAGTACTTCACCGGCACGGTCGGCGTCGACGACTGGCTGCGCCGCTGCGAGGCCGACTTCGACAACGCGCGCGACGCGCTGCGCTGGGCGCGCACCGCACGCGCGGCCGAGGTCGAGCTGCGCATCGGCGCGACGCTGCTGCGCGCGTTGCCGCCGTCGTTGCACGGCGAGCGCCTCGCGCTCGCCGACGCCTGCGAGGCGCGCATCTCCGAGCACGTGCCGGAGCCGCTCAGGATGCAGGCGTGGCTCGAGCTGAGCTGCGTCCTCGCCGACACGCAGAAGGCGCGCGGGCGCCGCGCCGCCGACGCCGCGCTCGCGATCGCCCGCAAGCTCGAGGCCGCGAGCGGCGACCGCTTCGCGCTCTACCATGCGCTTTGCCGCGCGGCGTCCGCCGCGGCGCAGGGCGGCGATCTGGCGGTCGCGCGCCCGCTGCTCGACGAGGTCGAGCGGCTCGAGGACCCGGCGTGGCCGGCGCAGCGGCTGCTCTGGGCGGCCGAGGCGGCGCAGTGGGTCGCGCGCATGAGCGGCGATGCCGCCGGCGCGCTGCGCCGCGGTCGCCGTCTCCTCGTCCTCGACCGCGAGCGCGGCAGCCAGGCGCCGATCGCGATCGGCAACCTGATCGACGCCGAGCTCGCGGCGGGGGACGCGCACGCCGCGGCGCGTCTCGGCAGCGAGCTGATCGCTTCGCTCGTCGGCACGCGGCAGGAATACGCGCTCGCGTTCGCGCGCATCAACGTCCTCGCCGCGCTGCTCGCCCAGGACGACGTCGACGCGGCGAGGAGCGTTGCGCCGGCCGCCTGGGCCAACGCCGCGGTGTTCGACGTCCAGCACGCCGCCGCCGCGTACCTGGCGCTGTTCTGCGCGCTCGAGGGCCGCGTCGAAGCGGCGGTGCAGCTCGCCGCCTACTCGGAGGCGATCTATGCGGCGCGCAGCGAGACGCGCGAGCGCAACGAGACGCTCGCGACCGAGCGGGCGCGCGCGCTCGGACGCCGCGTGCTCGACGACGCGACGATGGCGCGCCTGCACGCCGACGGTGCGATGCTGCGCGACGGCGAGATCGCCGCGGTCGCGTTCCCGGCGGGCGCGCAATGACGCGGCTCGCCGGCCCGCTCGTCGCTTTCGTGCTCGCGGCGGGCGCCGTCGCCGCTGCCTCCGACGAGCCTGCAGCGGCCGCCGCTGCCGCGTCGCAAGCCGACGCGTCGTCGTCCGCTGCGGTGCCTGCGGCCAGCGCGAGCTCGCCGGCGAGCGCTGCCGCTGCGGCGGCGCCGGCGAGCGCAGCGAGCGCTGCGCAGCCCGAGCCGCTGCCGTTCAAGGACTGGAAGTGGGAAGGCGCGATCGGCCCGGTCGTCAACGTCGCGCCCGACTACTCGGGAGCGAGCACGCGCAAGGTCAGCTGGACGCCCGGCTTCTACATCCGCTATGGCCGGCTCACGGCGAGCAACACCGGCGGCTTCGTGACGCGTCGCAACACGGACGACATCTTCCAGGGCGTCGGTCTCGACTTCAAGCGCGACGACCGCGTCCGCTACAACGCCACGCTGCGGATCGACAACGGCCGCAAGTCGTCGGAGACGCGCGGCCTCGAAGGCATCGACGACGTCAGGCGGACGCTGCGGGGGCGCTTCTCGGCGACGTGGCAGGTCGAGCCGGCGTGGAAGGTCGCGAGCGGCCTCAACGTCGACCTGCTCGGCCACGGCGGCGGCAACGTTCTCGACCTCGGCGCGACGCACGAGCGGCGCTGGAGCGAAGCGACGACGTGGAGCCTGAGCGCCGCCGTGACCGCCGGCGACGCACGCTACATGCGCAGCTGGTACGGCGTCAGCGAGTCGGGATCGGCGGCAAGCGGCAAGCCGGTCTACCTGCCCGGCGCGGGACTGCGCGACGTCGGCTTCGCGAGCGGCTGGCGGACCGAGATCGGCCAGGACTGGATCGTCCTCTGGGGCGCATCGGTCGGACGACTGCTCGGCCCGGCGGCGGCGAGCCCGCTGACGACGTCGACGAGCGAGTGGCGCGTCTACGGCGGCGTCGCCTGGCGCTTCTGACGACGCGCGACGCGGCGCGTGCGCGCGCGGCGCGTGCGCGTGCGGCGCGACTCAGGCGCGGCGCTCGCGCGCGGCTGCTGCGCTCCAGCGCTCGCGCTGCGCCGGCGACGACGCGAACGTGCGGCCGAACAGGCGCGGGCCACGCACTGCCATGAGCAGCGCGATCCGTGCCGCCTCGCGGTCGCCGCCGTCGGCGAGCGGAACGAGCTCGGCGAACGCGTCCGACCAGGCGCCGTGCTCGAAGCACTCCATCGCGCGGTCGAACGCTGCCGCGGTGGCGTTGTCGTGCGACCTGAGCGCGAGCGATCGTCGGTCGAAGAGCTCGTGGGTGACGTGCGGCAGCCAGTGCCGCAGCGCGGTGGCGGTCAGGGTCATGGCGTCGTCCTCCGCCCGCAAGCGGGCCGATCGAAGAGAGCGACGCATTACAGCCCCGCACGCGGCGTGCGGCCATCCACCGGAGGTGGGACGCGTCCTCAGTCGGTACGATCGCCGAGCGCGATGTCGACCTTCATCTCGCTCGCGACCGGCTCGAGCCGGCGCCGCAGCTCGTCGGTCGCGACCGCATTCGGAACGAGCAGGTGCGTCGAGACCTTGAACGTCTTCGGCGCCGTCGCGCTCGCGCCCAGCACCTCGGTGTGGATGTGCTCGATGCTGATCCCGGCCTCGGCGAGGATCCGCGTCAGGCGGCTGACGATGCCGACGCGGTCGTCGCCGACGAGCGAGAGGTCGATGCCGCGCATGCCCGCGGGCGTCCCCGAAGGATCGCTGCGCGCGATGACGAGCTTGAGCCCCGACGTCTCGAGGCTCTGCAGCGCGGCAGCGAGCGCGTCGGCGTTCTCGCGCGGCACCTCGAAGTGCACCATCCCCGCGAACTCGCCTGCCAGCCGCGACAGCCGGCTCGCCGCCCAGTTGGCGCCGAAGCGCTGCGCGCGCTCGGACAGCACGCGCACGATGCCGGGCCGGTCGGGGCCGACGACGGTGACGACGAGCGAGACCGCTGCCGACGGCGCCTCCTCGTCGAGCACGACCGCGCGCCGGACCATCGGCGCGCGCGTCGCGAAGCGGGCGTCCTGCGCCTTCGCCGGCAGCTCGCCGTGGTCGCGCGCGTGGCGGACGACGCGGGCGAGCAGATCGAGGCCCATCGGCGCGAGCGCGCGCTCCCACAGCTCGCGCGCCGACTCGCCGCGCAGCACGAAGCACCAGTCCTGCGCCGCGATCGGGCCGGCGTCCCAGCCGTCGGCGAGGTGGTAGATCGAGCCGCCCGCGATCGGATCGCCCTCGAGGACGGTCCACTCGACGGCGGCGATGCCGCGATGGCGCGGCAGCAGCGACGGGTGGTATCCGATGCCGCCGAGCCGCGACCGCGCCAGCGCATCGTCGCTGATGCGCGCATGCGTGTGCGCGGCGACGATGAGATCGGTGCCGTCGGGGATCGCTTCGCCGGGGACGATCTTCGGATTGGCGAGCACGTGCACCGGCAGCCCCGCCTTCGCCGCGGCGACGGCGAGGCGGTCGTCGGCGGCGGGGACGATCACGCACGCGAACGTGACGTCCGCCTCGCGGCGCAGCGCCTCGAGCACGGTCGCGCCGAAGTAGCGGGATCCCGCGAGAACGCATTGCATCGAAACGGCTCCTCGGTTGCGGAGCCGCCATTGTCTACGGCTGGGGTCGGCTCGCCGCCGCGTCGACGAGCGTGCGCAGCGTCGCGAGGTCGGCGGCGGCGCGCTCGCGAAAGGCGGCGTGGCGCACACGTTCGCTCGCGAGCACCTGCTCGATCGTGTCGGCGTCGAGGCGGAGGCCGAAGTCGTCCGGCAGCGGGTGCGCCGCCGCGCGGGTCGCGAACACGCGGTCGAGCACGAGGTCGCCGACGCTGGACTTGAAGTGCGACGAGTCCCAGTAGAACGCCATCTCGGCGCGGCTGCCGACGGGGGGCAGCGCCTCGGTCGTGATCGACGAGATGCCGCTGAAGTCCCACACCGGCACCGCGGCGCGGTCGCCCTGCGCGCGCGCGAGCAGGACGACGAGCGCGCGCTTGCCGCGTTCGGCGGCTCCTCCGGCGCCGAGCATCGCCGCGATCTCGATCTGGTGGACGTGCGACGGCGTGATCGCGATCCTGAGGTCGATGCCCTCGGCGCGGCAAAACGCGACGATGCGGCCGACGTACGCGAGCGAGCTCTCGGCCGGATCGGGCGGCGCCGCCGCCGCGACGCGCGCACCGGCGGCCGGGCGCGGCTGCTGGAAGCCGACCTCGAGGCGATCGATGTCGTCGAAGTACGCGCGCGGGCCGGCGCGGACGAACGCCTCGCCTTCGCGATGGAAGAACACTTCGCCGAGGCGCTGGCCGTCGGCGGCGAACCACTCGGGCTCGCCGTCGCGCTGGTGGCCGAGCATGTCGACGCTCGCGCGCAGCGCGTCGGCGCTGACCGCGATGCGCAGGTCGCCCTCGATGGCGCGCCGCCACGCCGGACGCGCGGGCGAGCGCAGCACCGTCGGATCGAAGCCGGGCCGCGTCGCGCTCGGCGCCTCGCTCAGGTGGTAGCTGTCGAGGCCGAGCAGCACCGTCTTCAGCGGCCGCACCGCGTGCGCGTGGACGAGGTAGGCGTGCATCTCGCGCGTCGTCGCGCCGTCGAACGCGAGGTTGTAGCAAGGCCCGGCGCGGTCGCGCAGCGCCGCGTGCCGGCACGAGAAGCCGACGTGGCTGCGTGAGCTGCCGAGCACGATCGCCTGCGGCCGCACGCGCTCGATCTCGTACGCCTTGAAAAGGCGAACGCGGGTATGAATCGCCGGCTTGACGGCGTTGAGGCCGTCGATCGCGAGCCACGCGTGCATCGCGAACGGATCGAGCACGGTGTTGGTCGCGGCGACGAGCGCGAGGCTGGCGGCGAGCGCGGCGACGAAGGCGAGCGCGTAGCGTGCGGCGTCGGCAGCGGCGGCGGAGCGCACGGCTAGAACTGGAAGTAAAGGAACTCGGAGACGCGCGACAGGTTGGTCATCGCGATGGCGGCGACGACGGCGCTGGCGCCCGCCCAGCCGGGCGTCGGCCGCCAGCGCCACGCCGTCGCCGCGGCGGTTGCCGCGCTCGGCGGTCCCGCGTGCACCGGCGCCTCGGATGGACCGCGGTAGCCTGTGATCTGCTGCGTGTTCGGCGCCAGCAACGCGATCGCGAGCAGCGCTGCGACGATCGCCACCGCCCACGCGTCGTGCGTCGGCGAGGCGACGCCGTCGCTCGCGAGGACTGCGGTGCCCGCGCCCGCCATCGCGCGCAGGATCGCCCACGCGGTCGGCAGATCGGCGGCGCGGAACAGCACCCAGCCGACGACGACGGCGACCAACGTCAGCGCGGCGCCGGCGAAGACTTCGACTGGACCGGCCGGCGTCGCCGACACGCGCGCGCGCACCCGCTGCCAGCCGCGATGGACGACGAGGTACGCGCCGTGCAGCGCGCCCCAGGCGACGAACGTCCACGCGGCGCCGTGCCAGAGGCCGCCGAGCAGCATCGTGACGAGCAGGTTGACGGTGCGTCGCGCGGCGCCGTGGCGGTTGCCGCCGAGCGGAATGTAGAGGTAGTCGCGCAGGAACCGCGACAGCGTGATGTGCCAGCGGTGCCAGAACTCGGCGATGTCCTTCGCCCGGTACGGCGAGGCGAAGTTGACCGGCAGCCGGATGCCGAACAGCAGTGCCGCGCCGATCGCCATGTCGCTGTAGCCCGAGAAGTCGAAGTAGAGCTGCGCCGTGTACGCGAGCGCGCCGAGCCACGCGCCGACGGCGTCGAGCGGTGCCCCGGCGGCGGCGGCGTCGAACGCCGGCGTCGCGACGGCGGCGGCGCTGTCGGCAAGCAGCACCTTCTTGGCCAGACCGATCGCGAAGATCGTCAGGCCGAGCGCGGCGAGGGGCTCGCCGTCGCGACGCGGCGCGCGCAGCTGCGGCAGGACTTCGCCGTGGTGGACGATCGGCCCGGCGATCAGCTGCGGGAAGAAGCTGACGAAGAGCGCGAACTCGAGGAGGTCGAAGCGGTCGACCTTACCGCGCTCGGCGTCGACGAGGAACGCGATCTTCTGGAAGACGAAGAACGAGATGCCGAGCGGCAGGACGATCTTCGCGAGCGTCCACTCTGCGCCGACGAGCGCGGCGGCGTTGTCGACGAGGAAGTTCGCGTACTTGAACCAGCCGAGGACGAGCAGGTTGCCGACGACGCCGGCGATCATCAGCGCGCGCGCGATGCGCGGCCGCGCGACCCGGCAGTGCGCGATGGCCCTGGCGACGACGAAGGTCGCGAGCGTGAGCGGCACGAGCAGCAGCAGGTAGACCGGGTTCCACCAGGCGTAGAAGGCGAGCGAGACGAGCACCAGCGCGGCGAGCGCGACGCGCTCGAGCCCGAGCCGGCGCAGCGCGTGGAAGACGAGCAGCGCGGCTGGCAGGAAGCCGAGCAGGAACGCGTACGAATTGAAGAGCATGGCGGGCGGGCGAGCGCGCAGCGGCCGTCGCGGCGGCCCGTCACTCCGCCGGCGGCGTGTGGCCGAAGGTCGCGTGCGCGCCGGCGCACGGCCGGTACGTGGGCTCGACGAGGATGCGGCGGAACGCCGCCATGTCGCAGGCGCCGTCGACGAAGACGCGCCTGATGTGGAAGACGCTGTCGCCGGGAGCGTTGCCGCCGTCCTCGGCGGTGAGGAGCGCCCGATAGCCGACGTCGCGCGCGAGCTGCACCATCTCCTCGGTGTACCAGCCGACCGGCCACGCGAGGTAGTCGATGCGGCGACCGGTCTTCGCCTCGAGCGTCGCCTTCGACACCGCGAGCTCGGCGCGCACCGCCGCGCGGTCCTTGCCGGGCGCGGGCGTCGCCAGCCAGGTCACCAGGTTGTCCTTCGCGTCCCACGGGTGGCTGACGGTGTGCGAGCCGATCTCGAAGCGCGGGTTCTTCGCCAGCCGCTCGATGTCGCTCCAGTCGAGATACGCGTTGCCGATGCCGGCGCCGGTGATGATCCAGAACGACGCCTGCATGCGGTGGCGCTCGAGCACCGGCACCGCGTTCAGCACGCTCTTCCAGCCGTCGTCGAACGTGAGCACGACCGCCTTCGGCGGTGCCGGCCGCTCGTTGCGCAGGATGGCGACGAGGTCGTCGATCGAGATCGTCCGCCAGCCCTCGCTCGCGAGATGGCGCATCTGCTCCTCGAAGCGGTCGAGCGCGATCACCGTCTCGCCGGGAGCGCGCGTCGGGTCGGTGACGATCTCGTGGTAGATCAGCACCGGGACGGCGGCGCGCTGCGGCGCGCCGTGCGCGCCGCTGGCAGCCGCGAGCGCGAGGACGTTCGCCACGACGATCGTGCGCAGCGCGGCGAACCTCATTCGAAGACGCTCGCGCGCTCGTAGACGCTCAGGTGCTCGGGGACCGGCTCCGGCCGCAGCTCGCGCAGCGTCTCGTCGACGCCGTGGTGGAGGTCGTTCCAGGCCGGGCCCAGGCCGATGAACGTGCCGATGCCCCAAACGAAGAGCGCGCCGTTCGCGAACGCGAACGTCGCGTGGACGACGTTGCCGTCGAGCAGGTCGTGCAGGCCGGCGAACAGGCAGACGGCGACGATGGCGAACAGCGCCGCGACGTAGCGCGCCGGGACGCGCGTGCGCCCGGCGACCTTCGGCGTGCGCAGGAACGGGATGCGATGGCCCCTGGCGGCCTGGTGCAGCGAACGCAGCACGCCGCCGACGTTGACCGGCAGCAGCAGCAGGTTGAGGACGTAGACGCGCAGCAGATCGGCGCCCTTCCGGTAGCCCGACAGGCGCAGGTCGCGTGCGTAGAGCCCGTAGTAGGGCAGCGCCGTGAGCGGCAGCCATGGGCTCTGCAGCGAGTCCGGGAACGGATACGCGAGGACGGCGAGGAGGCCGACGTTGACGCCGGCGATCGACGTCAGGTAGTGGACGCGAAAGAACCCTTCGCGCAGCTTCTGCACCCGCCGCGGGCCGCTCAGCAGGTAGCGGACGAGCTTGGGCAGGATGATGAGGCCGCCGTTGGCCCAGCGCGCGCGCTGCACGACGAGCGCGCCGAAGTCGGCCGGCGTCGCGCTGTACGCGAGCCGTTCGGGATAGTTGTAGAGGCGCCAGCCCTTGTCGATCAGGTCGACCGTCGACTCGGTGTCCTCGATCACCGTGCGGTCCTGGATGTAGCGGCGCACTGCGCGTCCGTTCTCGTCGGCGACGACCGCGATGTCGTTCAGCGCGGCATGGCGCAAGAGCGCGTTCGCGCCGACCCAGAACGTCGCCTGGTGCCGGGTGAAGCCCTGGTGGATCAGGTACTGGATGTCGGTCGTCGCGCCGGCGGTGCGCTCGAGCACGCCGGCGGCGTCGGGCACCGCGCTGTACGGCGTCTGCGCCACCGCGATGCGCTCGTTGCCGGGCGCTTCCATCACGGCGACGAGGCGAAGCGCGTAGTCGGGCAGCAGCAGGCTGTCGGCGTCGAGCGTGATCAGGAACGTCGCCGGCGGCACCTCGAGCGCAGCCTTCGCGGCGGTCGTCTCGACGAGATGGACGCCGTCGGCGTGCGCCTCGACGTCGAAGCGCTTGCCGAGCAGGCCGATGTACGTGTTGAGGTTCATCGCCTTGTTCGGCTCGTGCGACAGGTTCGCGAAGCGCTTTCGCTCGAAGCTCGTCAGCGAGACCGCGAACAGCGAAGCCAGGCGGGCGTGCTCGTGGCGAAGCGCGGCGCGATCGAGCGGCGCCGTCGCGTCGTGCGAGCGACGCAGCCAGGTCTCGCTGCGCTCGCGGTGGGCACGCGCCGGCGCGCGCAGCACGGCGTCGACGAAGAAGCGGTCGGTGTGGTCGAGGCGCTCCCAGAGCGCCGCCTCGCCGTCGAGGACGTCGGCCGCCTGCAGATAGAGAGCGCCGACGATCGCCGCCTCGCCGGGTCCCTCGAGCCGGCCCGCGGCGGCGCGGCGCAGGAACGCCTCGCGGGCGGCGAGGAACGGCGCCGAAGCCTCGGCCATCTGGTGGTCGAGCGACGTCGCGAGCGTGCGCACGGCGACGAGGGCGGCGAGGGCGTCGGGGTCGTCGAAGCGGAACGGGTCGTCGATCAGCAGCACGACGCGACGGTTCGGGTGCTCCTGCAGCGCCGCCGAGAGCAGCGTCTGGCGGACGATCCGCGCCTCCTCGCGGTACGAGGGGACGAGGAAGACGAGCGGCTCGGCGGGTCGGTCGTGGCACGCCTCGAGCTCGCCGCGGTCGTCGGGACGATGCGAGGCATGGCGCTGCAGGTGACCGATCCGTGTCAGCTGGTAGCCGACGTTGCCGTAGATCAGGAACGCGATGATCACCGTGTAGCCGCACAGCTCTAGCCAGTGCAGCAGCGAAGGCGCGACCGCCGAGCCCGCGATGTCGCGCAGGAAGAGCGCAGTCGCGGCGAGGGTGAAGACGAGCGTGCAGACGGTGAGGCGGATCTCGAACGAGATCGAGCGATCGCTGGGCATGAGGAGAGCTGGCGAGAGAGGGTGCGCCGTTGCAGCCGCAACCCGGTTGGAGTGCGGGCAGTATCGACAGCGGCATTTCGTGCAGGAGAGCGTGCGATGCGACATCCATCTCCACGTGTAAACCGCACGGAGGAACGGCGTGTACGCGACGACGGTCGGCGCCAACGCCGATGAACGGTCGGGTGCGATGCAGCGTGCGAAGCTCGCGCACCCCGTGTTCGCGTGGTGTGCGCGCGCGGCGTCACGCACTTCGGCGAGTTCCGCGTCGACGGCAACGGACGGGCGCTGCTCGTCGGCTTGCGCGGACCGAACCTCGAGCCGCCCTGATCGCATCGACCGCAGCGTCGCGACGTCGACGCTGTCGTTTCACCGTCGCCGGCAGTACGATGCGGCGGCGGCCGAACGAGCCGACGGAGTTCGCATGAAGCGCCGAGCGTGGCTGGCCAGCGTTGCGGCATCGGGTCTGGCCGGCGTTGCGGCGCCGGCCTGGCCGCAGTCGCGGCCGCGAACGGTCGGCTTCCTCGGGCCGCCGGTGCCCGACGTCGATGGTCGATCGGCCCTCGACGAGCTGCAAGCCGGACTGCGACAGCTCGGCTGGTCCGACGACCAGCTGCGCTTCGAGGTGCGCTTGCCCGGCGTCTACGAATCGCGAGAGGCGGCGAAGTCGCGTCTCGCCGTTCTGGCGCGCGAGCTCGTCGCTGCGAAGGCCGACGTCATCGTCGCCTTGAGCGACGGCAGTGCCCAGGCGGTGAAGGCGGCGACGTCGACGATCCCGATCGTCTTCCTCGTCGATCGACCCGTCGAAAGCGGCCTCGTCGCCAGCCTTGCGGCGCCCGGCGGCAACGCCACCGGAGTCACGTTCCACGTCGATCTGCTCACTGCCAAGCGGATGCAGCTGTTGAAGCAGGCGGTGCCCGGGGTCGCGCGCGTCGCGTACCTGAGCACGAACAGCGCGGACGGCGATGCCAACGCGCGCGCTGCGGCGCGCACGCTCGGCCTCGATCTCGAGCTCGTCCCGGTCGAGCGCGCCGCCGCTCTCGAAGCCGCGATCACCTCGCGACCCGAGCTCGACGCGTGGGTCGTCGAGGACTACTTCCTGCTCATGAGCAATCAGAAGCGGATCGTCGAGCTGATCGCGCGCACCCGAAGGCCGGCCGTCTATTCGTCCAACGACTGGGTGCGCGTCGGCGGGCTGATGTCGTATTGCGACGACCACAGTGGGCTCGCGCGGGCGACAGCGCGCTACGTCGACCGCATCCTGCGCGGCGCCAGGCCGGCGCAGCTGCCGGTCGAGGAACCGGTGCGCTTCGTGCTCGCTCTCAACCTGACGACGGCGCGCGCGATCGGCCTCGCGTTCCCGCCGTCGTTGCTCGTGCAAGCGGATGAGGTGATCCGATGAAATCCAACCCGGCGTTGCCGCGCGGCCTGTTGCTCGTCCTCGCGGCCTTCTCTTGCGGCGCGTTCGCCGCCGAGTGGCAGGAAGCGGACTTCCCGGCGCCGAACGCCGGCCGGCTGGCGTTCACGATCACGGCCGACGGCAACCCTGCGTGCGCGACATACGACGGCGCGAACTGCCTCTGGGGCAAGGGCAGGTCCGAGATCGACTTCTCGAAGGTGAGGCCGCTCGCGTGCGGCGCGCGGCATCGCGAGCTCTACGGCAGCACCGGGTTCGAGGACCCGAAGCACTGGTGCAATCTCGCGCTTCGCGTCGCCGGCGCGTCGACGCCGCCGACCGCTCCCGCGCCGTCGCCAGCATCGCCGCGTTCGCCGGCACCGACGTCGCCGCCCGCGACGCCAGCGCCGCAGCCGACGCCGCAGCCGGCGCCGCCGGGGACCGGTCCGCGGCTCACCGACTGGTCGCCGTGGGCGCGCGCTGCCGATGTCGACTACCGCTATCGCGTCCGCTGGGATCCGGCGAGCGGCGGTCCCGGCAAGACGGTCGAGGCGATCTTCGAGATCCACAACCGCGGCGGCAAGACCTGGACCGGCGTCGCGCGCTCGCTCGACTGCGCGCAAGGCAGCCTCTGGGGCAGCAGCGACGTCAGCGTCGGCGCGCAGCAGACGCGCCAGGTGAGCGTGCGCGGGCCGAACTGCGGCAGCGCGCGCGCCGCCGACATCCGCCCGAACATCGTCCGCCAGGGCAAGTTCGACTGACCGTTCACGGAACCAGCGTGCGGGCGCGCTCGCTGCGCGCACGCGGCCGTATCCTCGCGGCGACCGCCATGACGATCCGCTGCGAAGACGTCGCCTCGCATTCCGACTTCCGCCCGCTCGCGACGATCGCCGGCGTCGCGGTCGACCTGCGCTATGCCGGCGTGCGCAACTTCGTCGGCCGCGACCTCTACGGCAGCCTCGACTGCGCCTGGCTGCACGGCGACGCCGCCGCGGCGGTCGAGCGCGCAGTCGCGCGGCTCGCGGCCACCGCGCCCGGCCACCGACTGCTGCTGCTCGACGCGCTGCGACCGCACCGCGTCCAGATCGAGCTCTGGAACCATCTCGACGGCACGGGGCTGCGCCGCTACGTTGCCGACCCGGCGCGCGGCTCGATCCACTCGTTCGGGATGGCGATCGACGCGACGCTGATCGACGCCGCCGGCAGCGAGCTCGACATGGGCACCGGCTTCGACGAGATGACCGAGCTGTCGCACCCCGAGCTCGAGGCTCGCCATCTGGCGAGCGGCGCGCTCGGCGCGGCGCAGCACCGCCACCGCGAGCTGCTGCGCGGCGCGCTCGCGTCCGCCGGCTTTCGCGGCATCGCCAACGAGTGGTGGCACTTCGAGCTCGGCGACCGCGAGCACGTCCGCCGCAGCTTCGTCCGCATCGACTGACCGGCGCGGCGCGATCGTTGCCGTGCCGCGGCGATCTGCCGATACTGCGCCGCACGGGAGGTCGCGATGGGACGCCTTCGGCTCTACGTCGACGAGCGCGGCCGGCTGGCGATGAACGACGCCGGCTTTTCGTGGCTCGCCGCGATCAGCCTGCCGCTGTGGGCGCTGCAGCGGCGCCTCTATGTGCTCGCGGTGGTCGCGCTCGTCGTCGCCGCCGCAGTCAACGTCGGTCTCGACCCGAACGCCCAGGCGATCGCGTTCGTCGTGCAGTTCCTCGCCTTCGGCGCGCTCGCCAACCGGGTGCACCGCACCTGGCTCGAGCGCAGGGGCTGGCGCGTCACCGCCGAAGAGCCGGCGGCGAGCGCACCTGCGCCGCCGGCGGTGCCGGAGCGCTGATGCCCGATCTCGCCTGCCTGCGCGACGCGCACGCGGCGAGCCTGTCGGCGGCCGACGCGTTCGGCTGGATCGTCGGGCTCGTGTTCATCGCGCTCGCCGCCGCCGCGATCGCATCGCCGCTCGTGCGCGCCCGCTACCGCGCGCGCGTCGCCCGCCTGATGGCGTTCGAGCAGGTGCTGCCGCGGCCGGCGGCGTGGTGGCAGCACATGCAGCACCGCGCCGATGCAGCGCCGAGCGCGCCGAAGGCAGCGCCGCCGCTCGCGGCCGCCGAGCTGCGGGCGCGCGCAGCGCACGTCGAGCGGCGGGGCGCCCGCGCGACGCTCGTCGCGTGGGCCGCGTACGCGCTGTTCGCGGCCGCGATCGCCGGCGTCCTCGGCCACTCCGGGGCGATCGGCACGCGCGTCGCCGACGCCGCCGTCGCGGCGCTATTCGCCGCCGGGCCGGTGCTCGCCAATCTGCCGCGGCGCTGGTCGCGCCACGCGCTCGCGCTCGGCTCGCTGGCGCTCGCCGCCGGCGCCGCGCTCGGCACCGCGATCGATCCCGGCGGCTTCGATTCGGCGAGTGACATCGTCCTCGGCGCCGCCGTCCTCGCCGTCATCTACGTCGCGCTGCTGCACCGGAGCCTGCGCGGCCAGGTGCTGCCGGTCTTCGTCGTCGCCGTCGTGACGCTGCTCGTGCTCGCGATTCCGGCACTCCTCCTCGACGCGCGCGTCGAGAAGTGCATCGACGTCGCCACCGTCGCGACGACGCGCTCGGCCCTCGTCGTCGTGCTGACGCTGCCGGCGCTGTGGATCGGCTTTCGCGTGCTCGCCGGAGTGCTCTGGCTCGGCGAGCGCGGCTGGTTCAGCGACGTCTCGCTGCCGAGCCTGGTCGCGCTCGGCGTCGGCGCGCTCGCCTGGGTCGCGGGTTCGCCGGCGGTCGAGGCCGAGCGCGTCAGCGCGACGATCGCCGCGCTTCCGCTGCTCTGGCTCGCGGTCACCGCGCTCGCCTATGCGCTGGCGCTCGGCGGGCGGCCGGCTGCGGTGGCGGCGCCGCAGCTCCTGATGCTGCGCGTCTTCGCGCAGCGCAGCCGCCAGCACGCGCTGCTCGAGGCGATCCAGCAGCGCTGGCGCTCGATCGGCCCGATCCACCAGATCGGCGGCCCGGATCTCGCCGCGCTCAACGTCGATCTCGACGAGTGCGCGACGTACCTCACCGGCCGGCTGCACGAGCTCTTCCTGCCCGAAGCGGCGGGCGTCGAGCGGCTGCAGTCGCTGCTGCGCATGCACGCCGATCGCGAAGGGCGATTCGCGATCAACGAGGTGTTCTGCTTCAACACCGCGTGGCGGCACACCGTCGAGCAGCTCATGCGCGTGAGCGACGCCGTCGTCCTCGACCTGCGCGGCTTCACGGGGCATCGCCGCGGCACCGCGTACGAGATCGGCCTGCTCGGCCACGAAGCGCTGCTCGCGCGCGCCGTCGCGATCGGCGACGTCTACACCAACTGGCGCGACGTCGAGTCGCTGCTCGGCGAAGCCCGCGTCGACCCGGCGCAGCTCGCGCGCTTCGACGAGCGCGACGGCGTCGACGCGCTCTTCGATCGCCTGCTCGCGGTCGCCGCCCGCTGACGCGGCGCGGTGGCGCTCACGCCGGCTCGACGATCGCGGCGTTGATCAGCGAGCGCAGCTCGCGGCGGATCGGATACGTGCTCGACGGAATGAGCTGCGTCAGGAAGACGACGCAGACGTCCTCGACCGGGTCGACCCAGAACGCCGTCGACGCCATCCCGCCCCACCAGAATTCGCCGACCGACGACGTCACGCCGCAGCGCACCGGGTCGGTCGTCATCGCGAAGCCGAGGCCGAAGCCGACACCCTGGAACATCGCCTCGGAGAACATCGAGATCGAGATGTCGGCGAGGTCGCGGCCGCCCGGCAGGTGGTTGGCGCGCATGAGGCGCAGCGTCTTCGGCCCGAGCAGCCGGACGCCGTCGAGCTCGCCGCCGCGGCGCAGCATCTCGCAGAAGCGCAGGTAGTCGGCCGCGGTCGAGACGAGGCCGCCACCGCCCGACGGCGCGCGCGGCGGCTTCGTGAAGTCGAGCGGCGGCGCCGGCTCGAGCTTGCCCGCGGCCGATCGGACGTAGCAGTCGGCGAAGCGCGCGAGCTTCGCCTCGGGGACGAAGAAGTCGGTGTCGCGCATGCCGAGCGGCTGCAGGATGCGCGAGCGAACGTAGTCGTCGAACGGCATCCCGGAGACGACGCTCACGAGGTGACCGACGACGTCGGTCGAGACCGAGTAGTTCCACGCCGTTCCCGGCGAGAACTCGAGCGGCACGCGGCCGAGCTTCTCGACGAACGCCTCGAGGCTCTCGGACTCGAACGCGTCGAGCTGCAGCGCGCGGTACGCGGCGTCGACGTTGGTGCGCAACTGGAAGCCGTAGGTCAGGCCGGAGGTGTGGCGCAGCAGGTCGATGACGCGCATCGGCGCATCGACCGCTCGCGTGATGAACGCGCCCGGCACGCCGGAGCGGTAGACCGCCTGGTCGCGCCACGACGGGATCCACTTCGCGACCGGATCGTCGATCGCGATCCGCCCTTCCTCGACGAGCATCATGAAAGCGACGCTCGTCACCGGCTTGGTCATCGAGTAGATGCGAAAGATCGTGTCGTCGGCGAGCCGCTGCCTGCGCTCGAGCGAGGCGTGGCCGAGGACGGTGCGATGGACGAGCTCGCCGCGGCGCGCGACCAGGAGCTGCGCGCACGGCAGCAGGCCCGGGTCGACGTAGCGCTCGGCGAGGAAGCGGTCGATGCGGGCGAGGCGGTCGGCGTCGAAGCCGAGCGAACGGGGGGAGGCGAGGGCGGTCATGCGGCCATTCTCGCCGGGTCGCGCGGTCGCCGCGGTCTCAACCGGTTGCTATCGTCGCGCCTGCCACTTCGGGAGTCGCCGTGCCGACCAAGTTCACTTCGGGCCCGCCTGGCCGCGTCGTCGTCCTCGAGCACCGCTCGAAGGTGCTGCAAGGCAACCCGCTCGGCGACCCGAGCGTGCGGCCGCTGCACGTCTGGCTGCCGCCGCAGTACGACGACCCCGAGCTCGCCGAGCAGCGCTTTCCGGTCCTGTTCGACCTCGTCGGCTTCCTCGGCAGCGGCGCCGCGCACACCAACTGGAAGAGCTTCGGCGAGAACGTTCCCGAGCGCGCGGCGCGGCTCGTCCACCAGAAGAAGATGGCGCCGGCGATCATCGTCTTTCCGGACTGCTTCACCGCGCTCGGCGGCAACCAGTACATCAACTCGTCGGCGGTCGGCCGCTACGCCGACTACCTGACGCAGGAGCTCGTCCCGTTCGTCGACGCCCAGTTCCGCACGCTGGCGTCGCGCGAGCACCGCGGCTGCTTCGGCAAGAGCTCGGGCGGCTACGGCTCGATCGTCCATGGCATGCTCCATGCCGAGACGTGGGGCGCGATCGCCGACCACTCGGGCGACGCCTACTTCGACTTCGTCTACGCGACCGACTGGCCGAACACGCTCGACGCGCTCGCGAAGTTCGCGCAGCCGAAGCGCAAGCCCGGGCCGATCGACGTCCCCGCGCTCGCTTCGGCGCGGCTGGCCGAAGGGCTCGACGACGGCCGCATCGCGCGCTTCCTCGCCGACCTGCGGCGGAAGAGAAAGCTCGGCCCGAGCGACGGCCACACGGTGATGAACCTGTGCATGGCGGCGACGTACGACCCCGACCCGCAGGCGCCGAACGGCTTTCGCGTCCCGTTCCACCTCGAGACCGGCGAGCGCATCGAGGCGCGCTGGAAGAACTGGCTCGCGCACGACCCGATCCACATGGTGCGCCGCCACGCCAGGGCGCTGAAGAGCCTGCGCGCGATCTACGTCGACTGCGGCTGGAACGACCAGTACCACATCCACTACGGAGCGCGGATCCTCTCCGCACGCCTCGCCGAGCTCGGCATCGCGCACGCGTACGAGGAGTTTCCCGACAACCACTCCGACATCGACTACCGCATGGACACGAGCCTGCCGTTCCTCGTCGCCGCGCTCACGGGCGAGCGCGCCGCGGCGAAGCGTCCGGCACGCGGCCGCGCACCGCGTGCGCGCGCCCGCGCGTCGTGATCACGCCGGCGGCGTCGGTCTGCAGGCCGGCGCGCATCCGCTCGCGCAGCGTCGCCATCTGCGCCGGCGTCATGGCGGCGAAGTGCGGCGCGAGGCTGCGGCTCATCATCGCGATCGCCCACCAGTCGTCGAAGCCCGGGTAGGTGCGCTCGGCGGAGAAGACGTGCGTCTCGACGTCGACGAGGCCGGCGGCCGTCCACAGCGACTGCAGCACCTCGAGCCGCGCCGCGTCGACGCTCGGCGGCCAGATCGGCGGCAAGCCGAGGATGCGCGCGACCTCGTCCTGCAGCAGCGCGAACGGAAAGCCGCCGCCGACGATGTCCCATGCGTAGGTGGAGACGCTGCCGCCGGGCCGGACGACGCGCGCGAGCTCGGCGACACAGCGTGCCGGCTCGGGAACAAAGAAGATGACGAGCGCCGAAGTCGCGGCGTCGAACGACGCGTCGGGCCACGGCAGCGCCATCGCGTCGCCCTCGACGAAGCGCACCGGCGCGCCGGCAAAGCGCTGGCGCGCGAACGCGATCTGCTGCGGCGAAGGGTCGATGCCGCAGACCTCGGCGGGCGCGCAGCGCTGGACGACGAGCTCGGTGAAGGCGCCGTTGCCGCAGCCGACGTCGGCCCAGCGCCAGCCGGCGGGCGCGGCCAGCCAGTGCAGGAATTGCTCGCCGACGAGTCGGCTCCAACCGCCCATGAACGCTTCGTAGGTGGCGCCGTCGTTGAACGAAACCGGCGGAGATGCTTGCATGCGGTGCTCCTGATCGCTGCGAACGGGGCCTCCGTTGCCCGCGCGAGACGCGGATGATGCCTGCCGGCCGACTGCGCGTGGGACAGCACGCCATCGCGATGTCCTCTCGCGCCGGTTCTTCGCTGTTTTCCCTCAATCGAGCGGATGCGCCGCGGCGCCGGGCATGTAGGCTGCCTGTACGGGATCAGGACCACCATCTGAGAGGACCATGAACACCGACCCGGCACTGCGCAACGACGACGGGCGCTTCGAGCTTCGCTACCGGAGCCTTTCTGCCCACCGCTGCGGCTACGCATTCCCGTGCGACGCCCAAGGCCGGGTCGACCTCGACCAGCTGAGCGACGAGGCGCGCGAGAACTACCTTTACGCGCGCGCGATGGTCGGCTTCGACCTCCAGCATCCGGAAGTCCTGTCGGTTCACTGAGCGCCGCTGCCCGGCTATCGTCGGGCATGCCGCTCCTGCTCTCCTTCGTCGTCGACGCGTCCGCGCGCGTCGCCGGCAACGCGAGCAGGCTCGCCAAGCGCGACGCGATCGCCGAGTGCATCCGCAGCGCCGACGTCGACGAGGTCGGCATCGTCGTCGCGTATCTCGCCGGCGAGACCCGGCAAGGCCGCGTCGGCATCGGCTACGCGACGCTCGCCGCGCTGCGCGGCGGGCACGCCGGCGCGCCGACGCTCACCGTCCGCGACGTCGACGCCGCGCTCGAGCGCATCGCGTCGACGAGCGGCAAGGGATCGGCGGCGAGGCGCAGCGCGTTGCTCGCCGAGCTCTTCGCGCGTGCCACCGAGAGCGAGCAGGACCTGCTGGTGCGGCTGCTCGTCGGCGAGCTGCGCCAGGGCGCGCTCGAAGGCGTGATGATCGACGCGATCGCCGCCGCGGCCGCGGTCCCCGTCGCCGACGTGCGGCGCGCCGCGATGGTCACCGGCAGCGTCGCGAGCGCCGCACGCGTCGCGATGAGCGACGGCGTGGCGGGCCTGGCGCGCTTCTCGATTGCGCTCGGCCGGCCGCTGCAGCCGATGCTCGCGCAGCCCGCCGACGACGTCGCCGGCGCGCTCGCGAAGCTCGGCACCGCCGCCGTCGAGTGGAAGGTCGACGGCGCGCGCATCCAGGTCCACAAGTCGGGCAGCGACGTCCGCGTCTACACGCGCGCGCTCAACGACGTCACCGCGTCGGTTCCCGAGATCGTCGAGGCGCTGCAGGAAGCGCATGCCGACGAGCTGATCCTCGACGGCGAGGCGATCGCGCTCGGCGGGGACGGCGCGCCGCTCGCCTTCCAGGTGACGATGCGGCGCTTCGGCCGCAAGCTCGACGTCGAGCGGCTGCGCGGCGAGCTGCCGCTCGCGGCGTTCTTCTTCGACTGCCTCTATCGCGACGGCGCGTCGCTCGCCGACCGGCCGGCGCACGAGCGCTTCGACGCGCTCGCTGCGGCGCTGCCCGCGGCGCTCGTCGTGCCGCGCCTCGTCACCGCCGACGTCGGCGCCGCCGCCGACTTCTACGCCGATGCGCTCGCGCGCGGCCACGAAGGCGTGATGGTGAAGGCGCTCGACGCCCCGTACGAAGCCGGCAGCCGCGGCGCGAGCTGGCTCAAGGTCAAGCGCGCGCACACGCTCGACCTGATCGTGCTCGCTGCCGAGTGGGGCCACGGTCGTCGCCACGGCTGGCTCTCGAACCTGCACCTCGGCGCGCGCGACCCGGAAGGCGGCTGGGTGATGCTCGGCAAGACGTTCAAGGGCATGACCGACGCGATGCTCGAGTGGCAGACGCACGAGCTGCTCGCGCGCGAGACGTCGCGCGACGCGACCACGGTGCACGTGCGTCCCGAGCTCGTCGTCGAGGTCGCGTTCAACGACCTGCAGGCAAGCCCGCACTATCCGGGCGGGCTGGCGCTGCGCTTCGCGCGCGTCAAGGGCTATCGTCCGGACAAGCGCGCCGACGAGGCCGACACGATCGACGCGGTGCGCGCGGTCTACGACGCGCAGGCCGCGAGCGCGGCGCGCTGAGCGGCGCTACACCGCGGGTTGCGCGGGCGGCGTCGTGACGACGCGGCCGTCCTTCACCGGCAGCGTCGCGCCGGGCTTGAACGACGTGCGCACGGTCGCGTCCTTGCCGTCGAGGCGATACGTGACGTCGTAGCCGACGAGCTTCTGCGACTTCTCCTGCACCGTGCGGCAGGGCCGCTCGGTGGTCGTGACGACGTCCTTGTCCTGCATGTTCTTCTGCACGCGGTTGCCAGCGTAGCCGCCCGCCGCCGCGCCTGCGACGGTCGCGAGCGTCTTGCCCTTGCCGCCGCCGACCGTGCTGCCGAGGAGCCCCCCGGCGACGGCACCGACCGCCGTGCCGGCGATGCGGTGCTCGTCCTTCACCGGTGCCTTCTTCTGCACCGTGACGTCCTCGCAGTGCTCGCGCGGCGTGACGACCGGCTCCATGACGTCCTTCACCGCGACGACCTCGGCCGCCTTCGGCTGCGCGAGCGTGCGATAGCCGGTGACGGCGCCGGCGCCGAGCACGACCATCGCGACGCCGCCCAGCGCCATCCCCTTCAGCATCGATGTGTTCATGGCGGCGATTGTCCGGCGGCCGCGCCGGCGCGAGGGTGACGAGTCGTGTCGAATGGAAAACTGCGACGGAGGAGCCAATTCCGCCGCTTGACACGCGTCAACCCATGTGCACCCAGCCGTAGCGCGTGTGGCTCGGTTGCGCGCCGGCGGCGAGGTACTCGCGCCGCGCGAGCGCGAGCTTGTCCTGCGGCAGGCCGGGGTATTCGAGCAGCGATTTCAGCGGCGTCGAGATGCGGTTCTCGTAGTCGCGCGGCAGCGGCCGGTAGACACCACTTTCGCTGCCCGCCTCGCCGCGCATCTTGTAGAGCCGCGCCGAGTTGAGGCCGAGGATCTTGCGCTTGGCGGTCGGTGTCAGCTCGGGGTAGCCGAAGCGGCGCCGCATCTCCTCGGGAATCTGGAAGCGCCAGAGCGCCTCGATCTGCCACTGCGGCGAGCCGTTGAAGACGCAGTCGGAGCCGAACACGATGCGGTCCTCGCCGAAATACTTGAGGAGCTGGCCGAGCATGTGCGCGCACACCGTCGGCCAGGTGACGACGTTGTTGGCGAACGTCGAGCCGATCTCGGCGACGACGTTCGGCAGCCCGCCGCAGGTCTGCCCGAACTGCGTCAGCCACGGCAGGTTCGGCACGCCCTCGAGGTACTTGCGCTCGGCGACGATGTCGTCGAGCACCGGCTTCGACCACGCGAACGGCACCATGCCGCCCCAGCACGCGTGGTAGATGATGAAGTTGAAGTG
>Ga0157379_10000553_pt1 | contig 30161 bp, 27 predicted proteins | sample S25metaG_FD_121802 | JGI IMG/M metagenome (GOLD analysis project Ga0157379, IMG submission 121802) | Switchgrass rhizosphere microbial communities from Kellogg Biological Station, Michigan, USA - S2-5 metaG | ecosystem: Host-associated > Plants > Roots > Rhizosphere > Soil | place: USA... | reverse complement strand
CAGCGCCGAGACGCCACGCGGCAGTGCGGCGTAGCTCCAGCCGATGGACAGGCACAGAGCACCACCTGGGGGCGCGAACCATGGTCTAGCCCGCCGCCCACGCCCGGCGCTCTGGTGCTCGGCGAGCAGGAAATCAAACTCGCCGATGGGCGGAGCAGCGTTCCCGAGCAACTCGCTGTTCGTCGAGGGCAGCATCCAGCGTACCTCGCCGTAACGCAGACGCTCGCGCAATGCCGGAGACAGCTGTCTTTCGATTCGGGCCGCATCCAGCGGGCTCAACGGTGCAGACAATCTATAGCTGCGGTCAGGTGCGGCCTGGATCGACAATCCCAGATCCTTAAGCGCGCTGACCGCCTGGCGGATTGCTCCCGGGCTCACCGAGTGGAGCGATGCCAGTTGCTCGGCCGAATGGCTCGCACCATCTGCAAGCACCCCAAACACTTGTTGCGCCAGCAATTCCTGCGCATCCGTGCGGTCCGATGGCACAACGCTCATTCGCTGCACTCTGGAACCTCGGCCAGCATGCAGCGCACGCTGCCTCCGCCGACCTGCTCGATCGTGGGGACCGGCACCGCCAGCATGGCATCGACGCAACCGGACAGCAGCCGCAACTGCGTATCCGTAAGGGCGCTGCGCGCGCTCGCCGACATCACCAGCACCGTGGCATCTCCCAGTGCCTCGTCCCAGGTGGCGAGCTCGAGCATGTTGCCTGCGAACGCGGCTACCGCACCGCGGTCGATCTCGATGATTTCCCGATCGCTCGCGCGCAAACTCGAGAGCACCCGCTTCCGGTCGCCCGCCGGGATCGCCTCGGCGCAGACCATCGCGCAGCGGCTGCCGATCCAGAGCATGACGTTCGTGTGGTAATAGGCCTGCCCGCCAGGGTCGGTCGCTTCGAACACCACAGCTTTAAAACCCATCAGCCGCGCCCACTCGTGCACCAACGATTCATCGGTGCGCGGCGAGCGGCAGGCATAGGCGATGCGGTCGATGTGATCGAGGACCAGGCTCCCAGTACCTTCCAGAAAACGCCCCGCGCCCTCTTCGCTGCTTAGGTCGATCCGGCGCCGCTCCTTGAATCCCAGGCGCGTGCATACCGCTTGGATGATTTCATCGCGACGTTCCAATCTGCGGTTCGCGGTGAGCATCGGGTAGAGGACCACCGTACCGTCGGCATGGAAGCTGACCCAGTTATTGGGGAACAGGGCATCGGGCTTGGCCGGGCGCTCGGTGTCCTCGGCAAGCAGCACTCGCACGCCTTCGGATTCCAGCGCCCGGCGCAGGGCGGCGCTTTCGGTGCGGGCCATTCCTGCGAGAGTCGACGCCGCCAGCGTGGAGGGCAGCTGCATGGGATTGCTCGAGGCAGTCTCGGCATTGAACGCAAAGGCTGCAGGCTCGACCATCAGCACAGCCTGGGCGCACTGGCGAGCGCTGCCCGTGGGTTTCCGGCTCAAGCCCGCGGCGTCATGACTGGCTGCCTTGTTTTTCATTTCGCTTTACCGCTGCTCAGGCGTCGTATGCGCTGCGTTACAACAAGATCTGGCACTGCTTTTTTTACCAGGAAGCCATCCTTATTCCCAACATGCTGAAGAATATGGATTTTTATCAAGCTAGTTTACAGAGTGGCCTTAAGTGTGCGGTGGTCATTTGTGCGCCGCATAGTCGCTGAGGTAGCATGCCGCCGCCTTTAACAACCTGCCCGCTTCGGCAGGATACGAGTGCAAATGGCCCGAGTAATTCGCAAGTACGCCAACCGACGATTGTACGATGCGACCGCCAGCCGGCACGTGACGCTCGAGGATATTCGCAGGCTGATCGCCAGCGGCGAGCAGGTCCAGGTGCTCGACGATCGTTCGGGCGAGGACCTGACACGCGCGGTGCTGTTGCAAATTATCGCCGAGCAGGAACAGTTCGGTTCCCCTGTACTGAGCGTGCAGCTGCTCGAGGGCATTATCCGCTTCTACGGTAATCCCGTGCAGGACATGCTCTCGCGCTACCTCGAGCAAAGCCTGGGCACCGTCATGCAGCAGCAACGCTCGGTGCAGGCGCAAATGGCCAAGGCTATGGAGACCCCACTCGCCCCACTGGCCGAACTCACGCGCCAGAACATGGAAATGTGGAGCCGCATGCAGGCTCAGCTGCTTTCAGCGCTGACTCCTCGAAGCACGGCGCCCACCGGCAGCGATACCCCCGCGGGCACACCCCCGCCGGACGACCCAGTTCCCAAAACTTAAGCTTAAGGATCCGCACGTTATGGATTTGAAAGGCAAGGTCATTGCCGTCACGGGCGCTGCGCGCGGCATCGGCCGCGCATTGGCCGAGGAATTCGCCGGGCGCGGCGCCGATCTGGCCTTGATCGACCTGAAGCTCGAGGATCTTGCCGATACGCTCGCGGCCTGCCGTGCCCACGGCCTGCGCGTTCACGGTTATGGAGCCAATGTGGCGCGCGAGGCGGAGGTGATCGAGTGCTTCGATCGCATCGTCTCCGAGCTGGGACGGTTCGACGGCATCGTCAACAACGCCGGAATTGTCCGTGACGCCCTTCTCATCAAGGGCAAGGACGGCGCGGTGACCGCCAAGATGAGCCTCGAGCAATGGCAGGCCGTCATCGATGTGAACCTGACCGGCGTATTCCTGTGCGGTCGCGAGGCTGCGGAACGCATGGTCAAGCTCGGCGGCGGCGGGGTGATCGTGAACATCTCCAGCATCTCGCGCCTCGGCAACGTGGGTCAGTCCAACTACACCGCGGCCAAGGCGGGCGTCGCCGCGATGACCGTGGTCTGGGCGCGCGAACTGGCCCGTTACGGGATTAGGGTCGGCGCGGTCGCCCCAGGCTTCACGCACACGGCGATCCTGGATTCCATGCGGCCGGAATTGCTCGACAAGATGGTGGCCCCCGTGCCGGTCGGCCGTCTCGGTCAGCCTGCGGAAATCGCCCATGCGGTGCGGTTCATCTTCGAGAATGACTTCTTCACCGGGCGGGTCATCGCGCTGGACGGCGGGCTTAGACTCTAGAATGCGTTGCAATATAGACCCTTGAGTATCCGGCGGATCTCTCGCATATTTTTTTAATAATATATATATATTTCAATATCTTAGTATTTAACACTTACTGCTACCAGGCTTCGGAACAGTTCCTCTTGCAGTGCATACAAAACCCTTGTACTATGCACCCAGCCTCAACCAGACCCTACATTCCGGAGCCAAGACATGACCGACCGTAACTTTGATCCGACCGCGATTTTCGAGAACTATCGCAACACCTTTGCCCCCGCCATCAGCGCCCAGCACGAAGGCCTCAAGGCCATCGAGCGCATGGCCCGCTACCAGTACGCCGTCGCCGGCGACTTCATGGAGTGGAGCCTTTCGCACGCGCAGGCGTTCCTCGCCGCCAAGAGCCCGGTGGAGTTGGCCGCCAAGCAGGCCGAACTGGGTTCGAAGATCGGTGAGCAGCTGCGCGGCCGCGTGCAGGAACTGACCACGATCACCCGTGAGTCGCAGAGCACGCTGAACCAGATCTTCAACGAGGCCTCGGCCAAGGTTGCCGAGCTGTCGAAGAAGGCCGCCTAAGGCGATCTGCTGCTGTTGACACGAAATGGCCCCGGGCTGAGACCAACTCACCCGGGGCCTTTTCACACATGAACACTGCTACCGACATCGTAACCCCGCAGCCGTTCCTCGACGGCGCACGTGCGCAGCTCTCCAAAGCCTCGCGCTCCCCGGGCGTCGATGATTACCTGCGCGCCTGGTCGGACTATTGGCTCGGGCTCGCCGCATCTCCGGATGAACAGCTGGCACTGGCGCAGGCGGCCGCGAACGCTGCGATCGACAGCTGGCAGTTTGCCTGCCAGGCGACGCGGGCGCTGAGCGAGGGGACTTCCCTCGAGCACGACAATAACGCCGCGGCATTCGCCGGCGAGGCGTGGAATTACTGGCCTTTCAATATTTATGCACACGGCCACGGCCAACTGACCAAGTGGAGCGAGCGGGCGCTGTCGGCCATTCCGGGCATGGGTGCGGAGAACGCGCTTAGGCTCGAGTTCCTGCGCCGCTTGAGTTTGGCGGCCGCATCGCCAGCCCATTACCTGGTCACCAATCCGGACCTTCTGGCTCAGACCGCCGCCGAGGGCGGCGTCAACCTGCTGCGCGGGGCGCAGCACTGGCTCGAGGATGCCGCCCGGTTGTTCGATGGCGGCGCCGCACCCGGTGCCGCGCAGTTCAAGGTTGGCGAGCAGGTCGCGATCACCCCGGGCAAAGTGGTGCTGCGCAACGACCTGATGGAGCTTATCCAGTACAGCCCGCAGACCCCTCGCGTGCACGCCGAGCCGGTGTTGATCACGCCCGCGTGGATCATGAAGTACTACGTGCTTGATCTCTCGCCCAGCAATTCACTGGTCAAATTCCTGGTGGATCGCGGTCACACGGTTTTCATGATCTCGTGGAAGAACCCGAGCCCGGCCGACAGCGAGCTGGCGATGCGCGATTACCTTGAGCAGGGCCTGTACGCAGCACTCGATGCGGTGGGCACGATCGTGCCGGGACAGCGCGTGCATACCGTGGGCTACTGCATCGGCGGCACGTTGCTCAGCGTTGGGGCGGCCGCGCTGGCGGCAACGGGCGATGAGCGCATCGCCACCATCACTCTGCTCGCCGCTCAGACCGACTTTAGCGAGCCCGGTGAGCTTGCGGTTTTCATCTCGCCCAACCAGCTCGCTGCGCTGCAACTTCAGATGCAGCGCGATGGGGTGCTGAGCAGCCAGAGCATGGGCGCGGCCTTTGCGCTGCTGCGCGCCAATGAACTGATCTGGGCGCCGCTCATCAACCTGTACCTGCGTGGCCAGCGCAGTGCGATCAACGACCTGATGGCCTGGAACGCCGACGGCACGCGCATGCCCTGCCGCATGCACAGCGAGTACCTGACGCGCCTATACCTGCACAACGAGCTCAGCGCCGGCCGCTACACCGTGGACGGAGCGACGATCGATCTGGCGAAGCTCAAGGTGCCGATGTTCGTGGTGGGGACCGAGACCGACCATGTGGCTCCCTGGCACTCGGTGTACAAGACCCGCGCGCTGACGCGCTCTTCCGACTACACCTTCCTATTGACCAGCGGCGGACACAACGCCGGGATCATCAGCGGCGCTGTCAATCCCAAGCGCCGTCACCGGCTCCTGCACTGGGACAACCAGGCGCAGCTTGGCCCTGAAGGATTCATGGAAGGCGCTGAACTGCGTGAGGGTTCGTGGTGGGGAAGCTGGCAGGCGTGGCTTGGCGCGCATTCGCCCGGCGCCCAGTGCCCGCCCCCGCAGCTAGGAAATGCGGCTGCCGGCTACGCGCCGCTGACCGCCGCGCCGGGCGCGTACGTCCACGGCTAAGGCGCGCTTCGCCACTCTAGCGTAACGCCGCGGCCGCCTCGGTCAGCGATTTGTCCAGGATTCCCACCAGCTGATCGATCTCCGCCTCGGTGATGATCAGCGGCGGGCAGATCACGATCGCATCACGCACCGCACGCACCATCAGGCCGTTGGCAATGCAGCGATCGCGCACCACCGGTCCCGCTGTGCCTTCCTTGTCGCCGAATCTCAAGTTCGTGCCCCGCTGGCGCACGACTTCCACCGCCCCGATCAGTCCCAGGGAGCGGACTTCGCCCACGATGTCGTGCGTGCGCAGCCGCTGCAGCGCCTGCTGGAAATAAGGCCCGGTGACTTCCGCAGTGCGTTGCACGAGCCCCTCGCGCTCCATGATCTCAATGTTGCGCAACGCCACGGCCGCGCAGGTCGGATGCCCCGAGTAGGTGTAGCCGTGGAAGAACTCGCTGTCCTTGGCGCGCAGCAATTCGATGATCTCGTGCGAGACCACGGTGGCGGAGATCGGCAGGTAGCCTGAGGAGAGGCCCTTGGCCATCGTCACCAGGTCAGGCTGCAGGCCGAAATACTGGTGGCCAAACCACCGGCCCAGCCGGCCAAATCCACAGATCACCTCGTCGGCCACCAGCAGCACCCCATACTTCTTGCAGATGGCGCCGACGCGCTGCCAGTACTCGCGCGACGGGATGATCACGCCGCCTGCCCCCTGCACCGGCTCGCCGATGAACGCGGCCACGCGCTCGGGCCCCAGCTCGCGGATGCGCTGCTCGAGTGCATCCGCGGCCCGCGCTGCGAACGCCTCCTCGCTCTCCGCGAACCCATCACCGAACTTGTAGGGCTGCATGATGTGCTCGATCCCGGGAATCGGCAGGTCGCCCTGCGCGTGCATGTGCTTCATGCCACCCAGACTCGCGGCGGCCACGGTCGAGCCGTGATAGGCATTCCACCGGCTGATGAAAATTTTGCGCTTGGGCTCCCCGCGCAGATCCCAGTAGTGGCGCACCATGCGAAAGGCGGTGTCGTTGGCTTCCGACCCGGAGCTGCTGAAGAATACGTGCTGCAGATCCCCGCCGGTCAGCCCCGCGATCTTGGTGGCCAGCTGCACGGCAGGCACAGTCGCCGTGCGGAAGAAGGTGTTGTAGAACGGCAGTTGCAGCAGCTGCTCGCGGGCCACGTCGGCCAGCTCGGTGCGTCCATAGCCAACGTTGACGCACCACAGGCCGGCCATGCCATCGAGGATCTTGTTGCCGTCAGCGTCGTGGATATAGCACCCGTCGGCACGCGTGATGATGCGGCTCCCGCCCAGGGTCTGCATCAGGCGGTAGTTCTGCTGCGCTGGCAGGTGGTGCGCGAGGTCAAGTTCGCGCAGGCGGGCCGTGCCCGGCACCGGGCTGATTGTGTTTATTTTTGCATTCATGATTTACGCCTCGTGAGCCAATGAGTAATCGCCTGCGGCAGGTCGCGCTGCGAACGGCCGCTGACGTACATGCCAATGTGTCCGACATCCAGTCCCAGCGCCACATAGTCGGTGGTACCGACCAGCCCCTCGAGAGCGGTGGAGGCCGCGGGGGGCACCAGGTGGTCCTGCTTGCCGTAGATGTTGAGCACCGGCTGCTTGATGTTCTTTAAATCGACCGGGCGGCCGCCGATCTCAAGCGTGCCTTTGAGCAGCCGGTTCTCCTGGAAAAACCAGCGCGCGAACTGGGCAAAGGCTGCGCCCGCCTGTGCCGGGCTGTCGAAAATCCACTTTTCCATGCGCATGAAATTTTCCATCTGCGCCTTGTCATCGCCGGCATCCAGCAGGTTGACGTACTTTTGCTGCAGCAGCCGGAAGGGCAGCAGCGAAACGTAGGCGGCGTTGAGCACCTCGCCGGGCACCACGCCGTGCGCGGCCACCAGCGCGTCAACATCGATCCCCTGCACCCAGCGTGACAACAGATTGTCGGGGGTCTGGAAATCGACCGGCGTGACCATGGTGATCAGGTTGCGGACCCGCTCGGGATGGAGCGCGGCGTAGCACAGGCTGAATGTGCCGCCCTGGCACACGCCCAGCAGCGTGGTCGATGAGATGTTGTGCTCGCGCAGCACGACATCCAGAGCGCGGTGCAGGTAGCCGTTGATGTAATCGTCGAGGTCGGTATAGCGATCGGCCCCGTCCGGATAGCCCCAGTCGATCAGGTAGACGTCGATCCCCAATTCGAGCATCCGGCGAATCAGCGAGCGGTCGGCCTGCAGGTCCATCATGTATGGCCGGTTCACCAGCGCGTAAACGATAAGCACGGGTGGCAGGCCGGCGCTCGGAGCGATCGCCCGGTAGCGATACAGCGTCAGCTTGTCCTCGCGGTGTATCGCGTCCTTCTCCGAGCAGCCGAAGCTGACATCCGCGGCGGATTGCAGGGACTGGAGCGCAGCCGCCAGCTTCCCGGGGAGCGATCCGAGCTCCTCGACGACATCCGCCGGACCCTGCGCGGCGCCCACGCTTCAGCCCCGTGAGGCCGCGAGCGCGGCTTTAAGATCCCGCAGCTGCTGGTGGATGCTGTTGAGTTCCGAGCGCGTCGGCAGGTCGTACTGGCGCGCCCACTCCTCGAGCAACTCGCGCTGGGCTGTGCGCAGCTGGCTGGTCGCATTGGTCAGTTCCGCCTGCGCCTGCACGAAGGCGCCGGCGCGAGCCGACTGCGCGTAGACGTTTTCCGCCGAGTCCACCCACAAATCGTAGACCTCCTTGATAGAGGTCGGCGTGGCGCCGCTCTTCAGGCGCGGCGCGAGGCGCTCGGCGAGCTCGCGCAGCGCCTTGCCGATGATGTCGTTCCACTGGGCGTTGAGCTGCATTTGCGCCTGCCCGCAGCGCATGCCCAGTTGCACCAGCCGCTGCCAAGATTCCTGTTGTTCGCGGGCCGGCCCCAACGCCGGAATGCTCGCGCCCATGCCGGGAAATCCGCCCATGCCCGCAAATGCGCCCATGGCAGGAGCACCAGCACCGAACATGCCCGCGCCTGGCCAGTTCCATCCGGAAAAACCTCCTGGCGAAGGGGTGCCAAGGGACCCTGCGGCCCACAGTTGGGCGAACTGCTGCTGCAGCGCCCCGACCCCGTCGGTGAAAAAGCGCGCGCGCTGCTCCGGATCGCTCACTGCACTTGAGCGCGTGACCAGTTCCCAAAGCGAGCGGGACACTCCGAGGTACTGCTCGCACTGCTGCATGAACTGACGCGCCAGCGACTCGGCCGAGGCACCCGCCCCAGCCGCGGCCGGGGGTGTGCCGGCGCGCATCGCCCCCTGGCTGATCTCCGACCACTGCCGGAACAGGTCGGCCTGGGCCTTTTGCATGGCCGCGGCCCAATCGCCGGCCGGATTGCTGTCTGATGGCATGTCGCCTCCCTGAGGTATTTGTCAGTGGCGCCCCAGTAATGAAATCATACTGTACCCACGGCACCCCAAGGAGATCGTCGTGTCCAACAAGGCCATTCCGATAGTGGCAGCGATCGTGCTGGCCGCCGGTGCGTTTGCGTGGTACTGGTCCGCAAAGCACGCACCGCTCCCCGAACTCACCGAGCCGGCCGCAGCGCCGCCCGCGCCCGCGCCGGAGCCTTCCGAGCCTGCCGCCGCCGGGAGCGGCGCCCCCGCGCTGCCCGCGCTGGCCAACAGTGACGCCCCGTTCAATGCCGCGCTGCTGGCGCTCCCTGGCGCGGAGTCACTGAACAATCACTTAAGACCCGAAAACCTGATTCGCCACCTGGTGGCGACGGTGGACAACCTGCCGCGCCACAAGCTTGCGATCGAGCTGCGGCCGCTTGAGCCCACCGCCGGGACCCTCCGAGTCGTCGGCGGCGATCTGCAGGCCACGCTCGATGAACAAAATTCCACCCGCTACACCACCGTCATCGGCGTACTGCAGAACCTCGACATGCACGACGTCAACGTTCTGTATCGACACTACTATCCATTGTTCCAGCGCGCCTATGAGGACTTAGGCTATCCGCAGAAGAGTTTTAACAACCGGCTGCTGGAGGCGATCGATGACATGCTCGCCACCCCGCATCCGGCGCGCCCGCTGGCACTGGTGCGGCCCAAGGTGTTCTGGGAATTCGCCGATCCCAGCCTCGAGGCGCGTTCAGCCGGCCAAAAACTGATGTTGCGCCTGGGCGCCGACAACCAGACCATCGTCGAGCGGAAGTTGCGCGAATTGCGAGCACTCATCGCCACGCGCGGCGCAGCACCGGCGCCCAAGGCGCACTGACAGCTCTCTTAGCTACCTTCAGCATGCAGCTTCCAGAAACTCGACGCGGACCGTTGATGGGCGCCGCACTGGCGTCCCTGCTCATCTTTACCGGCTGTCAAACGTTAAATACCGAGCCGCCACCAGCGTCCACCACGATGGCGGGCGACTGGCGCGTCGATGCCGCCAACAGCGATGACTTCGATCGCAAGCTCGCCGAGGTGGTGCAACAGGCACGCCGGCACGACATGCCGCGAGCTCCCATGCCCACGAGCCAGCCCAGTGGTTCCGGCGCGACCGTGATCCAGCCCCTGCCCATGCCGATGGAGGAAACCGACAAGATGCGCACTCGGCTGTCGGATGATCTGCGGCCGGCAAACCGGTTGCAGATCGCCTTCTTCCAGGAAGGGCTCGAGATCACGCGCGATTCCGAGCCCGTGCGGCAATACCTGCCGGCGCAATCGGTCTCGCGGATCGACAGCAGCGGCGCCTTCACCGTTTCCTGCGGCTGGGATCAGGGCGCGTTCGTGGTTCGCGCCAAGTACACGACCCGGGGCACGCGCACCTGGCGCATCGAGCACGACACCGCCACTGACACCGTGCGGGTCACCTTCAGCGTCAACAACCCCCAATACGGCCACGTCGAAATGCACACCCTCTATCGTCGGACAACGGAAGGCTCCAATTGAAAATCCCGCGCACGCTGCACGCCATAGTCTTCGCCACGGCAGCTCTTAGCGCCGGAGCGCCCGCGCTTCGCGCACAAACGAGCGCTGCGGGCGAATCGGCCGGCTATCAGACCTTCGTCATCGGCGATGAAAACGCGCACACCCCGGACCCGGTCAGCGGCGGCCTGCTGCTCAGCGGCGGGGGCGATTGGAACTACGAGGCCTTCCGATGGTTCACGGCGCACGCCGGCCACGGCCACATCGTGGTGCTGCGCGCCTCGGGAACCACGGAGTCGCAGGACGAGTTCTACAACAACGTCAAGGGCCTGCTGTCGGTGCGCACCTTCCTGTTCACGGATCGCAAGGCGGCGTCCGATCCGCGCGTGCTCGCGGCGGTCAAGGCGGCCGATGGCATCTTCATCGCGGGAGGCGACCAGTCCAATTACGTGCGCATGTGGCGCGGCACGCCGCTCAACGAATTGCTAGATGCGCACGTGGCCTCCGGCAAGCCCTTAGGCGGCACCAGCGCCGGACTTGCGGTGCAGGGCCCGTGGCTCTACGGCTCGATGGACGGAGGCAGCATCACTTCGGCGGAAGCCATGGCCGATCCGCTCGGCAAGGCCGTCACGATCGAGGGCGACTTTCTGCACACGGAAGTGCTCTCGAAGATTTTCACCGACAGCCACTTCGACGCGCGCGCGCGCTTAGGCCGCCTGTTCGCCTTCCTGGCCAAGACCCACACGCTGGATCCGCAGCGCGCGCTGGCAGGCCTCGGTATCGCCGAGAATGCGGCGATGACCGTCGAACCGGACGGCACCGCCCGCTTCTACGCCACGGTGCCAGGCAAGCAGGCCTGGCTGGTGCAGCCTGAGGAGTTCGGGACACTCGAGCCGGGCAAGCCGCTTGATCTGAAGAACGTGCGCGTCACCGGCATTGGGCCTGGCAGCACCTTCAACGTGCGCACGCTGGAAGTCGGCAAGCCCGAGTTCGTTCGCAACTACGATATTGCCAACGGCCAGATCACGCGCCAGACGCTGCTGACGGATGGCGCCTCGGTAGCACCGGCTGAAACCGTGTTCACGCACGGTTTCGTGTACACGGTGGATGAGTCCATGCCGGTGGCCCGCTCGCTCGCCGTGCGCGGCGGACACATTGTCTATGTCGGCGATGACGAGGGCGCGCAGGCCTTCGTGGGATCCAAGACCCGGCGCGTCGATCTGGCCGGGCGCATGTTGATGCCGGGACTGATTGACGGCCACATGCACCCGCAATCCGGCGGCCTGAGTTTGGGTGAGTGCAATCTCGAGTACCGGCGGCTCACGGTGGCACAGTTCCAGGCCGTCATTCAGCACTGCATCGACGAAAACACCAAAGCCGGCGCCGACGAGTGGCTGATGGTCATCAACTGGTTCGAGCAGAACATGCTGCCGGCCGGCATCGTCCTTACGCATGCCGCACTCGATGACCTGAAGACCAAGCGCCCGATCATCGTGAGCTCCTCCTACGGCCACTCTTCGCTGACCAATCGGCGCGGACTGGAGCTTGCGCACATCGAGCGCGCTACCCCGAATCCGAAGGACGGCATCATCGTGCGCGATGCCGCCGGCGAGCCTACCGGGCTGCTGGAGGATTCAGCGCAGCACCTGGTGTACAAACTGATCCCGGACCCGACGCCGGCGGAAAATCTGCAGGGCACGCGCCGGGCACTGCTGGCCATGCGCGCCGAGGGAGTCACGAGCTTCCTCGATGCCTCCACCGATGTGGATACGCTCACTTCCTTCACCAAGGTGCAGGCCGCGGGAGATCTGACCGCGCGCGCCCATTTCGCGGTCCTGATCGAATCGGGCAGCAACTTTGATCCGGCCGCAGCGGTAGCGGACGTGGTCGCGAAACAGAAGCACTTCGATCAGGGCGCGCTAACGGTGAGTCCCACCGTCAGTGTGGATACCGCCAAGCTGTTTCTCGACGGTGTTTTTTCGGCCCCGGCGTACACCGGCGTGATGCTGCAACCGTACTTTGAGAACACGGGCACCGCGGAACATCCCATTTGGCGCCCCGGCGACAATCTCGGGCCGCCGCCGTACTTCACTCAGCAACAATTGGACGATACCCTCATCAGGCTCGCCGCCGCCGGCATCAATCCACACATGCACGCCGATGGGGACGGCGCGGTGCGCGAGGGCCTGAACGCCATCGAAGCCATGCGCAAGCACCACCCCACCGACGATGTGCGCCCGGCCATCGCTCACGATGAGATCGTGGATCCGGCCGACTATCCTCGCTACGCCGAGCTCGGCGCCCTGCCCGTACTCTCGTTCCAGTGGGAAAAGCCGGCCCCTGACGTCAACAGCCAGGCCACCGGCTACCTAGGTCCGGTGCGTGCCGCGCTCAGCGAGCCGGCGGGGCTCCTCAGGCTCTACGACGCGCGCGTGGTCTTCGGCAGCGATTGGCCGGTCGACCCGCTCGATGAGTGGCTGGCGATGCAGGTGGCGGTCACGCGTTCTGCGATCGGCGAGGAGGCGGTGCGCTTTCCGGGGCGGCTTGGGATCGATCCTGGACTTACGATTGCCGAGGCGATTCGCGCCATGACCATCAATGGCGCCTACAGCCTGCGCCAGGACGCCCTGACCGGTTCGCTCACGACCGGCAAGTTCGCGGACCTCATCATCATCGACCGCAACCTGCTGCAGATTGCCCCGGAGAAAATCGCCAAGACCCAGGTGCTGCTGACCATGGTGGGCGGGCGCGTCGTGTTCCAGTCGCCGGTGCTGTAAGCACTCAACCCACGGCGCAACCGCGGGCGGCGCGGATTCTATAGGGCTGAGTCGTCCAATTCGCCGGTGCGGATGCGCACCACGCGCCGGATGTCGGTGACAAAGATCTTGCCGTCGCCCACCTTGCCGGTCTTCGCCGCCTTGACGATGGCGTCGACCACCTGATCGACCAGGTCGTCGCGCACGCCGACCTCGATGCGCGTCTTCGGCACGAAGTCGACCACGTATTCCGCGCCACGATACAGCTCGGTGTGTCCGCGCTGCCGCCCGAATCCCTTGACCTCGGTGACCGTCATGCCGGATATGCCCAGCTCCGAGAGCGCCGATCGCACCTCATCGAGCTTGAAGGGTTTGATGACGGCGGTGATCAGTTTCATGGCGTCCCCCAAACGGACATGCGATCGCGAGCCGTTATCCTATCTTAAAACCGGCTGCGGTTGACTGCCGCGCGCCGCCTGCGCGGCGCTAACGACCGCATCGACACTGGCACCGCTTAGGGCAGCGCCGGTAAGTCCCGGAAGTGCGGCGATGGTGAGCACCTCGACGACCGGATCCTTGAGGCGCGCGAGCCGCAGTGTGCAGGCGTTGCGCTGCACCTGCTCGGCAAACTGCCCAAGCGCCTCGATGGCGGTTCCGTCCAGGTCCGGGGCTTCTTCAAGACTCAGCACCAGCGTGTGTACGCCGCGTGCCGCGGCCAGGTGCGCCACCGCGCTGTCGAGCACCGCATCCACGTTGGCGAAGAACAACGGTTCCTCCGGGCGCAGGATCAAAATACCGGGCACCGCGACCGCGTCCGGATGCGCCCTCACGCTCACAAAGTCGTGGCCGCCATCGAGGCGCCCGAGCACGCTCAGGTGCGGCTCTGACAAGCGGCGAATCAGGCTTCCCAGGCTCACGGCCACCGCGACCAGCAGACCATCGAGCACGCCGAAAACCAGCACCGCGGCGATGGCCACGCCGGTCACCAGCCGGTCGCGCTTCCACACCAGGTAGGGCCGCAGCGGCTTGAAGCTGGCCGCGTGACGCATGGCGAAAATCACGATGGCCGCCAGCACCGGCTCGGGTATCCGCGCAACCCAGGGCCGCAGGAACAAGAGTGCTGCGCCCACGCCGAGCGCGGCCACGAGTCCTGCCAGCTTGGAGCGCGCCCCGAGTGACTCATTGGTGTAAGTGGCCGAGTAGCCCGCGCCGACCGGAACTCCCTGCAGCAGTCCTGCCGCCACGTTGGCGGCTCCCAGCGCCAGCAGCTCGCGATTGACCTCGATCGCATCTCCGTGTCGCAGGGCGCAGCTGCGCACCGCCCCGTAACTTTCGGCAAACAGGATCAATAGCAGCGCGACCGCCAGCTCCACCGACTGTTTCCATTCACCGATGTCCAGCGCCGGGAACCGCAATCGCACAGCGGCCAGATCAATGTTGCCGACCAGCGCCACCCCGGCGCTGCGCTCGCCGAGCATCGTCATGGCGGCCACGCCCAGCACCAGCACCACCAGCGTGCTCGGCACCCGTGGCCAGCGCAGCAACACCACCAGCACGGCCAGTGCGGCGATTCCGATCATCACGCTGGGCAGTTGCCACTCCCCGTGCCGCTGCAACAATTCGAGCAGCAACGGTCCGAAGGCTCTTTGCGTGGCGTGCAGGCCGAACATCTTGGCGAGCTGCCTGACGATGATCACCAGCGCAACGCCGAGCGTAAATCCGCGCACCACCGAACGGGCGATGTACTGCGCCATGCGCCCCAGCCGCAGCAGGCTGCACAGCATGAACAGCACCCCGGTCATCAGCACCATGCCCGCCGAGAGCTCAAGCACGTGCGCGTCCGAGGCTCCATTGATCGAATGGAGCGCAGCCGCCAGCACCGCGGCAGAGGAAGAAGTGGCCGCCACGATCGCAAAGCGGCTGCTGCCGAAGAGCGCGTAGACCGCAAGTCCCGCGATTGCACCCAGCAGGCCGCACAGGGGCGGCACGCCGGCAATGCCGGCATAGGCGACCGACTCGGGCAGCACGAGGCCTGCGATCGCGAGGCCGGCGAGCAAATCGGGGGAAAGTGCTTTCAGGTTGCGCATGCCGCTTTAAGGCGTCCGGATCGAAACTCTCGTCGCGCATCGGGAAGCGCCAGTGTACGGCAAGCCTGCAATTGCCTTAACTGCATCGGCAGGTGCAAGATGCGCGCGCCCCGCTTTTCCAGGCGGGACAGTTAGGATCCGCACCCCTGCCTCACCGCAACCAACTCGCGCTGTCCTTCGCGCTGCTCGCGGCCCTGTTCTGGGGACTGCTCCCACTGGCGCTGCAGATGGTAGTGCCGGTGATGGACCCCTATACGATCACCTGGTGCCGTTTCCTGGTGGCCGGGCTGTTCGTGGGTCTGTTCCTTATGCACCGCAGCTCGCTCCCCCGGCCCTGGCAGCTGAGCGCAAATCTGCGCTGGCTGCTGCCCGCAGCGATGGTCGGGCTCACGCTCAACTACACGCTGTTTGTCGTCGGCGTGCACCTGACTTCGCCCGCCACCGCGCAGGTCGTGATCCAGACGGCCAATCTGTTCGTGCTGCTGGGCGGCCTGATCGTGTTTCACGAGCGCTTCAGCCCCCTGCAGTGGCTAGGGGCGATCGTGCTGCTCGGTGGGCTGCTGCTCTTCTTCAATCGCCGCCTGCCGCTGATGTTCGGCAGCGCACGCGAACTGGGAGTCGGGGTCGTACTGCTCATCATCGGCTCGCTCACCTGGGCCTGCTACGGCCTGGCGCAAAAGCGGCTGCTGCGTGAGTGGAATTCCGCGCAGGTGTTGTGGCTCCTGTACGTGGGCGGTGCGCTGTTGCTTACCCCACTCGCGCACCCCTCGCAGCTGCGAGCGCTCAACCTGGCGCAGGGCGGCGCACTGCTTTTCTGCTGCGCCAATACCCTGATTGCCTACGGGGCCTACGCCGAGGCCATGCACCTGGGCGAAGTGACCCGGGTCAGCGCCACCGTGGCCATATCCCCGATCTTCACCTCGCTCGCCAGCGTCGCGGCGGCCGGGTGGCTCCTGCCCCTGCCCGAGGCCGAGCTCCCCAATGTCTGGACCTGGCTGGGGGTGGCCGCGGTAGTCGGGGGCTCCGCATTATGTGCCCTGGGCGCCGGCAGCCAGCCCGACCTTACGCGTTAAGATCCGGCCACTTAAACCATCGCCCCCGGGGCGTACTCCAAGTTCACATGGCCGGTATCGACTTCGAAGACTTGTACCGCACCCATCTTGGCCAGGTCTATGGACTGTGCCTGCGGCTCACGGGCCAGCCAGCGCTGGCCGAGGACTGCACCCAGGAGTGCTTTATCTCGGCCTGGCGCGCCCTGCCCAATTTTGAGGGCCGCAGCCAGCTGTCGACCTGGCTGCATCGCATCGCGGTCAACACGGTGCTGGCGCACCGCCGGCGGCGGCCCTCGGATGCGATGCGCGGGGCCGGAGTGCTGGATGAGGAGGCCGGAAACGTCGCCGATTCGACGGAAGCGGCCGGCACCGCGGACATCGAGGGCGCCCTCGACCGGCTGCCGCAGGGAGCGCGTGACGTGGTGGTGCTGGTCGGCGTCTACGGCCACAGCCACGAGGAAGCGGCCGGGATGCTGGGCATCGCCACGGGCACCAGCAAGGCGCAGTTGCATCGTGGACGCAAGTTACTGGCGCAGCATTTGGGCATCGCCATGGAGGCGGCATGAATCAGGCCAAGTTCGACACGTTGGAAGCAGCGCTCGCCAGCGTGCCCAAGGAAGTGCAACCGGCGCGTGATCTGTGGCCCGCCATTGCCCGCGCCGTGCACTCATCGGCCGAGGCACCGGCCGGCTCGCTGACCGAACTTTCTGCGGCGCGCGCGAAGCGCGCCGCACGCACCGTTGCTGTGCCCTGGCCGATGGCTCTTGCGGCAAGCCTGGGCGTGGTAGCCCTGGCCGTGGCGCTGTGCTGGTCGGTGCTCCAGCAGCGTCGCAGTGCCGAGCAGGTGGCAAAGGCCGCAACGGCCGCCGAAGCGCATGCCGTCCAGGTGGCGTTTGCTCCGCCGCAGGATGCCGACTATCTGGCGGCGCACGCCGCCCTGGAGCGGACGTTCCGCAGCCGCCTGAAGCTGCTGGCGCCCATCACCCGGGCGCGCGTGGAAGCAGATCTGGAAGTGATCAGGCGCGCCAACGAGGATTTGCGCTCGGCGCTGGCGCGTGACCCCGCGAGCCCTTTGCTGTTGCAGCTGCTGCAGAGCACCTCGCAACAGGAGATTGACCTTTACACGAGCGTGGCCCAGTCCACGGAACCATTGATGATGAGGAGAACCCGAACATGAACACCACCACTTGCACGCCGGCGGTTGGAAGCGCGCCGATGCTGCTCGTCACTATCCTGCTCATGATGCTGACGCTGCCAGCCTGGGCCGGGGAACGGCCCTTCAGCGCGCAGAAGCCCGCCGATCCGGCCGGCACCGTCGAAGTCATTAATGTCGAGGGCATGATCGAAATCTCAGGCTGGGATCAGCCAACGGTCGATGTCAATGGCACCATCGGCAGCAAGGTCGAGCGCGTCGATGTGACCAGCAACGGCAACCACACCACGGTGCGAGTGGTGCTGCCATCGGGCGGCAACTGGAACGGTGACAGTTCGGCGGACCTCAAGATCCGCGTTCCGCAGAAGAGCCAGCTTGAGGTTTCTCTGGTCAGCTCGGATCTGCGCGTGTCCGGTGTCAACGGCAATCAGCACCTGCAGACCGTGAGCGGCGACATCGCCGGTGATGTCGGCGGCGATGTGCAGGTCAACTCCGTGAGCGGCGATGTGCGCCTAGCCACGCGCAGCAGCCATAACACCCAGTTCAAGACCGTAAGTGGCGATGTGAGTATCACCGGTGCCGACGGCACGGTGCAGGGCAACTCGGTCAGTGGCGATACGCAGGTGTCACTCGGCACAGTATCGCGCGCGCATTTCGAAACGGTGTCCGGCGACATCAACGTCACCGCGGCCGCGCTCGCGCCGTCGGCCCAGTTTGATGCAAACTCCGTCAGCGGTGATTTGAGGATCCAATTTGGAGCGCTTCCGGATGCAGACTTCGACGTGCAGTCCTTCAGTGGCGATATCAGAAATTGCTTCGGACCCAAGCCGGTCGAAGAGCAATACGGTCCCGGCAGCCGGCTGAACTTCCGCAACGGCAAGGGCGGCGCTCACGTGCACATCGACACTAAGAGCGGCGATGTGGCGCTGTGCGGCACCAAGTAAGAGCGGCCGCCGGCGGCCCGTTTTAGCCGCCGGCTTTAGCCCTCTAGGCCTCGATCCTGCCCCTGCTTTCCCCATGCTGAGGGCGGGTCGAGCGCCTTAAGGGTTCGCCACCGGCACCCCGTAGGGCCATAATCGCTGCGGCGATGCCGGCGGTAAGAGCAATAGGGGAGCCGTCCGGTCCCACCGATAGCATGTAACTAATTGAATTATAATGCTATTTTTGTGAAACTTTAGGCTTGGCCGCGGGTTATGCATTTAAGTGATGAGTCCCCAGTGCAGAGCCCTAAGCAGGAAGGCGACCGGAACGCCGAGTTCACGAAATTCATGCGTACCTACCAGAACATGGTTTTCTCGACTGCCGCGCGCCTGAGCGGCAATGACGCCCAGGCCGAGGACATCGCCCAGGAAGTGTTCCTGCGCGCGCACCGCAAGTTCGATGAGCTCAAGGACAATCCGCGCGCAGCGGGCTGGCTGAAAACGGTCGCCACCAATCTCACCTTCACGCACCTGACGCGCTATCGCAAGCGCTGGGTATTCTTCTCGCAGATGCAGTCTGCTGACGATGGCGACGATGATCCGGTGCTCGACTTTGCCTCCGACGAGTCGGTGGTCGAGGAGGTGCGCGGCGATGAACGTCATGAGTACGTGGAAGCGGCGCTGCGCGAACTTCCCGAGCATCAGCGAGTGCCGCTGGTGCTGTATCACTTCGAAGAAATGCCCTACGAGGACATCGCCCGCCGTCTGAATGTCTCCTTGCCCAAGGTCAAGACCGACATCCATCGCGCACGCCAGGCACTCTCCAAGGTTCTCGAACGGCGCGGCATCACGGCCGAGCAGCTGGAGGCTTAAATGACTGCACCTAACCAGCCGGCCCGCGATCCGCAGCAGCTCGAGCAGTACATCGGCAAGCTGCTCAAGGCACAGCCGTCCCGCCAGGCGCCCGCTTCACTCGAGAGCCGCGTGCTGCGCGAACTCGAGCTGCGGGCCAGCAAGCCATGGTGGCTGCAGGGATTCAGCCGCTGGCCGTGGGCCGCGCGCCTGCTGTTCCTGCCGCTGGGCTTAGGACTGGTGCAACTGTCGTTCCTGACGACCGAGCGCGTGATGGCGCTGTGGCAGACGCTGCAGCAATCGGCGCCGGCCACCAAGGCGGAATCGGGCCTGCAGTGGTTCAACAGCCTGAGCCAAGCCGTTCAAACGCTGGGCAACATGCTGACCCGCGATATACCGCAGGTCTGGATCTACGGTGGCGCCGGCCTGGCGCTGCTCCTGTACGCGGCGATGTTCGGACTGGGCGCGGCGGCTTTCCGCACCGTGCTCGCTACTTCGGAACCTGTTCGGTACCCAACATGACTAAGAAGAAGAATCCATTTTCCCTGTGGCTCGCGCTGACACTGCTCGGCCTCATTGCCTATGTGCCGGAAGGCGGCGCGACCAGCACGCCGCCGGACACGGTCGTCACCTCAGCGGATGCAGCCAGTCCGCCGCCCGCCACGGCTACACCGGAGCCTGTCGCCAAGGAAAAAAACAAAAAGGCCGACAAGAAGCACAGCGTGGAAGTCACGATCAAGGCGGGCGATGACGATGAGAAGGACACCGAGGAGCCGGCCGACGAGAAGGAGAGCAGCGATAACGCGATAGTGTCCATCGGCCACGACTCCACGCTCGCCGCCGGCGGGCACGCGGCCGCCGTGGTCTCGGTGCTGGGATCCTCCACCAGCGCCGGCGATGTCGATGAGGCAGTGGTCTCGGTGCTGGGCAACACGCACGTCACCGGACGGGTCGGCGACTCGGCAGTGGCGGTGCTCGGCAATACCTATGTCGATGGCCCCGTGGGCGAGTCGGTGGTTGCGGTGTTTGGCAATGTCGAGCTGGGCCCGCACGCGGAAGTGCACGGCGATGTCGTGGCGGTGGGCGGCGATCTGGTGCGCGATCCGGCCGCCATCATCCACGGCACCACCCAGGAAGTGACGCTGTTTGGTCACATGGGTGATTACGCGTGGCTGCACACCTGGGTGCACAACTGCCTGATGTACGGACGCCCGCTGGCCTTCGTATCGGGCTTAGGCTGGGCCTGGGGCATCGCCGTCAGCTTCCTGGTGCTCTACCTGCTGCTCGCCCTGCTGTTTCCGACGGCCGTCAATCAATGCGTGCGCACGATGGAGGCCAACCCCGGCCGCACCACGCTGGCGGCGCTGTTCACCTTCATTGGCAAGCCGATCGTATTCCTGCTGCTGGTGATTACGGTGATCGGCTCGATACTGATTCCGTTTCTGGGCTTCGCCCTGTTCGTGGCCGGCCTGTTCGGCAAGTCCGTGGCGCTGGCCTGGTTCGGGCGGCGCGCCCTGCCTGCGCGCGAGCCTGGACACGAATATCCGCCGGTGCTGGCGGTATTGGTGGGCGGCGTCATCGCTCTCATGCTGTACGTGGTGCCGGTGCTGGGTTTCATTACCTACAAGGCGCTGGATGTGCTGGGTCTGGGCATGGTGATCTACACGCTGCTGCTCGCTTTCCGCGCCCGGCGCACCGCCAGCACGGTCCCGCCGGCAGCGACGCTCGCCGACACCGCCGCGCCCGCAGCGGCGGCGGCAACTGCAGGGGCTGACATTCCCGCGGCGGAAGTCAAGGCAGCGCCGGCGCCAGCCGTTTCACTTCAGCACGCCAACCGCGCCGGTTTCTGGATCCGCATGGTGGCTTTGCTGCTCGATCTGATCCTGGTGGCGATCGTGTGCGGCATCCTCAGCATCCCGACACACCGTGGCCTGCTGCTGATCCTCGCCAGCTATGGCGCGGTCATGTGGAAGCTCAAGGGCACGACGATCGGCGGCATCGTCTGCGGCCTGCGGGTGGTAAGACTCGACGGGCGAGCGATCGACTGGCCGACGGCCATCGTGCGTGCGCTCGGCAGCTTCCTGTCGGCCGCACTGGCCGGGCTTGGATTTATCTGGGTGGTGTTCGATCCCGAGCGCCAGTCGTGGCACGACAAGATTGCCGGCACGGTCGTGGTGCACACCCCGCGCAGCACGCCCTTGATCTAGGATTGCCTGCGGACTGCGGGCTACTTCAGGTTATCGTCAAACCAGCGATATCCAAAGTAGAGCCCCGCAGCGCCGGTGAGCGCGCTCAACAGCACGCCGGCCGCAAAGCCGGCGCGAGCCCCGAGCCACCAACCCAGCGCGCCGCACAGCCACGCGGCACACAGCCCGATGAGATTGCGCATTGTGGTGCACCGCCCGCCGATTCCGTCATTATAGTGGGCGCGCGGTCGCGGTCCCGTGTCCGCACCTTAATTAAGGTACGCCCATGTCGCAGCTTTCAACGCACGGCACGATGAAGGGGTGGAATGCACTCTGGCTCACCCTGGCCGCGCTGCTGGCGCTGACGTTTTTGACGCACTGGGCCGAGCAGCCCCCGCCTCCACAGCCCGCGGATGCGCCAGCGGATGTCTTCTCGGCACAGCGCGCGGCCAGCGTCCTCAAAGGGCTCGTGGGCGATGGCCTTCCGCATCCGCTCGCCAGCGCCGCCGATGCCAGGGTCCGAGAGCAGATCGTCCAACACCTGAACGCACTAGGCGTGCCCACAGAGCTGCAGGAAGGCTGGGCGTGCGATGTTTCGCTGGCATGCGGGCGCGTGGTGAACATCATTGGCCGCATCCAGGGCACCGAGCCTGAGAGTGAGAGCGTGCTGCTGGCGGCCCACTACGATTCGGTGCCCGCGGGGCCCGGGGCCGGCGACGATGGCGTCGGCGTCGCCTCGGTTCTGGAGATCGCGCGCATCCTCAAACAGCAGCCCGCGAGGCGCCACCCCATCATCCTGCTGATCGATGAAGGCGAGGAAGCCGGGCTCCTCGGCGCACGGCTATTCGTGTCCGAGCATCCGGACGCGCACCGGGTCAAGGCCGCGGTCAATCTCGACGCGCGTGGAGATTCGGGGCCGAGCCTGATGTTCGAAACCGGCCCGGCCACCAACTGGGTCATCCGCATGTTTGCCGATGCGGCCGCGCGGCCGATGAGCAATTCGCTTTACTACTTTATTTACAAGCTGCTGCCGAACGACACTGATTTCACAGTGTTCAAGGCGGCCGGCTACGAGGGCACGAATTTCGCGCTGGTTGGCAACGTCGAGCGCTACCACACACCGCAGGATCGCTTCGAGAATCTGGACCTGGCGAGCCTCCAGCACCAGGGAGAGAACGCGCTCGCGATGGTGCAAGCCCTGGCCGCAGCCGACTTAAGCGCGCACCCCGCCTCCAGCGCGGTCTTCTTCGATGTGTTTTCGCGCACGCTCTGGCACTGGCCGGTGAGCTGGTCGCTGTGGCTGACGCTGCCGCTGATGGCGGCACTGGCCTATGCCTTGTGGACCGTCAAGCGGCAACGCGCGGTGTCCGTGCAGTCGATCGCCTATGGGCTGGCCGCGTTGCTGCTGGCCTGGGCCGGCGCGGTGGTCACTTGCGCGGTACTGCTGACCCTGACGCGCGCCGCCAATGCCGTACCGCCGGCGGTGGCCTATTCGTGGGCGCCGTTTCCCGCATTCATGCATGCGGCCGCCGTGGGTCTGGCGCTGCTCGTGCCTGGCTGGGCGCTGAAGTTGTTCCCCCAGCGCACCAATCCCTGGGGATTGTGGCTGGCATCGGTCAAAGTTCAGGCGCTGCTGGCGCTGCTGTGCGCTGTCAGGTTTCCGGAACTGAGCTACGTGTTCATCTCCCCTTCCCTGGCGGGTCTGCTCGGGGCAATTGCGGGGCTGCGCGCGAACGCGAGCCCGCAATCACCCACAGCGGTGCCGCTGCTGACGGCGGCATTGCCGGTGCTGGGCGCTGCATTTACTTACTTGCCCATACTGCTGCTGCTGTATCCGGGCCTGGGTGCCGATGCGTGGCCCGTCATCACCGCACTCACTGGCCTGGCGGTCCTAGGACTCGCACCCTTGCTTGCACAGAGCTCGGCGCAAAGCCGGCGCACGTTCGTTTGGGGAAGCGCACTCGCGGTCATTCTGGGCTGTGGCATCACCCTGGTGCTGCCGGCCTACTCCACGCGCATGCCACAACGTACGCTGCTGTGGTACCTGCTCGATGGCGACAGCGGCCAGTCGGCTTGGCTCCTGCAGCCGGACTCAAAGAGCCTGCCGCCCCAGTTCACGCTACGCGCCGTGAAGCAGCCGCAGCAGGCAACACTCCCCGAGGGCATCATTGCCGGCCCCGTGATCGCGCGCGCTCCGCACCTGAACTATGCGGCACCCGAACTGCAGGTACTCAGTGTCGAGCATCAGGGGAGCTCGGTCCTGTATCGCGTGCATGTGCACTCGGCGCGCAACGCGAATGAGGTCGAACTGGTCGTGGCCGGCGATCGGGCGATCGCTGCCACGCTCGATCTGGAGGCCGAGCACCGCGTGCCCGCTCATTTCTGGCGCGCCTCGGACGGCAGCCGCTGGCTGCAGCTGATCGGGGTGCCAGAGCAGGGACTGGATCTGACGCTCGAGGCGCCCGGTGAAGCCGACCTCAACCTCACACTGCTGGATCGATCCTACGGCGTGCCGCCAGGATCGGGCGTACGGCGTGCGGTGGCCAGGCCCCGGACCACGGCATCACAGGACGGCGATCTTACGATCGTTTACCGCTCCGTGCGCCTAAGCGCCAGCGACACTGCGCCCCGCACGTAGCGCCTCGTCTACCAGCATGCCGAGGTCCTCGGTGCGGGTGCGATGGTTGACGATGGCGGCGCGCAGGCAGTAGTTGCCGGCGAGCGTAGTGTAGGAGGGCGCAACCAGCCCGCGCTCGTGCAGGCGAATGAGCACTTCCTCGTTCAGCGCGTTGAGCTGCGCTTGCGTGCCTCCCTTGCCGCGATAGCGGAAGCACACGATGTTGAGCACCACCGGCGCCATGAGCTCGAGCTCTGGCGCCGCGCTCACCAGCTCGGCCAGGCGGTGAGCCTGGGCGACGTTCTGCTCCATCAGGCGTGCGTACTTGCGAAGTCCATGCTCCTTGAACGACAGCCACACCTTGAGCGCGCGAAACCCGCGCGACAGCTGCACCCCGTACTCGCTGAACCAGTCGGTGCCGCTCGCCAGCCCTCGCTGCGCGTGCGCCAGGTACTCAGGCGTCAGTGAGAACGCCGCGCGGTGCGCCTTGCGATCGCGCACTACGACGCAACCGGCCTCGAAGGGCAGGTGCAGCCACTTGTGCAGGTCCAGCGCCACCGAGTCGGCTTGCTCCATGCCCGCAACGAGCTCGCGGTGCTTTGTCGACAGTGCGACGACAGCTCCGATGGCTCCATCGACGTGGAACCAGAGCTGCTCGCGGGCGCAGATCTTGGCGATCCCGGCCAGATCGTCGACCGAACCGGTGTTGATGGTGCCGGCGGAGCCAATTACGGCGCAGGGTTGCAAGCCGGCGGCACGGTCGGCCGCAATTGCGGCCGCCAGTGCCGCCAGGTCCATGCGGAAGCGATCATCGGTGTTCACTTTATGGAGCGAGCGCGCACCGTGGCCGAGCAGTTCCACCGCCTTTTGTATGCAGCTGTGCACTTCGCTTGAGGCGTAGAACACCAGTGGCTTCGGCAGCGCTGCCACGCCTTCGGCACGCACGTCAATTGGACCTGCGGTGCTGCGGGCCACCGCGAGCGCCACGAGATTGGCCATCGATGCGCCGCTGACCAGCAGGCCGCTGCTGGTCAGCGGCAGGCCGACAATCTCCTTGCACCAGTCCAGCACCTGGTTCTCGACCAGGTTGCCGACATGATTGCCGCCGCCCATGTTGGGATTGACGGTGGACGCGAGAAAGTCGCCCAGGGCGCCGAACGCCGTGCCGTTGCCCATGTACCATCCCCAGAAGCGCGGATGTGTGTTGCCCATCTGGAAGGGCATGACCCATTCGCGAAAATCCTCATAGGCGCGCTCGGCGCCCTGCGGCTGCTGCGGCAGCGGCTGCTGGAATTTGGCGGCGATCTCGGATGGGGTGGCCTGCCAAACCTTGCGTTCCCTGCACTGCTGCAGGTATTCGAGCGCATCATCGACGGCACGATGCGCGAGCTCGCGCAACTGCGACCAGTCCTGCGGGTCCAAAGTCTCCTGCGTCAGTTCATCGCTCATGCTGCTTCCTTGCTCTCAAATTCGACAGCGGTCCGCCGCGGCCACGATAATCGCGGGATTATGCCGTGCCCGCAATAGTTGACATGGACCCGCGAGACATTCTGGTGCTGCCTGTCGCTAAGGCCGTGGCCGTGCCCTGGCGCAACGGTGGGGGCGTCACGCGCGAATTGCTTGCGTGGCCGGATTCCAAGGATTGGGCACTGCGAGTGAGCGTGGCCGACATTGCCGCCTCAGGTCCATTCTCGGGCTTTCCCGGTGTCGATCGCTGGTTTGCGGTGCTCTCTGGGGGCGCGGTGCAGTTAAGCACGGCGGGCACGGCTCCTCGTGAGCTGAGCGCCGGGTGCGAGACGCTGCACGCCTTTGCGGGGGACAAGCCGACCCACTGCACAATGCAGGGAGGAGCGACGCGGGATTTCAATCTGATGGTTCGACGCGATCGCGCGAGGATTTGGCAGCAACCGGTGCGAAACTCACCGGTCCTCGCTACGCGCGCTCAGGGCGCGGGCCTGTTCGTCACTGCGCCTGTCACGCTGCAGGAGGACGGCGGAGCAGCCTTAAGCGTGCCCGCCATGGCGCTTGTCTGGTGCCCGAATCCGCAGCGCTCGCTGCGCAGGCTGCGCGTCAATCCCGCGGACACGGTGCGCGGCTGGTGGCTTGAGGTCGAGACTGATCTGACGCGCGCGAGCTAGAGCACGCGTTTTAGAAACTGGCCGATGGCGAGCAGCTCCTCGGCGGAGACACTGTGCCCCATCGGGTAGGTACGCCACTCGATGGTGTACCCATTGCCGGCAAGCAGTGCGCGTGCCGCCTCGCCCATCGGTAGTGCCACCACCACATCGAGCAGGCCATGCGCCAGGAAGATCGGCGTGGCGGCGTTGGCAGCCTCGCGCTCCGCGACGAAATGATTGGACCTTGGCATGTAGCATGACAATCCGATTATCCCGGCGAGCTTCTCCTTAAGGCGGGTACCGGTGTAGAGCGCCATCGCGCCGCCCTGGGAGAATCCGGCCAGCACGATGTTGACTGTCGGCACGCCGCGCTCGTTCTCGCGGGCGATGAGCGCGCGCACCAGCGCCTCGGAGCTTCGTACCCCGCTCTCATCCTCGGCGGCATGGCGGTTGAGCTGCGCGATGTCATACCAGGCACGCATCGGCATGCCGCCATTGAGCGTGATGGGCCGGATCGGCGCGTGCGGGAACACGAAGCGCAATGCGCGCATGCCCGGCAGCACCAGCTGCGGGACGGCGGGCTCGAAATCGTGGCCGTCGGCGCCAAGACCGTGCAGCCAGATGACCGAGGCGGTGGGTTCCGGCCCGGTCGTGACTTCCACCGCTGCCAGCGTCGTGCTTGTCATTCAACAAAGTTGCCCGTTTCGGACGCGCAGTTCAACCCCGGACTCTCAGCTTGCGGTAAAATGACGCCACACCCGGCGCCGTGCCGATTCCTGCGATCCATTTTGCATTTCTCGGGATCTTGCGATCCCGCGTATTGCCGTTGAGGCCTTAAAGCTGAGTGACCTGACTTTATATCTCGCCACGGTGCTGATCTGGGGATCGACGTGGTTCGCAATTAAGCTGCAGCTGGGTACCGTGCCGCCGGCAGTGTCGGTCGCCTGGCGCTTTTTGGCGGCGGCCGCGATCCTGCTCGGCTATTCGTTGCTGCGGCGCTTGCCGCTGCGCTTTGGCGCCCGTGTGCACCTGTGGATGGCACTGCAGGGGCTGCTGCTTTTCTGTCTTAACTACGTGGGCTTCTACCTGGCCGAGCTAACTCTGGCCTCGGGACTGGCGGCCGTGATCTGCTCGATGCTGACTGTGGGCAACATTGTCGGCATGCGCGTGTTCTTCAACGTGCACACGCACGCGCGTAATCTGATCGGCGCCGTGATCGGCATCGTTGGCGTGGCCTTACTGTTCTGGCCGGATGTACGCTCGCTCTCGACCACCAACGCCCACACCATGGGCGTGCTCTGGGCGCTCGGCGCAACGCTCAGCGCTTCGCTCGGCAACATGGTGGCCACGCGCAACCAGCGACACCGGCTCCCCATCCTCCAGGTCAACGGCTGGGCCATGCTCTATGGCGCGCTCATCACTGCGGCGGCCGCCGCGGCCATGCACGAGCCGTTCAGCTTCGATCCGTCCTGGCGCTACGTCGCTTCCCTGGTGTACCTGGCGGTGTTCGGCTCGGTGTTCGCCTTCGGGGCCTACCTGACATTGATGCAGAGGATCGGTGCACACCGCGCAGGGTATGCCATGGTCGCCGTCCCGGTGGTCGCACTGCTCATCTCCACGTGGCTGGAGGACCTGCACTGGACAGCCAACCTTTGGGTCGGGGTCGCTCTGTGCCTGCTCGGGAACGTGCTGGTTCTGGCGAGCAGGCCGGAACCGCCCGCCAGCACCAGAGCTTAGAAGTCGGCGGTCAGGGTCAGCGTATAGCTGCGTCCCCGCTCGCTGAGCACATGGCCTGAAGTATCGATCATCATGGCGCTGGAATCGCCGATGTCGTCGGCGTCGAGCCGCATGACCCCCGGATGACCGAAGATCTGGAACTCATAGCGCAGCGTCAAGGAAAATTGCGAGTAGGCCGGCAGCTGCATGTTGCCGCTGTCGGTCTCCGGGCGTTCCGAGACACCCTGCCAGCCAAAACTCAGCGCCCACGGCCGCCAGCTCGGCGGCGCGTAGTCCAAGTCCGCGTTGAGGACCAGCGGCACGCTGCCCAGCGGCGTGCCGCTCAGCGTGGGATCGCTGGCATTCCCGAGCACGCTGGCCTGCAGCCATACTCCACCGAGCACCGCCACCAGACCCTGCCCGTTGTTGAGCGTGGCAGACGCCTCAAGGCCGCGATGGCGGATCTGGCCAAGCTGCATGTACACGTCGGCATCGTTGAGATTGAAGTAGGCCTTGTTCACCTCGAAGGCGCCGAGCAGGAACTGCGCGCCAGGCTGCGGCTCGTAGCGGATGCCCGCGTCAACCTGCCAGGTGGTGGTCGCCGGCGGTGACTCGCCGCGATTGACGGCGTTGGCGGGCGCCAGCGCCGAGTCCTCCAGTCCGCGCGCATAGCTTCCGTACAGCAGGAAGCTGGACGCGGGACTGTAGGTAAATCGAAACGTGGGCAACAGTGGATTGGAGCGGTCGGTCGTACTCGGGACGTCGGGCGCCTCGATGGTTCGCTGGTAGCTGACCTTCTGCAAGCCGACGCCGACCGAGCCACGCCCTGGCCATAGCTCATCAAACGAGATGCCCAGGCCGAGCTGGCGAACACGGTCGACGCTTCCCGCGGTGAAATTGACTGCCGGCGGTGGTAGCACGCTGAAATCATCGATGCTCACGCGGCCGTAGTCGGTGATCGAATCGCCCCCGAACGTACGGGATACGGAGCGCCCGCGCACCGTCAGCGCCCAGCGCTCGGCATGCGTGGCTCCTGAGGTCTGATACGACATGCGGATCTCACCGGAAGTCGAGTGCGCCGTAAGTGCCGGCAGCACATCCATCTGATGGTCGGCGGTGCGGTCCGGCGCCAGATCCAGGAGCAGATCGTTGTAGTTGTAGGCCGGATTGTCGACAGTGGAGCGAAACACCCCGGCCGCGAAGGACCAGTGCTCGGTCGCGCTGCTTCTGAGGATCGCCCCGGCGGTGCCATCGCGCCAGGTCCAACGCGTCCACTCCTGGCTTGGCAGGCGCATCTGCCGGAAAGTGGGTATGCCAAGATCGCCATCCGTGTACACAAATGGCAGGGCCTGATGCTCATTGCCCCGACTGGTGCCGGCAAAGGCGATCAGCTCCATGTTCTTCGGCAAGCCACTTCGCACGATCAACCCGGTGTCGTTGCTTTGCGTGTGCTTGGCGAAATCGAAATCCGAGTTGAGCGAACGGTGAAAGCAAAGGCTCACGCCGAAGGGCTGAGTGGAGCTGCCGTAACGCCCGTCCAGTTCTAGCGAGCTCGCCTCGAACGGCCCGACGGAGGCCACCACGCTAGTCAGGTTGCCAGCTCCCGGCATGCTCAAGGAGTAATCGGCAATCCCCGTGGGCGCCGGGAAATCAAAGGACTGCGCCGTCAGGCCCACCTTGATGGACTGTTCCGGCACCAGGCAGCTGTTGGCCGCATAGGTCTGCTGGTCGAAATACAGCCCCTCAATTCGCAGATTGCCGGCATCGCGCGGACTGAAACCGCGTACGTCCTCCGGATCGTACAGGCCGATGGTCTGCGTGCCGACGGTGGTACCGAAGGCATCGTTGGCGGCGGTCACGGCGTTGTCGTCCACGCGCTGCGCGAGGGCAATCGTCGGCAACAACACTGTCCCCAGCAGCCAAGGCCGCAATCTGCAACGTGCAATCATGAGCGATCCGCTAAGAGGGCACCTGTGCAATGAGCCGCTGCTAGGGCAGTTGACGGAGCCAGCCCAGCACGATCGTCACGAACTGCGAGGGATCGGCTACGCCGTCCTGCTCTTTGTAAGCCGCGACCGGCGAATTAAAGCGCATGAAATGGTGATTGAGGCCGGGGATCTCCCGAAATTGAGCGCTGCCCGGCCGCTCACGATTGACGACATCGGCGATCAGGCGCATCGCCGCAGGACTTTCGAACCAGTCGTATTCGCCGTACACCGCCAGCACCGGAGCGTGCACCTGCGCCCAGGCGGCGGGCCAGTTCTGACGCTGGGCCTGTTGATGGAACGCGAGCGGTCGCCCGTAATGCAGGTTGCCGCTAGTGCCGACAATCTTTGGCCAGACCTTGGCGAGTTCCGGATCAGCGCGCGCAATGACCTCGGGCGCTTCCCCCTGCAGGAGGTAGTGCGAAAAATAGTTCGCGCGCATCGTCATCTCGGTGCTGAGCCGCGCGGGCTCCGTG
>Ga0157379_10000547_pt1 | contig 30383 bp, 21 predicted proteins | sample S25metaG_FD_121802 | JGI IMG/M metagenome (GOLD analysis project Ga0157379, IMG submission 121802) | Switchgrass rhizosphere microbial communities from Kellogg Biological Station, Michigan, USA - S2-5 metaG | ecosystem: Host-associated > Plants > Roots > Rhizosphere > Soil | place: USA... | reverse complement strand
GACCAAGGCGCTGTCCGCGTCCGACTCTTCACTCGATACGGCAAGCCGAGAGGCTCTGAACCAGGATTTCACTGCCCTGCGCGACCAGATCACAACGATCGTGCAGAATGCCATCTTCAACGGTATCAACCTGGTTGACGGTTCGACAAACCAGATCACGGCCCTGGCAGCTTCGGACGGCTCGCGCCGCATCACAGCGGCGGCTCAAAACCTCAGCCTCTCCGGCGCCATCGTGACAATCTCGACAACGGCGACGATCTCGACGCAGACACAAGCCTCGACGTTAATCGCCACAATCCAGACCTCGCTTACCAATGTAAACTCGGCGCTCGCCAAACTCTCGGCTGGCGCAAAGAAGTTTTCGATCCAGAGTACGTTTTCGCAAAAGCTTGCCGACACCCTGACCGACGGCCTTGGACACCTGGTCGATGCCGACCTCGCCCGGGAAAGCGCCTTGCTGCAATCCTTGCAGGTCAAACAACAGCTCGGCGTGCAGGCACTGGCGATTGCCAACCAAGCACCTCAGACCATCCTGTCACTGTTCAGGTAAGATTCAATTCAGGTTCTGGGACAGGCGGTGCCGACGGCACCGCCTTTTTTTCCGGCAAATAATTCCCACCACTAGGCAGAATGTTCCGCTTCGCGGGCAGAATGTGCCTAACGCAGACAAGACTGGTCAAATTTTACCGGGCGAGTTTTTCCCGACGCGTCGAACAATCGATGGTTAGAATTTGCTGAATTCCGTTCGGCATGGGGCTTGCCAAGAGATGGCGTGGGCAAAACGCCCAAGAGCAAGTTGCTCGAGCAAACCAGAACGGAGTCAAACATGACCTTTAGCGTCAACACGAATTACGGCGCCCTCGTCGCGCTGCAATACCTCAGCGCCACACAGTCGCAGTTGAACCAGGTGCAAGCCCAGGTCAACAGCGGTCTCAAAGTCGCTTCGGCTCGCGACGATGGATCGACCTACGCGATTGCGCAGAATCAGCGTGGCGCGGTGGCCGGCTATGCTGCCGTCACCGACAGCTTGAACCGCGGTTCGTCCGCCATCGACGTCGCGCTTTCTGCGGGCCAGTCGATTTCGGATCTGCTCATCCAGTTGAAGACCAAGGCGCTGTCCGCGTCCGACTCTTCGCTTGATACGGCAAGCCGCCAGGCCCTGAACCAGGACTTTACCGCCCTGCGCGATCAGATCACGACCATCGTGCAGAACGCTGTGTTCAACGGCATCAACCTGGTCGACGGTTCGACGACTCAGATCACGGCTCTGGCATCTTCGGATGGCACGCGCCGCATCACGACAGCGGCGCAGCAGCTGTCGTTGTCGGGCACAATCGTTACTCTGAGCACGACAGACACGATCTCGACACAGACGCAAGCCTCGACACTTGTTGCGACTATCCAGACGTCGTTGGCCAACGTGAACTCCGCTCTCGCCAAACTGTCTTCCGGCGCGAAGAAGTTCTCGATTCAGGCTACCTTCGCCCAGAAACTGGCTGACACCTTGACGGCCGGCATTGGTAACCTGGTCGACGCCGACCTCGCCAAGACCAGCGCTTTGCTGCAGTCCTTGCAGGTCAAGCAGCAGCTGGGTGTTCAGGCGCTGTCAATCGCCAACCAGGCGCCGCAGACCATCTTGGGTCTGTTCCGCTAAGTCTGAAAATGGCGGGGGTTACACCCCGCCATTTTCATCCGCAGCGGCGAGGTCGAAGAATCGACGGTTCGCTCCGGGGCGTAGGTACGATAATCCGGTGGGAAGAAGCGAGAAACGGGCGAGGGTCGGGGGCCCTCGTCCGTTTCTTCGTCTGCGTCAAACGCCGATCAGGCTGAAGCGGAAGCGCCTCGATCCCGGCAGATAGGAAGCGGGCATGCGCGTGTCATCGAGCTCGAGTGCGGATAGTACTAGCTGACAAAAGACGCTGCCGCCAGCACTGCGATGGGTCAGCATGCCGAGCAGCGACGCGGTTGAGCGATCGACCTTGATCCGCACGCGGCTGACGGCGTCGCCGAGCTCCGCCCAACCTTCACTCATGCCAAAGCCGTGCGACGACGATACCAGGAACGACACCGGTGCGCCGTGATCCACGGTTTGACCAGCGAGGTCGAACTGCTCGAGCGCACGGCCGCCATTATGAGTCGTCAAAGTGAGATGAGCCATGTCGAAGGCATCAGGCAACAGGGTGACGTGGCCTAGGCGCAGGCTCCCCTTGCCGAATTCGCGCCAGTGGAACGTCACCTCGAAATCGATCCGCGGTGCGTCATGCGCGAAGCGCAACGTCTTGTCGATCGGTCCCTTGGCGGTCGCGATGCGTGCGGCCACATAGACATCGCCATTGGGTCCGCACCATTGCCGGGCGTCAGCCCATTCGAGGTCCGTGATCTTGTGTTCGCCTGGGCCCTCGAACACGCAGTTACCCGTGTACCAATCGGCCTGCAGGGCGATGTCGTCGAAGTGACCATGTGCCAGCCCGCCAAGCGTGGCCCGAGCGTGGTTGGCAAAGTGGACTCTATCGAGTGCCAGTCCGCGCCGACGGTCGAGTGTGGCCTTAATGTGGGGCGTCACGACGCTCACGCGACGCGGCCGGATGTCCGAGGCTTGACAGGTGTGCGTGACAGCGACTGGCGGCGAACTCCAGCGTGCTTCGGCTTGTGCCAGGCGGTGCGTGAAGGCAGTCCAGCGTGCTTGCGTGACGTGCGTGCGAAAGTCGCTCGACCAGAGATAGCACAATTCCTTCCAGTCAATAGGCGCTGCCGCTTTGGCCAACATGCCGCGATAGATCCGCTCGCAAGCCGAATTGACCGCAAGATTGTCGCGCCCCGTCACTGCCCAGCGCGCCAGATTGTACTTGCGCTGTTTCTTTACCGGAACCGGACTGGCGGCGGTCTCCAAGCGCAAGGCCTGTCCGCCTTGCGGCTCGCTCGCCAAAGCCAGAACGTCGCTCGGTGCGAGCACGGAAAATTCTTTGCCAAGAGCCGCAAAGGCGCGCTCCAGGAGTAACCACTCGCTCTCGCCGCCGAGCGACTCCTCGCTCTTATAGCGGCCGGGACGAAAGTCGAAAATTTCCGCATCGCTGGCATAGACGCATAAGCTGCGTGGTGTCGTCGAAACATGGGCTCGCACATAGTCGAGATAGGCGTCGAGCTCGATGTCGCGATGCGCCAGGCGCTGCATCTTCTGGAACGCGACGGTGTTGCTCCACAAAAGACCGATCGAGCGGCCGTCGGCGCCTTGTGCGCGTTGCGGCAGGTAGCGAGTCTCAGACGGCCAGGAGGGATGTGCGGCGCCAGGATTGTCCCAATCCATCACGAGGGCGCGATAACCGGCGTCGAGGTAGAGCCCGACGAGCCCGCCGGAGTAAGCCTGCTCGTTGACCAGCGCGACGTGTGGTTTCACGCCCAGCAGGTGCAGATAGACTTCATTGCCGATGGCGAGGTTGGCTTCGGTGACACGCGCGGGCACCAGCGGGCCGATCATCTGGCTGTAGCCGGAACCGATCCATTCGATGTGACCCGAGGCGAGAAGGGTTTTCGCCTTGGCGATCCAGTCCGGATCACGCCTGGCGATTTCTTCGAGCGTGTAACCGGTTGCTTCAATCCCAATCGGGCCGAACTTCGCTGCCAGGCGGAGAAGCGGCCAGTAGCAGCGCGCAATGACCTCGGCACGTTCTTCCTCCTCGATGGAGGAAAAAGCGAGATTGAGATGAAACAGGGCGAAGAGCTGCAAGCGGCGGCTGTGCGCCGACACTTCGCGCAGGAGCAACGGCGCGTTCATGCCGTGGTGATCTTCAGGCACGCCAACGCGTCGTTCGCCGCCCGCAGCGCGTCGACACGTGATGCGCCGCTGGTCAGTACCATCGCAGCCGACGGCCGCTTGTCGCCGGCGGCTGGAATGATGTCACCCAGCTTAGCGGTTACGATCACCTCGCTTACACCCGCGATGCGGCGGGCTTCCTCGACGCCTTCGATCGATACGACCTCGCCGGCGTTCGGAAAGGCGTAGCGCTGCACCACCGGCGTCAAATGTTTCGGCGTCAGCTCTGCCGCCGTTACGGGTTCACCCAGAGCGAGCCTGATCGCCGCGCCGACAAAGTCGACGCCGGTATTAAGCGGAATTTCCCGTGTGCAGAAGAAACCGCCGGAGAGTCGCGCCGCGAGTTCGATGACATAAGGCTCGCCTTCATGCACGACGATGTCGCCCTTGACCGTGCCGTCGCTGACGCCCAGCGCGGTGGCCGCACGTGCCACCACGTCGCGCACCTTGGCTTGCACCGATTGCGGCAACTGGCTCGGCATATCGCCGCCATTCTCGATGAAGAAGGGCGTATAACGCTCCAGATATTCGTAGTTGCGATCCGAAAAGCCCGGCGTGAAGCATGTCCCGCCGACCACGACGGATTCGGTGGAAACCTGCGGGCCATCCAGATACTGCTCGACCATGACGCGTTCACTCGGTGAGTGCGATCGGGCAAACCAGAATGCCTTGTCGAGGTCGGCCACCTGTGCCACGCGCTGTACGCCGCGCGAGCCGCGGCTATCCACGGGTTTGATGACCAAGTCACGTCCGCGCTCGACTGCGATGCGCTGCAGGGCCTGGGGTGTCGCGACTTCGCAGAACCAGGGCACCGGCACGCCACACTCGGCGAAACGCTGCTTCATCGCCAGCTTGTCGCAGGCAAGTTCGGCCGTGGCGAGCGATATGCCGGGAAGTCCCAAGCGTTTGGCCACTGTCGCGACGGTAATGGGTGCATCCGCCGCCACGCAGATCACGCCGTCGATTTTTCTGATCTTGCGATTGTAGCGTTCGGCGGCCGCGGCAGTTTCCGTGGCGCCATAGACATCGGCGATCAAGCAGGAATCGGCGAACTGGAATCCGGGTGCCAGGTGATCACGGTCGGAAACCACGACGTAATAGCCCATCTCCTTGGCGTGCCGGGCAGCGTCCGCGGCTTCAATACCGCCGGACACGATAAGAATCGTCTTGCTCATTGGAAGTACATCCCGCCGTTGACGTTCAGCGTATGGCCAGTGATGTAGGCCGCCTCGTCCGAACACAGGAACAGGACGGCGGCGGCAATCTCCTCGGGCAGGGCGATGCGGCCCACCGGAATCTGCGCCGCCTTCTGCCGCCCGGCTTTTGAGTGCAGTTCCTTCTTCGCCATGTCGGTACCGACAAGGCCCGGGGACACGGCGTTCGCGGTGATACCCTTGGCCGAATACAACCGCGCCAATGACTGCGTAAAGTTGATCAGACCCGCCTTGGCCGCAGCATAATGCACCTGCCGCATGCCGCCCCACTGGCCGCCGATCGACGTGATGTTGATGATGCGGCCCCATTTGCGGGCCAGCATGCCGGGCAGCGCTTCCTGGCATATGGCGAACGGACCGCGCAGATTTGTGTCCAGCACGCGATCCCATTGCGCATCCGAGATCTCTTCCAGCGGGCGTTCGTCGGCGATGGCGGCATTGTTCACCACGATGTCGACGGGCTGTTTGAAGTGTCTTGTGGTGAGGGCTAGGGCTCGCCGGATGGCTTTGCGGTCGGCCACATCGATTTGAACTGCCTTTGCGTGCGCGAAGTTCTTTTCAAGCAGCAGCGCACCGTCGCGATTGGCATGATAGCCGCAGGCCACGCGATAGCCCTGTTCAAGCAGTGCCGCGGCGATGGTCTTGCCGATGCCACGGCTGGCACCGGTGACCAGGGCGGTTTTTCCGGCCCCGGAAGTGCGCTTCATCTGAAGTTCTTTCTGCGTCCGCTCAGGCGTTGCTTGCGGGCGATGACGCGAAGCGCGGCGCGCGCGATATTTGGCGCGCTCAAGCCAAATAGTGTGGCCAGTTCTTCCGGCTCGCCCGAGGCGCCAAAGACATCCTTGACGCCAACGAACTCGATGGGGCAGGGCCGCGTGCCGGCGAGCGCCTCGGCGACCGCGCCGCCGAGCCCGCCATGAATGTTGTGATCTTCCGCCGTGACGATCGCGCCGGTATCGGCCGAGCAACGGGCAAGCAACGCGGTATCGATCGGCTTGATTGTCGCCATATTGACGACCCGCGCCGAAACCCCGTCTCGCGCCAGGGACTCTGCTGCCTCCAGCGCCCGTGCCACTTCCACACCGCAGGCAACCAGCGTGACGTCATCACCCTGCCGGATGATCTGGCCCTTGCCGATTTCGAAGCGATGCTCGTCACCGAACAGGCGCCGCGCCGGACTGCGGCCGGTGCGCATATAGACCGGGCCGTCGAATTCCAGGATGGCGCGCGTGGCCAATGCCATCTCGATGGGGTCGGCTGGCGCGATCACCGTCATTCCAGGAATGGCGCGAAAAGCCGCCAGGTCTTCCAGGGCCTGAGCCGAACCGCCGTCCGGACCGACGTCGAGGCCTGGATGGCTCGCCACAATCTTGGCATTGCGACGGGCATAGGCCAGCGACAGGCGCGCTTGCTCGATGGCGCGCAGACAGAACACCGCGAACGTCGTGACGACGGGCAGCAGACCGACAGCGGCCAGACCACCAGCGGCCGCCATCATGTTCTGCTCGGCGATGCCGAACTGCAGCAGGCGTTCGGGATGACTCGTGCGCAAGTGATGCACACCCGTGCCGCCGGCAATATCGGCGTCCAATACGACGAGCTTGGGAAATTCGTCGGCGAGATCCGACAGCGCCTTGCCGAACGCTTCGCGCAGGCTGTCGCCGCTTGTTCCAATCAGGGCCGGGGCTTCAGCTGCCATCGCCATCCAACAGCTCCTTGATCTCGTTGCGGTTGGCGCCGAGCGACTGCAGCGCGTCGTCCGCTTGTTCACGGGTCAGCTTCACGCTGCCGTGCCACGCCGCAATATTCTCCATGTACGACACACCCTTGCCCTTGACGGTGTGCGCGATGATGACGGACGGGCGGTGCTGGGTGGCCGCGGCGCGGCGAAAGGTGGAGAGGATTTGCGCGATGTCGTGGCCGTTGATTTCGGCGATGGCCCAGTCGAAGGCGCGCCATTTTGCAGCCAGCGGCTCCAGCCGCATGATGAGATCGTTGCGGTTGTCGCTCTGCAGTTTGTTGTAGTCGATGATGACGCAGAGATTGTCGAGCTGATGATGTGCGGCACACATCGCCGCTTCCCACACTTCACCCTCCTGCAACTCGCCATCGCCGAGTAGCGTATATACCCGCGCGGTGCTGCGCTGCAGCTTGAGCCCCATCGCCATGCCGAGCGCGACCGAAAAGCCCTGTCCAAGCGAACCGGTGCTGGTTTCCACCCAAGGCAGGTCCAACACATGGGGGTGGCCCTGAAAGGGACTGCCAAGTTTGCGCAGCTTGAGAGCTGCCTTGGCATCGCAGAAACCGTAGTGCGCCCCAACGGCGTACAATGCCGGTGCGGCATGACCTTTGGACAGCACGAAGCGATCACGATGTGGATCGTCGATCGCGGACGGCCAGAAATTGAGCTCGGCGCCGAACAGGCAGGCGAGAATGTCGGCGCAGGACATCGCGCCGCCGGGATGACCAGAGCCCGCATGGTAGATCGACGCGATGGCGTGGCGCCGCACGAACGCCGCAGCTTGGGCAAGTTGCTTTTCCAAGTCGAGCGTGGGCGACTGCGGCACTTCTTCACTGATGGATCGCAACGTCAACGTCATGATGGTTCCTAGGCCGCTCGGCGCTGGCGCGCACGGATGAGAAATTCAGCGTGTGGGACGATCCGCGCGCTAACGCATTGGCCGGCAGGCTCATGCACGTCGATGTTGCCTGCAACCGGCGGAGCCGGTGTTTTCTCCACAACGTAGAATAGGCGATCACCGGATGGTGCATCGGGTGCTTCCAACGTGGAAAACCCCACGGCTTGCATCAGCGCGCCGAGGTCATGGCCGAGCGCGGCCGCGCCGGGCGCGTCCACGATCAGCAGACCGCGGTCCTTGAGCACGCGATGATGCTCTCTCAGAACGATCCTCGGATCGATCAGATGACCAAGAGGCTGGCTGCAATGGACGATGTCGAAACGGCCAGTTTCCAGGGCCAGGTCCTCGAAGCGCTCCTGAAGTACCTCGATGACGCCATGACCACCGCACATCGCTGCCAATTCCGGCGCCGGCTGAACAAGGGTGAAACGAGCATTGGCGATGACTTGCAGAACAGCGAGAATGAATGCGCCGCCATGTGGACCGACAGCCAGCAACGAAAGTCCGCATGCCGTATCGTTCTGCCGACGCAGAAGGTTCACGATCGGTGTGCCGACACGGCAGGCGGACATGGCGAAGCCCGGGAATATTCCGGTAACCATCTTTCGTCAGGCGCGTTAACAATTCGCTACGTGCGCGAAATGTTTTGTCTTTCCGCACGATGGCTCGGCGCAGCCACGGCAGAGCGCTGCTTTGCACGGCGATCCACGCGCGCGTATGGCGCGTCGTTAAGACTCTATTAGCCATGTCCTCTTAAGAACAGTTAAGACCAGGGAATCACGCATGGCTGACGCGCCAATTTTTATCGCCGAGGCATCGAGCAATCACGATCAGGATCTGCAGCGAGCCCTGGCCTTTGTCGACGCGGCGGCAGACAGCGGTTGTGACGCGGTAAAATTCCAACTCTTCAAGATCGACCGGATGTTCGCACCGGAAATCCTGTCGCGCAGCCCCAAGCATCGCGCCCGCGTGCAGTGGGAATTGCCGCGCGCCCATCTGGCACCGCTCGCCGAGCACTGCGCCAAGCGCGGCATCCAGTTTTCCTGCACACCATTCTATCTCGAGGCCGTGGCCGAACTTTTTCCCTATGTGGATTTCTTCAAGATCGCGTCCTACGAACTTTTGGTGACTTCGTTGCTCGAAGCCTGTGCGGCAACGCAAAAGCCCATCGTGCTATCGACTGGTATGGCGACGATGGCTGAAATCAAGCGCGCCGCTGATACCTTGCAGCATGCCGGTGCCGTCGATCTGACCTTGCTGCACTGCGTGTCGGCTTATCCAACGCCCGCGGCCGAGGCCAATCTTTCGGCCATCGCTGCGATCCGCGAAGCCACGGGATGCCGGGTTGGCTGGTCGGATCATACCCGGCGAGCAGCCGTCATCGAACGAGCCGTGCACCACTGGGGAGCCGCCGCCGTCGAATTTCATCTCGATCTTGATGGTGCCGGCGCAGAATACGCGTCCGGCCATTGCTGGCTGCCCCAGGAAATCGCGCCGGTCATCGCTCGCATCCGCGAATCGCTGGTGGCCGACGGCAGTGGTTTCAAAGGGCCGCAACCCTCAGAACTGGCCGATCGCGAATGGCGTGCGGACCCTTCCGACGGCATGCGCCCACTGCGCGCGCTCCGCGCTGTATGGGAGCCGGCTGCTTGAGTGGCCTGACCAAGGACGTTCCCCGTGTCGTTGCTATCGTCCAGGCGCGCATGGGCTCCACGCGCCTTCCCGGCAAGGTGCTACGTCCCATCGCGGGCCAGCCCCTGCTCTGGCACATCGTGCATCGACTGAGAAAATCTACGCTGATTGCCGAGGTTGCCATCGCGACCACAACCAGCCGACTGGACGATGCCATCGTCGAGTATGGCCGGCAGCAGGGCGTGAACGTTATTCGCGGGCCAGAGGACGATGTCCTGGCACGCTTTGCCCTTGCCGCAGAAGCGCTGGATGCGGACGTCATCGTGCGCGTGTCGTCGGACGCACCGTTCATCGATGCGGGCTTCGTCGATCACCTGTTGAGCGCCTTGATCGCGCAAGGCGGCGACTATGTGATGATGTCCGATGGCGCTGAGACGGCGCATGAAGGCGTCGATCCTCTGACCCGCCGCGCGCTCGACAAGTTAATGATGGATGCGCACGACGACCCGGTGGCGCGCGAGCACGTCACCGGCTACTTCAAGCTGCATCCCGACTTTGTTTCCATCGCCCGTGCGCCGGCCTATCCGGCATTGGCGCGCAAGAGCGGACGTCTCACCATCGACACGCCCGATGATCTGGCCTTCATCGAAGCGGTGCATGACAGACTGGACGCCAGGGCCGGCGAAGCTTCGCTGAGCGACCTGTTGCTGCTTCTCGAGCGCGAACCAGCGCTACGCGGCATCAACGCCCATGTGAGGCAAAAGCCGATTGCCGGTCGAGGCGCGCTGGCACTCATTCGCTGCGATGGCGGCGGTGCATTCGGCTACGGTCACGTCAAGCGTATGGTGGCGCTCGCGCGCGCCCTGCGCGACCGCGAAGGAGTGGGCGCGACATTTGTCGTCAACGGCACGGAGTCTGCCTGCGAACCAGTTCGTCGCGCGGGCTTTGCGGTTTCGCTGCTCGACGCGTCCTTGGAGTTGCTGATCGCCCGCCACAAACCTGATCTACTGCTGCTCGACGGTCGGGAAGGGCCGACACGCTATGAACTCGCCAAGCTGTCGGGGCATGTTGGGCTGACAGCGGTCATCGATGATGCGGCGGAACGCCGGTTGGCGGCCGATGTCGCCTACTATTCACCGGTACCCCAGGCTTTGGCTCTGGACTGGAGGAGTTCGCGCTGCGAGCCGCGCATCGGCTGGGAGTGGTCGCTTTCGGGTCTCAGCCAGGTTGCCCCGGTCGTGCGCCCACCATCCGCGCGGCCGACGCTTTTGGTCACCATGGGCGGCAGCGATCCGTTCGGACTCACCTTGCGCTGCGCGCGGGCGTTGGCACAGCTCGAACCGGTGTTTCGCGCCCGATTCGTGATCGGTCCGGGCATGGCGGAGCCCGGCGTCGTCGCCAGACAAATCGTCGCCTTGAGCGAAAATTTTGCGACCGTCGAAGGCGCGGACGACCTTGCCACCGAATATGTCGGTGCCGATCTGGCGCTTGCCGCATTTGGCGTTACAGCCTACGAACTCGCCGCGTTCGGCGTCCCTGCGCTCTATCTTTGCCTAAGCGACGATCACGCCCGCTCCGCTGCGGCGTTCGAGCAGGCCGGCATCGGTGTGTCGCTTGGCGTGGCACATACGACGTCAGACGACGTCATTGCGGATAGCGTGCGTCAGTTACTGCTCGATGGGGCGCAACGTCGTCAGATGCGCGCTGCCGGGTTGATGACGATTGACGGCGACGGTCCGGCCCGGGTCGCATCCGATCTGGCGACGCTGCTCGCCAACCGCCGAGCGAGCATCAAAGCCGCGCTTTGATTAACGCAAGCGTCTTGGCGAACGTTGCGGTCCAGTCGCCGCTCTGTTCCGGCATCATGCACAAGCAAGACGGGGCAAAGGGCTCGAACGTCTGCCCGAAGCTGGTCCAACTTCGGTTGTAGAGCACCTTGTAGGTGTCGACGCCGGCACCTGCCGCCAGCCACGCAACCGCGGTTGGCGCACTGATGACGGCATCGAGCGAAGCTACCAGTGCCAGGGTTCGATCGAGTTCGTGTTTCTGATCCAGGTTGGGCGGCACGAGGATGGCGCGTCCGCTCAGCCGCTCGAGCGTTTCGACTTCGTCCTTGGTCGCATCGTACTGCAGCGACAGCAGCGTGCCCGGCAGCTGGGCCAGGAACGCCGCCCAGGCTTCGCGCGGCGCATATTGCAAGGCGCGTTCGCCAGCCATCTTGCTGCTGCGCCAGCACAAGCCGATGAAGGGCCCGCGTCCGGCGCCAGCGAGAAACCCGCCCCAGCGTGCGGTTTCCAGCGCATCGGGTTCCAAGAAGCTGTGCGGCGTGGGAAATCTCTCCAGACCGGCGCGTAGCAATCGCGCCACGCTTCCCAGCTCGATAGCGGCATTGGCACCGCCCATAGCTCGCAGCCAGCGATAGCGTGCGCGTGTGATGCCGCCCCTGGTCTCAAGATCTGCAGCATGCACGTGCACACGGCGAAATGAGCGCGCGAACAGCGCTGCCAAGCGCGGATCGCATTCCAGTACTATGCTGGCATCGGACGCTCCGGCCCGGGCAGCAAGTTCGGGAATCAGGCTGGCGAACATGACCTGATCGCCCACGCCCTGCTCAGTGGTGACCAGTAGGCGTGTTTGGCTGGTGAACACGCCCTGCCACTTCGCCAAGGTATGATCGGCAACCGGCGCCTTGCCGACAATTTTCAACCGCGCCTCATAATCGCGCCAACCAGCCTTCAGGTTGCCGCCGTCGAGATGGAGCATGGCGCGATTGAGCCGCGCCTGCGCGTTGGCTGGCTCGCTGCGCAGGGCGCGATCGTAGAGCGCAAGCGCGGAATTGCGGTCACCTGCATCACCCAGCAGGTCGGCCAGATTGCCGAGAGCGATGGCATAGTCGGGTCGGCGCGTCAGGGCCTCGCGGAAATGCGTCGCCGCAGATGTGGTATCACCCAGATCGCGCAACGCCGAGCCCAGGGCGACCCACAATTCGGGTGTGTCAGAATTGCGCGACAAGGCCGGCGCCAACAGCATTTGCGCCGCGCGCGCTTGACCACGGGCGCGCAACAGGTTGGCGAGGCTTACGAGCGCCTCGAGCCTCGTCGGGTCTTGCGCCAGTACGCGGCGGAAGAATTCCTCGGCCGGCAGGTCAAGCCCAAGCGCCCGCGCAGTATTGCCCAGCGCGAACAACACGCGGGGATCATCGGGACACTGCTCAAGCGCCATTTCATATTGCGCGATGGCCTCGACGTGGCGGCCGAGGGCCGAGAGTTTCAGGCCATGCCCATAGGCATCGGCGTGCACTGCTGTGGATTTCTTCATCGCCGCAATCTGGCGCACGTCGCATTAAGGTGCGCTTAAGTACGTTTTGCAGACCTTAGCGCGGCGTTAACGGCCTTGCGGCGATAGTGCGACATCGGCGGGCAAAGGTTTTCGGCTTTGGCAATCCAGGGTTTCGATCCAAATCTTTTGCTGGGCTTTTTTCAGGCAAAACTGTCGGCCGGAGTTTCAGCCGCCGCGCCAAACGCCACCTCCGCACGGCCTAGTGTCACGGCGAAGGACATTCCGCCGTGGCAGCGCAAGCAGCTGGCGCAATCCGCGCAGGATGCAAGCGTGCTGGCCACGACCAACTTTCTCGATACCAGCAGAATTCCGCTCGGAGGCACGACGACTGCGGACGGGAAAACCGAACAGGACAACCAGAAGCTCTTCGCTCTCTATTCGGCCGTGAACACACTCGCCTATCTCACCAAGATCGGCCAGCGCGAGGAGACCACATCGGGGCAACTCGCCGGATTGAATGCTCGTTTTCAGCACGGCCTGCAACAAGTTCAGGCGTTCATCGCAAATTCGACGTTCAACAATTTCACGTTGCAGGCCGCTGCGCAGGCGCCATCGGTTACGAGCGCCGTCGGCGTCGAACTTGGATCGTTTGCCTACGACACCAGGACGCTCGTCAGCAACGCCAACCTGGACAACCCGCTGGCTGGCATCAGCGCGGGTGACAGCTTTACCATCGCCGTCAAGAAAAGCGGCGTAACAACAAACGTCGTCGTTGATCTCTCGCAAGTGTCGGGCGGCCTCACGCTCGGCAACGTCGTTTCCTATGCGAACGCCCAGCTCTCGGGCGCAGGTCTTTCCACGCGCTTCAAAAAGGTGATCACGTCGGGATCCATCGATGTGCCGGCGAAAGCGAGTTATGGTCTTCAGCTCGCGCCCGGCGCCAACGAAACCATTTCTCTGTCGGCATCCGCCACGCAGGCGTCGCTCTATCTGGCGGGCAGCACGGGGCGGGCCATAGCCTCAGGGGACGATGCGGCTGACCTGCAGGGTCGGCTCGTCAAGCTCAGCAATCTGGACACCGCGCCGCAAACCGTGTTCAGCGCCAATCTCGCAGCCAAGGACGGCACCTCCAACGCCCTGGCGACGCAAATCGATAGCAGCGGCAATGTCTACGTCATCGGTACGACAAGCGGCGACTTCTCCAACCAGCTCAACCAGGGCACGCAAGACGCGTATCTGACGAAGTACGACTCAGCCGGCAACGTACTCTTCAGCAAGCTGCTTGGCAGTGCCGGCAGCGCTGCGGCCTATGCACTGGCGCTCAATCCGTCAGGTGGCGTCGTGGTTGCCGGTTCGAGCACCGCCGATCTGGTGCCCGGCGCAGTCGCGGACGGCAATACCGACAGCTTCGTTGCCAAATATGACTTCAGTGGCAATCAAATCTTCGTCACGCAACTTCCCACCCTGTCCGGCAATCAGGCCAACAGCGTCAGCGTCGATGCGGCCGGCAACATCTTCATTGGCGGCCAGGTTTCGGGCGGCGTCATCGGCGCCGGGCAGACCGCACAGGGCGGCGGCGATGCCTATGTCGCCAAGCTCGATGACAAGGGAAAAATCCTTTACGAAACGCAGTTCGGCACCAGCGGCAAGGATCAAGTCGCAGCCACGGCTACCGCCGCAGACGGCACTCTCTATGTTGCCAGTGTGCAGAACGGCCACGCAATCGTCAGCAAATACGCCAATGGCGATGCGACGGTGGCGCCGGCATTCCAAATCGATCTGGGCGACTTGCAGAGCGGTGGGACAATTGGCGGGCTCACGGTTTCGGGAAACCAAGTCTTTGTCTCGGGCACGACGCAGAACGCGGCTCTTACGGCCGGCGGCTCCGCCGGAATCGTCAATGGAAATTCCGGCGGCGCCGATGCGTTTGTCTTCAAATTGACCGACCAGGGAACGTCAGCCACCGCGAATTACGTGTCCTATGTCGGCACCGGCACCACGGACAAGGGCGGGGCGGTTACCATCGGTTCTGACGGCACGATCTACTTGGCGGGCTCGACGAACGGCACATTCGCCGGACAGACGCGCAACGTCGCTGCCGTCAGCAACCAGTTTGCCGCCTTTCTCGCCGCGGATGGCAGCGTCGCGCGGACGCTGCAATTTGGCGGCAGCGGCGGGCAGTCGGCTGGCGCCGGTATCGCCATCGATCCGCAAGGCGCGAGCGTCCTTGATGCCCTTGGCCTGCCGCGCGGCACGATCACGCTTGACCAATCGGTCGATCTCACCTCGCAGACGACGCTGCGCGCGGGTGATTCCTTCAAGATTCAGTTTGAGGGTGCGTCGGCGCGCACCGCCACCATCACCATCGAAAAGGGCGAGACACCGCAATCGTTGGCCACAAAGATCAACATCCAACTCCAGAGCAAAGGCAAGGCTTCGGTCAACTTCGGCAAGGGCGCAGAAGGTCTCAAGATCGCGGTCAATCCCGGGGTAAGCGCCAAGCTGATTGCCGGCCCGGCAGATTTTGATGCCTTGGCGCGGCTTGGCATCGCGCCCGGCACGCTAACCAACGGATCGGTTTCGACCTCATCGAGTGCCGTCAAAAGAACATTTGGTCTGGGGCTCGGCAAGAGTTTCGATCTCACCACCAAGACCGGCGTCAATCTGGCGCGTAGCCAACTGCTTGGTGTGCTCTCCGCGATCCAGACTGCATACCAGAAGACCAATGCACCGGCTGCACCGGTGGCGGGACCGGGAATTCGCAACGGCACGGTGTCGCCCTATCTGCAGGCGCAGCTCGAATCGGCCAACCTGGCATTGAACATTCTGGCCTGAAGTCTCACACGACGCTGTTGTAGACCATGGCTTGCGCCGGCCGCGCATAGGTCGAAGGCCCGCGCGTGTATGTACGCATCGGCGCAGCCTGGCGAGCCACCTCGTCCGCAATCGCCTTGATCATTCCTTCGCTGGCATTGCGCACCCGCGCGACCAAACGGGCATGAAGGCTAAGCAGTTCGCGGAATTTGGCGGTCGTCGCCAGAAACCGGCCGCGCAGCGACGACGGCAAATTCTTGACGCACTCCTGTTTCAAGCCCTGTGCCTCGCGCGCATAGAGCGCCGAGAGGCGCTGGATATCCGGTTCGGTGGTACGCATGGCTTGCGGTCGCCCGGCACGCAGTGCCGCGATGTCGGCCTCGATCGCCTCGATCAGCCGCTCGGCCAGCGTCACAAGCTGTGCGATCCGCTCGCTGTCGCTGCTCAATGGGCCGTCTCCTGGAACTTCAGCAACTGGCGTTGCACCGCGTCGGACAACCCGAAACCGCCCTGCGCAGCGATTTGCTTGCCGTATTCATCGATCATCAGGGAGCGAAACATCTCCTCGCCCTGGCCGCCGCCGAACGGACCATCGGTCGCGATGCCGGAAAACATCTCGCCCAGGAACTGCGTGATGAAGACGCCCTCGAATGCCGTCGCGGCCCGCTTGGCCGCCACCGGATCACTGGTTTGATGCGGCGCGACGACCGGCGCGGCGCGCAGCGCGGTGAACGCAGCCGTCGTGTCGAGGGCGGCGTTCATCCGATCACCTGGATGTCGGCCTGCAATGCGCCGGCCGCCTTGATCGCCTGCAGGATGGAAATGATATCGCGCGGTCCCACGCCCAGCGCATTCAAGCCGTCAACGAGATTCTGCAGCGAGACGCCTTCGTGCAAAACCGCAATCTTGTTGCCCTTGTTGTCGTCCACGCTGATCTGGGTGCGGGGCAGTATTTGGGTCGTGCCAGTACGCGAGAACGGCAAAGGCTGGCTGGCCTCCGGCGTCTCGGTGACGCGGATGGTCAGATTGCCTTGCGCGATTGCGACGGTGGAGATGCGGACATCGGCACCCATCACGATCACGCCGGACTGTTCGTCGATTACTACGCGCGCAGCTTCATCGGGATCGACCTTGACCTGTTCCAGGTCGGTCAACAGGCCCATCACGCCATGCGGATAGTTGTTCGGAACGTGCAGGCGCACGGTCGAGGGATCTGTAGCTTCGGCGATCGCGGCACCCATGTAGGCGTCGATGGCGCTGGCGATGCGCGAAGCCGTCGTCAAATCGGGGTTGTGCAGCGACAGGCGCAAACTGCTCTCGCTCGCGAGCGAGAATCCAATTTCGCGTTCAACGATCGCGCCGTTCGCGATGCGTCCGGCGGTCGGCACGCCGCGCGTTACACTGCCCGCATCGCCGGACGCCGAGAAGCCACCGATCGCGACCGGTCCCTGGCCGACGGCATAGATCTGCCCGTCGGCACCGAACAGGGTTGTCACCAACAAAGTGCCGCCCTGCAGGCTCTTGGCATCGCCAAGCGCGCTGACCGAGATGTCGATGCGCGTGCCCTGGGCCGCAAAGGCCGGCAGGCTCGCCGTCACCATGACTGCGGCGACATTCTTGGTCTGCATCGTCGTGCCGCGCGTATTCACGCCCATGCGCTCGAGCATGGTCTGCAGGCTCTGCTGCGTGAACGGCGCATTCTTCAAGCTGTCGCCGGAACCGTTCAGACCGACCACCAGGCCATAGCCCACCAGCATGTTGTCGCGAATGCCTTCGACTTCGACGAGATCCTTGACGCGCGAAAAGGCGAAAACCTGCAGCGGCGTGGCGGCGATACCGACCCCCAAGGCCAGGGCGGCCATACGTATATAGAGTGCGCGGCGCATGAGCGGGTTCTGCTCTTGGACACTATTCCCGAGCGGTCCTTGCCAGTTCCGTGCCGCGAGACGTCGACAATTATGATAGTTTATTCAATGTCTTACGGTGCTTGGCGCTAGGTCAGAACGCCCCTGCGGCAGCTCTTGCCGGGTTCAAGCCGCCACCGTCCTATGGCTCATCCTGCCGACGAGCAGCGAGCCGCCTGCGGCCAGCATGGCCACCAGACCGGCCAGGACGAACGCCTGCAGATAGGTGCCGCTCAGCGTGCGCGACAAGCCGGCGAGAAACGCGGCGCTTGCCGCGCCGACCTGATGACTTGCCGATATCCAGCCGAAAATCACCGGCGATCTGAGCTCGCCGAACGCCTTGTTGGACAGCGCCAGAGTTGGCGGCACCGTCGCGATCCAGTCAAGACCATAGAACACCGCGAACAGCGATAGCCCATAAAAGGAAAAATCGGAGAACGGCAAGTAGATCAACGACAGGCCGCGCAAGCCGTAGTACGCAAAGAGTAGTTTGCGCGGGTCGACGCGATCCGTCAGCCAACCGGAAAGCGTGGTGCCCACCAAGTCAAAGACTCCCATGATTGCAAGCAAGCTGCCCGCAGCGACTGCCGCCATGCCGTGGTCGGAACACAGCGCGATCATGTGCGTGCCGACCAGACCGTTGGTGGTGAAGCCGCAAACAAAGAAGGTTCCGGCCAACAGCCAGAAGTCGGGAGTCTTCAGCCCGTATGCCAACCCGGCGAATGCCGTTCTGAGCGGATTGGATTTGTTTGGCAGGGAAACCGGATGGTTCGCATCGGCACCGAAGGGTACTTCTTGAACGTCAGCCGGCCATTCCGGCAACAGGAACGCGACCACGGGCATGAGTGCGGCAAGTCCGACCGCCACGGTCAGCACGACGGGCCTCCAGCCGCCGGATTGGGCGAGCGCCGAAAGGCCTGGAAAAAAGATTAGCGTGCCGGTCGACGTGCTGGCGGCAAGCAGTCCCATCACCAACCCGCGATTGGCGACGAACCATCGGTTCGCGATAGTGGCGGACAGGACATTGGCGATGCAGCCGCTGCCCAGTCCTGAAAACACGCCCCATAACAGAACGAGTTGCCAGGCCGAAGTCATCAAGAGGCTCAGCGCGGTTGCGCCACTCATCAGTCCAAGCGCGGCGAGCATGGTCGGGCGCACGCCGAAGCGTTGCATCGCAGCCGCGGCGAAGGGCCCCGTCATGCCGAAGAGAAAAATCCCGACGGCTGCAGCCAGCGAAATCACACCGCGCGACCAGCCGAAGGCGTTCGACCACGGCACCATCAAAACGCCGGGCGTAGAGCGCAGGCCCGCCACCGCAAGCAAGGCGAGGAAAACTATAGCCACGACGAGCAGCGCATAGTGCTGCCCAAAGGGTCGGCGAATTTTTACCATCATGTCTGGCTGCTCCGCTCGCCATCAGAGGCGTGCGGCGTGAAACCTGTCAAAGGTGCGCGGCGACATGACGCTTAAGCGTTCGCCACATGGCTTTGATTGTCGGCGCGAACCCGCGGTGGACATGGCGCGTTATGCTTTCTATTTTACAGGACTCTCTGCACCTGCCAGAACGAGCCATGGCCAACGCTGAGTCCGCCGTTCCTCGCTTGCCGCATCGGCCTGCCGTACTCTGTATATTGGATGGCTGGGGCTGGCGGCCGGAAACGCAGGACAACGCGATCGCGGCGGCGAAGACGCCGAACTACACGCGCATGCTCGCCGATTGTCCGCATGCGCTGCTTGCAACGTCGGGCCGCGCGGTCGGTCTGCCGAACGGGCAGATGGGCAATTCCGAAGTCGGACATATGAATATCGGTTCGGGCCGCATCGTGGCGCAGGACCTGCCGCGCATCGACGTTGCCATCGAAGATGGCAGCTTTGCCACCCGGCCAGCGCTGCTGGATTTCATCGCCAAAGTGCGCGCGGCCAGGGGCGGCGTCCATGTCGCAGGACTTCTGTCGCCAGGCGGGGTGCACAGCCACCAGGCTCATATCACCGCGCTGGTGCATGCGTTGTGCGCCGCGAAACTGCCCGTGTTCGTGCATGCCATCCTTGATGGCCGCGACACGCCACCCAAGAGCGGCGCGGATTTCCTGCGGGCGTTCGAGGCTACCATTGCCGGCTTGCCCGGTGTGCGCATTGCCACCGTGTCGGGACGATACTATGCCATGGATCGCGACAAACGCTGGGAACGTGTCCACAAAGCCTATGCCGCACTGGTCGATGGCGAGGGCATGCGCGCTCCCGACGCGGATACTGCAATTGCACAGTCCTATGAGAACGCTGTGACGGATGAATTTCTCGTGCCCTGCGTGATCGGCGATTATGCCGGCATGTCGGACGGCGACGGTTTCCTGTTCGCCAATTTCCGCGCCGACCGCGCCCGGGAGATTTCGCTGGCCCTGCTCGACAAAGGCTTTGACGGATTTCCTCGCGACCGCACCGTGCACTTCGCCGCCGCCGCGAGCATGACGGAATATTCCGAACAATTGAGCAAGCTAATGTCGGCGCTGTTCACGGCACCGAACGTCAGCGCCACGCTGGGCGAACTTGTCGCGCAGCTGGGACTGAAGCAGCTGCGCATCGCCGAGACGGAGAGATATGCGCACGTAACGTTCTTCTTCAACGGTGGACGCGAGGCCCAGTTTGCCGGCGAGGACCGCATCCTGGTGCCCAGTCCCAAAGTCGCCACCTACGACCTGAAGCCAGCCATGAGTGCGCCGGAAGTGATGGACCGGCTGGAAACTGCGATCGGTTCGGGAAAATACGACCTCATCGTCGTCAACTTCGCCAACCCCGACATGGTCGGCCACACCGGCATCATGGCGGCAGCGGTTGAAGCGGTTGGCGTGATCGATGCGTGTCTGGGCCGGCTGCGTGCCGCTGTAGAAAAGGCCGGCGGCATATTGTTGGTCACCGCCGATCACGGAAATATCGAAATGATGAAGGATCCCGTGACGCACGAACCGCATACCGCGCACACCACGCTCGACGTGCCGATCATCGCGGTGAATGTGCGCCGCGACATCAAGCTGGCCAATGGCCGCCTCGCCGATGTCGCACCGACGCTTCTCGCCTTGATCGGCCTGCCGAAGCCAGCGGTCATGACGGGACATTCACTCATCGAACCGGTGGCAGCGGAGAGCGTGGCCTGAACCTCAGCAGCACGGGCGCCAGGATCGCGATCGCGTTGGTCGGCGCGGTGCTGCTGGCGGGCGCCTCCAAGCCCTCCCAGCGTCCAGCACCAAGCAAGCCGCACGCGATGCAGATTAGGCCACATCCGGTGCGCATCATTCCGCCGGTTATCGAAAGCTTACCCGACTTGTCGCACGCGCTCACCGCGCCGCTGGCGGCGAAATTGCCCTCGACCGCGGAACAGTATCGTCGGCTCAAAGGGGTGATCACGAAAAACCAGCCGGCGGTCGATACGGCCAAGGCGCGAAGCGATCGGCTGGCAGCGCAGGCGGCGGCGGTGCGCCGCAAGTTGATCGAGACCGCGGCCCGTGTTCAGGCACTGGAGCAGCAGAAGAACCGGCTCGACACGGACATCCAAGCACTGGCGGTGCAGTACAAGGTCTTATCGGACAGCTTCGCGCGCGACCGTTTGGCGGTGGCGCGTCTGCTCGCGGTGATCGAACGGCTGCAGCACGACACACCGCCGGCCATGGTACTTCGGCCCGACGATGCGTTGGGCGCGGCGCGCGGCGCCATGCTGATCGGCGCGTCACTGCCCGATGTTTACAGCCAGGCTGCCGCACTCGCGCGGCGCATTACCGCCCTGCGAGAAACGCGCTTGGCGCTGCTCGCCAGGCGCGCCGAGGCTATTCGCACGGCCAGGTTGCTGGGCGACGCCCGCGCCGAGCTCGATCAACTTCTTGCGACCAAACAGGCACAGGCCGCCAGCGCCGCGGCCACCTATGGCGATCTCAAGGCGAAGCTCGATACCATCGCGGCGCAGGCCGGGAACCTGGAGACGCTCCTCGCGCGGGTCGCGGCGCTGCGCAACCGGCCGGCGCTGCAAAGCGTGGTCGTCGTAACCGCGCAGAACGCCGGTTCCGCGTCCGGGCATGCGCGCGGAACCTTGCTTTTACCTGTTGTCGGTACCTTGCGGTTGGTTGGTTCCACCAATAGCCATGGGCCGGGTGTCACTTTCGTAACCTCCCCCGGGGCCCAAGTGGTTGCGCCGGCTGACTGCGAGGTGCTTTTTGCCGGTCCTTACCATAAGAGTGGACAAGTCTTGATCCTGGAAGTCACGGTTGGCTACGATCTGGTGCTATCCGGTCTGGATCGGATTGTGGTGCGGCCCGGCGATCTGGTTCTGGCAGGCGAGCCGGTTGGGGCGATGCCGCAAATGGGCCAAGATGGCGAACTCTACTTTGAACTGCGGCAGAACGGCCGGGGCGCCAGTCCGGCAGCCCTGCTCGGCCTCGCTCCAAGGAAGGCAAAGAGATCATGAAACGTTTCGCATTCATCGGCCTCGGCATGGTGGTCGGCTTCATCGCCGCGCTGGGACTCTTGCCATCCGCCCGCGGCGCCAACGATGTGAGCGCCTACCGCCAACTTGATCTCTTCAGCGACGCGTTCGAGCGCGTGCGGGCCAATTATGTCCGTCCGGTCGACGACAGTGAGCTGATCAACGCCGCGATCGAAGGCATGGTGTCCAATCTCGATCCGCATTCCAGCTACATGGATGCGAAAGCTTTCGCCGATATGCAAATCCAGACCCGCGGCTCGTTCGGCGGCATCGGCATCGAGGTGACGATGGAAAACGGTCTCGTCAAGATCATTTCACCGATCGACAACACGCCTGCGTCCAAGGCGGGACTGAAGGCCGGTGACTACATCGCCGCCATCAACGGCACGGCCGTGCAGGGTCTCGACCTGAACGCCGCCATCGAAAAGATGCGCGGCCCAGAAGGCAGCAAGATCACGCTCACCATCCTGCGCACCACCGACAAGGCCTTGGCCAAGAAACCTTTCGACGTCACGCTGACGCGCGCTGTTGTTGCCGTCGATCAGGTGCGTTGGCACCGGGAAGGCGATATCGGCTACATCCGCATGCCTGGCTTCAACGAGAATACTGCTTCGGGCCTGGAAGATGCCGTGCGCGATCTCAAGCGCCAGCCGGGACCGCCGATCAGGGGCTATGTGCTCGACCTGCGCAACAATCCGGGTGGGCTGCTTGATCAGGCGGTGCAGGTTTCCGATGATTTCCTCGCCGCCGGTGAAGTGGTCTCGACGCGCGGCCGTCATGCCGACGATACGCAGCGCTACGACGCACACGGCGGCGACATCACGGACGGCAAGCCGCTCGTCGTGCTGATCAATGGCGGCACGGCCTCGGCGTCGGAAATCGTTGCCGGCGCCTTGCAGGATCATCGCCGCGCCACGATTCTCGGGATGACGTCATTCGGCAAAGGCTCGGTGCAGACGATCATTCCGCTCGGCGAAGGCGGCGGTGCGCTGCGCCTGACCACGGCGCGCTACTACACGCCGTCCGGCCATTCGATCCAGGCTCAGGGCATTATTCCGGACGTCAGCGTGGCGGCAGGCGATGAGGACGACATTCCGCGCATCGCGCGGCCAAGCGAAGCCGATCTGCGCGGTCATCTGGTGAACGGCGACACGACGGCGCGCCGTCCGGCGCCCAACATCATCCGGCCGCCTACGAGTGGAACGAAACCCGCCGACTTTCAGCTCGCCTTTGCGCTTGATGTGCTGCACGGCAAGGTGGCCGGGATTCCAGCAAAGAGCGCAAAGGTCAACTAAGTGACGACGGGCGGGGCGATGCGGGGGCTGTTTCTTGGCGTGCTCGGCGTGGTGGCCGGTGCTGGCCTGGCGGTGGCTGCCACCCACTTCGCCTATGGCGCCAACCATGCCGGCTTTGGTGCCGAGCGCGAGCTGGCCCGCTTCGGCCTCGCCTTCGCACAGGTTCGCGATCACTATCTGAGCCAGCCCGAAGACCGGAAACTGGTCGAAGGCGCCATCAACGGCATGCTGACCAATCTCGACGCGCACTCGAGCTATTTCGATCCGGACACCTTTGCGGCAATGGAAACCAAGGCGGCCGGCGCCTATGGCGGCATCGGCGTCGTCATTTCGGTGCGTGACGGAGCCACCAAAGTTGTGTCCGTCGTGAAAGCGATGCCGGCGGCGCGAGCCGGCGTGCGGGCGGGCGACGAGTTGGTGGCGATCGACGGCATTGCCATGCGCGGTCATGCCCTTGGCGATGTATCGGCTCGCATGCGAGGCACCGCCGGCACGCCGGTCAAGGTGACGATCGCGCGTGCCTCCGCAAAACCCTTCGACCTTGAGCTGACCCGTGACGTGATCGAAGTCGAGCGGCTGACCTGGCACCGCGAAGGCGATGTCGGCTACATAAAAATCGTCGCCTTCAGCGATCGTACCGAGCCGGATTTGCGTGCCGCGGTGGCAAGCTTGCGGCGTCAAATCGGACCTGCGCTGAAGGGATACGTCCTCGATTTGCGCGACAATGGCGGCGGTGTCCTGCAGGCTTCGATCGATGTGGCGGACGACTTTCTCGATGCCGGCGAGATTGTCTCGGTACGCGGCCGCTCGTTGCGCGACATCGAGCGCTATAATGCCCATCCGGGCGACATCACCGACGGTAAGCCACTCGTCGTCCTGATCAACGGCGGCACGGCCTCCGCGTCGGAAATCGTCGCCGGCGCCTTGCAGGATCATCACCGCGCGAAGATGTTGGGCTCGCTGTCCTTCGGCAAAGGTTCGGTACAAAGCATCGTGCCGCTCGATAATGGCGCGGGCGGCGCGCTGCACATGACGACGGCGCGCTACTACACCCCGTCGGGCCGGTCGATTCAGGTGACTGGCGTGGTGCCCGACATCTACGTCTCGGGTGGTCCAGACGCGCCGCAATATCAACGCGAGGCCGAACTGCCGCATCATCTCGATGCCGAAGGTCCACCGGTCCAAGCCTTCGGTACGCCGCTCGAGCCGGCCGCCGGGCACAGCTATCTCGACTTTCAGCTCAGCATGGCGGTGGCGTTCCTGCACAAGACGATGGCCGCGCGCAGCGCGACGCCGCACCACGCCTAGATCGGACGCGGACGCCATTGTTAACGCGTCCGTAACCACGATTTGCGTTATGTTAGTGCCATGGCGGCGAGCGGCGTGGGCAGTGACGGGATGATCGCAACTGCGCCTTCGCGGCGTGGGCCGCGCCTGCTGGCACTGGCCTATTTCGTTTTTTTTGCGCTGCTTATCGCGGCCGGTGCGGCGATCGAGACGTGGGGTGACCCCCGCGGCGGTGATCCCGTGGTTCGCCTCACCATTGCCGAGCCGCAGCGCAACGTCACGCTCGCGCCGCCGCAGTCCGGCGGGCCGCAAGCTCCGCCCACCGTACCAGGCCAACCCGCCGGCCAAGGCGAGCCCGTCCCGCCGCCGATCGTCCCGCCCGCCATCACCCATCCCGTACGTGTCGGCGCCATGCTGGTGGCAGATCCGGCATTGATCGAATCGACCGACAGCGGACCATTGCCCAAGATCGCTGACGACGGCACTCCGCCCATGCGCGCTTATGCGGCACCGGTGAGCGACGTCGGCCATCCACGCATCGCCATCGTGATCAGCGGTCTGGGCATCAGCGCCAAAGCGACTGCCAAGGCGCTTGAGACCTTGCCGCCGCAGGTAACATTGGCATTTGCGCCTTACGCCTCCGATGTGCAGCGCTGGGTGGCTGACGCGCGCCGCCGCGGCCACGAGGTTCTGCTGGAAGTGCCGATGGAGCCGTTCGATTTTCCCGACAGCGATCCCGGCCAGTACACGTTGCGCGCCGGTGTCGGCGAAGATGCCAACACGCAGCGCCTCGTCTGGGCGCTCACGCGCTTCACCGGTTATACCGGCGTGACCAATCTGCTTGGCGGTCGGTTGTTGTCCGATGCCGACTCACTGGAGCCCGTGCTCACTTATCTGGCGCGCCGCGGCTTGTTGTTCTTCGACAATGGCGCGGCCACCCATTCCGTGGCGCCCGAAGTCGCCTCACGGTCCGGTGTCGCCTTCGCACAGGCGTCGGCCACCATCGATTCGATCCAGACTGCAATGGAGATCGACCGCGAACTGTCCGAACTTGAAAATCAGGCGCGGGCGCATGGCTCGGCCTCTGGCGCGGGCTTCATCTATCCCGTCCATCGCGCGTGTGGCGCAATGGGCACAGGGCCTCGGCGGCCGGGGCTTTGTTCTGGTACCGGCATCGGCCATAGTGACGGCGAAGAAATAGTCAGCGCAGCGCGCATGTCCCGTCCCGCGAGTTTTCTCAAACATGAAGACATGCCGTATCGCCCCTGCGTCGGCATCATGCTGGTAAATCGTGAGGGTCTGGTATTCGTCGGCCGCCGCATCGATCAGACGATCGAGGGCTGGCAGATGCCGCAAGGCGGAATCGACGACGGCGAAACGCCGCTGCAGGCGGCGCGGCGCGAGCTCAAGGAAGAAACCGGAACCGACAAGGCGGATTTTCTGGCCGAGATGGACGAATGGCTCACCTACGATTTGCCGCAGCATCTGCTGGGCGTTGCGTTGCATGGACGCTATCGCGGCCAGCGCCAGAAATGGTTCGCAATGCGCTTTACCGGCGACGACAGCGACATCAACATCCAAACGGCGGAACCTGAATTCGGTTCGTGGAAATGGCTCGCGCTGGAAGCGTTGCCGCGCCTGATCGTGCCTTTCAAGCGCGACACCTATGCCAAGGTCATCGCCGCCTTTCGCGACATCGCCGGGCCGCTGGCTTGAAGTCTCATGCGCCGCCGCTGGTGCTGATTCATGGCGCATTTTGCGGACCGTGGGTGTTTGATGCCTTTCGCGTGCCGTTCGAAGCGGCGGGCTACAAGATCCATGCGCCGGCCCTGCGCTTTCACCAGCATGGTGCCAAGCCGACGCGCGCATTGGGGATGACGAGCCTACTCGACTATGCGCATGACTTGGAAAAGTTCATCGCCGGTTTGGATTCGACACCCGTCCTGCTCGGCCACTCGCTCGGCGGATTGTTGGCACAGATGTTGGCGGCACGCGGCAAGGCTCGGGCCCTCGTTCTGCTCGCACCCTGCCCGCCCTGGGGCATTCTGCCCTCCACACTCTTTGAGATTGCTTCGTCGCACACCATGCTGCTGACCGGCGACTTCTGGAATCAGCCGCTGAAGCCGGAATATTGGGTAGCAGCGGCAAATGCCCTCGATCACCTGCCGCCGGCCGAACGCCACCGGGTGTTTTCGCATTTCGTGCCGGAGTCAGGTCGCGCCACATTCGAGATCATGCATTGGGCTTGGGACACCAGGCGGGCCGCCCAGGTGCCGGCGCGCGCCGTGACTTGCCCGATCCTGTGCCTGGTGGGTGAGCACGATAAGATCAATCCGCCGTCGACGGTGCGCCGTATTGCCGAACGCTATGAGGGTCGCGTCATCTACAAGGAACTGGCACGCCACAGCCATTGGCTTCTGGGCGAGCCGGGTTGGGAAAAGATCGTAGCACTTACGTTGCAGTGGCTCGGCGAAGTGCGGGCGGATGACGCCAAGCCGGTGCGCAGCAAGACCTAGTTCGTGGCGTTGGCCCCGCCTAGCGTTGACGGAAATCCTTCATGAACGCCGAAAGCGTGTCGATCGCCGCGATTCTGGCCGCGGTATCGCGAAATGCCACGCCATGCCCGTCGATGCGCTCTGCGACGACGGCAAACGCGCTGGCATCGGGGCTAGCTTTCATTTTCGAGCCGAAGTGATCGCGCAGCCGATCAAGGCTGGCCTCGTCATTGGCGAGCGAATAGGCGATGGCTGCGCGCATCACTTCCTCGCGCTCGCCGGCGTTGAGAGGCGCCGCGTCGCTCCAGCGCGCCGCCAAGGCCTCTTCGGCCTTTTGCGCCGCGATCGGCCAGTTGCCGCTTTCCCAATAGATGTCGGCGCGCAAACGCGCCGTATCCGGTGCCGTATCCACCGCGATCAAGTCGAGCGCATTGTCCCACTGCTTGAGCCCGGCAAAGGCGCGCGCCTCCAAGAGCAGCCGCTGATGGTTGACGTCGTCGGGTAGCGCGCTGATCTGGGTCGAGCGAATCGCATCCAGCGCCTGTTGCGGGCGTTGATCAAGCAGATAGATCATGGCGAGACGCGTTGCGACCTGGGCGCGCGCCACGCCGTCCAGGCGTTTGGTGATCTGATAATTCAACAAGTCGGCCGCCGGCCCCAGAAGATCGACGCTGACCAGGCGTTCCGACATGCGTCGAATCATCTCGTCGCCATCCGGCCCGATGGGTGTGAGATCGATGAAGTCGTAGAAGATGGCCAGCGCCTCGACCGGCGGAATCTTTGCGGCCTTGCCCTTTATGAACAGGACCTGGAATGCCTCGCGCATATCGTCTTGCGCCTGGCGCGCCATGTCGTCATTGGGAAAGCTCTGGGCCGCGAGACGCAGCACGTGCAAGCCATCGCGCCAGCGCTGCTTGGCGAAATAGAGTCCGGCCAACTTGCGCAAGGTTCGCATTTCCAACATGTCGCCGCGCCAACGGAAGCGCAGGCGTTCCAGCGCGGCAATGGCGGCGGTGCTGCTCATGACCCTGGCCTTCAGGGCTGCATCGATGCGGTAGTAGATCGCTTCGGCTTGCAGGCGTTCATCGCTACCACGCTGCACGACATCGAAGAGTGCGCCGGCTTCGTGTCCGCGGCGCTCCGCGGCGAGAAGCCGGGCGCGGATCAGATCGCCTTGCAGCATCAAGTTTTCGGGCAGCGTATCCGGCAGCCGGGCTATGGCAGCATCAGCGATCTCCAGATGGCCAAGTCCCAATGCCGCCTGCGCCTTGGCGATACGCTGGCGCGCCTGCCATTGCGGGGAATATTGCTTGAGGACGGGTTCGGCGCGCTCGAGTTCGGCCTGTGCCTCGCTCCAGTTCTCGAGCGCCGCGTCGATCAGACCGCGCCACAGTGCCGCGTGACGGTCGCCGTCGAGCGCGCCGCCGGCGAGATCGTTGTGCGCGTCGTGTAGGCGCCCAAGCATGAAGTTCGCGGCCGCGCGCATGGTTTGCAGCTGCCGGTCGCTTTGCAGGGCCGGATCGAGCGCTTGCATCAGGTTGATGAGCCCAAGAGCTTCGGCGGAAAAACCGCTGGCGAGATAGAACCGTGCCAGCACCAGGCGCGCATGCTTGGCGGCGTCGCGCTTGAGCCGGCCGGTCGCCGCGCGCAGACGGCGCTCCGTGGCGAGGAAACTTCCGCCGCGCAGCTTGGCCCAGGTAGGAAAATCCAGGAATGTCGCGCCCCCACCGTGCGCCGCCAGGGCGGCGGGCGAATCGGCAATGGTCATGGCGGGTGGCGTCAGGATCAGGCCGCCGGGATGGGTAAGCGTCACGCGTGTGCGATCGATGGTGACCGCCAAATCCTCGATATAGGGCGCAATGGCCAAGCCCGATGCGGTCTTCAATAGGCCGAACTCGACATAATCGTGGGGCGCGATCATTGCCCGTCCCACGGCGGCGGGGACCAAGATGAGCTCATCGCCGGTAACCGGGTCGCTTAGACGCACCGGATGGGTCGCACCGGGCAACAGCGTGGAGAGAGAGGAGTGGCTGACATCGTCCTGATTGCGCGCAAAGCCGATGGCGATGGGTGTCTCGGTTACTTGCGGTGCGATCACGATTTTCAGGTTGGAGCCGTCGGCGTGGGCGCCGATCTGCTCGGCTTGATTGAAGGTGATCCGCAGCACGCTCACGCCATCGGCGGAAGATGCTTCCACCGCAACCGGAAAGTTGCCGAGCGCGAGCTTGAGCTTGCCGGCATCGAGCGGCGGCGCGTCCTGGAGCACTATCCAAGCCGTCAGTCCGCGCATGAAGACGGCCGAGCCGCGATTGGCGGCGCCGTTAAACGTCAAGACGGCCCCGCTGCGTGTCAACTGACTGGCGGGCTCAAGCGCCTGTGCCGGCGCCGCGGCGGGAGTCGCCGTCGGGGGCGCGGCGGCATCGGCCGGAGTTTGCGCCGCCGCTGTGCCCGGCGTCCCATCGACCGGCTTTGTCGCGCCAGCGGCGCTTGATGTCACGATAACGGGTTCTGTGAGTCCGGGCGGACGATAAGATTCGGCGTCCGTCTTCGGGGCCAGCACGTCGACGACAATCCGGTTACCTTCGCGAAAGTCGTGGAAGCCGGACGTCGTGTCGGTTTCGAATTCAATGATGGTATTCGCGCCCTCGAGACGCCAGCCGGCATTCTTCACCCAAGGCGGCGCGAAGCGGGCGATCGCCGACAGATCGGGACGAGCCGCTGCCGCAAACCTGACACCGAGTTTGCCAGCACCGGGAAACACCGAATAAGCGACATGACGCGGCCAATCGAACACGAGCCGCGTAAAGTTCTGGTAGACGCCGGAACGCACCTTTAAAACAGGCAGCTGCGCTGGATCGATGATCGCGGCCGCAGCTGCCGGCGGGGGCGGCGGCAGATCAGGAGCTGCGCCGGAAAAACTCTGCGGCAGAAGGTCGATGGCGACGCGGTTCGCCGACGTGCTCGAATGCAGGCGCACAGGTTGGGTCAGCGCAAAGCGGAACGTCCGGCCGTCGGCATCGGCACGCCCGCTCGTCGCATAACCTTTCAGGTTGGCAGCCAGAGCGCCGGAGTCGATGGTGACATTGCGATCGAAAGCGATGGTCAGCACTCCGCCCGTGATGGCGGCGCTGGCATGAGCGTCAGGCGCGAATGTGAAGAGTATGCGGGCAAAACCGTCGTCATGACTGACGCTGACCGTGTCGGCAGCACGGGCTGGCCCGACGACGCAAGCAAGCGCACTCATCGCCAGGACGAGGCGCAGAACGATGGCGCGGGTCGCTCGCGTGCGCACTAGCCGCCCGTGGCCGGCGTCGGCGTGATGGCAGCCGGTGGACCGCTGGCGGGTGCTGGTGCGAGCGGTGGCAACGCGGCGGTCTGGCTCGGTGTCGGCGTCACGGGCGCCGGCGGCGGCGTGACAAGAGCTGCTTGGGGCTTTGTCGGCGGCGCAATTTCGGCGGTGACGGGCTTTGCCGGCAGAACGGTTGCGTCGGCTGCAGTTTTTACTGGCGGCGTCGTTGGGGCGGCTGTCGCGGGAGCCGCGGGCG
>Ga0157379_10000544_pt1 | contig 30401 bp, 31 predicted proteins | sample S25metaG_FD_121802 | JGI IMG/M metagenome (GOLD analysis project Ga0157379, IMG submission 121802) | Switchgrass rhizosphere microbial communities from Kellogg Biological Station, Michigan, USA - S2-5 metaG | ecosystem: Host-associated > Plants > Roots > Rhizosphere > Soil | place: USA... | reverse complement strand
CGAGCTCTCCTATTTGTTCGAGCGCACGCGCTGGATCAAGGAGCGCTTCAAGCGCTACGAGCTCTATCAGCCGCTGCGCGATCGCACGCTCGCCATGGTGTTCGAAAAGGCGTCCACGCGGACGCGCGTCTCGTTCGAGGCCGGGATGAACCAGCTGGGCGGCATCGCGATCAATCTCAATCGCGGCGACACGCAACTGTCGCGCGGCGAGCCGATCGAGGATGTCGCGCGGGTCATCTCCAGGATGGTCGACGTCGTGATGATCCGGACCTTTGAACAGGCGATCATCGAGCGCTTCGCCGCGCATTCGCGCGTGCCGGTGATCAACGGCCTGACCAACGAATATCACCCGTGCCAGACCCTTGCCGACATCTATACGTACGTCGAGCATCGCGGCTCGATCTCCGGCAAGACGGTTGCGTGGATCGGCGACGGCAACAACGTCTGCAACACCTGGCTGCAGGCGGCGACGATCCTCGACTTCAACGTCCACGTATCCACGCCGCCCGGATACGCGGTGAATGACGGCATTGCGGCGGCCAACCGCGAGCGCTACCGGTCATTCGCCGACCCGATGGAGGCCTGCCGTGGCGCCGACCTGGTCACGACCGACGTCTGGACCAGCATGGGCTTCGAGGCGGAGAACGAGGCGCGGCAGCGCGCGTTCGCCGACTGGATGGTCGACGGCGACATGATGCGGCTCGCCAAGCCCGACGCGCTGTTCATGCACTGCCTGCCGGCGCACCGCGGTGAGGAAGTCGCCGCCGAGGTGATCGACGGTCCGCAAAGCGTAGTGTGGGATGAAGCCGAGAACCGGCTGCACGCGCAAAAGGCGCTGCTCGAATACCTGGTGTGCGGACGCGTGAACGTCTGACCCGATGCGCACGCGCCGCGTGCGCCCCTATTCCGTTGGGACTGGAGTCCTCGCATGCACCGCCGTCAAGCGTTCACCGTGTTTGCCAGCATCGTGGCCGGCGTCGCCGCTGCCGCGCTGGGCGCATCCCCTGCGCTCGCGCAGACGTGGCCCGACAAGCCGATCCGGTTCGTGATGTCCGCGCCCGCGGGAAGCTCGATCGACGTCCTCGGCCGCACGATCGCCGACAAGCTGAAGGATCGGCTGGGCCAGCCCGTGGTGGTCGAGAACAAACCGGCAGCCGGCGGCACCGTCGCCGTGGGTGAAACCGCGAAGGCCGCGCCCGACGGCTACACGATGGTGATCGGATTCAACGGCCCGCTATCGATCACGCCGCTGCTGCAGAAGCTGCCCTACGACGTGCAGAAGGAGCTCTCGCCCGTCATCACGACGACCAGCCAGCCGAACGTGCTCGCCGTCAACGCGCAACTCCCGATCAAGGATGTCAAGGAGCTGGTGGCGTACGCGAAAGCCAATCCGGGGAAGCTCAATTTTGCGTCCGTCGGTCCGGGCAGCTCGTCGCACCTCAACGGCGAGCTCCTGAAATCGCTCGCCGGCATCGACATCGTCCACATTCCGTTCAACGGGTCGCCGCCGGCGGTGACGTCCACAGTCCAGGGCGAGACGCAGATGATTTTCGCCGTCATGCAACCGCTGCAGCCGCAAATCCAGGCCGGCAAATTGCGCGCGATCGCCGTGACGTCCGCGAAGCGCTTTCCGCTGCTGCCGGATTTGCCGACGATCGCCGAAAGCGGCTATCCGAGATTCGATTCGCTGGCCTGGAACGGCGTGCTCGTGCCCGCGGGCACGCCGAAGGCCGTGATCGCGCGGCTCAATGCCGAAATCAACGCGATTCTCAAGCTGCCTGACGTCGTGCAGCGATTGAACGCCGCGGGCTTCGACCTGATCGGGGGCACGCCGGAAGAGTTCGGCGCACTCATCAAAGCCGAATCCGACAAATGGGCGCCGGTGATCAAGAACGCCGGCGTGAAGATCGACTGAGGGCTACAGTGCCCTTACGTGGCGGAAACCAGGCAACGCGGCCGCCGCGTACCTATTTCTGATCGTCGTTACCACTTTCCGCGAGCCCCGGCAGCGGCGAGCTGTCGGAGGGGTTCAGCAGCCCGATCCGCGAATAGGTCAGCAACTTCTCGCGCGTATCGGCGATATCGAGCTCGCGCATCGTGAGCTGGCCGATGCGGTCCTGCGGCGAGAACGAGGCCGCGCCCTTCTCCATGGTCAGCCGCTCGGGTTTGTAGGTCAGGTTCGGACTCGCCGTCGCAAGGATCGAGTAGTCGTTGCCACGGCGCAGCTCCAGCGTCACCTCGCCGGTGATCGCGCGGGCGACCCATCGCTGCGCCGCATCGCGCAGCATCATCGCCTGCGGATCGAACCAGCGGCCCTGGTACAGGAACCGCCCGAGGCGGCGGCCGTTTTCGCGGTATTGCTCGATCGTGTCCTCGTTGTGGATACCGGTCAGCAGGCGTTCGTAGGCGATGTGGAGCAGCGCCATTCCCGGTGCCTCGTAGATGCCGCGGCTTTTCGCCTCGATGATCCGGTTTTCGATCTGGTCGCTCATCCCCAGGCCATGGCGGCCGCCGATCGCATTGGCCTCGACCATCAGCGCCACGTCGTCGCTGAACGTCGCGCCGCTGAGCGCGACCGGTTTCCCCTCCTCGAAGCGCACGCTCACGGTCTCCGCCTTGACGACGACGTCCTCGCGCCAGAACGCGACTCCCATGATCGGCTCGACGATGCGCATGCCCTTGTCGAGAAACTCGAGGTCCTTCGCCTCGTGCGTCGCGCCCAGCAGATTCGAGTCCGTCGAATAGGCCTTTTCCGTGCTCATTCGATAGTCGAATCCGGCGCGCGCGAGGTAATCCGACATTTCCTTGCGTCCGCCGAGCTCGTCGATGAACATCGCGTCGAGCCATGGCTTGTAGATGCGCAGGTTCGGATTGGCGAGAAGCCCGTACCGGTAGAACCGCTCGATGTCGTTGCCCTTGTACGTGCTGCCGTCGCCCCAGATATGCACGTCGTCCTCGCGCATTGCGACCACGAGCATCGTGCCCGTGACTGCGCGCCCGATCGGGGTGGTGTTGAAGTACGCGAGCCCGCCCGTCGCGATGTGAAACGCGCCAGCCTGCAACGCAGCGACGCCTTCGGCAACCAGCGCCGCGCGGCAGTCGACGAGCCGCGCCGCCTCGGCGCCGTACTGCAGCGCACGCCGCGGAATGTCGTCGTAATCGGCCTCGTCCGGCTGGCCGAGGTGCGCCGTGTACGCATAGGGGACGGCGCCCTTCGCGCGCATCCAGTGCAGAGCGGCGCTCGTGTCGAGCCCTCCCGAGAATGCGATGCCTACCTTCTGGCCGACAGGAATGGACTGCAGAATGTGCGACATGACGACGCGACTCGGCCAAGGGCGGGAAGCTGCTATTCTAGTCGACTGGCCGGTCCCTCCGTCACGCGCTGCGACTTCCGAGACCGGCGACGCCGCAAGCAGTCTTCCGCAACCCGAGGAGGCGATGCGATGACCGAAGGCGCGAAATTGCATCACTACGAAAGTCCGCAGGCCAGGGTCACCTGGGACGCGACGCGCTGCATCCACGCCGCCGAATGCGTGCGCACCGTCCCGCAGGTGTTCGACCCTGCCGCCAAGCCGTGGATCCAGCCGGACAAAGCCGACGCGGCCGCGGTCGCGGACGCGGTCAATCGCTGCCCCTCGGGCGCATTGCGGATGGAATTCGCGGATGGGACATCGGCGATGGCGATCCCGGCGGACAACCAGGGTCTTATCAACGCTAACGGGCCCACTTATCTGCGCGGCAAGCTGACGCTGCGCCAAGGCGAGGGCGAGCTCGAGGACACCCGGATCGCGCTATGCCGCTGCGGCGCGTCGCAGCACAAGCCGTTCTGTGACAACAGTCACAAGAAGATCGGCTTCAAGGACGCGGGAACCCTGTTGGCGCATGTCGCAGCGCCGCCGGACACCGATCTCTCCGCGCCGCTGACCATTCGGCAGAATCCCAATGGTCCGCTGGTCTGTACCGGTCCGCTCACGCTGCACGGCAGCGACGGGCACACGGCCTTTTCCGACACGACATTCCTCTGTCGCTGCGGCGGCTCGGCCAACAAGCCGTACTGCGACGGCACGCACAAGAAAATCGGCTTCAAGAGTTAGCGAGCCGATGCCCGCGGACGCCCCAGACGATCTCGTCCTGCTCGGCCGCGCGTTCGAACTGCAACAGGCAGGACGGCTTGCCGAGGCCGAAGCTCTGTATGCGCAAGTGCTCGCCGCCAATCCCGACGATCCGACGGCGCTCGTCAACGCCGGCGCAGTCGCGTTGGCGCGCGGCGACTTCGGCCTCGCGATCGCGCGCTTCGAGCACGTGGTCCGCCTGGCGCCCAGGAATGCGCCGGCACGGAGCAACCTGGGCTTCGCGCTGATCCGCGCCGGACGCGACAGCGAAGCGCTGGCCGTCCTCGACCGGGCCGTCGCGCTCAATGGCACCTTCGCACAGGCGCACAACAATCGCGGCATCGCGCTGGCGCGGCTGGGTCGCCCTGCCGAGGCGATCACCGCGTTCGAGCGCGCGCTGCAACTCGATCCACGCAGCGCCGAAGCCGCGCTCAACCTGGGTGACCAATGCAACAACGCGGGCGACGCGGAGCGCGCCGCCGCTGCGTTCGATCGCGTGCTCGCCGCGCAGCCTGCGCATGCCGACGCGTTGACCGGGCGGGCGTTCGCGCAAGCGTTGCGCGGCGACCTGGCGGGCGCGATCGGCGCACTCGAGACCATCACGACGAACCATCCGGCGCATGGGCCTGCGTGGCAAACGCTGGGGGCCGTGCGCAACTGGGCCTGGGATCACGCCGGCGCCGAGCTCGCGTTCGAGCATGCGTTGCGATTGGCGCCGGACCATGCCGACGCGCAATTCGGCATCGCGTCGACGCTGCTCGCACGCGGCGATTTTGCGGCGGGATGGCCGGCGTTCGAGCGCCGTCAGGATCACGGTGGCGAATCCGGAAGTGCGTTGGCGCGAATCCCGATCTGGGACGGCGCACCGTTCGCTGGAACGCTCGTCGTCCACGGCGAGCAGGGCTTCGGCGATGTCGTGCAGTTCGCGCGCTTCGTGGCGCCCGCGCGGGCGCGCGTCGGCCGCGTCGTGCTCCTGCTCGACGGCTATCGGGCGCCGCTCGCGCCGCTGCTCGCTTCGCTGGCTGGCGTCGATGAAGTCGTCACGAAGCCCACCGATATTCGCGCCCACGGCGCAATCGCACGGGTCTCGATCCTTTCGCTGCCGTTTCACCTGGGTGTCGGCGCCGGCGCGCCGAGCTCAACAGGCCGGTATCTTTCGCCGCCCGCCGAACGCACCGCCGCGTGGCGCGCGCGGATCGCGGCCACGGCTGCGCCACGCGTGGGTCTCGCGTGGTCGGTGCTGGCGCGCGATGCGCATGGCTTCGTGACCCGCCACAAGTCGGTCCCGGTGAGCGCGCTCGCGCCTGTTCTTGCCGCATCCAGCATCGCGTTGTTCACATTGCAGCCAGGCGCCGCGGGCGACCCCGCGGCGTTCGGCGCGGACGCGCCGCGCATCGTCGACCTGCGCGCCGCGCTCGCCGATTTCGCCGACACCGCCGCGCTGATCGACACGCTCGATCTCGTGATCTCCGCCGATACCGCCGTGGCCCATGTGGCCGGCGCGCTCGGGAAACCCGTGTGGCTGCTCGATCGGTTCAATTCATGCTGGCGGTGGCGGCTCGCGACTGGCAGTTCACCCTGGTATCCGACGATGCGGATCTTTCGCCAGCATCGCTTCGGCGACTGGAACGGCGTGATGCACGACCTGGCCGATGCGCTGGCGCGCTGGCGTGCGTGATTGTCGGCGGGCCGCCCGTCGTGCTAGCGTTAGGCTCTTCAAACGCCCTGAATCGAAAGTCACCATGCCCTCGTTCGACGTTGTATCGGAAGTCAACCAGGTCGAGATCAACAACGCCCTCGATCAGGTCAACAAGGAGGTGTCAACGCGCTTCGATTTCAAAGGATCGGACGCGCGCGTCGAGCACAAGGAGAACGTGCTGACGCTGTTCGCCGACGACGACTTCAAGCTCTCGCAGGTCACCGATATCCTGCTCGCCAAGCTCACGAAGCGTGGCGTGGACATCCGCGCGCTCAAGTACGGCGATGTCGAGAAGGTCTCCGGCAACAAGGTCAAGCAGGTGATTACCGTCCGCGAAGGCATCGAGCAGGAGTTGTCGAAGAAGATCGTGCGAGCGCTCAAGGACAGCAAGCTCAAGGTCCAGGGCTCCATCCAGGGCGAGGCCGTCCGCGTATCCGGCGCCAAACGCGACGAGCTGCAGAGCGCGATCGCGCTCATCAAGAAATCGATCACCGACTTCCCGCTGCAGTTCAACAACTTCCGCGATTAGCGGACGTCGCCGGGGCGACTTCAGCCGAGATCGGCAACCAGCGCGTCGCGCGTCGCGCTTCCCACCGCCGGAATCTCGGCCTTGTAGTTCGGGTGATCGACACCCATTCCCAGCGCAGCACCCCGCTTCAGCGCGGCGATCATCTCGCGCGTCATCTCGAACCGCAGGAAATGCACGGCTGAGGTCTTTTCGTCGTTCTCGCGTGGAAGGTCCTCGTCGGCGATCGCGAAGACCTTGGGAAAGCCTTCCACCTGCACCCAGGCGCGGTCCTCGATACCCTTCAACCCGGAAAGCGCCCGCCTGCGCTCGTCGACGTCCTCGTATTCGATCAGCATCGTCGCCTTGAAGTTGCTGCCGTCCGGCACGAGCGGATTGTAGGCGTCGAGCTCGTCCTGGATGCCGGCATCATCGAACGTCTTTTCGACGCGCAACATCTCCTGGATCTGGTAGCGCAGCGTCAGCTCGTCCTCGAAGATGAGCGTGAGATGCCCGCCCAGATGCACGGTGCGCGCCCGCTTGTGCTCCAGCACGCGAGCGCGGAAGGCGTTGCGCTCCCTCGCATACGCTTCGAGCGTCAGCAGGCTTTCCCGCGTGATCCTGGGCGGTCGCGCCATCATGCAATTCCGTAGGCGATGCGCAGCAGTGTCAGCGGATGCACCTTCCGCGCGCGCGCCGCGCTGTTCTTGTCCTTGATCCCCTGCTGGATCCGGCGGCCGGCGATCGGACAGTCCGAGCTCACGTAGTCAGGGTCGTCGTCGTCCATCCGGTTGAATACCGGCTTGCCGATGCGCATCGATTCCGCAAAGAACTCGACCTTGACGCCCCACGTGCCGTCATGACCGGCGCACCGCTCGACCGTGTTGATTTCGGTTCCCGGAATCCACTGCAACGCCTCGCGCGTCTTCTGCCCCACGTTCTGCACGCGCGCGTGGCAGGGAATGTGGTAGCTGACCTTGCCGAGCGGCTGCTTGAACTCGCGCTTCCACAGCCCGTCCTTGTCGCGCAGCACCATATACTCGAACGGATCGAACATCGCGTCGGCAACGGCCGCAACGTCCTCGTCGTCGGGAAACATCAGCGGCAACTCCTGCTTGAACATCAACGTGCACGACGGCACCGCGGCCACGATCGCATAGCCTTCGCGCGCGAGGCGGGCCAGCGGCGGGATGTTCACGTTCTTCAGCTTCTCGACGGTTTCAAAATCGCCGAGCTCGAGCTTCGGCATCCCGCAGCACGCCTCGTGCTCGACCAGCCGGTACGGAACCTCGTTGTGCGCGAGAAGCTTCAGGAGGTCGTGGCCGATGCCCGGCTCGTTGTAGTTCACGTAGCACGTGGCAAAGATCGCAACCTTCCCGGGTGTGCGCGCGCCGGTGCGTACCGGCCATGCGAGACTCGAGTCGGCGTGCGCGCGGAACGTCTCCTTGGCGTAGGGAGGCAGCTCGGACGCCGCGGCCACGCCCAACGTCTTCTCCATCACCTTGCGCGCGGACGGCATCGTGTTCGCCTTGTTCACGAACTCGACGACCACCGGGATCGTCGCGAGCTTGCCGATCCGGTCGGTGCTGGTCAGGACCTTGTCGCGGAACGATACGTCGCCGTCGCGGAACTTGACCGCCTTGGCGCGCAGCATGAGGTGCGGGAAATCGACGTTCCACGGATGCGGCGGAACGTACGGGCACTTCGTCATGTAGCACAGGTCGCACAGATAGCACTGGTCGACGACCTTGACGAAATCTTTCTTCGCGACGCCGTCGATTTCGCCGCTCTTGCCCTCGTCGATCAGGTCGAACAGCGTCGGGAATGCCCCGCACAGGCTCACGCAGCGGCGGCATCCGTGGCAGATCTCGAAAATGCGTTCCTGCTCCTTTTCGAGCGCCGCGTGGTCGAAGAACTCCGGGTTGCGCCAGTCGATCGGATGGCGGGTGGGCGCTTCGAGGCTGCCTTCGCGAGTGGTCATGTTGCGATTGCTTTTCAATGATGAGCCACCGCCGGAGAGCAGTGAACGTCGATGGACCACCAGCCGGGAGTGTTAAGCGTCGTGTTTCGCAACGACGCTTCAACACGACCAATGCGTTGAGCGTCGTGTCCTCCAACGACGCTCCAACGCATGCCTGGGCTTAGTCGGCCAATGCGTCCAACGCCTTTTGAAAGCGGTTGGCATGCGAGCGCTCGGCCTTCGCCAGCGTTTCAAACCAGTCGGCGATCTCGTCGAAGCCTTCGTCGCGCGCCGATTTCGCCATGCCGGGATACATGTCGGTGTATTCATGCGTTTCGCCGGCAACGGCAGCCTTCAGGTTCTCGCGGCTCGAGCCAATCGGCAGATCCGTGGCCGGGTCGCCCACCGAAGCCAGGTAGTCCAGATGGCCATGGGCATGGCCGGTCTCGCCTTCCGCGGTCGAGCGGAACAGCGCGGACACGTCGTTCTGCCCTTCGACGTCCGCCTTGTTTGCGAAGTACAGATAGCGCCGGTTCGCCTGCGATTCGCCGGCGAATGCGGCCTTCAGGTTGTCGTGGGTCTTCGTGCCTTTCAGGTTTTTCATCGCGATCTCCTCTTCAATGAGCGACTAAGAATGCTGCGCGCCAAAACGGCGCCGCGTCCAATTGATTGTGTCAATGCGTACGATAGTATGAGCCAATCGCGCGCCACCCCGGATTCGCGGATGGTGCGGTCCCCCACCCCCGACGCGCTCCCGCCCGCGGGACAGGGAGGATTCGTCCGATGCGAGGTGGTCATGCCCTCTCAACCATAGCGGCCTTGCCCTCCCCGCCGGAGAGGGACGGTGCAGCCGATTGCGACGTTCCACTCCCGCTCCCCGCGGGCGGGAAAAGGGTTGGGGTGAGGGGCAGAAGGCTATGCCACCGCCGCCTGCGCGCGCGCGGGCATTGCCAGCGCGCCGCTCTTGACGCCGCGGTTGATCGCGCTGACCAGCGCGCGCAGCGTCGCGGTCACGATGTTGGCGTCACGGCCGACGCCATAGACGGTACGGTCGGTGCCCACGCGCAACTGGACATACGCGACCGCCATCGCGTCTTCGCCGGCGCCGATCGCGTGCTCGTGATAGTTGATCACGTGGATCGGCAGTCCCAGCCCGTTGCGCAGCGCGGTCACGAACGCATCGACCGGGCCGTTGCCGGCGCCCGGCAGCACCAGCTCGGCGCCGTCGACGGAAAGATGGGCGGTCAGATGCTCGACCGTGCCATCGGCGCTGCTGTGCTGCGCGCGATGTCCGGCGTATGTCACTGGCGCCGTCGCGGCCAGGTACTCGCGTTCGAATGCCGCATGAATCTCGCCGGACGAGAGCTCCTTGCCCGAAGCGTCGGTAATCGCCTGGATCACCTGGCTGAACTCGATCTGCAGAAGCCGCGGCAGCGTCAGCCCGTGGTCCCGCTCGAGCAGATAGGCAATGCCGCCCTTGCCCGATTGGCTGTTGACGCGGATGACGGCCTCGTACGTACGGCCAAGATCGGCGGGATCGATTGGCAGGTACGGGACATCCCAGATCTCGTTGCCACGGGCTAGATCCACTGCGCGCGCCGCGAGGCCTTTCTTGATCGCGTCCTGATGCGAGCCGGAAAACGCGGTGAACACGAGCTCGCCGCCGTACGGATGGCGGGGATGTACGGGCAACTGGTTGCAGTATTCGACGGTCCGGATCACTTCGCCGATATCGGAAAAGTCGATGCCCGGATCGATGCCCTGCGTATGCAGATTCAAGCCGAGCGTGACGAGACAGACATTGCCGGTACGCTCGCCGTTGCCGAACAGGCAGCCTTCGATCCGTTCGGCGCCCGCCATCACCCCGAGCTCCGCCGCAGCAACCCCACATCCGCGGTCGTTGTGCGGATGCAGCGACAGGACGAGACTGTCACGACGCGCAAGATTGCGGCTCATCCACTCGATCTGGTCGGCATAGATGTTGGGGGTGGCCATCTCGACGGTCGCCGGAAGATTGATGATCGCTTTGTGCTCCGGTGTGGGTTGCCAGACGTCGAGCACGGCGTCGCAGACTTCCTTGGCGTAATCGAGCTCGGTTCCAGTGAAGCTCTCCGGCGAATACTGATACGTCCATTCCGTTTCGGGCTGTCTTGCGGCGCAATCGCGGACGACCTCGGCGGCGTCGATGGCGATCTGCCGGATGCCCGGCCGGTCGAGGCCGAACACCACGCGGCGCTGCGTGGTCGACGTCGAGTTGTACAGATGCATGATCGCGCGCCGTGCGCCCTTCAGCGATTCGAACGTGCGCTCGATGAGCGGCGCCCGCGCCTGCGTGAGCACCTGCACGTTGACGTCGTCGGGGATCAGGTCGTCTTCGACCAACTTGCGCACGAAGTCGAAGTCGGTCTGCGATGCGGCGGGAAACCCGATCTCGATCTCCTTGTAGCGCATCTTCACGAGGAGCCGGAACATGCGCAGCTTGCGCTCGGCGTCCATCGGCTCGATCAGCGCCTGGTTGCCGTCGCGCAGGTCTACGCTGCACCACACCGGCGGTGCCGTAATGACGCGCGACGGCCACGTGCGGTCGGCCAGCGCGATCGGGGCAAAAGGTCGGTACTTCGCGGACGGTTCGATCTTCATCGACGTTCCTTCCGCGGCCAGTCAGGCCGCGAGGTACAAAGGGCTTCGCCATCCGGTCCTGCTGGATGACGCACGCACTGCTCGAATTGAGGGGGTAGGTTTATGTGCGCGCGAGGCGCAGCAGCAGCAGTCCGCCGAGAATGAGCGCAAGCGCAGACGGAAGACCCGTCCGGGCGGTGCTGGCGGAAAGAAGAAGGCTGCTCATCCAATAACGATAACGCATATGACGCGCCGCCGCAAGGGGGGCCCGAGCATCGCCACGCGATCGCATAATGCTGCGCCCGAACGGGCCAATGACCGGCTGTCTCCGCCCTGATCTCGAGGGAATCGCCTACCAGAATCCATAGTACGCGGGCAGGGCAGCAGCAAGTGGTCCATTAGCGGCCTCGATGCTGACTCCGCATGCACCTTCACCTGTCTTCTAACCATGGCTGTTGCCGGTCGCCGAGCAGCCCGGCCCATGGCGGCGACCGCGGAATGTCAGCACTTCGAATACAACCGTCCCATCGGCTTGGGCGTAGGTTATGCGTTCCGGTTCATCCCATGCCAAATTCGTTTGCCATTCCCGCGCACGAGGCGCAGTGAAGTGACCGTCGATCCAGACCATCGCGACATTGCGACCTGCGCACAGTCTGCGCCGCGGTTCCGGATCATCAAGCTGATCGGTCATCGGAACGGTGGCGCGCGTCAGCATGATGATCGGCAGGGCGAGCGACGGTTCCGCAAACCAAAGGAACGGCTTTTCTGACATCGCATTCAGGTCCGCCGCGAATCGATGGCTCACGTCCGACAGAAAACCCTTGCCGCGCGTCTCGGCGAGCTTCTCGGCAAGCGTTAGCTGGCCGTTGATGTTCAACACCGCCAGCATAACGAGCGGCGCGACGGCGGCGATTGGCATCAAGCGGTCTTCGCCCGGTCGGATCACAGTCGACAGTCCGACGCCAAGCGCAGCGTACAGCAGCGGAACCAGAGTAAGGAAGTGATGCCCGCCCAGCCGATCGCCAAATATGAGTGATAGAACGAAGAACGACAGCGGTAGGGCAACCAAGAGACGTTGAGTCGGAGTCGCCCGACGTCGAAGCTCCGCGTACACCCACAATAGATATGGTAATCCGACGAGCAAGCCAATCTTCAAACCTGCGCCCGGTGTCGGCACCAGTTCGCCACTGAGCATCACTGCGCTATGCCAAGCACTGCTGACAGCCCCTTCGAGGAACTGCCATGCGTACTCTACGCGCGCTTCGAGTGGCAGCACTGATTTGAAAGCGCCGAGTCTCATCTGCTGCTCGTTTATGAAATCGAACATCGCGGTAATGCTGCCTAGTTTCCGCGCGATCAGCAGGTAACCAATTGGATAAAAGACCCCTCCGGTCGCCAATCCAAGGACCCAGACGACCAATGGCGGCCGTGCGAGTTTGATGCCGCGCATCCAAAGCGATGCCGCGAACGCAATCGGTGGCAGCACGAACGCCCATACAAAATAACCAACCGCCGCAAGACCGCAAAATGCGCCGCTGGCAAACAACCACCGCGTTGGGTTCTGAACATCTGATTCGGTAGCGCGAATCAGGCAGAGGAGGCCGAGCAACAGCCATGCCGCCGGCGCGACCGTAATGTATCCTTGGGTTCGGAATGCGAAAGAAAACGATGGATCGAGAGCAAGCGCGACGCATATTGCCCCCGCAAACCACGGCCGCATTCCTTTCGTCAGAAGCGCATACAGAGCCGCCAGCACGCCGAGCGCGAACATCGCGTGCGTAAGGCGTACACCAACCACCGTGGTGCCAAAGACTGCGTAGAAGGGTAGTCCAAGCCAGAATTGTTGTGACCCGTGGTAAAGCGAGATCAATACCGGGGCACGATCACCAAGCAACGAGTTGCCAAAAAGGATCCAGACGATCGTGCGCTCCGCATGCGGGTTGAGAATTCGGGTAACGAGGTAGTCTGGATTGACCGCATCGGCGAAGATGCCAGGCAAGTCGATCTGATGAGTTGCTACCATCCCCCACACGAGGGTGACCGCTGCGAAGGGCAGCCACGCGCGCCGGCCCCCTGAAGTTGGGCGAGTCCAGATGCTCATCGATCCGTCCGTACGGCTGGAGTTTTGCTGAATGTTGGCACTACCGCTTTTTGCATGCAGGACGCTGCTTCGCGATCAACATCCAGCTTCATCGATATGTCCAACAATTGTGCAGGGCGCGCTGGGCAACGTGCTGCCGCGCTCCAAGCGCTCCCATGATATGCAGTCGATTGCTCCCACCCGCGCTCGCTTCCTCGGCCATAGACGGGAAAGACGCCAGGAACTCGGTCTGGCACTTTCCGATGCTGTAGAGCTCCTGCTGGATGAACAGCGATCGTCCGGCCAGGAAAAGCATGGCAAGTCCGGAAATCGCCATCCTTCCATGAAGGGCTCGCAATCCATAGCGGCACCAAATCGCCGTCATCAAGAGCAACCAGAATTCCCAGCGAGGAGCAACGGGAAGGACCTTAGCTCGACGCCTCGCGGTGGAACGGTTGGGCAAGATAGACTAATACGTTTCCCGGCACCTTGCCCAGGGAAGGGCGTAGCGGCCACAGCCTACCTTGAATCGCCGGCCATCGAATGGCGAGATAAGCGAGCATGGGAAGACCCGACAGCCCGATTGCGCCCAAGGCAGGGCGAACGCGACAGACAGACTGGCTGGCCAATGTCAGTGAATACGCCATCACCAGCAGCGCCACGCGATGGCATAATGCCGCGCGATCGCTGGCTCGCAGAACAGTTGCCGCCCGTCGACCGGAACGCGCTCGTGCTCACGATCACGGGTAACCCGGTAAGCTTCGTGCTGCCGCCATTTCCGGGGGACCAAAGCATGTCGAAGTCAACAATACGGTCATTAGGCCGGGGCGCAAGGCAAGGCTCGGCGACGTGGCGGCCGACGCGATTCGCTATCACGATAGGCCGCTCGACCAGGTGACCGTCCCTTCATGGGAAGGCTCGGAAGCGCTTGCTCCGTGCGACCTCGGGCGCGATGAGTTTTCGTGCGTCCAGAATCGCAGGCGAATGCGTGGCGGCGTGCTGCAGCTGTGCTGGCTGCGTCGTCTTCGCGATTCCCGGCCGAATTAGCGAACGACTCGGTCTCGCCGATTCCCACCTCCATCGACGATGTACGCCAGCTACCCGAGCACTCTTCCGCGCAATCGCCTGCCCTGGCTCCTGTTGCTGCTGGCCGTGCACGCCGGCATTGTCGTATGGGCGGCGATGGGTGCGCTCGCCATCGAACGCCAGGACTACGCGCAGGACGAGTTCCTGCGCGTCACGCTCGGCGCGTTCGTGCTCGCGATCGTTGCGATTACGCTATTTGCGCGTTACGCGCTGGCGATCGCCGTCTTCGGTTCCATCGTTGTCGCGGCCATCCTGCTCACGCCGGGGGCCGTTTTCGTCGTGTTGTTGTCGCTGCTAAGCGGTTACGTGCTGGGAACGCGCGTCGTTCGCTTCGTTCATCCGCGCGGAGCCGACGCCAGCGCAACCGTTTCCTGGTCCGTGCGCATGCTCATCGGCATTGCCGTGTGGATCGGGCTGGTCTGCGCCACCGCCGCGTTCAAGATCCACTACACACCGTACTACACCGCATTCCTGCTTCTTCCGCTCGCGTTTGCCTGGCGCGACACGATGGACGCGCTGGCGCGCGTGCGGCTGCTCGCTGCGCCGTCGCCGACCACATATGGCAGGATCGAGCGTATCTGGATCGCACTGCTGCTGACAGTCGTGGTCCTGCACCTGTTCATTGTCGCGCGACCCGACGCGGGCTACGACGCGAATGCAATGCACCTGCAGATTGCGGTCACCATGAGCGACGCGCATCGCTGGCGGTTCGATGTCGATCGTTATGCGTGGGCGGTCATGCCGCTCGGCGCCGATTGGGCATACACGGTCGCCTACCTGCTTGGGGGCGAAAATGCAGCGCGTTTCGCCAACCTGTGCTTTGGCGCGCTGTGCTGTGTGCTGGTCTGGGAATTGATCCGCCGTCACGCGCGGCGCGAACTGGCGATCGCCAGCGTTTGCCTGCTTGCCTCCACGCCGCTCGCCTTCGCCGAGACCGGGTCGCTCTACGTCGAGAATCTGTGGAGCGCCTACTTGCTCGCCAGTTTGCTCGTCACGCTGGATATGGCGCGCGGGCGCATGTCCAACTCCCTGGGCTGGCCAGTGCTGGCGTTGCTCGCCGCCGGCGCCCTGCAATGCAAGGTGATCGGGATTCTGTGGCTCGCACCGGTGTTGCTGGGCGCGCTCCTGGTCTCGACGCGACGCACGCACGAGCGGTGGCCGGGAACGCGTGCGGTGTTGGTGCTCGGTGGCGCCGTGGCAATCGCGGCTTGGCCGTACGCGAATGCGTGGCTGCGCACCGGCAATCCGATCTTCCCCTTCATGAATGCGTGGTTTCGTTCGCCGCTCGCCGACACGACGACGTCGTTCATCAATCCGATGTATGTCACCCCGTTGCGGCCATGGAGCATCTACGAGGTATTGACCGAGAGCCACCGCTTTATCGAGGGCGCCGACGGCGCCGCAGGCTTCCACTGGCTGCTTTTGCTGCCGCTGATCGTCGTGGCGCTCACCCGGCGGCGTCCCGCCGAGCAATGGCTATGTGCCGGCCTCGCTGCGATCTTCTTTGCCACCGTGTACATGCAACAGGCGTATTTGCGGTATCTGTTGCCGGCGTTCATGTTGCTCGCGGTTCTCGGCGGCTGGGCCGCGAGCGACCTGCCCGATCGCGCCTTCACGCGCCTCGCGATCGTCCTGGTCGGCGGCGCGCTTTGCCTGTTGCAGGTGCGCCTGATGCACACGGGGAGCTGGCCCAATGCCAAGCTTTGCATCGGATGCGCCTTCGATGTGCATGCGCGCGATGACTTCGTGTCAAGGTACATGGCCGACCGTATCGTGGCCAATTATCTCAATGGCTCGCTGTCGGATGCGCGGGTAGGGTTTCTGATGCTCAATGCGCCAAGCCCTGCCGGCTATAAGGGATACTCGCGCGCAGCCAACTGGCACGACAATCCATTCTTCCAGGGCGTGGCAGCTGCGGACAGCGCCGATGACATTGCCGCGCTCGCACAGACCTATGGATTGACGCATGTCGTGTTCCGGACGAACAGTCCCAATATGGACAGCCCCGCGATCCACGACTTCCGTGAAACCCGTGTCATCCCTGTGTGGACATTCCAGGATTTCGTGGTGGCGGCGATTACCCCGCCGCCGTGATCGCCTAGATGCTCTGCTGCAGCGGCTCGCGGGGCACGTTCTGAATATCGTAATGCAAGGCGGCCAGCAACAGCTGGAACGCAACGAGGATCGGCAACGCTGCGAACATCACCGTACCTGATGTCGCCGGCACGCCGGTCTCGTTCGACTCCACCCACTTATCGATGCCGAAGGCAATGCCTGCGCATCCAATCACGACGGCGAGCAAGAACTGCATTGACGCAGCGTTGAAATCGCGCAGCACATACGAATAGAAAAATCGTTTCGCGGCGGCGCGCGCATATTTGAATGGAAACGACAGGGCGACGCGTCCAATGCGCAGGCTGCTCGTCTCGTTGTCGTACTTGGCGGGCATCGGCACATCCCGCACCACTGCGCGGATCGTATACAGCCGAAACAGCATATCGGACTCGAAGAAATAACCCTGATCGAGCTTGTCGAGCGGAAGCTCCCTGAGCGCGGCACGGTGGATGGCGGTGTAGCCATTGGTCGGGTCCATCACGTCCCAATAGCCGCTTGCCGCTTTGCTGACCAGCGACAGAAGCGCATTGCCGATCAGGCGCACGCGAGGCATCGCGCGCAGCAGCTCCAGATCGTAGAAGCGGTTGCCCTTCGCATAATCGGCGCGTCCGGCGACGATGGAGCGAACGAGGATCGGGATGAACGCCGGATCCATCTGGCCATCGCCATCGACCTTCACGACGATGTCCGCTCCGTCGGCAAGCGCAGCCCGGTAACCGGTGACCAACGCACCGCCTACACCGCGGTTTTCCTTGTGGCGCAGCACGGTGACGCGGCTGTCGCTGCAATTGCGTTCGACGAGATCCCCCGTCCGCTCCGGACACGCATCGTCGACGACGAGAATGCGCGCTACTTCCGGACCGATGCGCGTCAGCAGGTCGACGATCTGTCGACTGACACGAAAACAGGGGACGACGACCGCGATCCGCGGCTGCGTTGCGGAGGGCATGTCAGCGGACGGCGATAATCACGCCGACGACAATGATTGCGCCACCTATCAGCGTATTCGCACTCAAACGCTCACCGAGCACGAAATAGGCGAGCAGCGGGACGATTAGAAACGCGAGTGAGAAAAGCGTGTACGCCGAGGCGAGAGGCACGGTGCGCAAGACGTAGATCCAGAGCACGGTCGCGAACCCGTAGACCACGAGGGCGATTACCATCACCGGCGACAGGAACCCGCCGATGGTCGCCCAGGACCACCCGTCGATCAGCCACTGCGCGGCCGCCGTCTTGAAGAGCAATTGGCCCACGGCGATGAGCAACACACAGAAGAGCGTCAGCAGGATCGAAGCAATTGGCATGCGGCAGCCGAGGGAAGGAAAACGCTTGTTAACGTCGGATCCAGGGTGATATCGCGGCGTCGGGTACGGGCCGAACGGTATAGCCGTTTACGGCTGGCCGCAAGATGCGGCAGTCCGTGTCCGGTCGTAGTACTGCTGTCTCGGGCTTTCAAGGGCAACGGTGCAGCTCGGCTCGAAAGCTATTGTGGCGCGCACATCACAACAAGGTCGGGGCCGTCGCCCTCCGCCAACCAGCCCTTCATAGCCATCTGGTTGCGAACGGCCGGATCGGTCACGTAGCGGTGATTGGCGTCGGCGCGGTTGCTGAAAACCCTGTAGACCGCGTTCGTACCGGCGGGGCAACCACCCGCCGTCGGCAGCAACATCTGCATGAACATCGCCCCCATGGCAGGACAATCCATTGATCACTGGTCTCTTTCATCTCAAGAAGTATATGCATCCCCTGTCCGAATCAGAGGTTCGATTGGATACGCGCCGCGACGCCACCTGGCGCAACCGTGTAGCGCAAGTCGGAGCTGCGTAACTAACGCCGTATCGACCCCGCCGCCAGATACGCAAGCCGCTTGGCCTCGCGGCGGCCGCGTGCCACGCTGTCGAGGATCATCCCGCACACAATTGACAACGAGGCGAGCAGCATGAGACCGGTCGCGAGCACCGCGGTAGGCAGGCGCGGGACGAGGCCAGTTTCCAGATATTCGACGACAACTCCGCTGCCGAGCGCGAGTCCCGCCGCCGCGAGCAATAGCGCGCACACGCCGAAAAATGGCAACGGCCGCACGTCGCGAAACAGACGCGCGATCGTATACAGGATTCGCAATCCGTCGCGATAGGTGGACAGCTTGCTGCCCGAGCCTTCCGGCCGTTCGAAATAACGCGTCACGACTTCGGCGGTGGGTACGCGCAGCTCGAGCGCGTGCACGGTGAGCTCCGTCTCGATTTCAAATCCGCGCGCCTCCGCCGGAAACGATTTGACGAAGCGCCGCGACATCACGCGGTAGCCGGAGAACATGTCGGTCGGCCGTTCGCCGAACAGCAGTCCGAGCAGCACGTTGAATGCCTGATTGCCGAATTGGTGACCGCGCCGGTAGGCGTTGTCGCGCTCCTCGTGGTCGCGCACGCCAGTGACGACGTCCAGGTCATCGCGCGTGAGGCGCTCGACCATCTCCGGCGCCCGCGTGGCGTCGTAGGTCGCGTCGCCGTCGGTGACAATGTAAACGTCCGCATCGATGTCGGCGAACATCCGGCGCATGACGCCGCCCTTGCCCGGACGTTCCTCGCGGCGCACGACCGCACCGGCCGCGCGGGCGATGTCGCCGGTGCCGTCGGTCGAGCGGTTGTCGTACACGTAGACGACGCACGCCGGCAGTGCCGCGCGGAATTCCGCGATCACTTTCGCGACGGTCAACGATTCGTTATAGCAAGGGACCAGGACCGCGATGCGCCGCGCTGCAATGGCAGCATTCCGCTCGGGGACAGGTCCCCCCGCGGCCCCATTGGCCAATTCGGCCGCTGCGCTGCCCCGAAAGCCAGCCAGGAGTCGCCCGCCTTCGGACGGCCCGGCGGCGCTCAACGCGCGCCGCCGGCGCGGCGCCGGCGCAACAGAAGCCACGCGGACACGACGTAGCCTGAGATCGCATAGGCGACGAAGGCTCCGAACAGCACCAGCGGCGGGTAGAGCGACAGCAGGACGATCACGGCGACCGACAGCAGGATAGCCACAAACGGCACGCTCTTCTTCAAGTTGATCGTCTTGAAGCTCCAGTACTTGAGGTTGCTCACCATCGTGAGCCCGGCGAATATCGTCACGAACAACGCCCACCAGCGCATCGCTTCCGGATCGATGCCGTAGTCGTCGACGATCCACACGCAGCCGGCGACGAGCGCCGCGGCCGCGGGGCTGGGAATGCCGGTGAACCAGCGCTTGTCCGCAACGTCGAGCATCGTATTGAACCGCGCCAGACGAAGCGCCGCGCACGCGCAATAAAGGAACGCCGCCGCCCAGCCCCACTTGCCCATGTCGCGCAGCACCCATTCGTAGACGACCAGCGCCGGCGCCGCGCCGAACGACACCATGTCGGCCAGGCTGTCGAACTCCGCGCCGAAGGCGCTCTGCGTCTTGGTGAGGCGCGCGACGCGCCCGTCGAGGCTGTCCAGCACCATCGCCACGAAGATGGCGATCGACGCCTGGTCGAAGTTGAGGTTCATCGCCTGCACGATCGCGTAGAAGCCGGCGAACAGCGCCGCCGTCGTGAACAGGTTCGGCAGCAGGTAAATGCCGCGCCGGCGGATACGGTTCTTCAGTATCACCCGTTCCTGATCGTAGTCGTGCATGCCGGCGCCTTCGATCGGCTACGGAAATTCGGCGATGATCGATTCCGTCGCGGCGACGGCGTCGCCCACCGCCACCCGCGGCTTCGCAGCCGGGTCGAGATAGACGTCGACGCGCGATCCGAAGCGGATGAAGCCGTAGCGTTGCCCGCGCTTGAGAGTAGCGCCCGGCTCGACATAGCAGAGGATCCGCCGCGCGATGAGTCCCGCGATCTGCACGCAGGTCACGTCCTGTCCCGACGGCGTGCGCAGGTGCAGTGCATTGCGCTCGTTTTCGAGCGAGGATTTGTCGAGCGATGCGTTCAGGAAGCTGCCAGCGTGATACCACCGGTTGACCACGGTGCCATCGACGGGGCTGCGGTTCGAATGGACATTGAATACGTTCATGAAGATGCTGATCTTCAGCGCGTCGCGGTCGAGGTACGGATCGCGCGTCTTCCCCACCATGACGATGCGCCCGTCGGCCGGCGACAGCACCGCCTTCTCATCCTGCGGAGCCTTGCGCGGCGGGTCGCGGAAGAACTGGGCAATGAACGCGACGACCAGCCACGCGAGAACGGCCAGGATGAGGTAACCGAGGCCGGTCAGCAGTGCGGCGACGACAATCGCGATCGCGAGAAAGGTCCAGCCCTCGCGGGCGATGATCGGGTGCGGATAGTCGTCGGACATGCGGCGCGATCCTTGTTCGGGACGGCCGGATTATGCCCTACCGCGCCCGGCCTCGCGCGCCTCGACGCCCCTAGTAGCCGCCGCTGCGCTTGCTTTCCTGCTCCTTCAGCATGCCTTCTATGCTGCGTGCCTTGTCGAGCACCGATGCCGGCGCCGCCGGCGCCGAATCGACGATCGTTCCCGACGCGTCGACCGCGGCTCCCATGCGCGCACGCTCACCCGGTGTACCGGCCTTCATCGCGGTCGGATCGCTCGGCACCAGCCCGTACTTCATCAGCGCGTCCTTGGCAAGCCAGGCGACGATGGCCAGCGCCAGCAGCAGCACGATCATGCCGACCCAGCCGCGTTGACGGTCGATACGCTGTTTCACCATGCCTCCGTTTCGGCGAGAAAGTGAGAAGGTGAGAGGAGGTAAGGAGGTAAGGAAGTCAGACTCGGAGCGCCGGCGCCTCGCGGCGCGCTTCCTCACCTTTTCACCTCCTCACCTTCTCACCAGTCAATTGCGCGCCTGATCGACGAGTTTATTCTTCTTGATCCACGGCATCATCGAGCGCAGCTTTTCGCCGACGACCTCGATCGAATGCTGGCCCATCAAGCGCCGGCGCGACAGCAAGGTCGGGGCGCCTGCGCGATTCTCGGTGATGAAATCCTTGGCGTACTCGCCGGTCTGGATGCGCATCAGCATGTCGCGCATCGCCTGCTTCGTCTCACTGGTGACGATCTTCGGCCCGCTCACGTATTCGCCGTACTCGGCATTGTTGGAGATCGAGTAGTTCATGTTGGCGATGCCGCCCTCGTAGATCAGGTCGACGATCAGCTTCAGCTCGTGCAGGCATTCGAAATACGCCATCTCCGGCGCGTACCCCGCCTCGACCAGCGTTTCGTAGCCGGCCTTGATCAGCTCGACGGTGCCGCCGCACAGCACGGCCTGCTCGCCGAAGAGATCCGTTTCGGTTTCCTCGCGGAAATTGGTCTCGATGACGCCGGCACGCGTGCCGCCGATGGCGGCTGCGTACGAGAGCGCAACGTCACGCGCTTTTTTCGACGCGTCCTGGTGGACGGCGATCAGCATCGGCACGCCGCCGCCGGCCGCGTAGGTCGAGCGCACCGTGTGACCCGGCGCCTTCGGCGCAATCATCACGACGTCGAGGTCCGCGCGCGGCTGCACCTGGCCGTAGTGGATGTTGAAGCCATGCGCGAACGCGAGCGTCGCGCCTTTCTTGATGTTGGGCTCGACGTCGTTCTTGTATACGGCGCCGATGCTCTCGTCGGGCATCAGCATCATCACCACATCGGCGTTGGCGACTGCGTCGGCGACCTCGGCGACCTTGAGCCCGGCCTTCTTCGCCTTCTCCCAGGAGGCGCCTTCCTTGCGCAAGCCCACGGTGACCTTCACGCCCGAATCGTTCAGGTTCTGCGCGTGCGCGTGGCCCTGCGAACCGTAGCCGACGATCGTGACCTTCTTGCCCTTGATCAGCGACAGGTCGGCGTCTTTTTCGTAATAGACCTTCATCATTTCCGTATCCCTCGTCATTTCACCGTCATTCCCGCGAAGGCGGGAATCCAGCGTCGTTCCAGCTACACGCCACAGGGTCCCCGCCTTCGCGGGGACGGCAGTGGCTTGAATGCGGCTTCTCGCTAATCCCGTTGTGATTGCATTCTCAAACCCGCAACACCCGCTCGCCGCGCCCGATCCCCGAAGCGCCCGTGCGCACCGTCTCGAGGATGACGCCGGGCTCGATCGACTGCAGGAACGCATCGAGCTTGCTGCCGGTGCCGGTCAGCTCGATCGTGTAGCTCTTGTCGGTGACGTCGAGAATACGCCCGCGGAAGATGTCGGCGAGCCGCTTCATCTCCTCGCGGTCCTTGCCGGACGCCCTGACCTTGACCAGCATCAGCTCCCGCTCGATATGGTTGCCCTCCGTCAGGTCTACGACCTTCACCACCTCGACCAGCTTGTTCAGCTGCTTCGTGATCTGCTCGATGACATCATCGGAACCGATGGTGACGATCGTGAAGCGCGACATCGTCGGATCTTCGGTCGGCGCGACCGTCAGCGAATCGATGTTGTAGCCCCGCGCGGAAAAGAGGCCCGAGATCCGTGAAAGTGCCCCCGACTCATTCTCTGCGAGGATAGACAAGATATGCCTCACGAAATGTTCCCCCCCGAAGTCGCTTCACGACTTCCCCGCCATGGGGGGCGCGCGCCTTGGGACGGCCGGGCGGCGCGGACCACCACCCCCACGCTTGCGGCTTTCGCCACTGCGCTGCCCCCGAAGGGGGCGCAGTTCGCCCCTTGGGACGGCCCGGCGGCGCTCACAGCTCCTCCGCCAGGATCATTTCCGTGAGCCCTTTGCCGCCCGGGATCATCGGGAACACGTTTTCGGCCTGGTCGGTGATGAAATCCATGAACACCAGTCGTTCCTTCAGCTTGAACGCTTCCTTGAGCGCGCCCTCGACGTCACCGGGCTTCTCGATCTTGATGCCGACATGGCCGTAGGCTTCGGCGAGTTTCACGAAATCCGGCAGCGCATCCATGTACGACTCGGCGTAGCGGTTGCCGTAGAAGAACTCCTGCCACTGCCGCACCATGCCCATGTAACGGTTGTTGAGGTTCACGACCTTGATCGGCAAGTGGTACTGCTTGCAGGTCGACAGCTCCTGGATGCACATCTGGATCGACGCTTCACCGGTCACGCAGACCACGGTGGCGTCGGGATTCACCATCTGCACGCCCATCGCCGCCGGCAGCCCGAAGCCCATCGTGCCCAGTCCGCCGGAATTGATCCAGCGCCGCGGCTTGTCGAACTTGTAGTACTGCGCTACCCACATCTGGTGCTGGCCGACGTCGGACGTGACGAACGCGTCGCCCTTGGTCAGCTCGTAGAGCTTCTGCAGCACGTATTGCGGCTTGATGAGCGCGCTTTTGGTGTCGTACTTGAGACAGTCCTTGCGCTGCCATTCCTTGATGTCGGCCCACCACGCCTTGAGCGCTGCCGGGTCCGGACGCTGTGGCGAGGATTCGATGATCTTCACCATCTCGTCGAGCACATCCGCGACATATCCGACAATCGGTACATCGACCTTCACCCGCTTCGAGATCGAAGAAGGATCGATGTCGATGTGGATTATCTTCCGATCGCTGCGGAAAAAATGCGCCGGGTTGCCGATCACGCGGTCGTCGAAGCGCGCGCCGATCGCGATCAGCACGTCGCAGTTCTGCATCGCCATGTTCGACTCGAACGTGCCGTGCATGCCGAGCATGCCGGTGAACTGCGGATCGGTCCCGGGAAACGCACCAAGCCCCATCAGCGTGTTGGTGCACGGAAAGCCGAGCAGGCGGACGAGCCGCGTCAGCTGCGATGACGCATTGTTCAGGATGACGCCGCCGCCTGCGTAGACCATCGGCCGCTTGGCCTCGAGCAGCAGCTGCACCGCCTTCTTGATTTGCCCCGCATGGCCCTTGGTCACCGGGTTATACGAGCGCAGCGACACCGTCTTCGGGTACACGAACTCAGTCGTCGCCTGCGTCACGTCCTTCGGAATGTCGACGACCACCGGGCCCGGCCTGCCGGTCGCGGCGAGATAGAACGCCTTCTTGATCGTCAGCGCGAGGTCCTTCACATCCCTGACGAGGAAGTTGTGCTTGACGCAAGGCCGGGTGATGCCGACCGTGTCGCACTCCTGGAACGCATCCTGGCCGATCGCGTGCGTGGGCACCTGGCCGGTGAGCACCACCATCGGCACCGAGTCCATGTACGCCGTCGCGATTCCGGTCACCGCATTCGTGACGCCCGGTCCCGAGGTGACCAGCGCGACGCCGACCTTGGTCGACGAGCGCGAATAGCCATCGGCCGCATGCACGGCGCCCTGCTCGTGCCGGACCAGCACGTGCTTGACCTTTTCCTGCTTGAACAGCTCGTCGTAGATATTGAGGACCGCGCCACCCGGATAACCGAAGACGTACTCGACGCCTTCCTCCTGGAGACAGCGGATGACGATTTCCGCACCCGTGAGTTGCATGGCTTCTGAATCCCAAGTTGATGAAGAATCGTCCGGGGTCAGCGCACGCGCGTTTCCCGGACATTGCAAAACCGCTCAAGGCGCGCCATTTTGGTGGGGGCGCACGACCAACAAAGGCTTCGCTCGGGTAAAAAGCCGCTTCGGGAGCAACACAGCCGAACCCCAAGGGAATCTCCGCGGCGCTTGTGGCGCGGCCGGAGGGGGCAAACGACCGTTTTTGCAGTACAGCATCCGGGTCCGAGGACCCGGAAACGACTAGGTTAGCGGCAAAATCCCGCGGCGGTCAAGGTTTCGTAGCTGCGGAAGGCCGGATTTTCCTGCCGATTTTGCTGTTATGCAGCATACCCGTCGCCCCGGGCTCGCCCGGCCGCACGAGCGTTCGCACCTATAATCCAGGAATTTCAGGCTCCGGACCGCCCAAACTGGCTACGCATCAGGAAATGTCGGGGTTTCTCGCCGAAGTCGAGCGGCGCGCGTTCAAGCAGGCGATGTTCGCCACGCGCGACGAGGACGCGGCGCTCGACATCGTCCAGGACGCGATGCTCAAATTGGCGGAGAAATACGCCGATAAGCCGGCCAACGAGTTGCCGATGCTGTTTCAGCGCATCCTGCAAAACACTATCCACGATCATTTTCGCCGGCAGAAGGTCAGGAACACATGGACGACCCTCCTCTCCGCGTTCGGGAAAGGCGATGAGAAAGACGATGATTTCGATCCATTGGAAACTTTGCAGGCGAAATCGGATTCGAACGCAATGGCCGACCCGGCGCGGCAGTTCGAACAAGCACAGATTGTGGGCATGATCGAACAGGCGCTGACGAGGCTTCCGGCGCGTCAACGCGAAGCGTTCCTGCTGCGTTACTGGGAGGAACTGGACGTGGCGGAAGCTGCTGCCGCGATGGGGTGTTCCGAAGGCAGCGTCAAGACCCACTGCTCTCGCGCCGTGCATGCCCTGGCCGTAATGCTGGAAGCCAAGGGACTCAAGCTATGATCCGCGATCAACACGAATTCGCCAAAAAATTAACGGCTTACCTGGATAACGGCGCAGCGCAGCTCAAAGCAGGCACCGTGTACAGGCTGAGCCAGGCCCGGGGCAAGGCCTTGGCCGCCCTTGGTCAACCCGCGTGGACGTCCGAAGGCCGTGCGGCCCAGGTGCACGCCTACGCGGGCGCGGGACGGGGCACCGCTTCTCCTGGCGGGGGCCTGCGCAAAGGCGCCTGGCTCTGGCTCGGCGTGGTGCTCATGGCCGCCGCGGGGTTTGGCTACCAGCAGTGGCAGGTCTACCAGCAGACGCGGGAGATCGAGGAACTGGACGTGCAGATCCTGTCGTCGGACCTGCCGATCGACGCGTATCTCGACCGGGGATTTCAGACTTGGCTGACGCGTTTCCAACCGTGATCCGGGCGGCCATCCTCACCCTCGCATTGGCACTTGTCCCGGCTCTCTGTCCATCCGTAGCAACCGCGCAGATCACGATGGGATCGCCATCGTGGTCGCAACTGTCGCCGAGCGAAAAGCAGGTGCTCGCCCCGCTCGCGCCCGACTGGGATAACCTGGACGCGCAGCGCAAGCAGAAGTGGCGTGGCCTCGCGCAGCGCTATCCGAAGATGAGCGCCGACGAGCAGCAGCGCATCCAGGGGCAGATGAAATCGTGGGCGGAGCTCACGCCGCAGCAGCGGCAGGCCGCGCGCGAGCAATACAAATCGTTGCGCCAGCTGCCGCCGGAAAAGAAGGATGAAGTCCGGCAGAAGTGGCAGGAATACCAGACGTTGCCCCCCGAGCAGAAACGCGAGCTCGCGGCCCGCTCCGCCGCGACGCCCGGCGCTCCGGGCGCGCCGGGAGCGAGCCGCTCGACGGCGCCAGGCACGAATGCGCCGCCGGCAACGACCGCCCCCGCCGGATCCGCGGGCGACACAAAACGCTCGCGGTAGCCGCGCGACGCCGCGCGTTCTCCCGTTGACGGACTTGCCCACCGCGCTGCCGGCGCCCCCGCCGCGCGCGAGCCTTGTTCGTCGCGTTGGCGCGCTCCTCTATGAAGGGCTGTTGGTGGTCGCCATCGTGTTCGTGGCGAGTTTCCTGACCCTTCCTTTGCTTTCGACGGGTCACGCGCGAAGCCCCGACACGCTCACCGTCCCCGCATTGCCCGAACGCGTCGCGCTGTTCTGCATGCTGTTTGCAGTCCTCGCTTCGTATTTCGCATGGAGCTGGTCCGGCGGCCGCCGCACGTTGCCGATGAAGACGTGGCGGCTGAAGCTCGTGCTTGCAAATGGGCAGCCGTTGACGACCAAGGTTGCGCTTCTGCGCTATCTCGCCGCGTGGATCGGGCCCGCGCTCGCGCTCGCGGCGTACGGGTTGTTGTACCGCTACGGGCAAGGCGCGCATGCGCTGTGGCTGATCGCGTTCAATTTCCTGTGGGCGTTCGTCGATCCCGAACGGCAGTTCCTGCACGATCGGATTGCGGGCACATGCATCGTGCAGCGGTAATCCTGGCGCGTCAGCGCGGCACCGGGCGCCGCGCAAGCGCGACGCCGGCAGTGATCAACGCCATTCCGATCAAGGCGAGTGCATCAAGCGTCTCGCCGAACAGCAGCCACGCCTCGAGCGCCGTCACCGGCGGCACCAGGTAAAACAACCGCGCGACATTGGCGGCGGCGCCGTGCCGCAGCAGCCAGTACAGGAGGCTGATCGCCCCCACCGACAACACGATGACCGACCAGCCGAGGGCGAACAGGAACGGCGGAACCCACTGCACGGGCCGCGATTCAAGGAGGAACGCGAGCGGCGCGAAAACCAATGCGCAGACAGTGAACTGCACCGCCGAGCCGCTGCGCAGGTCGACGTGGGCGCAGTGACGCTTCTGGTACAGCGTGCCCACGCCGATCGCGACCAGCGCGACTGCCGACGGCAGCAAGCCGGCGAGATTGCCGGCGAAGTCGATCTTGTGCCGCACCACGCAGTAGACGCCCGCCAATCCAAGCACCAGCCCCGTCCACTGCCGTGGGACGACCGGCTCCGACATCCAGATCCACGCCAACACGACGGTGAGGATCGGCTGCAAGCCGACGAGCATGGCGGAAGTCCCGGCAGCCATGCCACTGTCGAGCGAAACGAACACGCCGCCGAGGTAAAGGCCGTGCACGCACAGCGCCACCAACGCGAGATCGCGGTATTCCTTCACTGTCCCGGGCCAGCGTGCGCCGGTGGCCAGAGAAACCACGACCATCAACGCCGCGACGAGCGCGAAACGATAGAACAGGAACGCGAACGGCGGCGCGTAAGGCAGGCCGTATTTGGCCGCGATGAAGCCGGTGCTCCACAACAGGACGAAGAGCGCCGGAAACAGCGCCGCCGCGCGTGAGCGCGTGGCCTCGGCGTCAGCCACCGGGATGGCTGTACACGTGGAGTTGCAGGATCTCCATGAAGCGCTCGGGACGCGCGAGCGGCGCGAAGCCGAACTTCGCGTAGAGCGTGTGGGCATCGCGGGTCGCGAGAAGGACGCGGCGCAACCCGGTCAGCGCGGGATGCGTCAGCGCCGTGCCGACGAGCCATGTGGCGAGCCCCTGTCCGCGATTGCCGGGCAGCACGAATACGTCGGCCAGATAAGCGAACGTGGCGCCGTCGGTCACGAAGCGCGCGAATCCGATCTGCGCGCCATCGCGGTACAGCCCGAAGTTGAGCGATCCGGCAAGCGAGCGCTCGACGGTGGCGCGCGGGATGTCCGTCGCCCAATAGCTTGCGGCGAGGAACCCGTGAATGACGTCGAGATCGAGGCGCGCCTGCGTCGTCGAGATTTCGTCGTTTCCCTTGCGGACGGAAAATGGCGCGTCGAATGCGGCGGTCATCGCGGCTTCGCGCGGCGGAGGCTCTTCTTGAAGCGCGACACGCCAGCGATGATTTCACGCTTGGCTTCCTCCGCCTCGACCCAGCTCGCCACCCGGACCCACTTGCCCGGCTCGAGGTCCTTGTAATGCTCGAAGAAATGGGCGATCTGCTGCGTGGTCAACGCGGGCAGATCGCGCGGCGAGCGCACATCGCGGTAGAGCGACGACAGCTTGTCGATCGGCACCGCGAGGATCTTGCTGTCGCCGCCGGCCTCGTCGTCCATCTTGAGCATCCCGATCGGCCGGCAACGGACCACGACCCCCGTGATGAGCGGAAACGGCGACAGCACCAGCACGTCGCATGGATCGCCATCGTCCGACAGCGTTTGTGGAATGTAGCCGTAGTTGCACGGGTAGTGCATCGCGGTCGACATGAAGCGATCGACGAAGACCGCGCCGGTCTCCTTGTCCACCTCGTATTTGACCGGGTCGGCACGTGCCGGGATTTCAATGATGACGTTGCAGTCGTCCGGGACGTCCTTGCCGGCGGGAACGCGGTCGAGGCTCATTCTCTTCTTGGCTTCTTGTTTGGAACAACAGGGAGTTGGATTATTATAGCGGCTGCCTCGAGCGCGCTTTCTGGGAATGCCTCCACGCACTCGTCGTCCAGACCTGTCACGATGCCTGCCGCGACTTCTTTGACCCTGGCGCTTGCCTTGGCTGCATCGTCCGTGGCCAGCGCGCAACAACCGGAAGGGGCGCCGCTCGTTGCGCCGTTCTCCGCGGCCAAGCCCGGTACCGCCCTGCCCTCCGGCTGGGAAGTGTTGAGCCTGGGGTCGACCAAGACCCCGACCGAGTTCAAGTTCGTCGAAGAGGCCGGGGCGGTCGTGCTGAAGGCGCATGCCGAGGCCGCGGCGAGCGGGCTCAATCACCGCGTCAAGTTCGACATCAAGAGTGCGCCGATCATCCAGTTTCGCTGGAAGGTCGCTAGCCTGATCGAGGGCGCCGACAACCGCGTCGCGTCGAAGGAAGATTCGCCGGTGCGCATCGTGCTCGGCTTCGATGGCGACAAGTCGAAGCTGACGCTCGGTGAAAAAACCAAGTCGCTGCTGGCGAAGAGCGCGACCGGCAAGGAGCTTCCCTACGCGCAGCTCATCTATGTCTGGGCGAACAATTATCCGGTGGGAACGGTGATCGCGAATCCGCACACCAAACGCGTCGAGATGGTGGTGGCGGTCAGCGGCGCCGCCGAAGTCGGCAAGTGGGTGACGCTTTCGCGCAATGTCGTCGAGGATTTCAAGCGCGCGTTCGGCGAGGAGCCTGGCGTGATGACCGACGTCGGCATCCTGACCGACACCGACAACACCGGCGCCACGGTGGACGCGTGGTATGGCGACATCAAGTTTCTTGCCGCGCCGCCCTGAACATCCCCGCCCGACACGATGCTCTACGCACTCGGCGATCGCCGCGTCGAACTGCGCGGACGGCACCATTACATCGCGCCCAATGCCTCGGTGATCGGCACCGTGGTGCTTGAGGATGAAGCGTCGGTGTGGTTCAACACCGTGGTGCGCGGCGACAACGAGACGATCGTCATCGGCCCGCGGACGAATATCCAGGACGGGTCCATCCTGCACGCCGACGAAGGCGTCCCGCTGACCGTCGGACCCGAGGTCAGCGTCGGGCACCTCGTTATGCTGCATGGCTGCACGATCGGCGAAGGCTCGCTGATCGGCATCCAGAGCGTGATCCTCAACCATGCGGTGATCGGGCGCGAGTGCCTGATCGGCGCCTGCACGCTCATCCCCGAGGGCAAAACCATTCCGGACCGATCGTTAGTCATGGGGACCCCCGGCAAGGTGGTCCGGACGCTGACCGGCGAGGAGGTCGCGCGATTGCGGTGGACGGCTGCGCATTACGTCGAGAATGCCCGCCGGTATCTTGAGCACCTCAGCGAATCCAGTTAGGCCCCCCGTCGCATCCAAGCAGGAAGGGGCTTTCCCCGCACGCAGGAACTAACATGAGCCCGAAGGGCCGCCCCAAGGGCGAATACCGGAGCGCGCAGCGCGAAGGTCACCT
>Ga0157379_10000542_pt1 | contig 30483 bp, 25 predicted proteins | sample S25metaG_FD_121802 | JGI IMG/M metagenome (GOLD analysis project Ga0157379, IMG submission 121802) | Switchgrass rhizosphere microbial communities from Kellogg Biological Station, Michigan, USA - S2-5 metaG | ecosystem: Host-associated > Plants > Roots > Rhizosphere > Soil | place: USA... | reverse complement strand
GGCAGCCGCGGGCTTACGCGATCGCAGCAATTCCAGTAGACCGTTCCCGCGTTGACGCGCTTGAGGATGCTCTTTGCGCGCTTCTCGTCGGCCGAGTACACGCCCGCGGTGAGCCCGTAGTCGGTATCGTTCATGAGGTCGATCGCCGCGTCGTCGTCGGCCACTGACTGCAGGCCGATGATCGGGCCGAACGACTCGTCGCGCATCACGAGCATCGAATGGTCGACATCGCTCAACACCGTCGGCGCGAACCAGTTGCCGGTCCCTTTGACGATGTTGCCGCCGAGCAGGAGCCTGGCGCCTTTCTTCTTCGCATCGGCGACGTGCTTCTGCAGCACCGCGAGCTGCGGCTTGCGGGTGATCGCCCCGATATAGGTCGCTTCGTTCATCGGATCGCCGAGCTTGAACCCTTTCACCTCGGCGACGAACGCCGTGACGAATGCGTCGTAAATCCGGTCGTGGACGTAGACACGCTCGACCGAGCAGCACGACTGGCCGGTGTTGTAGAACGCGCCGTCGGCGACCGCCGCGGCCGCGGCCTTCACGTCGACGTCGTCGCACACGTAGATCGGGTCCTTGCCGCCCAATTCGAGCTGGGTCTTGATCATCCGCCGGCCGGTGCTGGCGGCGATCTTCGCGCCGGTGCCGTACGAACCGGTGAAGAAAACGCCGTCGACCGGTTGCCGCAGCAGCGCGGTGCCCGTCTTGCCATCGCCGATGACCGCAATGAAAACGTCGTCGGGCACACCCGCGGTATGCAGGAGATCGGCGATGTGCATGCCGGTCAGCGTGGCGAACTCGGAGGGCTTGTAGAGCACGGCGTTCCCTGCCGCCAATGCCGGCACGAACACGTTGCCGCCGACGAAATAGGGATAGTTCCAAGCCGAGATGTTCGCGATGACGCCCAGCGGCTCGTGGCCGATGCGCTCCTCCATCTTCCCTTGCGGGTCGGCAAAGACTTTTTCGTCACGCAGCGCACGCTCGGTCTCGGCCAGGAAAAAGTCGATGCGGCCGGTGAGGCCGTTCAGCTCGTTGCGCGACTGGCGAATCGGCTTGCCGACTTCCTGCGTCAGCGTGCGCGCGAGCTCGGGTTGGCGCTCGACGGCGAGCTCGCGAAATTTGCGCAGGATCGCAAGGCGCTTCCTGACCGGCGTCGCCGCCCATTTCGGTTGCGCGGCGCGGGCGCGCTCGTATTTCGCGCGCACGGTCTTGGCGTTGTCGGCGACGAGCTCGACCAGCGTCGCGCCGGTCGCGGGATTGGTGATCTTCATCAGAGCGCGGTCGCGAAGAGCTGCTCGAAATCGGCCGCCGTGCATTTGCGCGGATTCGTCTGGTGGCAGATGTCGACCGTGGCGATTTCGACGAGGCGCGGAATGTCCGCCTTCGACAGCGCGCGCGACCCGCGGTAATCGGAGAGCTTCGCCGGAATCCCGAGCGTGGCCTTGAGCTGCGTCAGCCAGGCGATGAACGCGCGGCCGCGCGCTTCGGCGGACCCCTCATCGCCGCCGGGCACCCGCGCGACGTGCGCCAGCTCCGCGAGCCTGTCGGTGGCCGCCGGCAGGTTGAAGTGCATGACGTGGTCGATCATGATGCCGTTGGCGAGGCCATGGTGCATATCGCTGACCGTCGACAGCGCGTGCGCGCACGAATGCACGGCGCCCAGGTCCTTCTGGAACGCAATCGCGCCCATCATCGAGCTCATCAGCATGTCCGAGCGCGCTTCGATGTCGTGACCGTTGCGCACCGCGATCGGCAACGCGCGCGCGGCGATGCGCACGCCTTCGAGCGCGATCCCGTCGCACAGCGGATGGTAGGCCGGCGACAGGTACGATTCGACGTTGTGCGTCAGCGCATCCATGCCCGTCGCCGCGGTGATGAACGGCGGGAGATCGAGCGTGAGCTCGGGATCGGCGAACACCGCCTTGGCGAGCAGCAGCGGTGAAAAGATGATCTTCTTCACATGCGTTTCGTCGTCCGAGATCACCGACGAGCGGCCGACTTCCGAACCGGTACCCGCAGTCGTGGGCAACGCAATGAAATGGGGAATGGCGTGGTCGATCGGACGCACGTGCGGGTGATCCCACGCATATTCGAGGACGTCGCCCGGATGCTCGGCCATCAACGCGATCGCCTTTGCGACGTCGAGCGCTGCGCCGCCGCCGACGCCAATCACCGCATCGGCGCGATGCGCCTTGTACGCGGCGGCGCCCGCCATGACCTGCTTTCGTACCGGGTTGCCCGAGATTTCGGAAAATACCGCGACGTCGAGCCCGGGCAGATCGGCGATCAGGTTCGGCAGCAGGGGCAGCGCCGCGATCCCGCGGTCGGTCACCAGCAGCGGACGCTTGACGCCCTGGCCCTTGAGATGATCGGCGACGAGCTTGCGCGCACCGGCGCCGAAGTGGATGGTCGTGGGAAACGAGAAGCGTTCGATCATGGCCAGGTCTGGAGTCGGTGGAAGGCGCGTGGTGAATCCGCACGCCAGATGATAAACCGAACCGTTTGACCCGCCCGCGGGTTTTACTGAAGTTCAGGTAAATCCACGGCAATTACTCCGTCATTCCCGCGAAGACGGGAATTCGGCGTCGTACGAACGACACTGGGTCCCCGCCTTCGCGGGGACGACGGGAGTTTTGCAGACGGTTCGCTGACGTCAGAGATCGTTGGCAACGAAAAGGAGCATGTGCTCCTTGGCGAAATACTCGCCCGCAACCTTGATGGCGCGCGGTTCGACGCCGAACGCGACGAAGCCCGCCGCCAGGTAAAGCTCGCGTGCCGCTGCATTGCCCTGCGTCACGGTCAGCGTCAGCTGCTCGATGCCGGCGTCGCGCGCATGCGCAATCGCACTGTCGAGCAATGCCCGGCCGATGCCGCGGCGAGCGTATTCAGGCAGCACATACATGGCGACGATATCGGCCTTGTGCCGGTTCTTGCGTCGCGTTTCACGCACCAGGCCGATGCCGCCGGCCAACGCGCTGCCGACGAACGCGCCCCACATCGCGGTGTCGCCATCGGCGGCAAGCCGCGCCTCGGTCGCCGCGATCGGCTTGATCACGTCTTCCTCATAGCTCGAGGTAAACGCCTCGGGGTGCTCGCGCAGGCCCCGCAAGCGGAACTCGCGGTATGCCGGCGCATCGGCCGGCACGAGGCGCCGGATCGTCAGGTCAGATGATTTCGAAGTAACGCTTCAACTCCCAGTCGGTCACGCCATCCAGCCACTGCCGCCATTCCCACTCGCGCGTCGCGGCAAAATGGTCGACGAATTCGTCGCCGAGGAAATCGCGCGCGATGTCCGATTTCTCGAAGATGCGCGTGGTTTCGATCAGCGTACGCGGCGCGCGCGGAATGTTCTCGGCGCCCTGGTTGGTGCCGGTGATCGGCTTCGCGGTCAGCTTCAGGTTCTTTTCAACGCCATGGATGCCGGCGGCAATCACCGCGGCCATCGCGAGATAAGGGTTGACGTCGGCGCCCGGGCAGCGCGTTTCGAGTCGCGTGGATTTGGGCGAGCCCGGAATGACGCGGAAGCTTGCGGTGCGGTTGTCCACACCCCAGGTCGGCTTCACCGGCGCCCAGAAGCCGTCGACCAGCCGCTTGTAGCTGTTGATCGTCGGCCAGAACATCGGCGCGAACTGCATGAGCGCGCTGACCTGTCCCGCAAGGTAGCTCTCGAAGAGCTTGCTCATCCCGTGCGATCCCTTGGGATCGTAGAAGCGGTTGGTCTTGCCGTCGGACAACGACTGATGGATATGCCCCGAGCACCCAGGAAAATTCGCGTTCCATTTCGCCATGAAGCTCGGCATGATGTCGAAGCGCGACCCGATCTCCTTTGCGGCGGTCTTGAACAGGATGGCTCGATCGGCCTGCTCCAATGCTTCGGAAAAGAGGATCGCCGCCTCGTAAACGCCGGGACCCGTTTCCGTATGCAGGCCTTCGATGGGTATGCCGAATGCGCCCGTCTCGTTGAACAACGCGGCGAAGAACGGTTGGGCGGCATTCGCGCGTAGCAGCGAATAACCGAACATCCCCGCCGAAATCGGCTCGGGACCCACACCTTTCTTGGCGGCCCAGGTTTGCGGCGTCTCGGCGAAGTTGAACCACTCGAATTCCATCCCGCACATCGTCGTAAGGCCGAGCTTCTCCGCGCGCTTCAGCACGCGCTTGAGCACCTGCCGCGGGCACAGCGGAAACGGTTCCTCCTTGCCGCTCTTCTGCCACACGAACTCGCCCAGGAAGAACGGCACGTTGTCGTCCCACGGCACATGGCGATGCGTGCCGAGGTCGATGCGCGCGAGCGCGTCGGGAAAGCCCTTGTGCCACCCGGTGATCTTCGTGTTGTCGTAGCAGACGTCCTGCGAGTCCCAGCCGAACACGACGTCGCAGAAGCCGAACCCGCCTTCGGCGGCGGACGCGAACTTGTCCTTGTGCATGTATTTGCCGCGCAGGATGCCGTCGATGTCGGAGACGGCGACCTTGACGCGCGTCCCTGGCGCCTTGCGGACCGCCTCGATCACCTTGGCGGGGGTGAACGCAACCGGCATCGTGAGTCTCCCTTGTTTTGGTATGCCTGCCCGAGGCGTCGATTCTAGCCGATGCAGCGCCCTTCATGGCCGCGCACCCCTGCGTGCGCGATGGCATCATGGCGCAATGGCGCGGTTATCCGGAACACGACCAAGGCCGCCGCATCTGACCGCCGGCGGATCGCTGGTGGCGCTGCATCTGGGCGTCGCGCTGTTCGGCTTTGCGGGACTTTTCGGCAAGTGGATCGCCTGGGATCCGGTGGCGATCGTGCTTGGCCGGACCACGGTCGCGGCCATCGTGCTGGCGTTCGTCGTGCGTTACCGCAAGGGGGCATTGTCGCTTCCCTCGTGGGCGACGATTCCAAACGGGGTCATCCTCGCCGTCCATTGGATCGCCTTCTTCACCGCGATCAAGGTGTCGACCGTCGCCATCGGCCTCCTGGGCTACGCGAGCTTTCCGATGTTCGTGCCGTTGCTCGAACGCACGATGCTTGGCATTCCGATGCGCCGGGGCGAGATGGCGAAAGCCGCGCTGGTCGCGCTCGGACTGATTCTGCTGGTGCCCGAATTCACGTGGGAGAGCCACACGGTGCGCGGTCTTGCGTGGGGCGTGCTGTCCGGCTTCACGTTCGCGCTGATGACGGTGCGCACGCGCAAATTGAGCCCCGATCGCTGGTCGTCCGAGATGGCGCTGTGGCAAAACGCCATTGCGGCGCTCTGCGTTGTCCCGGTGGTGATCTGGCACGGCGGCCTGGGTGGTCCGGTCACGTCGCACACACTGCTGCTCGTCGTGCTCCTCGGCGTGTTCTGCACGGCGCTCGCGCATACGTTGTTCATCGCGAGCCTGGCGCGCCTGTCCGCCGCCACGGTGGCGGTGGTGGCGGCGCTGGAGCCGGTCTACGGAATCCTGCTCGCGGTGTGGCTGCTGCGCGAGGTTCCCGATCTGCGGACGATCGCCGGCGCCACGCTGCTGGTGACGGCGGCGATCCTGGCGTCACGACGCGCGCACGCGATGCCGATGGGCTGATGCATGCGGTAGCATCGCGCCTTCGTCTCGTGGCGCACGGGCAATCATGGATATCGGGATCGTCGGGCTTTCCGACGGCAATGTGGCGCGGCGGCTGGCGCATGGCCGCGTCAACGTGCTCGCCTTCGATGCCGACGGGTTAGCCGCGACGCTCGCCGACGAGCGAGTCGTCGTCGCGATGCCGACGGCGGTCGCAGTCGCCCGCGCGCTATCCGCGCCGCGCGTCGTATGGATGAACATGACGCCCGGCTTCGCTACGGAGGTCATGATCCAGGAGCTGTGGCCGGAGCTTGCCGCGGGTGACGTCATCGTCGACGCAAGCGGGGCGCGCTACGAGGACGCGCAGCGCCGCGGCGCGGCGCTTGCCACAGTGCGGATCCATTTCGTCGATTGCACGATCGCGCCCATCGCGGACGACCCCGACCATGGCCACGTCCTCGTTTTCGGCGCCGATCCCGCCGCGGCGCGGATCCTCGCGCCCTACGCGCGGATCCTGGCGCCCGACAAGGGATGGCTGCACGGCGGACCGGTGGGGGCGGGGCATTACATCAGGAGCATTCTCAACGGCGGCGCCGCTGTTGACGAGGCCATGGCGCGGGGCGCCGCGGCCCCGGTATCATCGCTGGCGTTGAAGCTTGCGTCCGGCCGCGTGCGAGGCGCCACGCAAGCTGAGCGGCTGCTCGCGGCGATCAGCGAAGATTTCGGTGACCAGACCTTACCACCTTGAGGATTCGAACCAGTGATACTCGTTGTGATGGGCGTATGCGGGTGCGGCAAGACCACCATCGGCGAGGCGCTCGCGCAAGCACTCGGCTGGCCGTTTTTCGACGCTGACGATTTTCATCCGGAAGCCAACGTCGCGAAGATGGCGTCCGGGCAACCGCTGACCGATGCCGACCGCTGGCCCTGGCTCGATGGAATCGCGGCGGCCATGCATCGCGTGCTTGCTGGCGGCGGCCACGCCGTGCTGGCGTGCTCGGCGCTGAAGGAGGCCTATCGCATCCGCCTTCAACGCGCCGGCGACGTGCGCATCGTTTATCTAAAAGGCGACGAGGCGACTATCGCGGCGCGGCTTGCGGAGCGGCAGCACAAGTACATGCCGGCGTCGCTGCTGCCATCGCAGTTCGCCGCATTGGAAGAGCCCGCCGACGCGCTGGTCGTCGATATCCGCCTGTCGATTGCCGCGCAGGTGCAATGCATCCGCGACGGCTTCGCAATCAAGGCATGACCGCCAAACGACCGCGCAAGCCCGGCACGCTGGTCGGGACGCTCGGCCGCGCGCCGCGCAAGTGGCTCGGCGCGGTGAGCACGCCGGTGTTCCATGCTTCGACCATCCTGTTCCCGACGGTGGCGGAATTGCTTGCGGCCATGCATGGCGAACATGACGGGCTGACCTATGGCTTGCACGGCTTGCCGACGGTCACCGACCTGCAGAATGCGATTGCCGAACTGGAGGGCGGCCACGCGGCGCTCGCGGTGCCGTCCGGCCTCACGGCGACCACACTGCCGCTCCTCGCGCTGACCAAGCCGGGCGACCATGTCCTCGTGACTGACGTCGTCTATGGGCCCACACGCCGTTTTTGCGAGCTGCATTTGCGGCGCCTGGGCATCGAAGTCAGCTATTACGACCCGCTCGTGGGTTCCGCGATCGAACGGGAATTTCGCGCCAACACGAAGCTCGTCTTCGTCGAATCGCCGGGCTCGCTGACCTTCGAGGTGCAGGACGTTTCCGCGATCGCTGCCGTTGCGCACGCGCGCAACGCGCTCGTCGTGATCGACAATACCTGGGCGACGCCGCTTTTTTTCCGAGCGTTCGACCACGGCGTCGATGTCTCGGTGCATGCGGCAACCAAATATATCGCCGGCCATTCCGACGTGCTGCTCGGGGTCATCGTCGCCAGCGCGGCGACGTTTCCCGCACTGCACCGGATGTGGACCGACATGGGGATCACCGCGTCGGCCGACGAGTGTTTTCTCGCGCTGCGCGGTTTGCGCACGCTGGCGACGCGCCTCGACCGGCAGCAGGCCAGTGCATTGAAGATCGCCCAATGGCTGCGCGAGCGCCCGGAGGTCAAGGAAGTGCTGCATCCGGGCTTGCCGGGCGCACGCGGGCACGCGCTGTGGAAGCGCGACTTCAAGGGCGCGACGTCGTTGTTCGGCGTGGTCCTGCATCCCGTGTCGGAAACGCGGATTGCCGCGATGCTCGATGGTCTGGAGCTCTTTTCGATGGGCTTTTCCTGGGGCGGCTTCGAGAGCTTGATCATCCCGACATTTCCGGAACGCTCGCGTACGGTGACGACGTGGGCCCCCGGTGGACCGTGCCTGCGGCTGGCGATCGGACTCGAAGACCCCGACGATTTGATCGAGGATCTCGCGGCCGGAGTTGCGCGGCTGACTGCCTAGGCGATTTCATCCTCGCCCAGGTACACCGCCTGCACGCGCGGATCGGCGCGAACCGTTTCGGGCGGTCCCTCGGCAATGATCTTTCCGCGATCGAGCACGATCACGCGGTCGGCGAATCCGAACACCACGTCCATGTCGTGCTCGGTGAACAGCACGGCGATGCCGTCTCGCCGCGCGAGGTCCGAAGCGACTTGCATCGGTGCGGCACGCGAGCGCGCCGCGAGGCCGGCCGTCGGCTCGTCCATCAGCAGCAGGCGAGGCTGGTTCGCCAGCGCGAGCGCCAGCTCCACCCGCTTGGCGTCTCCGTAGGCGAGCTCCCCGCAATGCATTGCCGCGAGATCGGCGCAACCGACGCGCGCGAGCAACGCGTCGACGCCGGCATCCTCGTCGCCAGGAAGACGCAGCAGGCGCCCCGTGCGTCCGGCATGGGCAAGCCGCGCCAGCCGGACATTTTCGCGCACCGTCATCGACGCGAACGTCGCCGCGACCTGGAACGTGCGGCCGACGCCACGCCGTGCGATCACGTGCGGGGCTACGCCGTCGATGCGTGTCCCCGCGAGTCGCACGCTGCCAGAGTCGGGAACGAGCTGCCCGTTGACGAGGTTGAAGCACGTTGTCTTGCCGGCACCGTTGGGCCCGATCAGCGCGACCAGCTCGCCCGTCCCGACGGTGAACGACACGCCATCGACGGCGCGGATTCCGCCGAAGACCTTGGTAAGCGCGCTGATCTCCAGTACCGGCGTCTTCATCATGTCGCCCTGGTGCGGAGCAAACGCGCGAACGCACCGCCGATTCCCATCGGAAACACGAGCACGATGAGCAGGATCAGCACGCCGAGCAGCGCGCGCCAATATTCGGTGGCGCGCGCCAGAGAATCGGAAAGCCACGTGAGTACCGCCGCGCCGAGCAGGGGACCGAAAAGCGCGTTGAGGCCGCCCAGCAGCACCATGACGAGCGCGTCGACCGAGCGTGGAATGGCGAGCGACTCCGGCGAAATGCCGCCTTTGGAGAACGTGAAGAGTCCACCCGCCAGCCCGGCGAACAAGCCGGCGAGTGCGAAGCCCCGCCAACGCGTGCGCATGGCGTCGATCCCGATCGCTTCGGCACGCAACGCCGAGTCGCGCACGCCGCGCAGCGCGAATCCGAACGGCGAGCGTCCGATGCGCACCAATGCCGCGAACGCCAGCGCAACGAGTGCCAGCGTGAACCAATAGTAGTGGGTCCGATCGGTGAGGAAGGGCGCCGGCCAGATGCCGATCAGTCCATTCGAGCCGCCGGTCACGCTGTCCCACTGGTGGGCGATCGACCAGACGATCTGTGCGAACGCGAGCGTGAGCATGGCCAGATACACGCCGGACAGGCGCACGCAGAACCAGCCGAAGACGATGGCGGCCATCAGTGCAGCGATCGGCGCGCACGCAAGTGCGACCAGCATCGGCCAGCCGGCCTTCACCGCCAACGCGGATGCGTACGCGCCGACGCCGAAGTACGCGGCATGCCCGAAGGACGTCATCCCTCCGGTGCCGAGCAGGAACTGGAGGCTCGCGGCGAACAGCGCGGCGATCAGGATGTCGGTCGCGAGCACCAGCGCGTAATCGTCGCGCAGCCACGGCAGCACGACCAGCACCAGCAGTAGCACACCCGCGACGATCGCGTCACGACGTCCTGGCGCGACCACCAGCGCGCGTTGCTCGGGCAGCGGCGTCGTGACGGGGGTTTCGCGCGGCTTTCCGAGTAGGCCCTGCGGCTTGACCGCGAGCACGATCGCCATCACCACGAACTCGGCGACCAGCGTGAGCTTCGGAAACATGAGGGTGATGCCGGCGAATTCGATGCTGCCAAGCGCGATGCACATCGCCTTGGTGAGTCCGATCAGCAAGGCGGCGATGAATGCGCCGGGAATCGAGCCCAGGCCGCCGACCACGGTGACGACGAACGCGTCGGCGATCACCGAGATATCCATGCCGAGGTTGGCGGGCTCACGCGGCAACTGCAGCGCGCCCGCGAGACCCGCCAGGAACGCGCCCAGCGCGAACACCGCGGTGAAGAGCTTCGCTTCGTCGATGCCGAGCGCCGCCGCGAGCATTCGGTTCTCCGACGCGGCCCGGATCAACATGCCGAAGCGCGTGCGCGTGACCAGCCACGTGAGCGCGATGAGCACCAGCGGACCGACGACGATCAGGAAGAGGTCGTACTGCGGGATTGCGCGGCCGATGAGCTCGAACGTTCCCGCCATGCCCGGCGCGCGCGGTCCGAGCAGATCTTCGGCGCCCCACAGCGCCAGCACTGCGTCGCGCACGATCAGCACCACCGCGAACGTCGCCGTGAGCTGCAACAGCTCCGGCGCCGCGTAGAGACGCTTCAACAAAAGCACTTCGATCAGTGCGCCGATGATGGCGACCACGAGCGCGGCGAGCACGACGCCGAGCCAGAACGACGCCGCGCCGCGGCCGACGCTCGCGGCCAGGAAATCGCCGAAACCATAGGCGCAATAGGCGCCCAGCATGTACAGCGAGCCGTGGGCGAAGTTGACGATGCGCGTGACGCCGAAGATCAGCGTAAGGCCTGCCGCGACCAGGAACAGCGCCGAGGCCGAGGACAGCCCGTTCAACAACTGGAGGAGGAACGACGCGAGCGTCACGCGGGCCTATTGAAAGGTACCGAAATGAGAGGCCCGCATCCTGGACTCCAGTCGTCCCCGCCAAGGCCAGGGACCCAGTGCCGTACGTCGAGCGACGGGTTCCCGCCTGCGCTGGAACGACGAACCGGCGGGTGCGAGTTTATTGCGGCCGCAGTGCGCGCACCACTGCGTCGGGCGGCAGATAATCCTTGCCGTCGGCGTAGCGCCAATCGACCATCACGCCCTTGCCGTCCTTGACCGCCGTGCGTCCGACATAGGCACCCATCGTCGACTGGTGATCGATCGGCCGGAACATAATGCTGCCGAACGGCGATGGAAACGTCAGCCCCGCCAGCGCGGCAATGATTCTCTCAGGATCGGTGGACCCGGCCTTTTTCAGCGCCGCCGCCGCGGCAATGATGGTCGTATAGCCGACGACCGAACCGAGGCGGGGATAATCATTGAAGCGCGCCTGATACGCATTGCGAAAGCGCTTGTGCTCCGGCGTGTCGATCGCGTACCAGGGGTAGCCGGTCACATACCAGCCCACCGGCGCTTCCTCCTTCATCGGATCGAGATACTCGGGTTCGCCGCCCAGCAAATTGAAGACCGGCCGGTCCTTGAAGAGGCCGCGCAATTGTCCTTCGCGAACGAAGCGCGCGAGATCGGCGCCGAACAACGACGAAAAAATCGCATCCGGCTGCGCATCGAGCAGCGCTTGCACCACCGGACCCGGATCGATCTTGCCCAGCGGCACCGCCTGTTCGACAAACACGAGGCCGCCGCTTTGCAGCGCATTCATCTGCTTCTTGAATGCGGCTGTAGCCGATTGGCCATATTCGTAGTTCGGGTAGACGATCGCCCAGCGTTTCTTGTTGAGCTTCGCGGCTTCCGGGACCAGCATCGCCGTCTGCATGTACGTCGACGCCCGCAGCCGGTACGTGTACTTGTTGCCGTTGTCCCAGACGATCTTGTCGGTGAGCGGCTCGGAGGCGAGAAAGGGGAATTTGCGCTGGTTGGCGACGTCGGCGACCGCCAATCCCACATTCGACGCGTATGTCCCCATCAGCATTACGACTTTCTCGCGCGACATCAGCTCCTCGGCGACGCGAACGGCATCGCCGGGCGTTCCGTTGTCGTCGCGCGACACGATCTCGAGCTTGCGGCCGAGCACGCCGCCCGCGGCGTTCACTTCGTCGAGCGCAAGCTCCATGCCCTTCTTGTACGGCTCGAGGAACGCGGGAAAAACCTTGTAGCTGTTGAGCTCGCCGAGCTTGATGGTTTGCGCGGCCACCGGCAGCACGGCGGCGAGCGAAAGCGTGACGATGACGATGGTGCGAAGCGCGATCATGCAATCTCCATGGCAGAGCTGTGGGCAAGCGGCGCTGCGCGAACGCAACCCGCTGGAGTCGACCTCGCATTATGGCCCACGGGCGGTGCCGCCATGCCGAAATGCACCCGGCTGGCCGCCGTTGCTCTAAGCATATGCCCCGGGGTGCGGTCGGGCGACTCTCGGCAACAGGTAAAATAGACAGCTTTTTCATTCGGAATCATTGGCTGCAGGTATGCTCAATCTCGCCCACGGCCTGACCTTTGCCGATCTGTATTCGATCGACGGGGTCCGCCGGATCGACTTGCTGTTCGCGGACCATCTGCGTGCCGCCGATCCGGCATTGGCCGACCGGCTGCACGCGGGACGCCTCGCGCCAGACGCGCTCGCGCTGAAAGCGGAATCCGAGCTGCTGATTGCGCTGGCGCCGCATCTCGAGGATTTCGTCGCGTCGTTGTTTGGAATCGCGACGCAAGTGCAGGCGCTGGAGGCGCGCCACCACGAGCTCGCGCCGCTGTTTTCGGTCAAGCGCCAGTTCGTCCAGCGCAAGGCGATGAATCTGTACAAGGCCGAGGCCGCCGCCGCGTTCGAGGGCCCGGTGCTGCGCGCCGCGCTCGAAACAATCCTGGGCGTGGCGTTTTCCGAGCTGGCGTTTGCCACGGCCGTGACCGGCTGGTTGCAGGATGAAGCGGCGCATGCCGAAGCGCTCGACCTCGCGCTGCGCTACGCGGCGTGGGCTGCGCATACGCCCGCCGGCCGCGCTGCCCATCGCGGCGGCGTGCTGTTCCGCGCGCCGCGCAAGCTCGATTACATGAAGCTGGTGCCGGTGGCGGCCGAGCCGCTCGACGGGGTTTCCGCGTGGAAGCTGCCCGCCGACCATGCGGTGCGCCAGCGCGACGGCTTTGCGTTGACCGATGCCGGCACCGATCTCGTCGGCGGACTCGACCAGGCGCACTACTGCATCTGGTGCCACGAGCAGGGCAAGGATTCGTGCGCGCGCGGACTGCCCGAGAAAAAGCCGATCGAAGGCGAGGTCCCGTTCAAAAAATCGCCGTTCCACGTGACGCTGGCCGGCTGCCCGCTGGAAGAGCGCATCTCGGAATTTCACAAGCTGCGCGCCGAAGGGGTTCCGCTCGGTGCGCTCGCGATGATCTGCATCGACAACCCGATGGTCGCTGCCACCGGCCACCGGATCTGCAACGACTGCATGAAATCGTGCATCTACCAGAGGCAGGATCCGGTCGATATTCCGCAATCGGAGACGCGACTGCTGAAGGATGTGCTCGCGCTGCCGTGGGGGTTCGAGATCTATTCGCTCCTCACGCGCTGGAATCCGCTCAACCTGCGGCGGCCGCTGCCGCAGCCGCGCACCGGCAAACGGGTGCTGATTGTCGGCCTGGGTCCCGCTGGATTCACGCTTGCGCATCACCTCATCAACGACGGGCACACCGTCGTCGGCATCGACGGCCTGAAGATCGAGCCGCTCGATTCCATGCTGTCCGGAATTACGGTCGCAGGCGAGCGCGTTCCCTTCCGGCCCATCCACGATGTCGCGACGCTGGTGGAACCGCTCGACGACCGCCTGATGGCGGGCTTTGGCGGCGTCGCCGAATACGGCATCACGGTTCGCTGGGACAAGAATTTCCTGAAAATGATCCGGCTGCTGCTCGAGCGGCGCGACCGTTTTGCCCTGTACGGCGGCGTACGCTTCGGCGGCACGCTCGACGACGCGGGCGCGTTCGCGCTGGGCTTCGACCATATCGCGCTTGCGACGGGTGCCGGGAAGCCGACGGTGTTGGACCTCCCCAACGGTCTCGCCAACGGCGTGCGTACGGCGTCGGATTTCCTGATGGCGCTGCAGCTCACCGGCGCCGCCAAGCGCGATTCGATCGCCAACATGCAGGTCCGGTTGCCGGTGATCGTCGTCGGCGGCGGTCTCACCGCGATCGATACGGCGACCGAATCGCTCGCCTACTATCCCGTGCAGGTCGAGAAGTTCCTTGCGCGTTACGAAACGCTCGTGGCGGAAAAGGGGCGCGCTGCGGTCGAAGCCGCGTGGACGGCGGACGAGCGGTTCGTCGCCGAGGAATTTCTGGCGCACGCACGGTCGTTGCGCGACGAGCGGGCGGCGGCCGCGCGGGAAGGGCGTCCGGCGCGGGTCGCCGAGCTGCTCCACCACTGGGGCGGCGTGACGATCGTGTACCGGCGGCGGCTGATCGACAGTCCGTCGTACACGCTGAATCACGAGGAAGTGGAAAAGGCGCTGGAGGAGGGCATCCGCTTCGCGGAAGGATTGACACCGCTGGCCATCGAAGTCGACGAGCGCGGCGCGGCCAGAGGTCTCAGGGTGTCGCTGCAGCATACGGACGGCGACGGCGTCTGGCACGAGGTGAAGCAAACGACGCTTTCCGCGCGCACGATTCTCATCGCCGCGGGCACGCAGCCGAATACCGTGCTGACGCGCGAGGACGCCGCGCACTTCCACCTGGACGGCAAATATTTCCGCGTGCTCGATGAAGACGGCAACCGCGTGAAAGTGCTGCGTGGACTCGCCAAGCCGGCGCAACCCGCGGTGCTGACCGACATCCTTCCCGACGGGCGCGCCACCAGTTTCTTCGGCGACCTCCATCCCTCGTTCTTCGGCAACGTGGTGAAGGCGATGGCCAGCGCGAAGCAGGGGTACCCGATCGTCACGCGGATGCTGGCGAAGGTCGCGCCGGCGTCGGCGGCTTCGGACGCCGACTTCTTTGCGCGCCTCGACGACCAGCTGCGCGCGACGGTCGAGCGCGTCGTACGGCTGACGCCCACGATCGTCGAAGTGGTGGTCCGCGCACCGGCCGCGGCCGAGCGTTTCGAGCCGGGCCAGTTTTATCGGCTGCAGAACTACGAGGCGCTCGCCTCCGTCCGGGCCGGCACGCGGCTCGTGATGGAGGGATTGGCGCTCACGGGGGCATGGGTCGACCGCGAGCGTGGTCTCGTCTCCACCATCGTGCTGGAAATGGGCGGCTCCTCCGATCTATGCGCGCAATTGCAACCGGGCGAGCCGGTCGTGCTGATGGGACCGACCGGAACGCCGACGGAAATCGAGCCGGGCGAAACGGTCGTATTGGCCGGCGGGGGCCTCGGCAATGCGGTGCTGTTTTCGATCGGCCAGGCATTCCGGCGCGCCGGATCGAAGGTGCTCTACTTCGCCGGCTACAAGAAGATGGTCGACCGCTACAAGGTAGCGGAAATCGAAGCGGCGGCCGACGTCGTCGTCTGGTGCAGCGACGAAGCGCCCGGTTTCGTCGCCGACCGGCCGCAGGATCGGGTCTTCGTCGGCAACATCGTGCAGGCGATGCACGCTTATGCGGCGGGTGAGCTCGGCGCGCAGCCCATTGCGTTCTCCGACTGCGACCGCATCATGGCGATCGGTTCGGACAAGATGATGGCGGCGGTAAGCCGCGCGCGGCACGACGTGCTCGCGCCGTACCTCAAGCCGTCGCATCGCGCGCTCGGGTCGATCAATTCGCCGATGCAATGCATGATGAAGGAAATCTGCGCGCAATGCCTGCAGCCGCATCGCGATCCGGCGACGGGCAAGGTCAGTTACGTGTTCTCGTGCTTCAACCAGGATCAGCCGCTCGATCGCGTCGATTTTCCGGCGCTCGATCTGCGGTTGCGGCAGAATGCCGTGCAGGAAAAGCTCACGGCGCAATGGATCGGTCATGCGCTGACCCCGGGCAGGTAGCCGCCACGGCGCTTTGCCGTGCACTCCTGGATTCGACAATCGCGGAGGTTCCCATGGCGCTCAACGTGTTCAGCCGCCTGATGCCGGCCGAGGCTGCCTTCACTCCGCTGTTTTGCGAGCAGGCCAAGCGGATTCGCGAGGCAGCACAGGAACTGCGGCAGATGATCGTCGAAGACATTCCTGCGGACCAGCATGTCGCTACCATTCGCGAGATCGAGATGGCCGCCGACGCGGTGGCGCGCAAGATCTTCATCGCCGCGAACCGGACCTTCAATGCGCCGATCGACCGCGAGGACATCCTGAGCCTCGCGCACGTCCTGGACGACGTCGTGGATCTGATCGAGGACACGGCGAAAGGGATCCAGCGGTATGGCGTGCGCAACTTTCCCGCCGAAATGCGGGAGATGGCCGACGCGGTCGTCGATGCCGCCGGGGTTCTCGAGAAGGTCATGCCGTTCCTGGATTCGATCGCAAAAGACCACAAGACCATCGCCGCGCTATGCGAGCAGGTGGGACAAATCGAAGGCCGCGCCGACGAATCGCTGGACCTCGGACTCACGCGCTTGCGGACGCAGCTGCGCGCCGGCGAAGTCGACACGATCGGCTACATCGACCGCAAGGAGCTCTACGAGCTGATCGAAAACGTCGTCGACAAATGCGACGACGTCGCCAACGCCATTCAGTCCATTACCGCCAAGCACGTGTGATCGCCGGGCATCGCTGACCGGGCGATAACGACATGGACGCCGCCACGCTCGCGTTTCCCGTCCTGATCGGACTGATCGCGGTTGCGCTGGTGTTCGACTTCCTGAACGGACTGCACGACGCCGCCAACTCGATCGCGACGGTGGTGGCCACCCGCGTGCTCCGGCCGCAGACGGCCGTCGTCTGGGCGGCATTCTTCAATTTCATCGCGTTCGCGGTGTTCGGGTTGCACGTTGCGCAGACGGTGGGTACCGGCATCGTCAGCGCTGGGGTCGTGGACAGCAGCGTCATCTTCGGTGCGTTGACCGGTGCCATCGTCTGGAACGTCATCACCTGGAACCTCGGGATCCCGTCCAGCAGCAGCCATGCGCTGATCGGCGGTTTGACCGGGGCGGCCGTAGCCAAGGCGGGATTTGCCGCCATCGTCGTCAGCGGATTGGGCATCACGGCGCTCGGCATCGTCTTGTCGCCGCTGCTCGGGTTCATCCTCGCGCAGTTGCTGGTCGTCATCGTGCACTGGGCCAGCCGGCGGGCGACGCCCTTTGCCGTCGACCGCAGGTTCCGTGTGCTGCAACTGTTTTCCGCGGCGATGTATTCGCTGGGTCACGGCGGCAACGATGCGCAAAAGACGATGGGCATCATTGCGGTGCTGCTGTATTCGCAAGGTCTGCTGGGCGCCGAGTTCCACGTCCCGTTCTGGGTGGTGATCAGTTGTCAGGCCGCGATGGCGCTCGGGACCTTGCTTGGCGGCTGGCGAATCGTCCATACGATGGGTTCGCGTATCACGCACTTGAAGCCGATCCAGGGCTTCTGCGCCGAAACCGGCGGGGCGATCACGCTCTTCCTGGCGACGTCGTTGGGGGTGCCCGTGTCCACGACGCACACGATCACCGGCGCCATCGTCGGTGTCGGTGCCGCTCGCCGGGTGGCGGCGGTGCGCTGGCCCGTCGCGCAGCGGATCGTGATCGCGTGGGTGCTGACGCTTCCTGCCGCCGCGCTGCTGGGAGGCTTGACGCAATGGCTGACGCACGCGCTTCCGCGCTAGGATACGTGCGTCGCGTTGCGTGTTTCGAACGAGGAATGTATCAATGACATCAGCAGTGACGGTCGCAGCCAGCGACGGCAACGGCAAGCGGATCGGGGGCGTGCTGGCGTGGGCAGGTCTCGGGATAGCCGCGGTCTGCGGTATCGCCGCATTGATCGCAGGCCCCGGGTACCGGCTGGGTTGGTGGGGTCTCGGTCCCGGGTTTCAGATCGTGCGCTGGGCGGTGACGATCGATCTGGCCGCGATCGTGGTGGGAGTCGCGGCGGCGATTCTCGCCTACCGGGTCCACGCCCAACGTGAGCTGATCGTGTCCTTGCTGGGGCTCATCGTCAGCGTCGCCGTGGCGGGACCGCCGGTTTACCTGTGGCGGCACGCCGAGGGCTTGCCGCACCTCCATGACATCACCACCGACACCGACAATCCGCCGCGCTTCGTCGCGATCGTCCCGCTGCGCAAGGACGCCAGGAACTCGACCGACTACAGCGCCGAGACTGCGGCGCTGCAGAAGAAAGGCTATCCCGACATCGGCCCCGCATTGCTGAACGCTCCACCTGTGCAAGCGCTGCAACTCGCCGAACGTGCCGCGCGTGCGATGGGCTGGGACATCGTTGCGGTGGCGCCGGACCAGCTGCGCATCGAAGCCACCGATACGACGCTGATGTTCGGCTTCAAGGACGACATCGTCATTCGCGTGACCGCGAATGGCAGCGGCAGCCGTGTGGATGCGCGTTCGCTGTCGCGGATTGGGGGCAGCGATCTAGGCACCAACGCCAAGCGCATTCGATCGTTCTTTCGGAAGCTCGGGACATCGCAGGCGAAATGACAGCGTACAAGAAGGCGGATTTCCCGGTGGCGAAGATTCGCCGCTTCCTGGAGCCGGGTCCGATCGTCCTCGTCAGCTCGGCCTGGCGCGGGAGGACGAATGTCATGACGATGGGCTGGCATACCGTCATGGAATTCGAGCCTTCCATGGTTGGCTGCTGCATCTTCAGCGACTACACCTCAGGTCTCATCAAGCGCAGCAAGCAATGCGTGATCAACATCCCGACCGTCGACATGGCGGGAGTAGTGGTGGGCATCGGCAATTCCACGGGCGCCGAAGTCGACAAGTTCGCGAAGTTCGAGCTGACCGCGGTCCGTGGCGCCAAAGTCGATGCGCCGCTGATCGGCGAGTGTTACGCCAATTTCGAATGCAGGGTGATCGACGCCAGCCTGGTGAGGAAATACCATTTCTTCGTGCTGCAAGTGGTCAAGGCGCACGTTGCGAAGGCCCCGAAGTATCCGCGCACCATCCACTACCGCGGCGATGGCGTCTTCATGGTTTCCGGGCGCCACGTCAACCTCCGCCGCAAATTCAAGCCGGAGAACCTTTGATCCGCAGGCCGCAGCAACTCAGCTTGACATCCCGGTCAACCACGACCACCCCGCAGGAGTAACGACTGTGGACTCGCAATCGGCACGCGCTGAAGCTTTCAGAGCCCTCCACGACAGGTCCGGGATCTTTGCGATTCCCAATCCCTGGGACGCGGGATCGGCCCGCATACTCGCGACGCTGGGATTCGAGGCGCTGGCAACGACGAGTGCGGGATTCGCGTTCTCCGTCGGCAGGCCCGACGCCGAAGGCGCGATCGGTCGCGAGGAAACGCTTGCGAACGCCCGCGCGATCGTCGAGGCGACCCCGTTGCCGGTCTCTGCGGACCTGGAGAACGGATTCGGTGACGAGCCTGCCGCCTGCGCCGAAACCATCTTGGAGGCGGCCGCGGTCGGGCTCGTCGGAGGGTCCATCGAGGACGCCACCGGGCGTGCGAGCGACCCGATCTACGCCTACGACTTGTCTATCCGGCGGGTGCAAGCTGCGGTAAAAGCAGCGCGGTCATTGCCTTTTCCGTTCGTGCTCACCGCGAGAGCGGAGAACCTGATCAACGGACGGCCGGACCTGCAGGACACGATTCGCCGCCTCACCGCATTTGCCGAGGCGGGCGCTGACGTTCTATACGCGCCGGGCTTGAAAACGCGAGAGGAAATCGAAGCGGTCGTTCGTGCGGTCGCGCCCAGGCCGGTGAACGTCGTCATGGGCCTGTCGGGACCTTCGTTCTCGCTCGGCGCGCTCGCAAGCCTGGGTGTGAAACGGGTAAGCCTGGGCTCGTCGCTCGCGCGCGCCGCGTATGGCGCCTTCCTCGAGGCCGCGCGCGAGGTGAAGGGGAAAGGCACTTTCGACTTCGCCCGGACCGCCGTGCCCTACGCCGAAATCAACGGGATGTTCAAGCGCTGAGTGGTCCTGGCGTCAGCCGCTTTGCCGCATCCGCGCGCTGCGCCGCTGCAGCCAGCCGACCGCGATCATCAGCAGCAGCGAGATCGCGATCAGCATCGTCGCGGCGGCGGCGATGGTCAGGCTGATGTTGTCGTTGATGCCGGCGAACATCTGCCGCGGCAGCGTGCGCTGGCCGGGTCCCGCGATCAGCAGCGCGACTACCACTTCGTCGAACGAGGCGGCGAACGCGAACACCGCGCCTGAGGCCACGCCGGGCAGGATGAGCGGCAGCGTCACGCGGCGGAACGTCTCGATCTGCGAAGCGCCCAGATTTTCCGCGGCGCGGATCAGCGTGCGATCGAAGCTCGCAAGCGTCGCGAGAACGGTGATGACGACGAACGGCACCCCTAGGGTCGTGTGCGCCAGGATCAGGCCGAGATAGCCGTCGGTGAGCCCCAACGGCGCGAACGCAAAGTAAACGCCGACCGCCACGATGATCACCGGCACCACCATGGGCGAGATGAGAATTGCCAGCACCAGCGCCTGCGCCGGAAAACGCGCGCGCCAGATGCCGAGCGCCGCCAGCGTGCCCAGCCCCGTCGCCAGGACGGTTGCGGAGGTGCCGACGATCAGGCTGTTCGTCAGCGAGGGCAGCCAGAACGACGAAGCAAAGAAGTCCTCGTACCAGCGCCAGCTTACGCCCGGCAGCGGATAGTAGAAGAACGAGCCCGACGAAAAGGACAGCGGCACGATCACGAGGATCGGCGCCACCAGGAAGACCAGCACGGCGCCGGTGAGCAGCACGAGGCCGGCACCGGTGGCGCGTTGTCCTAACGTCTCTGTGCCAGTTTTCATCGCTAGTCCCGCAGGGCCGCCCCAAGCCGTCCATGGGAGCGGGGCGAAGCCCAGGCCCGAAGGGCGCGTCCGCGAGCATGGATGGCCGCCGACGCGTATTGCCTCCGTCCAGTCAATCGCGCACGAAGGCGGCACTGGCCAGCCCCCTTGGGGGCAGCGAGCGAAGCGAGCGTGGGGGGATGTTTCATATTTCAACCTAGCCGCATCCGCTCGACGCCAACGAGCCGGTTGTACACGGCATAAAGCGCCAGCGTGGCGGCCAGCAGCATGATCGACAGCGCGGCAGCCATCCCCCAGTTCACCGTCCTGCTGGCGTAGAACGCGATGAAATAGCTGATCATCTGGTCGTCGGCGCCGCCTACCAGCGCCGGCGTGATGTAGTAGCCGAGCGCCTGGATGAAGACCATGAGGCAGCCTGCGGCGATGCCCGGCAGCGTCTGCGGCATGTAGACGCGCCGGAATGCCGTGAACGGCTTTGCGCCCAGCGATGTCGCGGCCCGCACATACGTAGACGGAATGCTCCGCATCACCGCGTAGATCGGCAGCACCATGAACGGCAGCAGCACGTGCACCATCGCGACATAGACTGCGAAGCGATTGAAGATCATTTTCAGCGGCTCGTTCACGATACCGAGCGAAAGGAACAGGCTGTTCAGCACGCCTTCCCTTTGCAGCAGCACGACCCAGGCGACGGTGCGCACGAGCAGCGAGGTCCAGAAGGGCAGCAGCACCAGGAACAGCAACACCGCCGCGCGGCCGGGCGGCTGCGACGCGATGACGTATGCCACCGGATAACCGAGGACCAGGCAGATCAGCGTCACCATCGCCGATATCCACAGCGTGCGTACCAGCACGCTGCGAAACACGCGCTGCTCTGGCGGAGCGCCGACGATCGAGCCATCGGCATCGCGCCGCAGATCGAGCGCGCCCAGAAGATAGAAGTCCGTGGCGGGACCGCCGGCGCGGCGTATCGCGGCCCAGGTTTCGCGCTCGCTCCACTTGGGATCGATGCCGATCAGGGTGTCGCGCGCGGATCCCTTGAGCTCCGCGGGCAATTGGCGGCCCGTGCTGAAAAACAGCGTGCGGAAGCCCGGAACGTCGTAGTTGAGCCGCGTCGCCGCGCTCGCGAGGTTTCCGGCCTCCCGCGCCGCGCGAATGTCGGCGATCAGCGCCGCATACGCGGACTCGGGCGGGAGGTCGCGGCCGTCCCAGTTCTTGAGTGCGGCGGTGACCGAGGGCAGGATGTGTTCAATGTCGGTGTCGATCACGCCGCGCGACAGCATCGCGCCGATCGGCACGACGAAGCACGCCGCGAGGAAGAGGAACAGCGGCAACACCAAGGCCGCCGCGCGCCACTGCTCGCGGCGGCGGCTGCGCCGGAGCGCGCGGCGCAGGCCGCCGGCGTCGTCGTCGGCGCCCGCCAACGCCGCATGGAGCGCCGCCGCAGCGCCGCGTTGCACCGCGTCCTCGCGTTGCCTTCAGCGTCCTACTTGCCGACCCAGGCGTTGAAACGCTGATTAAGCTTGTCGAGGTTCTCCAGCCAGAACTTGTCGTTGATAGACAGCGCGGAAGCCATGTTCTGCGGCGCGGTGGCGAGGTTCGGCAGCACGGTCTTGTCGATCAGCGCCGTCGAGGCCTTGGTCGTCGGGCCGTAGGGGATCTTCGGCGGAAGATTCTTCTGGTTCTGCGGATCGTTGACGAAGACCAGGAAGGTCTCCGCCTGCGCCTTGTTCGGCGAACCTTTCATGATCACCCACGAATCGATCGTATAGAGGTTGTTGGTCCACACGATCTTGAAGTTCTTCTTGTCCTTTTCGTTCGCCGCGGCGATGCGGCCATTGTAGGCATCGGTCATCGCGACCTCGCCGGAGGCGAGCAGCTGCGGCGGCTGCGAACCTTTTTCCCACCACACCATGTTCGGCTTCAATTGATCGAGCTTCTTGAATGCGCGCTCCACACCTTCGCTGGTGCCGAGGGTCTTGTAGACATCCTGCGGCGCCACGCCGTCGGCCATGAGCGCGATCTCCAGCGTCGTCTTCGGTCCTTTGCGCAGCGCGCGCTTGCCAGGCCACTTCTGCACGTTCCAGAAATCGGCCCATGATTTCGGCGGGTCCGTTTTGATCTTGTCGCCGTCGTAGGCGAGGATGAAGCTGTAGACGATGGCGCCCACGCCGCAGTCGTTGACCGCGTCGGACATGTATTTGTCCTTCCCGCCTAGCTTGGCCCAGTCGAGCTTTTCGTACAGGCCTTCTTCGCAGCCGAGCAGAAGTTCGTCCGATTCGACCTGGACCACGTCCCAATTGTTGTTGCCGCCCTGGATCTTGGCGCGCAGCGTACCGACGCCGCCGTCCCAGTTCTCCTCGGTCATCTTGATCTTGGACTTGTCCATGAACGGCTTGAAATAGACTTCGCGCTGCGCGTCCTGGTACGCGCCGCCCCAGGATACGACGGACAAATCGCGCGCTGCCGCCGCGGCGGACAACACGAGCGCGGCCGCGGCCACTGCCGCGATCCAGACTTTCCTGCTTTGCATGTCGGTCTCCTCTTATGGAACTGTGGCAGCGCCGCTAGCTTTCCTGCGCAAATGCGCGGCAATGCTCGGGCGCCCAACAAACATCGACCGCCGCGCCGATGCGCGGCAACGTCTGCGCCTCGGAGATCGGGCGCTTCACCATGAACTCTTCGTTGCCGGCCAGCACGACGCGCACTCGCACGTGGTCGCCGAGATAGATGATCTCCCGCAACGACCCCGCCAGTTGGCATCCGGGATGCTCGCCGATTGTATGCCCCGCCGCCCGGATTTGCACCCGTTCAGGCCGCAGCGATACGGTGACCGCGTCGCCGTTCTTCACGGGCCCGACCAGCGTGCCGTCGATCCGGGTATCGCCGGCCGCCATGCGGATGGTGCAGTGACCGTCGACGTGGGTTTCCAGCCGGCCGTCGAAGCGATTGTTCTCGCCGATGAAGCGCGCGACGAATGCGTTCTTCGGGTTTTCATACATCTGCTCGGGAGTATCGAGCTGCTGGATCCGGCCGCCGTGAAACACCGCGATGCGATCCGACATCGTGAGCGCCTCGGCCTGGTCGTGCGTAACGTAGACCATGGTTACGCCGAGCCGCTGATGCAGCCGCCGGATCTCGAGCTGCATCTGCTCGCGCAGCTGCTTGTCCAGCGCACCCAGCGGCTCGTCCATCAGGATGAGCTTCGGCTCGAATACCAGCGCGCGCGCCACGGCGACTCGCTGCTGCTGGCCACCGGAAAGCTGCGCCGGCCGCCGCTGGCCGAAGCCGCCGAGTTGCACCATGTCCAGCGCGCGCTCGACGCGTTTGGCAATGTCGGTCGTCGCCACGCCGCGCACCGATAGCGGGAAGCCGATGTTCGCGGCGACGGTCATGTGCGGGAACAGCGCGTAGTTCTGGAACACCATGCCGATATTGCGCTGATACGGCGGCACGCGCGACAGCGGCTTGCCCTCGAGCAGGATTTCACCGGCGGTCGGCGTTTCGAACCCCGCAAGCAGCATCAGCGTCGTCGTCTTTCCCGATCCCGAAGGGCCGAGCAGCGTCAGGAACTCACCTCGTTCGATGTCGAGGTCGAGCTCGTCGACAATGCGGGTGACGCCATCGTAGGTCTTGCCGATGCCGACAAAACGGACGATCGGGTCTGCAGTGCTCATGCCGTTCTACGCACAGTCATGGGCCGGCGATTCGCCTTTGTCCAAGGCTTCGACCGCGCTCACGCCAGGCCCCTTTCCTTCACCATGGCCCACGTATCGTCGAGCGCCTTGCCGAAGCAGCCCATCATCTCGTCGATCTCGGCCTCGCTGATGATCAATGGCGGACAGAAGGCGACGTTATCGCCGGGCATGTTGCGCAATATCGCCCCGTGGTGCTGCGCTCGGCGAACGAGATACGCGGCGACCCCGGCCTTCGGGTCGAAGCTCTGCTTGGTCGCCTTGTCGCGAACGAGCTCCATGGCGCCGATCAGCCCGATGCCGCGCGCGTCGCCGATCAGCGGATGGTCGGCATAGCTTCGAATGCCGGCCTGCATTCGCGGGGCGACCTGCCGCACCTTGCCGACGATGTCGCGCTCTTCGTAGATTTTCAATGTCTCGAGCGCGACGGCGGCCGGCACCGGATGCGCCGAATACGTGTAGCCGTGGCCGAAGATGCCGAGCTTGTCGCTTTGCGCGACCAGGACTTCATAAAGCTTGTTCGTGATGAGGTTGGCCGATATGGGCTGGTATCCGGCGGACAAGGCTTTCGCCAGGGTCATGATGTCGGGTTGCAAATTGAACGTCTGCGCGCCGAACATGTTGCCCGTGCGCGCAAACGCGCAGATCACTTCGTCGACCACGAACAGGATTTCGTATTTCTTCAGGATCGGCTGAATCCGGTCGAAGTAGGTCGCCGGCGGCACGATGACCCCGCCGGCACCCATCACGGGCTCGGCGAAGAATGCGGCGACGGTGTCCGGCCCTTCGCGCAGGATCATCTGCTCCAGATCGAAGGCGAGCCGCGCCGCAAACGCCTCCTCGCTCTCGTTCGGCCGTGCGCCGCGGTAATGATGCGGGCAATCGGCGTGCAGGATGCGGTCGATCGGCAGATCGAAATCGTCGTGTGCGAAGGCGAGGCCGGTCAAGCTCGCGGTGGCGATCGTCACGCCGTGGTATGCGCGCTTGCGCGAAATGATCTTTTTCTTTTGCGGCCGGCCGGCCGCGTTGTTGACGTACCACGCGAGCTTGATCGCAGCGTCGTTCGCCTCGGATCCCGAGTTCGCGAATAGCGCCTTGCCCATGCCCTCGGGGGCGATCCTGATCAGCCGCTCGGCGAGCTCGGTGCTGATCGCCGGGACCTTGCCGGCGAAGCTGTGGTAGAACGGCAGCTCGCACATCTGCCGGTACGCGGCGTCGGCGAGCCGCCGCTCGGAAAAGCCGAGCGACGCGCACCACAACCCGGCCATCCCCTCGAGATAGCGCCGGCCTTCATCGTCGTAGACGTAGACGCCCTCGCCGCGCGTGATGACGAGCGGCCCTTCGTTCTGCACGGCGCGCAGGTTGGTTGCCGGGTGAAGGTGGAATGCCTGGTCACGGCGTGCCGCGGGGGTGTTCAGCGACATCGGAATATTCCTCGGAGATGAGGGCGGTGGATGGCTCGACCCAATACTGATTGTTTCCGACAGGGGCAGTCGCGTCAATGGCATTGGACGCCCGCTCGCGCTACCATCGCCCTATCCGAAGCGGGCGCAATACCCGCGAAACGAGGGGGAAGCATGGCCATGAAAGCAGGCAAGATGGGATTCTGGCTGGGAGCGATCCTGGCGGCGCTGCTGGCGACCGGCACGGCGCGCGCGCAAGTGGAAATCGAGTACTGGCAATACACGTTCGCGCAGCGTGTTCAGGCGATCGACGAGCTGATCAAACGGTTCGAAGCCGCCAATCCCGGCATCAAGGTCAAGCACACCCACGTGCCGTATGACGACTTCCGCGTCAAGATCGCGGCCGCCATCCCCGCCGGGCAGGGGCCCGACGTGGTGCAGCTTTTCTATGGCTGGCTGCAGGACTATCTGAAAGCCGGGCTGCTGCAACCGCTGCCTGCCAGCGACTTCAGTGCTGTCGAGATCGAGCGGGAGTTCTTCCCGATCGTCCAGCAGATGAAGGTCGACGGGAAATACTATGCGGTGCCGACCGCGGTGCGGTCGCTTGCGCTGTTCTGGAACAAGGCGCTGTTCAAGGAAGCGGGGCTCGATCCGAACAGGCCGCCGGCCACGCTGGACGAGCTCGTCGATTACGCCAGCAAGCTGACCAAGCGCAGCCCCAATGGCGATCTGCTGCAGGAGGGGCTCACGATCGACATGGGAGGCCAGGATCATCACTGGCTGCGCGAAGTGCTGATCCGCCAGTACGGCGGCGTGCCTTATTCGGCCGACAAGAAATCCGTCGCGTACAACACCGATGCGGGCGTTGCCGCCACCCAGTGGTACATCGATCTCGTGTCCAAACAGAAGGTGGGGCAAATCGGATTCCTCACCGACGGGGTCACCGCGTTCCGGTCGGGCAAGGCCGGCATGACCATCGACGGCTCGTTCCGCCTAGGCGCGCTCGACAACCAGAAAGGGCTCGACTACGGTGTCGCCGAGTTGCCCGCGCGCAACAACATCAAGTCGAACTTCGCGTCGTACTGGGTGAATGGCATCACCACCAAGGCCACGGGCGCCAAGCTCGACGCGTCGGTGAAATTCCTGAGGTTCCTCACGACACCCGAGGCGATGGAGCTGTGGCTGACTACCGTGGGCGAGCTTCCCGCGCGCAGGAGTGTGGCGGAAAAGGACGCCAACAAGAACCACGTCAAGTATGGTCCGTTCATTCGCGGCCTCTCCTATTCCTATGCGACCGACTTCGTCAACGAGAGCGCCCAGCGCAAGGTGATGATGGACATGGTCGACAAAGTGGTGCTCAAGAATATGCCGACCAAGCAAGCGGTCGCGGAGGCTGCGGTCGAAGAACAGAAGTTGCTCGACGGCTTCTACAAGAAATAGGCGCGCGACGGGCGGCGCATCGCCGCCCCATCGTGCCCGTACGAACCAATGAGGCGGAGCAGCGCGTGATCCGGCGGTTGGAGGATATGACGCTCGGGCAGAGGCGCGCGATCTGGGCGTGGGGATTCCTGGCGCTGCCGGTCGTCTTCTACGTGTCCATTCGCTTCTATCCGACATTGGAGGCATTCCGCGCGTCCTTCACCAACTGGAACATTGTCGGCCGCATGGAATACATCGGCGTCGCCAACTATGTGCGACTGGCGCACGACCCGGCGTTCTGGAAGGTGATCGGCAACACCTTCACCTATCTCGGTCTCGGCGTGCCGATCAGCATGCTGCTGTCGTTCGTCATTGCCTACCATCTGGACCGCGTGCGGTTCGGCCACGGGCTGTTGCGGGCGCTCTATTTCATTCCGCACTTGACCACCGCAGTGGCAATGGCATGGGTGTGGCGCTGGTTCTATCAGCCGCCGCCCATCGGGGCGTTCAATGTGTGGCTCACCACGCTGGGCTTTGGCCAGATGCCGTTCCTGCGCTCCACCACCCAAGCGCTGCCCGCGGTGCTGGCGCCGGCGATCTGGGCCGGCATCGGGTTCCAGATCGTGATCTTTCTCGCCGGACTGAAGGCGATCCCTCGCACTTACTACGAAGCGGCAGCGATCGACGGCGCAGGCGCGTGGCGCGTGCTGTTCGAGGTCACGCTCCCGTTGCTCCGCCCGACTATCGTGTTCCTGGTGGTCACGAGCTCGATCGCCTATCTGCGCATCTTCGATTACGTCTATGCGATGACCAACGGCCAGGGCGGGCCGCTCGACGCCACCAAGCCGCTGGTGCTCAAGATCTTCGAGACCGCGTTCACGCATTTCGAAATGGGCTACGCCGCGACCCAGACGATCGTCCTGTTCGTGATTCTGCTGGCGATCTCGCTCCTGCAATTGAAGCTGTTGCGCAGCCGATGAGCGCCGCCGGGCCGCCCCAAGGCGCTCGCCCCCCGGGGCGGGTGCGGCGCGCAGCGACGCTCGGGGGGGAGCCTTCGACCCGCACGCGCACCATGGCGCCGGGCACCATCGCCGTCTGGACGCTGCTGCTCCTGGGCGGCATCGTCATGGTGATGCCGTTCGTCTACATGCTGGCCGCGTCCTTCAAGTTCAACCACGAGATCTACGAGCTGTCGCTGCTGCCGCGCGAAGCGACGCTCGATAACTACCGCCGCCTGTTCGAACGCTCGGGCTTCCCGCGCTGGTTCGGCAATTCGCTGCTGATCGCCACCGTGACGACGGCTTCGGTGCTCTTCTTCGACAGCCTGGTCGGTTACACCCTGGCCAAGTTCCGGTTTCGCGGGCGCTATCTCGTGTTCATTGCCATACTGAGCACGCTCATGATCCCGACGGAAATGCTGGTGCTGCCCTGGTATTCCATGGCCAGGAGCTTCGGGTGGCTGGACACCTACTGGGGCGTTGCCTTTCCAGGGCTGATGACCGGCTTCGGCACTTTCCTGATGAAGCAGTTCTTCGAAGGCGTTCCCGACGACCTGCTCGACGCGGGTCGGCTCGACGGTCTCAACGAGTTCCAGGTCTGGTGGCAGGTCGCGCTGCCGCTGGTCACGCCGGCCTTGTCGGCGCTGGCCATCTTCACATTCCTGGGCAACTGGACGGCGTTTTTGTGGCCGTTGATTGCCATCACCGACCGGAATCTCTATACATTGCCGGTGGGCCTCGCGTCGTTCTCGGGCGAGTTCCAGACGGAATGGGAGATGGTGATGACCGGCGCCAGCGTGGCGACTATCCCCACGATCCTCGTGTTCCTGCTGCTGCAGCGCTACATCATCCGCGGCATCTCATTGGCGGGTCTCAAGGCATGAGCACCTCAAACGAAGAGAAATTCCCGGCGCGCGTCTACAAGGATACGGTCCTCGCCCCGCTGTTCGAAGGCGTGAAGCGCCATCACTGGCGCTATCAGATGCAGATCAATCAGGCGAGCGCGGTCCTGCTGGCCGAATGCGGGCTGCTGACGAACGAAGAGGCGCGCGGAATTCTCGCGGCTCTCGACGATGTCCTTGCGACGATCGACATCGACAGCCTCGTCTATACCGGCGAGCACGAGGACTTCTTCTTCTTCGTCGAAGCGGAGCTGATCCGCCGCCTGGGCGTCGAGGTGGCCGGCAAATTGCACACCGGACGAAGCCGCAACGACATCGACCACACGGTGTTCAAGCTGGCGCTGAAGGACCGGTTGGCCACGCTTCTCGCCGAGCATGCCGCGATGATCGAGGCGTTGTTGACGGTGGCCGAGCGCGAGCGCGCAACCATCGTCGTCGCCTATACGCACGGACAACCGGCGCAGCCCACGACTTACGGCCACTATCTTGCTGCGTTCGTCGAACTGTCGCTGCGCGATATGGACCGCCTGTTGCACGCCGCGGATACTGTCGATCTTTGCAGCATGGGCGCGGCGGCGATCACGACCTCGGGCTTCGGGCTCGACCGCGCGCGCATGGCCGAGCTGCTGGGCTTTGCCGAAATACAGGAGAATTCCTACGGCTGTATCGCCGCCGCCGATTACGCCACTGGCGTGTATGCCGCGCTGAAGCTGTTGTTCCTCCACGCCGGGCGGTTCGTGCAGGACCTCAACGCCTGGACCGGGTTCGAGATCGGACACCTGCACGTGCCCGACGGGTTCGTCCAGATCAGCTCGATCATGCCGCAGAAGCGCAACCCCGTGCCGGTGGAGCATTTGCGTTTGATGGCATCGCTCGGCGCGGCGCGCTCGGAGGCCGTGCTGACCGCCGTGCACAACACGCCGTTCACCGACATGAACGATTCCGAGGGTGAAGTGCAGATCGCGGGCTACGAGGCGTTCGACACGGCTCACCGGATGATGACGCTCCTCGGCGGATTGTTGTCGGCGGTCAGGATCGACAGCGCCAAAGTGCATCGCCATATCGACGAGGCGGGAATCACCCTGGCCGAGCTCGCCGACTCCCTGGTGCGCACGGAGGCGATTTCCTTCCGCCAGGCGCACGAAATTGCGAGCAAGCTCGCGCGGCGCATGATCGACGGTGGGATGACGCTGTCCAACGTTCCGTTTACGGAATTCCAGCAGATATTCGCCGCGGCAATTGGCCGGGCCGCGCGCTTGTCCGAAGCCGATTTCCGGCGCTTCATCACCCCGGAGCATTTCATTGCCGTGCGCACGATGCCCGGCGGACCGGCGCCGGCGCCGCTCGCCGCCAGTTTTCGGCGTTATCGCGCCGAAATCGCAGACAAGCGCAGCGCCATCGCCGCGTTCGACGCGCGCAAACGTGCGGCGGAAACGATGCTGGCGCGCGAAGTCGCCCGCCGCATCGCGGGCGCTTAGTTCCTCGGGCATCTAGTAGCCGACCGCATGGCGCAATTGGCGTTGAGAGGACTCTGCAAGCGATTCGGCGCGGTCGAAGCCGTACGCGGCATCGACCTCGACGTC
>Ga0157379_10000540_pt1 | contig 30565 bp, 42 predicted proteins | sample S25metaG_FD_121802 | JGI IMG/M metagenome (GOLD analysis project Ga0157379, IMG submission 121802) | Switchgrass rhizosphere microbial communities from Kellogg Biological Station, Michigan, USA - S2-5 metaG | ecosystem: Host-associated > Plants > Roots > Rhizosphere > Soil | place: USA... | reverse complement strand
GCATCCACCGGGTTACACGCCAATAGGTTTGTATTCCAATCGCAACGCCTATATCACTTTCATGTATAAATTTCCATTTAGGCATGTTATTAAGGCTGCAAACGCCCGAGCTGCAGGAGAAACATGGGAAGATGTTTTAGACTACTATCAGGTAATTCATTTCATCAACCGATTCGTTTTAGAGCCCCAAACTGAATTATTTTATAGTTTAATGCCGATCGTGGAGAAATTGAATTTGCATACAGACTAGGCAAGATCCACTATCAAGGAAGTGTATATCCCTCCCCGGGAGGAATTGCGTCAGGCGCTGAAGGAGTCGGAGCTGTTCCCCGAGATTATCATCGCGCTCGTGGATATTTCCTGGGCATCGCTCGTCATGTTTGGCCCGTCGGCACCCAAGGAGGTAAAAAAGCGGACGTCGACGAACACACGCTCCTTTATGCTGTTCAATCGACCTGTTACCTAGGAAGAATGTTACTTCGAGGAGAAGGCGTTCGGCAAGACTTCGAGTTGTCCAGGATTTGGTTTGAACGAGGTGCCGAATATAACGACAGAGAATGCCACAATGGCCTCGGTATAATCTATAGGGATGGTCTTGGTGTCAAACGCGATGAGAAGAAAGCCCTCAATAGTTTTAATATAGCCGCTACGCAGGATTTAGCTGAAGCACAGGTGAACCTAGGCAAACATTACTACGGTTAGTCCGGGGTTTAAGTTCCTCGATCTGATGTTGACTTCAATTGCAACTCACAGCGAAGGGGGACCTTAAATCCGCAAATGCATATTTTGATTCAGCTATGCGACATGGATCTCCTTTCGAAGCATTCTATTATATAGCTGCTCTCCATGCAGCCCGAACCCGAGTATCCTCGACAGGCCCTGAATCGAGTATAGGCTCATGTCCCATTGCAGTTTCATTCTATAAGATGGTGGCGGAGCGTGGCTGCTGGAAAGAGGATCTCCTCACCGAAGCCGATGCTCTTTGGCATGCAGGAGAGACGAAGAGGCGTAACAAAGGCGGATCTACTCGTTCCCTGCGACTTTCTGACCTTACTCGCGAACAACACGAAGCCATGTTGAGATGGTTCATCGCTGCTGAGAGGGGTTATGAAATTGCACAGAATAATATTGCTTGGGTCCTTGACCAAGGTTAGTCTCTCCCTTCGTTTATTGTCTGATAAACTTGTTTTCTTTTATTATAGATAAAAGTAGCTTTCGTCGTACACAATATGGCGAGGTTCCTTCCAACGAAACAGCACGGATAGCACTCACCCATTGGACGAGATCCGCTGCTCAGCGGAATGTCGACGCTTTGATCAAAGTTGGAGACTACTATTTTTACGGCCTCGGTGTGAGTGATGAGCCACAAGCTGTCAGATGGGAGAAAGCCGCAGGATATTACCACTCTGCTGTATCCACCCAAATTAGTGCCTTAGCAATGTGGAATTTGGGGTGGATGTACGAGAACGGTATTGGCGTACCTCAAGTGAGTTAGGCTTTCTCAGACTCCGTGGGATGACACTGACATATAAGTAGGATTTCTATTTGGCGAAACGTTACTACGACATGGCGTTGGAGACAAACAGAGAAGCTTACTTCCCAGTAACGCTCTCTTTAATTAAACTCTACCTTCGCAGCTTATGGTACGAACTTTGGGGTGGCAAAAACAAAGGAGTCTCACTGTGGCGTGATGCGACTGAAGACGATCATTGGTACTTTGGGAAGGCGAAAGAAGATCGCGAACGCAGGCTAAATAATAAAAAGGCCGAGTTGGACAGTCGGGAGCGGAAACTGCTTGCAGGAGAAGGAGTGGAAGCTGATGGAGCAGGGATTGGAACGGACGATGACCCAGTACAATGGGCGCGGGATCGTCGAGAAGCTGGGGAGGGTTCGGGAGATTTCGGACCGGAAGACTATTTCGACACTGCTACGCGAGTTGGTAGACGTGCTGGAGAAGAAGACGAAGACGAATTTTTGGAAACAATGTTTCTTGTGGTGCTCTGTGTCTTGGTGAGCGGTTTGATTTACCTGAGGGGACGATGGACGGAGCGAAGGAGGCAGGAAGATGACCCGGCGCAGGGTAATCCACCTCCTGACGGTGGCCTATTTCCGCCACAGGGTGACCCGGCACGTGGTGATTGGGCGATACTTCGATAATAGTATGTATACCAAAATACAAAGATTATTTAATTATCAGTCAATTTGTCTCTGCGAGAACTACCAAACTATAATCTGAGCCGGCAATACATTTGTTCTTTTGTAAACAGTCTAGTTTGCAAATGCGGGAATGCCTGTAATAGCTTTACCCAAAATCAATGCATGAATGTCCTATTAAAAGCATTAGTATACGCCTAGTTTCAGAGATGGGGGGAAAGAATATACGCACATGGGTTCCTAAAATACGAAGACAACTCAGTCTCTAGAGCCTGAGAAACTCGAAGAGGGCTCACCTTCGTAGGTATTGACCACCTGCAAGTTTGCTACATGTCTGCCTACATGATATCTGAAATCGTGAATCAATAAAAGGGGGAGAGGAATTATGTGATACTCACTCATCACTACAAGCATTCCCACCCAAAATGTCGAGAAGAATTCGCGAATGTTGCAAGGCTTTACCCGCGTTGTTCCGCTTTAGGAAACTGATCATATCCGGAGAGATCATATTAGCGTCCTTCAAGCGGCCCACCTGGAGATAAGACGGGTATTAAATATTACAGCATAATGATAATTCCTGTAGCATTACCTGATAGCTTGCCATCAGACCGAGACCAGCTTCGACATGAGCATCAACGAGCTTCTTCTGAACTAGCTGGAACGACGCGAGAGGTCGATGAAATTGATGCCTTTCCAAAGCATACGCCCTCGTTCTCTCGATGCAATCTTCCAACGCTCCAATCGCTCCCCAGGAAATTCCGTATCTTTATAACTGTCAGTTCGCCGTGTGGATAGGTAAGACGACATAATGACCTGGCACTGTTTAAGCAGGTGAAAGGACCCCCAAGGCCCTTTGCTTTGGGGAGAAGTGCATCGATAGTGACATGCACATTATCAAGGAAAATTGACCCAGTTAAAGAGGCCCTCAGTGCAAGCTTATTCTTTATCGCAGGCGCCGAAAGTCCGTTGTGTCCCTACGTTGTGTCCAAATTCTAGCAGTAGATTCCAAAGAGCGAAGCTGTACATTTTACCTTTTCGACCAGGAAACCTCGAACTTTATTGTCCCACTTACACCGCGCCCAAATGATGAATACATCACTAAAAAAGCGGGAGAAGTTAAGGCCTATCAGGGGAATAATCCAATTGGATTATTGGACTCACGCAACAGGAGCACTACTAATCCATGTTTTGCTTCCGTGGAGAATGAAGCCACCTTCGGGAGCTTCGCTAGCCATAGTTTCCATTCCAGCAGGATCAGAACCATGGTTGGGTTCGGTAAGTCCCTGAAACGAACCAGTCAGAATCTAGGGGGATAATACAAGAAGACCGGCGTTTACAAAACATCCGGCCAATTCTCCTCTGGCTAAGGAATAGTTAGTTGAAGTAATATATCAGATATCCTTGGCGAATAGAAGGAAGACAACACACCCAACCTTGGAAGGTACTTTTCTTTTTGAGCATCCGTTCCGAACTCGTAAATAGCTGTCATTGCTAGTGAGGATTGAACCGACATAGTGGATCGATATCCGGAATCAACTCTTTATTTTACGTGATACACTGGATAGCGGGAGGATGAAGAAAGAACTGCGTACCGTTCAATTTCCCGGGTAATAAGCCCATAGGCCACGCTACTGGCGCCAGCGCAGTCATAGCCTTTAATGGTAGGACCCAGAAGACCAACTGCACCCATTTCCTTCAAGATATTGGGATCATATTCTTTCAAAAATTTAATACCATGAACCAGATACTAGTTAAAATATTTTACCTTCAGTTCGATACTGCTCCGTGATTCGAGGCAAAAGCTTCTCCTGTTAACGGGTATAAACAGAGAAAGTAATTCTTGTTACGGCCGTAATACCTGAGCAAATTCTCTTGCAGTATCTCTGAGGTCGATTTAATTAACAGCAGAAACAACTCCTTGGCTGTGACGTACCTGATCGCCTTCTCATCCTCCGTCAGTAATGATTCCAGGTTCAAAGGATCCTTTCAACGACATTATTACTCTAATGAGAAAGACAGACGTATGAGATAGATCACCTCCCAGTTATAAGGAACAAATGCTATTGGATAAACGAACGCCTCAGCATGAATCGATCAGCATCCAAGTTCCGGAGCATGACACGTACAGGAAGCAGCTCTCGTCCTGAGAGAAGATACACTTTTCGGTATCAATGGAGTAGCCCGACGAAGAGAGAACATGGTAAGTATTGGCTGGAAGGTTGAGAGAAGTAAAGCAACTTGAAGTTGGAATACTAGCAGTGTGCATCCGACATTACGGTCACGGGACTAAACCGGTTTCTGACCAACCCGTCAAGCCGCCTGCCGTTGTTGCCGTCTAGTACTTACAAGTGAAACATGGTGAAGTAATCTTACTTTCCTCTCCAAAACACTGACCATTAACGCTCTCAGGTCATTGACTCTGACCAGGACATCGTGTCAACTGAAGCTTTTTTGAGAGGTTTGCACTCCAAACAATTCTTTTTCGATATGTCAGTCCTCGTTGCGGATGAACAGTGTCGTCTTTATTATAGTGACGGCCTTCACGTCCAGATTATTCTATAAAGTATGTCAAAACCATATCTGAAAAAAACATGATGTTAACTCCATTTATATGATTATGCCCAACAGAATTCACCTAATTTGAAATCCATCTGGCATGAAATTGGATCCTCTGCTAGAACATTCGCAAATATCTGGCCCTATATCAGGCTCCTAACATCCAAATTCTGTGACGCACAGAGCAGGGATGTGAAGATCACAAGATGAGCCATCTGTCCTTCGTCCTTGTTGCTTATAGATCCTTGCGTGTTCTCCTTGGCTGCTTTCGGTTCTTACAGTGTCGGAGCCGTGATGCTTCTCTGGTTTCATTTAGGAATTCTTTCTGTGAAGCTCTTGGATTTAGAGATCAGGTCGTCTCTTTCAACCTGAATGTCCCAAGAGATTGCTTAAAGTTATAGCCCTATATAGCTCCGTTTCCTGGCTCACACACAATGCCCCCGTAGAATGCCGGTTTCACGGTCAACCAACTGTGTGGCCTTCGCATAAATCAGATCAGTTGATATTCGAGCTTCGTTGGTGGAGAAAGTAAAATGTAAGTTATCTCTTACTCGTACCCCCCCAGCTAACACTTTCTTCTCCTATTATTTGCAGTGCCCTACATCCGTTATGCGCTGTTTCTAGGTATAGCTTCCAGACGAATGGCTTTGGTCTTCACACGCGATTAACTTTGGGCTGCGTGGTAATGATCTCGACGGGTGCAAATCGATGTTAGGATTCACGCTCACGTCCTATTTAGTGAATGTCATTCGCACAACACCAAGTATCTGAGACAATCCTGCTTCTTCGAGATGCAACTGTCGAAAAACATACATGACTTGAATAAAAAGGTAAGATATCTTACTCACCCCATTTCAAGTTCTAGCTTTGTGTGGCGATTCTGGTCGTAAATTCTTCAGGAGATCCCTTCTTTTTTTAGACACATCAATTGGTTCTAACTTCGTCCATGTAACTTCCCCCCATCAAACTTCGTATTGTTGAACCAATAAATGTGAGGGCTTTTCTCCGAATTTCTCTGGCTCAGGATCGAATCTGCCTTCGCCTTCTCTTGTCCATTTGGGTTCTGAATGACAATTCGCATAGATTTGAGGACATGGCACAACGCTATTGGGCACAACGTTATTGGGCTCTATGCTTTTGCAACAACTCCTTTTCCGCGTAGCTGATAGTTCCTTTGCAGATGCCGACTGTCAAAAGATTGGATTTCTGCGTAATTGAATGGTTCTGAGCCAATGTCACTTTTTTTTTCAACCGGTTATATTGCATTCCCCAGCTCGGACGCTTCTAGGCTTCTGTCACTGTCAAACAGCATTGTTGCTCCTTGCCACGTACCTTTGACTGCGCCCAGAGTAATGGTATACAAAAGTCTATCCATTGGCCCTGATAGACCATCCACACGACGGCTTGTCGTTATCCTTGCAATTCCTTCGGAGATGGCAGAAAAGTCAGAACAATTCACATGCTCCCTCCCATACGGAAAGGGTACGTCATTTCCTTGATAGGGCCTATCGACAGTTGAATTCTAAATCGATGCTTGGAAGATAAAATGAAAAGACGGGAATCAGCATTTGCCAGGGCATAGTTCTACAAATTATGCACTAGTCTCGTCATCAAGGGTGATCTTCGACCGTTTGTCTTGCCGTAAGATTTGTCCGGCGGCTGCTAGGGACCAGAAGCAATGTTCGGACCACGGAGCACATTCTTACCACATTCTTCGTGTGCGCCAAACAGGGTGAAGACTTGGAAAGGATCATCGCCGTTGACCCGTCTATCGACGCGAGAGATGGCCGCCGCTGCTCTGTCGCCGCCTATCGAACGCAGGGCTATGACCACCCTTGACGCCCTTAATTGGTTTCTAAAGTTTCCTTGGACTACGTCCGGCTTGACAAGGAGAGCTGTCAAAGTCATCAGAGCCTCCTAGTTGGCACTTCCAAAGCCAGGGTATGTTTTGGTCTGTTCCTATACACTGTTTTGGATTCGGCAAACACTGGTTTTCCACCAAAAAAGCTATGACGATTGGACGATCAGGAGTATCCTGTCACACTTGCGGCGTCTATGCATCACGATCCTGCAGATATATCCAGACAACTTCTTGATATATCCTCTTCTGAAAGTACCCAAGATTGTTTAGGATTTATCTCAAAGAATTCTCTGAGAGTATTAACCCAATGTTGGAGGAGTACATTCGGTGAGCCCTTTACACCCCATTTCCTATGTAGCACAACGACAATTAACATGTAAAGAAAACATTTATAAACGGCGGTAAACGATCAAATTTCGACGCAGTTACTGTAAAATATTCAACGATAAGAGTGGCGTGAACATACTTGCGTAGCTTCAAAGACTGTGGCGAAAGCCATCTTTGGAGATAATTCCTACACATAATAAAAATACAACGCGTGTATGACTGTGGAGTGAGTCAGAAATATATTCATTATGACCTTTATAAAGTTCACGCCCATATCACTATCCGTGCACATTTGTTGGACGACATGAACATCTCACTTGCCATTTTAGAATAGAAGACTCCCTAACCTGTCCGACTCATTCCGAAAAAGGCTTCCATCAGTGGAGGGAAAATATGATAATACAACTCCATGCTATCGCCAAGCACATGGAGATGAGGTAATAGGAGGGTGTGAGTGAATCCAAGCATTTTAGGAAACAGTTGTGTGCAATCGTAGCCTAAAGTTAATGTATACCATACGTCTGAGGCTTTGATGCAGTAATGGCCAGAGAGATTAAAGCCACTTCTCTTTTTGAAAAGTTAGTAACACACACACGCGTTGAAAGTCTCGCCAGCATTCCTGCTGAAAAACGTGGTGGAAACTGGGAGGGATTAAGGTTGGTCAACCGTACGAATCGTAGCCACGTTTCGCACTTAAAAGCTTCTTATTCCCGCGGCTTGTGTGTGCGAGCGAAGAGACAAAATCGTCCGTTGAGGTTGGGAGAAGTACTTGAAAGCCGGATGTGTCCGGTTTGATCACGAGAAAAGGGAATAATTTTATGCAGCTGGCGTGTTCAGGAGAGCATAGAGCATTCAGCATTCGAAATATGCAAAGCTAATTTGAAAACGGAATGCCCAACGTTGAGGGCCCTCGAAGTGCTGATCCATGGACCGTCGCACAACGCAATCATCATTTGCCGAAAGGGTGAAGAAGCCACGGCCGGCGAAGCATAATCCCCAGTATCATTGCGAGATAACACGAACACCGCAAAAAGGAAATGTATATGAACAGGTGCCTGGAAGAGCAGACAGATGGGGTGGCTCGGAATAGCTGGTTGACGACCAAAAGAATGTTTTGGTCGATCACACGGAGTCGCACAGAGAGATAATACTTGTAAGGCGTGGGGACTAAATGATAAAAGCGATATGCTGATTACCGCAGCACGTATTGCGGTGCTACTGCATGAAGATCAACTGTACAGCAGTTGACAGCAAGCAAAGCGGCCATAAAATCCTCTTAAGACGGAAGACAGTGCAAGGCACGATTCCCGAAGGCTTGAAGGGGACTGACCGTCGACGATTCCGGTAAAAAAGCAAGTCTGATTGCAACGTGAAAAGGTTCATGATATGCTCGGAGGGATACGGATGGGATCAAACTCCAGAGATGCCCATTGGCAAGCATGACTCGAATGGACAAGAATCCCAACAATATTCAATGCAACTTGTCCAATAGCCATCACTGTTTTGTCGGTGTTTTCGAACCCACTCCCACTGACAAATCTGAGTTTGAATCTCACTGCCACTGTGAGAGCGCTTTCCTACATTGACCCGGAGGGCTGTTATCTCGAAATGCTGGTAAATCAGCCGGTTGTCCGCGCCAGAAATCCATTGCACTCCACTGGTGACGAGGAATACGGCTTCTCGCAGACACTTCGGGACCTGTTTACCTATAAGTGATCCAAGAGGGGGATATTCTCGGTCCTCCCCAGTCTTGGTTCCGCTCCTCACACCTACCCTTGTATCGTTCACTCCCACCCCCGTCTGCTTTATTCCCCTTAAGCAACGGTTCGCTTTTCCTTCCCTCCGTAGCGTCCCCCGTAGACCCAGTCATCATGAGTACTCTCCCCCGCCACGACGATGCAGAGAAAGGTGTCCTCGACCTTACCTCTTCACTTCCGACGAAGACTCCCGTTGTTGGAGATGTAGAAAAGCAAGCATTGGCGTCGCCGCCACCAATGGCTCCCCTTCCTGTCGTTGTTGCCAAACCCGACAAGCCCAAGCCTGTAAAACGGAAGGTCAGCAAATGGATCTTGTGGAAGTTGTGGTTCAACACGTACCGCAAGTTCTTCACGTTTGTCATAACCTTGAACATGACCGGAGTCGTTCTCGCTGCCACTGGTCACTGGCCATACGCTCGGAAGTATACTGGCGCCCTCGTCCTGGGGAACTTGTATTTCGCTATCCTAATGCGTAACGAACTCTTTGGCCGATTCTTGTACCTGTTTGTGAATACATTTTTCGCGAAAGTAAGTCCTATATCAAGCTTCTCCCCCTTTCCCAGGCGTCCCGATCTTTTACCGTCGTTCCGCCTTGATTAACCCTACAATTCATTTACAGTGGACACCCCTTTGGTGGAGATTAGGGTGCACTTCGGTTCTGCAACATCTCGGAGGGATTCATTCGGGATGTGCGACATCAGGTTTTGTGTGGTTGATTTTTAAAGTCACGTACGTAAATCGCACTGGAAATACTGGGAATACCTACTTATATGCTCCTACAGAGAGGTTTTAATTGATCGTCGCAATAACCATGAAGCTACTATTGTCATGGGTGTTGTCACAAACGTGCTCATCCTGATCAGCGTCTTAAGTGCGTTCCCCTGGCTTCGCAATAACTTCCACAACGTTTTCGAACGTCATCATCGTTTCATTGGATGGTAAGTGAAATAACTATAGTATTTACTTATTAATTAAATGTCTATCCGCAGGTCCGGCATGATTACGACTTGGATATTTGTGAGTTATATGTTATATCAGAGTGTACCAAAGAGTAACTTTATCCCCTTTAGGTTATTTTGTCCGACAGCTATGATCCAGTCGAGAAGCGCTGGAACCCATCAGGAAAGTTTATTATTGGTGATCAACAATTCTGGTTTGCAATTGGAATGACCACATTGTGAGTCATTACCTTTAGACCACGGATCGTTCATTGATGTTCCCTCCAGTATCGTTATCCCATGGATCACCGTCCGTGAGGTTCCTGTCGATATCGAGTTGGTGAGCCGATCAATATTCATATGACCATTTCTGGATCCTAATATTCTTTGAAGCCATCCCCCAAGGTTGCCATTATTCGATTCCGTCGTGGGATGCAGCAAGGTCTTCTTGGCCGCATCAGCCGCTCTTCAATCATGGAATATCACGCCTTTGGAATTATCAGGTAAGGTCGAAAAAAAGTCCCAAGTAAATGGAAGGTCTAACGAATTTATAGTGAAGGGAAACATGCCAAATACCACTACATGATTTGTGGTGTACAAGGTGACTTCACACGAAGTCTCGTTAACGACCCCCCACGAACGTTATGGACCCGTGAGCTTAAATTTGCCGGCGTATCAAACACTTCTACGTTATATACTCGTGGTATCCGAGTATGTACTGGAACAGGTCTTGGAGCCGCGCTCTCGACATGTCTACAAAGTCCCAATTGGTGCGTTTTACACCTATGAATCTTCCCCCAAAAATAGACTGACCACCTCTCCTAGGTATCTGATTTGGATCGGTTCTGACCAAGAAAAAACGTTTGGTCCTACGATCTCTGGTTTGATCCACCGCCATATGGGCCCTGAACGCCTATGTCTCTGGGATTCCAAAGCACGCGGTGGACGACCAGATGTGATGAAGCTGGTGAAAGAAGCTTATGCTTATTGGAAGGCTGAAGGTACGGTTTCCTCTTAACTTAAGCGACATTCAAGTAATAACTCAAATACCTTAGTTGTTTTCATCACTTCCAATTATCAAGGAAACTCAGAGATTATGCAAGGCTGCAAAGAAGCGGGTATTCCTGCGTTTGGTACACTTTGGGACTTCTAGATTGAAGCATTAATATTATCTGGAGGTTCTAAAATCCTCGCAGCTCTCGAAGAAAAGCCTCCTTCGAGTGGTAGACCCGTCGTAATCTATAGCCTGTCGTTAATACTTATCTCAATTCCCTCACCCCTCATCAACTTTTTTATTCATCAAGGACCGTTCCCCGCATATATATAGAATTGTCAGCATTGCTGACCCATTGTACCCATGAGATTTTCATCCTTTGCATGTCAGATACCTTGGTGTAATTGACGTTTCGATTACTTTCCTTCCTATTTGTCTGAGAGAAGGCGAATTCCTAGTGCGCAGTGACCGTGCGAAATTGTGACGAGATTGACTCAAGATTTCTGGTCATGACTCGGATTCATGAACGTTGCTCCGCGACTTGTTTGCGCTGCATTTCGATCTCGAGGAAACTTAACAACAACACTTCCGACGATGTCTGCATTTACTCAACGTGTGCCGCTGCAATTTAGTGATGGGCCACTTGTCTGGGTTGACTGCGAGATGACAGGCCTAGACCCCGAAAAACACAAAATCATCGGTATACAGACGCTTTTCTTCGTTTCCATTACGCGCAAATCTAACTGGTAATTTTATGGAGCAGAGATCGCCGTTCTAATCACCAACGGAAATCTGGACCTGGTGTCCGTGTTTCTGCCGAGGTTAATCAACATTTTTCTTATAATTTTGACTTGAACAGTGATGAAGGAATTCAATATGTCATAAAAACCGAGAAGAGGGAGCTAGATGCGTCAGTAATCCTTTCCCATATAGATAGCAAAATGCCTTATTCTGAATCGATATCAAGAATGGATGAATGGTGCACGAAACAACATGGATCAGTGAGTGCCCGAGGCAAAGCCGCAATCTTGTCCTGCATTCTCGCGCCCCGCTTATTCCTTCAAAGTCTGGCCTCACGGAAGCATGCATCAACTCCCCTCATACTCACGAATTCGTGAAATCATCGGTAATGGAATACATCAAGCAGTGGATCCCCGAACCTCGCGTTGGTGTTATTGCGGGTAACACTGTGCATATGGATCGAATATTCCTCTCGAAGTATATGCCCGATATCACAGGCACGTCATAACTCTCCGTGTATTTTGCCTATACTGACCAGTTTCTGACAGATTGGCTGCATTACAGGTGAACTTCTAGCTTTCGTCCAACCATGCCTTGCCGATATATTAAACTTTCTCGAATCTGCTTCTCAGGATAGTCGGTATGTATTATTATTGATATTTCATCTTTACACGGCTTACACGTCGCGGCCTAATTATCCTCTCTTGACTGAAAGATGTTTCTTCAATCAAAGTAGAGTTTATTTTACCAGGCTTACATGTTTTGAATTATATGACCTTGTTCCCTAGGAATTAGCCCGTCGATGGTACCCAAGTTTACCGCCCTATAAGCCTCTTATGACGAACCACAGGCGAGCTTTGAACGATTTCCTACAACTCTTCGGTTCTAAACTTGTGACAATCTAGGGCCTTGGACGATATCAGGGGTTCTATTGAAGGTAAGTCTACTTGTTCGCACCCTCTTCATCCCCAAACACCCTGTCTTCAGAATTAAGACGCTACAGAAATACCATCTTCATTTCTCCAGACACCCCGGGACCGAAGGGGCGATGAACGAGAGCACGTGCTTTTTGAAGGGCTCAGCGTTAGTCGCACTGTGTGCCATGTACCTTTGGAAGGTGGTTCTCTGGGAGAATATATCCATATTTATGGGAGGCTTTTTCATCTGGGAATGAGCGAAAGCGGTCTCCAGGTAAATATTCGGGACTCATGGACTCTTGGAAGTTTCCCGTTCTCCGATTCTCAATAAAGCTACGCATAATAGCTGGTGGTTCATTCGTTTAGGTTGGACAAAATCGCTGGTGGGAGAGTACTCACTGGCCAAGAAGAAGTGGGTACGGCTTTCTGTTATAAGGGTCCGAGTTCGGAATATTTTGCATAACGTTTAGGCCGATAGATGCGCGAAATTGCAAGTACACGCCTCTCCGCCTCGTACAGTAAACGGACCCGACGTCGGTCACCCGTAAGTAAAATCATTAGAGGACAGAGGATCTCCGATAATCCCCATCAATAATGTCAGAGCCTGAGCCTCTAATACGGACGATTATGAGTTTAGCACTCAGCGAAGAGTCGCAGTTAGAACCAGGTTCAAGTGCGGGCTTCTGATATATCGGGTTTATTATTTATCCCTTGCTCCCACTACACTCTTAGCGTAATAATTGGCAAATAAAATTACCACGGAGCGGATGGATATGATATCGATTCTTGGGGGTGAATTGCTCTTCATAATCACTTTAACAAGGCGTATATAAAAATGCCTGACTACAAGTACACGTATTAACTTATCGTTCCCTGCAAGCAGTTTTACCAATGTAGTACATGAGTAGCACAATGGTATCCATTCGGGTTCTTAAAGAGATATTCTTGATGATAATCTTCAGCGGGATACCATTCTTTCGCCGGCTCGATAGAGGTGATGATCTTTGTGCCTCTAGGATCAAAATGCTTCTTCTGTACTGCTTCAGTAACAGCACGGGCGATCCTGTCCTGTTCCTCGGAGTGCGTAAAAATCGCTGAGCGATATTGAGTTCCAACATCATTTCCTTGGCGGTTCACGGTTGTAGGATCATGGGTTCGGTAAAAGAATTCTGTGTGAGAGAGGAGGTTCGCATCAGGAGGTTAATGGAATAAAATCCAGGTTTATTACCGATTAATTCCTCATATTTAACGATTGAAGGGTCGAATTCTATCCGAACAGCCTCTGCATGATCAGTGTCTCCGGAGCAGACTTCCCTGTAAGAAGGATCCTTAATATCATCCTTTCCTCCAGTGTATCCGACTGCGGTCTTGATGATTCCCTTGTTTTCTTTGGGAGGATAATGCTACGGAACACTGCGATCAATTCATCTTCGTCTTCGCGATGAAACTCTCGCGTACCTTCAGGAACATGTGTTCCGTACCCCAGAAGCCTGAAAGAACAAAAAATAAACATAAAACGCCAGTTGAGAAATAGCTGATGATCCATGGTCTCACATCCGTTCGCAAACGTTGCAATTTCTGGGTGAGAATCAGCATTAACCCAGGCGATGTATTGTATCATCAGCAGCTTACCTGTCGTCATATCTTTGGATGATATCCCTCTGTGAATATTCTGAGGTTGGTATGGAGCAACAAAAGGCGTTACAGATAGTAGGCTACTTCGAAGACGAGAAAACATATACTGTCTGGGAGAAAGGTCCGTTTAGTAATTTATATGAAGTTGACGATAGCCGCCGGAATCATTCGATCGCCGTTTTCATTGGTTGTCCTAATTTAGGTTGCGGTTATTCCGACCCACTTAGTCAGGACTTGGAATGAAGTAGTCAGATTGTTATTAAGTCTCTGGGTCCTCAACAGATCTATCGCGATTTGCCCGACGTTTTCTTCAAGGAAATCCCTAGAAACCGTGACTATGGCTATTAATGCTGTTCCCCCCTTCAAAGGCCGCTGTTTATGTGGCGAAGTGACTTTCGAAATAGATGCTGAGCCTATTGTGTATGTTGGCGTATTAAAGTTTGAAATTTCGTTGATTATCCCGCAATTTCAGCGTCAGTTGTTGCCATTGTCTCAACTGCAAGCGGTACACTGGTACTGTTTTCACCACCAACGTTGTCTTCTCAGCACAGGTGTGTTGATAGATCGATTACTATAGTCATCGCGGTCCTCTCAATACTGCGTGAAATAGAGTCATCGCATTACCAGTGGTGAAGATGTGATCAAAGTCTATGTGGACGAAGCACAGGACTCTGGAAACAGCATCCTCCGACACTTCTGTTCCAACTGCGCATCTCCGCTTTTCAATACGAATGGCGATTTTGGAAAAACGATGGCGGTGTTTTATAGTGCTCTCGAAGGGTTTCAACACCGACCCCCAGAAATAGAGTACTATTCCAAGGATAGAGCATCATGGCTCCCTGAATTTCCTGATACTCAGCTGCCGAAAACTAAACCAGGACGAGGTTGAGAATTGGTTGATGGTATGCTTCTCTAAATTTCCCTGCACAGCTATGCTGAGACCCAGAATCCGAAAAGGGGGCCACTTCTTGTGCAGGGACATCTGTGGAGATGTCAGAGATGCAAATGGTATAGACCATACTGCCCAAATAGAGTGTAATTTCCACTGTTCTTCGCATCTTTTTCTTAATCTAGCTACCTTACCCGTGTCATCGCGGCTTGCCAGAAATTGGCTAAGACATCCTGTGGACAGAATCTGTCAGCACCAAGACCTAAGCGCAAGTATCCTAGATGACAGGATTCAAGGGTGTCTGGTATATCAGATAAGAGGGACGCCGAGATCTACGCTATTGTTCTCGCATAGAAATCAAGGTATGATCAAGAAGTCACATACACATCGAAGAATGTACATTTGTAAGAGCTACAGGATGCATGAGTTCACTGGAAATAAGTCAAGGAAACAATGTTAAGGGTTGACCTTGAGGTGGTGTGTGCCTTTCAATAAAAAGGTTAATTTCAGAAGTCTCAAACATTGCGCCCGATACCTGAGGATCAGAATTGTTGTAAACCCCACCCTATGCTCGCTTCTTCTTGGCCGGAGGCTCAGCATCATCTTTCTGCGTTTCTGTTTTACCCTTCCTCTTGGCAGGAGTAAACCCTTTCTTCCCCTCCTTTGCCTCGTCTTCCTCAGAGCCAAAAGGGTCATCTTTCACTTGTTTCGGTTTCGCGGTTATTTTCTTAACTTCTGGCATCTTCTCCTTTTCCTCCTCCTCGGCATCGTCATCAGATCCGAAGGGATCGTCTTTCACCTGTTTCAGTTTAGTTGACCTTTTGGTATCGCCATCCTGGCCTGCTGGGTCTTTTGAACCTCCTTTGAGTTCTTCGAAGAACGCATCCTTTAGCTCCTGAAGGATTATTAGGGGAAGTCGGAGGAAATGAACATAGATAAATACCTTCATCTGGGCATCTTTCATAAGGTCAGTGTTCTTCCAGACCTATATACTGCTCAGTCAGAGTGTGGGTCACTGATACGAGAAATCAACAAACCGTCGACTGTATATGACTGGGATGTTTGCTGTCAAGACCTGAAGAAAACTCAATGTTATCGTACGACGAGGAAATTACTGCCATAGTAATCACCAATTTCAGTATACAGATTAGATTTCACACCAGTAAGTGACATCCCGTGGCTTCGTAGTAGAACCTTCATCGTCTATTTCGAAGATTAGAAAAAGAATGCAAAGGACCGAATGGACCGCACCTCAGTCACTTTCTGTTGATCGAGGACATCAGGCATATAAATGCAGATAACCCTTTGAGCTGAAGACTCGTTGGTAGGAGTTGTCGCAACTTTGGCGAGGTGCACAGAGGTTTTTGATAATGGTCCCATTGCGACAGAAACTGGGGTTCTAAAAATTATAGAAATGGTTCAAACAAAAGTGATAATCGTACCTGCTAATCGAGACCACGTAACGTCAACAGTATCTGCGCCTGAAAATACAAGCCTACGAGGAGAGTGAGCATTCGGAGGTGAGGGATTTTATCATTTTTTATCTTACCATTTTCCAGACTTATAATCGTACGTCTCATGGACTTCCTTAAGCTTCTGAGAGTATTCCGCTGCAATCTGAAATACGCTATAAGGGTTTGAAGTGTTATGAGGTAATTTCGAAGCATACCTCATCCTTCAATTGTTTCTTGCTCTTCGCACCAGTCTTCTTGCTGGCACGAACAGGAATACTATCATCCTCCTAATCTAAAGTCAAATATAATATTCAGGGGGAAAGGTTGGTTCGACAGACATTTATTTCTGTGACCTTCTTGGTAGCCTCGGCCACTAAATGAACTTAGTATCGAAGAGAGAGTCTCAAAAGATACAACTAACGAATTTCTTTAGCCTTCTTTACAGCGTCTTCTCTGTCGCCTTCACTAGTATCGTCATTGGAATTTCGGACCCAGAGCCACTGCGGGAAGATTGTCAGAAAAGGGGCCAGTTTGGAAAGTCGAGTAGCTGACGGGTTTTGTCCCATCATTCTGAACCATAGAGGGTTTATACTAGAGTACTGTATTTAGCGAGAGGATTATACGCCATAGGAGTAAGGGATGCTACCTTTTTGACGAATTCATGGATGGTTAAATCGGACGAAGGACTCCAGTAATAGGGATATGAGGGAGGGATGACATCATCATTTCCCGAGCCTGAAGACATGTGTGCGTTTCTTCGTGAGATTCTAGTTGTGAAGACTACTCTAAGCTGCAGCAGATTTCGAGTAGTAAGTTGAGAAGTTCGTGGCAGAGTCGCCAACATACATGGTCACGTGTGGGTCAACGCGTCGCGCGTCTGTCACGCCTTGTCACTACCTTCTCTCTTCTCTCTTCTCTGCTCTTGCTTTGTTCTTTTCTGTCTTCTCCACGATCTCATCCAGATAATTGGTTAGGTTGTTCCAAAACCTTAGAACAAAAACCAGGCATTCTAATAATGCGGATTGACGAGTGTTCCTAATGATATCCACAACTACTACTCTTTCAACCGTCAACTTACGAAGGAACTTTCTTCGAAGGCGCAGTGCCTATTCTCCAATTCCCAGCTCAATGTATTCTGATTATGCACTTCTTATCAACCACTGTATAGGCTCAATTTGACCTTTTGTATTCCACCCCACACGGCCGAATTCTATGTCCAACAGCAGAATAGGGATCACCGCGACCCTCATTGTTCTAGTCAGCTGAGAGGAATGATACATAATTGACTTCAAACATAGAAGACCATTTCCCTTCTTGAAAATTTGCGCGCTACTAGAGGTTGACAGGGGTCGAAGAAGAACAGTTTCTGGCATATTGTGACAGTGTAAGCACACCGTGAGCGACGATGATGATGGTGCGGAACTGGAGAACGTATCTACATGTGCGCTAACTAGGTACGACTACGTGACGATGTCACAAGATGTGGTACACGTCTACAATGTGTATGCATGGCGCCATTTGCACGGTAAAATAATTCTTTGGACAATACAATGATTTCAAGGATTATTAAGAAGTTTCAAGCTATGAAAATGATGCTAAACCCGCCCGAAAGGTTTGTTTGTGCTTATTTCGAGGCGGAGGAAATATAGAACGTACCAAGCATGGCTAAATGAAGCACACATACGTAGATGTTATTTGCAGTTCATTTTCCGTCGAACTGATCTGGACTTTTCTCTCCAAAGACATCGATGAGAAGAGCAGCCAAGTATTAAAAGTAGTGACATGGGTGACTTGTGGCTGAGCTTAGTCATACGCGTTTTGCGCTTTTGTGAGTCGAGTCATTAAAATCTTCTCTTGGACGTATTCGCCTTACCTCCTCCCTCCTCGTGGTAATTGCTCCCCGACGACCATGCTTCTCGCGGCTGTTGCGCGGTTGCCGCGAATAAAGTCTCCAAAGCGGTTTTATCATGTTTCACGGGCTGCGTTAGCACCTGTCCCAACTCTGCCTCGTCGTGCAGTTGCAGCCCCTGCAGTTGGCGATTACACCCCTAAAGACGACGAACATGTTCTCTCATCCCCGTCCGAACTCGCTCGCAAGCTCTCTGCAAAGGTTTTACCCAAAATCCCCCGTCCAGACGTTCGCAAAGTAGTGGTCATTGGAAGCGGAGGTCTTAGCATTGGTCAAGCTGGCGAATTCGATTATTCGGGCTCCCAGGCAATGAAGGCTCTTCGTGAAGAAGGTGTCGAAGCAGTTCTTATCAACCCGAATATCGCTACATGGCAAACATCGCACCAGCTTGCGTCTGAGGTCTACTTCTTGCCTATCACTGCAGACTACGTTGCCTATGTTTTGGAAAAGGAACGACCGGACGGTGTACTCTTGACCTTTGGTGGTCAAAGTGCGCTTAATGTTGGCATTGAGTTGGATCGCATGGGTGTTCTTGAACGATTAGGCATCACGGTTTTGGGTACCCCAATCCGTACACTCGAAGTTTCTGAAGACCGTGAACTCTTTGTTGACGCGCTCACGGGTAAATTCCTCTCCAACTTATTCTAATTCTTATCAACTTATAATTTTCTTTAGAAATTGGTATTCCCGTGGCTCAATCTACTGCTGTCTCCACAGTTTCCGACGCTTTGGAAGCTGCAGAGCGTATCACATATCCAGTCATTGTTCGTGCTGCATTCACCCTTGGTGGTCTTGGGAGTGGCTTTGCCAACAACCCGGATGAACTCCGTGATCTCGCTGCCAAAGGTTTGAGTTTAAGCCCCCAGTTGCTCGTCGAGCGCAGTATGAAGGGATGGAAGGAACTTGAGTATGAAGTCGTTCGTGATGCTGCAGATGTAAGTGAAAAATATTTCCAATGGGATTGAATATTTATATCATCACAGAACACCATTATTTGCTGCAACATGGAGAACTTCGATCCTCTAGGTACCCACACTGGTGATTCTATTGTCGTTGCACCTTCGCAAACCTTGCCAGACGATGAGTACCACATGCTTCGGAGTGCTGCTATCAAAGTCATTCGTCATCTTGGAGTCGTTGGAGAATGTAACATCCAATATGCACTGAATCCCACTTCTCATGAATACTGTGTCATTGAGGTCAACGCTCGGTAAGTCCATACATATGTTATTCTATATATTTTATTCACAATAATATCCTATAGTTTGAGTCGGTCCAGGTAAATACTGTTTTTAAATTAGATAGTTCCAACTAATGACGTTTTCTCAGTGCATTGGCCTCTAAGGCTACCGGTTATCCTTTGGCCTATACCGCTGCTAAGATCGCCCTAGGCCACACTCTGCCTGAGCTGCCCAATGCCGTCACTAAGACCACTACCGCCTGCTTCGAACCCTCCCTGGACTACATCGTCACAAAGATTCCCAAGTGGGATCTTGCCAAGTTCTCCACACAGGTTGATCGTCGTGTCGGATCTTCGATGAAGTCCGTCGGTGAAGTCATGGCTATTGGTCGTACATTCGAGGAAAGCTTGCAAAAGGCCATTCGTCAGGTTGATCCCCGATATGTTGGATTCGAAGCATATGTGCAACCTGAGGATATCGATACCGCTCTTCTGTCCCGACTGATACTCGTCTGTTTGCCATTGCTCATGCCATGCTCAACCATGATTATACCGTTGATCGTATTCATGATTTGACCAAGATTGACAAGGTGTGATTTGACCATGTTTAAGTATAGTGCATACATTCATATTTGATTCTAGTGGTTCCTGTACAAGATCGACAATATCGTCCAGACTCACAAGGCTCTCCGTGCCGTCGGATCCATCGATGCCATCTCAGAAGATCTCATGAGAACAGCTAAGAAACAAGGTTTCTCTGACGCACAAATCGCCAACCTCGTTAGGTCCAAGGAAGATGCCGTCCGTGCTCACCGCAAATCCCAGGGTATCACCCCCTTCGTCAAACGTATCGACACCCTCGCCGCTGAATACCCTGCTCACACCAATTACTTATACACCACCTACAATGCTCAGACCCATGATGTCGAGTTCGACGAGCATGGTACCATGGTTCTCGGTAGCGGTGTCTACAGGATTGGTTCTTCCGTTGAGTTCGACTGGTGCGCTGTTACTTGTGCTCGCAACCTTAGGGACATTGGTCATCGTACCATTATGGTCAACTATAACCCGGAAACTGTGTCAACGGATTACGACGAAGCTGATCGTATGTACTTCGAGGAGCTTGGTTGGGAACGTGTTATGGATATCTATGAATTGGAGGGTGCTCATGGTGTGATTGTCAGTGTCGGTGGTACGTATTTTATTTAAATGCAGGTTCTTGGATCTGATGTTTATCTGATTTGGTTTAGGTCAATTACCTCAGAATATTGCTCTACGTCTAAAGAAGACTGGCGTTAACGTTCTTGGAACTGACCCGGAGAAGATTGATATGGCGGAGGATCGACACAAGTTCTCGTCCATCCTTGACAGCATTGGTGTTGATCAACCTTCGTGGGTTGAGGTCACAACAGTTGAGGCAGCCAAGAAGTTTGCCGCTGAGGTTGGGTAAGTGCAAGCATATCTACTTGTGAGACATTTATCTGATAATTCGCATTAGCTATCCCGTCCTTATCCGTCCTTCTTACGTCCTGTCCGGCGCCGCAATGAACGTCATCTTCGAAGAGGCCGCCTTGGAAGAAAACCTTTCCAAGGCGGCCGACGTCTCTCCCCTCCACCCCGTCGTTATCTCCAAGTTCATCGACAACGCTCAAGAAGTCGACGTCGATGCTGTTGCCCACAAGGGCAAACTCTTGGTCCACGCCATTAGCGAGCATGTCGAGAACGCTGGTGTCCACTCCGGAGATGCCACTCTTGTTCTTCCCCCGTTCTCTTTGGACTCCACTGATATGGCCCGTCTTAAGGAGATCGCTGAGAAGGTTGCTGCTGCTTTCGATATCTCTGGTCCCTACAACATGCAGGTTATCAAGAAGCCCGCAGAGGGTAACAATCCTCCTGAGCTCAAGGTCATCGAGTGCAACTTGCGTGCATCCCGGTCGTTCCCCTTCGTTTCAAAGGTCCTTGGTCATAACTTCATTGATACTGCTACCGCTGCTATTGTTGGTGTAAATGTTCCTGAGCCTATCGACCTCATGGCGGAACCCCGCGATTATACGTCTATCAAGGTTGCTCAGTTCTCTTGGACCCGTCTTGGAGGAGCAGATCCGTTCTTGGGGGTTGGTAAGTACAAACTTGGGTGATTAATTACCTCGACACTCATTCGTCTTCACAATAGAAATGGCAAGCACCGGTGAAGTTGCAAGCTTCGGTAAAGACATCTATGAAGCATACTGGGCCTCCCTTCTCAGTACAACTGGATTCCGTGTACCCAAAGCTGGTTCCGGCGTCTTGATCGGCGGCGATGTATCCAAACCAGAGATGACCACAATTGCCAGGAAGCTCTCAGACCTTGGATTCAAGTTATACTGTTCTTCTGCCGAGATCGAGTTCTTCTTGAACAACATCCCTCTTGTAACTTGCAAGAAGATACTATTCCCTCTCAAGGATAAGCGAAAGCTTCGGGAAGTCTTCGATGAATACAACATCCAAAGTGTATTCAACTTAGCCAAGGCCCGTGGTTCCAGTGCAACGGATGAGGACTATGTCGCGAGGAGGTAAAACTCTTCTTTCAAGTTGTCATTTCTCTTTACTGAATAAATCATATTAGGAATGCTGTGGACTTTGGCTTCCCTCTCCTCAACAACGCAAGAACCGCCGAACTCTTCGTCGAGGCTCTTGCCAGGAAGATCCCACAAGGAGGGCTCCTCAAGTATCGCGAAGGCAAAATACCATCTGAAGTGCGTTCGTGGCAGGAGTTCGTTGGCAAGCGTGTTTGAAGAAAGGAGGTTGTGTGCCGTGCTGTGGCTTAGAAGGGGTTTCTGCGTTTGTCATTCTCGTTCATGTTTTGTTTTGAAAAAAGGGGCGTGTAGCTCTATCGTATGATCACATTCCTGCATACTAGACTTTTTACCCGATTTGTTACACCCTACAGTGTGTTTTATGTCATCTGATGCAACAATGTATAGGAGTTTTATATACCTATCGACAATTCTTCTAAGTTGAATGTTTAACTCTGAAACTGTTCACGCCACGTGATTGGAACACTGCAATTGGCTATTCGCGACATAATTTTTTAATTCAGTGCTGCGCTCGGCTCTGGATACCTCTTTCACTCTTTTTACCGGCACATGTTTGTGAGAGAAAATATTTGTTGCAACTGCTCTTTGTATTTATCCGATAAAGAAGACTTCATGCCATATTTCAAACTTGCATTGGAATACCGAGGTCATCGATGCAGGGTTTCCAGGCTGGAGTCCTCGGCATCGACACATAAAGTTCAAACAGAACGCGTGATTATTTGGTTGCGATGGTGGTGAGGGCGGTTGACTCAGGAAGAGTAAAGTCTTAAAGATATTCCCCCTGGGTGGTAAGCAGACTCTAGTGGTGCTTCAACCCTGTATTTATCTCTTTGAGTATGAGTTTTGAAAAGTGGCATGTGGCTCTTGGCGAGTGAGTGAAGGTTCGAGGCAGGAGAGAATCTCAAGACGCTCGGAACTCAGCACAGGAAAGCGGAGAACCTTAAATAAAAGGTATATAAGGAGGAGGTTAAAGAAGTCTTCGATTTTTTTTAAAGATACGAGTAACAAGACCTCCGAAAAGAAAGAAATATGTACATTATTGTACAGCTAATAAATAGCTTGCCTATACAGTAAATATCCGGAAACCTTCACTCAGCAATTAGATGTGGCCGTTGCCCTTGGACCCAAGCATGCTTGCCATGACACCCTGCATCCGTCCGTCTCTAATGGCTTCGTAAATAATCGACACACTCCGTCCAATTCCCCTCTCCCCATTGACACCCCGGTTAGCGAAGAGCTTCCAGTTTTCGAGACCATGGGTTTCCACTCCGAGAGTGAGACGAACATATTCATAGACCGGGCGAGTGCGTCCTAATAATGGTGCAGCTGGAGCCTTGGAATTGAAGGGTGCGGAAGGAGGCAAAGAAGGCGGGGGAATAGATGTACCGGTCACAAAGGCCTCCTGAAGAGTCTGGTACTCTTTGGCAGCGCGGGCAGCGAGGGAAGTGCGGAATGCCGCGATAGCAGGGATGACGCCCTTGGTACCAGTTTCACCGTCTAATGACTCTAAGATGGGAGTGCTACAGGCGGAGACCGCGTTTTGCAAGCGGGGAACAATATCCATAGTAGCCGAGGCATCCAGTGCGGTTTGAATGACAGAGAAGAGCTCAGCATGGAGCTTGAAGAGGGTGCACTCCGGGTGTGTGAAGAATGGCTTCAGGTGACTTTCGAGTTCTTCGGTGAGAAGAGCGGAAAGAACGTCATTGAAGTGACGCTGGAGGGCACGAAGATCCATAGCTTGGCATAGAACATAGAGATATGACGCGAACAGCTGAGTTATGAGGGAGGAAAGAGTTCTGTCAGATGATGTTTCTATAAAATAAGATCGAGAAGAAAATTACCATATTGAGAACTTCCAGAGCGCTCAGGGTCGCACGTCCTGAAATAAGAGCCACAGAACTGGAATGCAGAACGAGACAGGTGATGAGTCCCACTCCCGGATCTTATGCGAAGAAAGCACTCACTTGACCGACTGGTTGTGCATTTCTGCACTTTGGACGTTTGTCGCCACGTTGCCGGCAAGCCATCCCAACTCACTGACGTAGGAGGCCATTGCGATGTCTAGTCCTTTGGCATGATAGTTGAGGCTAGGATCCGTTGCTGCCACACTGGGAGGAAGACCACGGTTGAAGGCTGGATTGAGTAACTCCGTAGCCTGTGCGAAGAGGATCTTTCCCAGCAAAAATATTGCAAGACGGGTCTTCTCGAAGGCGGTGGTGAGGGCGAGAGCCTGGAAATTTCCACCATGGTGGACGTGACCGGTTGCAGAGTCGAGGAGAGGATTATCAGTCGCTGCGAGTAAGAATAGGTTCTAGATTAGTGGGTTTTGCAATAGGGTATATGCCACTCACTCGAATTGACCTCGATTTCAACCGTCTTTACAGTGCTTAGGACATCTTCGATAAGAGGACCGATCCATTGTGGTGCTGTTCTCAGTGGGTATCTATCCTGCCTTAATTCTCCGACATCTTGATCGATGGTCACTTCATCAGTATGAGCGGCAGCAGGAGAAGCCAATGAGGAGCCGTTTAGCAGATCAAACAAGGTTTTCGACGCTTCGATCTATATTTCTGGGCCTTGAGCGTCAAAAAGATGCAGTGGCAATATGGCGGAACTTTACCTGGCCAGGGTGAGGTCGAACTTCACTAATAAAAGCTGCAAAATTGGCCTGGGTTCCCAACAGGGCCTCTGTCCCCATCGCCGTCAGGATCTACATTAAGGGTTGGCAAAGATAGGGAAAACGCCTGATATGTGGATGCTCACTTCTGCGAAAATGACAGAGCTAACACTTTCGTGCGCGATCAATGCCCCCACGCTTGCTGAAAAGCTTGTTCCATTGAGGACGCCCAAATGTTCCTTCGCAATCTTGGAAGGCAGGTTAGGAAACGTGAGGAACGACAAATTAAAACTTACCAGTTCCAAAGGTTCTAGGTTATGTTGGGCTAATGCCTCAGAAGCAGGCAGGATGCGATACCTTGATTTTTCTTCCGAAGACTTCGTTGGACAACGAACAAAGATGTTAGAGAAGCCCATCAAAGCTCCAGCTATATATGACAGTGGGGACAGGTCTGTATGGAAAATAAGGTTGTGAGAATTGATAAGGGTATGATATCGGGGCATATATGCACCTCCTGACGCGCTGATACTTCCTCGCAGAGGAACGACCTAAAATAAAGATCAGAAATTTGTCAAGTAATCATGGATCGATCAAATACTGACAGGGACCACACCAGCTTTGAGCATCTTGACCAATGATTCTACAAGCGACCAGCGGACACCAGAGTGCCCTCTTATCAAAGAATTGGTGCGGACAACCATGGCACCTCGAACCCAAGGGGAAGGCATACCGATGGAGGCTTGGGGTAATAGAGGCTGGGCAGAGTCTGTATCATCAGGGTCCTCATGATTTGTGGGAAGAATTCCAATATGTTGATGCTGTAGTAAAGCTAGCCCTAAAGAATTATGCTGGTCTGTCCTTGTGTCAGCTGGAGGCTCCATCAGAACGGTGTTAAAATGGAAGAGAAATATTTGGCAATTTACCGCTTCCACCAAACCCTGTACTGACTCCATAGATGCTTTTCCCAGCCGCCATTTTACTGTCAATGAGCTTACGAGACTTGTCGACGTGGGCGCGAACGTCTGGGTCAGTAGAAAGTTCAACATTGTTCACAGAGTATCGAGCCGCGGCGACGATAGCAGGCAGGGTGAGGTTCTTCCCGTCAATTTCAATTGTCTTTCCTGACCTGAGCGACGTCAGTGATAAGGTCTATTCATTATGGAAAGACACTTACTTGTATTTCTCCAGTTCGTTGTGGAAGTCGAGGAAAGTAATGAGCAAAGGAGTCTTTCCAGTGGCTAGATGCGTCGAGGAAGTACTATTAGGTTTTCCGTTGACAGAGGGGGAGATATAGGGAACAGCCTTGGGCGAGTCATTGAGGATGGTCATGGTGTGGAAGGTAGAGGATGGGGGTTTGGATTCTGATTTGGCGCCGATGGAACTTAAAGATGTTAAATAGCGGTGAGAAGCACGGGAGCGAAGCCATTTGTGGGCATGACGCTGCATAGTAGGTCAGGGAATACGAAGATATATATTCCACGTGGATTCGCCCTCGAAGATCCGGGAGTCCCCTCAAGCTCTCGTGTTGTCCGAGATCCGAAGCCTCTCCACTTCTTCTATACAAGCATCGAGGGGCTCATTGTATAGCTATTTAAGTTGAATTCTGCATCGAAAGTCGCAGGAAAACGCGAGAACTGGTTGTAGAGATTGCCAAATGGTTGAGGCGTGAAATTACCATCGGAGTTTTTTTACAGCGGACTTCGAAAATGTTAGAATCCTCCTCCTGCCTCTGAGGCTGCCGGCACCATCTTGCTTATCTCTAGATTCCACATGTAAACATGCAACAATCATTGTATCAACAAATTATTCAGAAACACCCGGACTCTTATACAGCCCAAATTGTCGCCCTCGACGCCCACTGTTCCAACCTCCATTCTCGCCTTCTTGCGACTCTTGACGCGCTTGATGGCCTCCAGCGCAGTCACCAGCTCGACATAGACGCTTTGAATCAACGTATCAACGTTCTTCATACTCGAACACGCGTTTTAAAGTCGCGCACTAAGGCCGCCGAAGCCGAACGGGACACCCTCAAAGAAGGTGTCAATAAACTGATCGCCAAAGGTGGGAGGATGCGTTCTTTCTGGGCGGGCGGGTCTTTTCCGTATATATGCTTATACTGTACCCTTATCTGTATCGTATCTCTAGTCGAATATGCCAATGACCACCGAGTTTTACCACACTCTCGCATTTATCTCCCAAACCCGTTAGGTCATTGCTTTCCCGCAAACTCCTTATCAACTCTTGGCTGACTCTCTTGGAAAAGAACCCCCCACCGTCATCCTTGAAGATCCGCCCGGGCTCATTCCAGACTCCACAGAGACTCTCCTCACATCATTAGTCTCGTCACTCACCACACAACTACGAACGGCCAGGGACGCGTTTAATGATCTCAAACGCGTATCGGACGCAAGGGTGTGTCATCTGTAGTCAATTTTGTTAGCTTGCACCCTCACGTTCCTCAGATCGCGACCCTCGAAGCGCAGGTGGCCCGACGTGACGCAGAAATAGAAACATATCGTCCTTGTCCGTGCTCCTGTCATCCCCACGGATTACCAATGGCTTCTGGTATATCCAATGATGATAATAAGGACGCACCAATAAGACTGCCTGCGTCTTTTTCTAAGGAAGAAGCCCTTAAGGTTCTAGACGAGATAGCCCTACGTCAGCGAGAGCTAAGATCCGAAGTAGATGTGCTTTCACGTAAGGTAAGCAATATTCGAAGATGAATTGTTCGCATGGTTATAATCCCATTAACATTTTGCCATAGCTCGCAAATGCAAAGTCTTCCAAACCAGACTTACCACAAAACAGGGTTTTATCAACCCCAACCATTTTAAATAATCGACCAGCGCCAAACAAGGAAACCAGTCAGGTTGAAGCAAATGTTAGTGCCAGAGCATCCAGTAATCTCCCCGGTCTGGCATCCATCAACTCCCAAATTTCCAAGTTACAGCGAGAAACCGAGGAACTTCATGCTGAACGTACTAACATCGCCGCCGTTTTAAACAAAGTTAACGGTGCAACTCCATGTACTCAAGGTGCAGAGAACAATTTCAAGGGCATCATGCTAATTGAAGAAGAGTGTGTTCGGTATGTTCGTGTACTCCTTCCTCGTGCTTGACGCTTATTGGGTATTCGTGTCTCTCTCAAATGCATCACAGCCTACGCAAATCTGAACGTGCGTTGCGCCAGCAGCTGTTATTGGCATCGGCTACGGAGCAGGATCTCAGAGCTCAATTAGAGATACTGAAGCATCAGTCAAATTCGTCTTGTGAGGTTAGTGATGGAGGTTTAAGCTTTGATATTTTTGTATATTACGCAAAGTTAATCTTACTCTCGATTATCGCAGGGTATTCGTCGTTCCAATACAAGGCAAGATCTGTCTTATGCCGACGGAGAAGCCGACATGGAACTTGAGGAAGATGTGGCGGATCCAGCTTTCGAAGATAACACGGCGACAGCGCGACAAGACGACTACAGACCTATCACTCCTCTAGACGAACTACCCACTCCCTCATCCCACCCTCGACCTTCCAGTCGTCTCGCCCATATCGAAGCAGAACTTAAAGAGGCCCGACAGGATGTAGAAAGCAAGGAACGCGCTATCGACGCCCTTCGAGACCAACTTACAGCACTCCAAGAGCTTATTCGCATTCAAAACTCTAGAACCTCGACGGAGATCAGTCCTCGTACCTCAGAAGGGGGATAGAAGTCAGTGCTCAACTGTGACGGGCGGGCATAACTCTACCAAACAAGCCCGCGTATTACACGATAATATGCAAAAACCTCGTCCATCTTCCTCGAGCCCGCCCGCGTATGCTATTATCGTGTAGAACCGCTCTAAAGTCTCCACCCTCCGGATTCCGTAACAGGACAACGAAAAGAAGTGAATGTCCACCTTCTCCGACAGCTCTCTAACCTTCAATGATATACGGGGTATTACTTTCGATGAGGCGCGACTTTTGCGAGAGGTCATAGTGGAGAAGCGAGACGGGCACATATCATAATGATGTGTTCGCAACATGCGACTCGATATCGAGATGTCATAATCTGCTCTTAACCAACGGCGTGTCTTACATACCTGTTGTTTCGTCGAGTAGATCTAACAGCGATCTGTGGTGTTCATCTAATCTTATCATTCGTTCTCGAGATAATCATCAGCCTGTAGCTATAGTGACCTATCTTGCAAAAGCTTTTGCATATAATGTATTATATCTTTTAATGTAAAAGTAACATAGTTTGTCTGTGGTTTCCACCAAAATATATCCCAACACATATGTAGATAAACAGAGAAATAGAGTCCATGCCAGGTGACGAGGTAGGGCCGACAGAAATCACCTTCTGTTATAGCATGCATGCTCGGTACTAGTTGTATCTACACCAATGCGCTTCATAACCAAAGAGACAGAAATAGACAGAACAAGGAAAAAAGGACAACAGAACAGAGCATAGCAGGGTACACATGGTTGTACAGAGTGTTTATACGATAGTGAAATGCATGGGTAGTGGTCGTGAGAAGGGAGTAAGGAGGTAGGAGATGCAATCGGATGGGGAGTGGGAGTGGGATGAACGGGAGTTAATGCGTGTAAAGTCGACTTGGTAAAGTCGCCTATTATAAAAGAGAGCAAAGGCACAAAAAATAATAAATGAAATAGAACAGGAGGTGAAAATTCGGAAGGATGGTCGGGGATAGAGAAGACAGGGGGAAGAGGCAAGTTGGTGAGATGGGTACCGAGAGAGGGACGGCGATGAGCATACGGGAAGGTGGGAAAGTCTAGAGCGTGGTATAACTCCAGGGTGTTCTGGAGCGCAGCGCATACGCAGAAGCGAAATGGCCGCGTTCCACAAGCACGCCGAAGCTGGGCATACATGAATTGATGTATGCCCATCGTGCCCTTCTACGTCCTCGGTAGAAACTCAGCACTGCCAATCGAGATAACCCCTGTGGAAACGCAGAAAACTTGTGCAAGGATGGGTTCGCCGATGCATCTGAAAGGTATGATTAGGCCCATATGGGCTGACCGGGATGTGTGATAACGTACAACGCCGTATATGCCTCCGTCTGACAACGCAATATATGACGGCGATACGTTAGAGAATACCTGAATCCTTCAGGGCATTTTGAAGGATCGTTTCCTTGACGGCTGCGAATACGATCTTTACATTGTTGGTGTCTGTCGCTTGCGTTAAACTGAGAGAAAAGGTTAGTTCCTGAGAGACAAGAATCGTGCATGTCACACATACTGCGGATACAAGGACAACCGTGCCTTGTTCAACTGCATAAATCGCCATAGAATGTACTTGGCCGCCTTGTTGACGTCAGCACCTCCCGTATACTCATTGAAGTATTTGTCTAATGGAACTTTGGGTAGCTTCTGCTTGAAGACATCGATCTTATTCAGGAAAAGAATGATTGATGTTCGCAAAAACCATCGACTGTTGATTACTGATTGGAAAAGATCTAGCGACTCATCCATGCGGTTCTGGAGATAGGACGCGATTAGCATAGCCTCAATATCAGGTTATAAAAACGCTCACTTGTCGCTTTTCCTCTAAGAGGACTTGATCATACTCGCTCAAGGCGGTGCAAAAGATAATCGACGTTACACCTTCGAAACAGTGTATCCACTTTTTGCGTTCAGATCGTTGACCGCCTACGTCGAACATGTGTATCGAAAGCTAGAGAATGACACTGATTAGTAAACGATGAAAGCTGGAGCCGGCCGGAGAATTCGTCTGATCGACGACCAACAGGCACAGGATAGAGCTGTGTTGTACACACCTGGCCCATTGAGAATCTCATATCGTGAATACCAGATGTCTTTTTTCGTGCTCTTAGCACATCGTTGACATGTGGCACGTAGTCGGGTTGTGCAATTTGGGAGCCTAGTTCAAAGAAACTGAAAGGGATCAGTATGTGGGAAACATGATACTTCAAAGACGAGTGCTCACTAGGCCGCCGAATCCATCAAGTAAAAATCTGAAGAATGTTTCAAAATCATGGCTTCCGTCGCAGGATCCCTCCATAAATCCCACATGGCCTTTGCGATTTGTGCAGGG
>Ga0157379_10000537_pt1 | contig 30620 bp, 30 predicted proteins | sample S25metaG_FD_121802 | JGI IMG/M metagenome (GOLD analysis project Ga0157379, IMG submission 121802) | Switchgrass rhizosphere microbial communities from Kellogg Biological Station, Michigan, USA - S2-5 metaG | ecosystem: Host-associated > Plants > Roots > Rhizosphere > Soil | place: USA... | reverse complement strand
GGCGCCTTCGACGACGTGGCCGAGGGCTATCATGGGCCGGCCTATATCGAGATCGCCCCGCAGACCTTCTCGGTGCTGGCGCGGCGGGGCACCCGGCTGAACCAGCTTCGCCTGAAGCGGGGCGCGACGCGGCGCCTGCGCACCGAAAACGTGGGCGTCGACCTGTCGAACGGCGTCGCCGGCTTCCGCGCTCGGCGGCACGCCCCCGTGGTCGACCTGGACCGGGAGGACGGCCACGACCCCCGCCTCTACTGGGAGCCCCTGGTCCCCCGGGATGGCCAACTGCTGCTGGACCCCGGCGAGTTCTACATCCTGGCCTCGAAGGAAGCGGTGGAGATCCCAATCCTGGAGGCGGCCGAGATGACACCCATCGATCCCTCGGTCGGCGAGTTCCGGGTGCACTACGCCGGCTTTTTCGACCCGGGCTTCGGCACCGACGAGGCGCACGGCAAGGGCTCGCGCGGGGTGCTGGAGGTGCGGAGCCACGAGACGCCCTTCATCCTGGAGGACGGCCAGACCGTGGCCCGGCTGGTCTACGAGCCGCTGACCGAGCGCCCGACGCGGCTCTATGGCGACCTCGGGTCGCATTACCAACGCCAGGGTCTCAAGCTATCGAAACACTTCAAGATTTGGGGCGAGTAGCGGCGTCGAGCTGACCGGGGCCGGAGCGCCGTATCGGAGGCGCAGGTGGGCCGGGTCCGGAAGGCTGCAGCAGCGCTGGGGGCGCTGCTCTTGGGGTGGCTGGCCATGGCCGGGGCGGCGGGGGCCGCTCCGGCCCTCTGGCTGGTGCAGAACGACACGACCCAGATCTATCTCTTCGGCACGCTGCACGCGCTTCCGCCGGACCTGAACTGGCGCACGCCGCTCTACGACGAGGCCTATGGGCGGGCGAAGACCGTCTGGTTCGAGGCGGACATTGACGACGCCGACCCGCGGGCCATCAACGACATCGTCACGCGCTATGGCGTCGATCCCAAACGGCCGCTCAGCGAGAAACTGGCGCCCCAAGCTCTCGCCCAGCTTCGGCGCGAAGTGGACGTCTCCCGCATCGACCATCTGCGGCCCTGGGCGGCGGCCCTGATGCTGTCCATGCAGCCGGCGTTGAGCGCAGGCGCCAGCGTGGACTCCGGCGCCGACCTGACCATGACGCGGGCGGCGCGCAGCCAGGCCAAGGCGGTGCGCACCTTCGAGACCCTGGAAGACCAGGCGCGCCTGTTCGCGGGGCTGTCGGAGCCTGCGGAGGTGCGCTACCTCACCGAGGTGATCCGCGAGCGCCAGCCCCGTTCGCGCCTATCCTCAAGAGGCGATCCCGAAACCCTGCAGCGGGCCTGGCTGGACGGCGACCTGGCGACGCTGGGCGCGCGGCTGACCGCGGAGCTGAAGGCGCAGAACCCGGCCTTCTACGAAACCCTGCTCAAGGGCCGGACCCTCGCCTGGGCCGAGGCGCTCTCGCGCGAAATGGCGGGGGGCGCCGGCGTGGAGCTCGTCAACGTGGGCGCCCTGCACATGATGGGCGAGGACGGCCTGCCCGCCCTGATGGCCGCGCGCGGCTTCCGCGTCATGCGCGTGCAGTAGCGCGCGGCGCCTCAGGCGTGGACCGCGCCGTCGACGAAGAAGACGTGCCGCATCAGCCGCGCCCACTGGTCGGCGGGGTCAAGCGGGCCGCGGCGGCTGCCATCCTGGGCGCTTGAGAGTATGATCCGCCAGCCCAGCCAACGACGGAGATCCCACATGGCCCTCGCACTTGGAGACACCGCTCCGAACTTCCAGGCCGAGACCACCGAAGGCCACATCGATTTCCACCAGTGGCTCGGCGACAGCTGGGCCGTGCTGTTCAGCCATCCCAAGGACTTCACACCCGTCTGCACGACCGAGCTGGGTGCGGTGGCGCGTCTGAAGCCGGAGTTCGACAGGCGAGGCGTCAAGGTCATCGGTCTGTCCGTCGATCCGGTGGACGACCATGCCCGCTGGGCCGACGACATCGCCGAGACGCAGGGCGCGCGGCCGAACTATCCGATCATCGGCGACACCGACCTTTCCATCTCCAAGGCCTGGGGCCTGCTCCCGGCGGCGACGGAAGGCGGCTCGCAGGGGCGCACGGCGGCGGACAACCAGACCGTCCGCAACGTGTTCGTCATCGGGCCGGACAAGAAGATCAAGCTGATCCTCGTCTATCCGATGACCACCGGGCGCAACTTCGAGGAGATCCTGCGGGTGATCGACAGCCTGCAGCTCACCGCGAAGCACCGCGTGGCCACCCCGGCCGACTGGAAGCAGGGCGAGGACGTGATCATCGCCGGCTCGGTCTCCAACGAAGAGGCGAAGAGCCTCTATCCCGATGGCTGGAAGGCGCCCCGGCCCTATCTGCGCATCGTGCCTCAGCCGCAGGGCTGAGGCCAGGCATCTGCGGAACGTCGGCGCCGCTTGGCGGTTTAAGCCGCCATGCCGGCCGCCGAGAGCATCTTCCCGACCTTCTTCCTTTCGGGGTTCGAATGCTCGACCTTCGAGTGGATGGACGTGGGCCGGCGCAACCTGGTCGCCGAGACGCGCCACCTGGAGCACGCCCAGGAGGACTACGCCTTCCTGCGCCACCTCGGCATCGGGGTCGCCCGCGAAGGGGCGCCGTGGCCATTCATCGACCGGGGCGGCGGCCGATACGACTTCAGCAGCATCGATCCTCTGATCGAGGCCATGCACGCGCAGCACGTGCTGCCGATCTGGGACCTCTGTCACTATGGCTACCCCGATGGGCTCGACCCGTTCGGCCCGGACTTCGTCCCCAGGTTCGCGGCCTACGCCCGTGCGGTGGCCGAGCACGTCACGCCGAGGCTTCCCGCGCCGCACTTCTTCACCCCCATCAATGAGATCACCTTCTTCGCCTTCTGCGGCGGCGAGTGGGGATGGACCGCGCCGTGGGGGAAGACCCGCGAACGCCGCTTCGATTTCCGCCGGCGGCTGTGCGAGGCCGACATCGCGGCGGTCAAGGCGATCCGCGAGATCTGTCCCGACGCCCGGATGGTGCACATCGACCCGTTGGTGAACGTGGTCGCGCCCCGGGACCGGCCCGACCAGCGCGAGGCGGCCTGGAAAGAAACCTGGGACGACACCTTCGTCGCCTGGGACATGCTGGCGGGCAAGCGCAACCCGGAGCTGGGCGGCTCGCCCGAGATTCTCGATATCGTCGGGGTCAATTGCTACTCGTTCGGCCAAATGGAGTACCGCGAGCACGGGCCCCACGCCGCCCTGCCGCGCGACGACGACCGCATCCTGCCGCTCTGCACGCTGCTGAAGTTCGCCTACGAGCGCTACCGCCGTCCGATGATCGTCGGCGAGACCAGCGGCCTGGAGGCGGGCCGCCACTGGTGGCTTCGCGACGTGATCCAGGAGGCCCTTGCGGCGGTCGACATGGGCATCGACCTGCATGGCGTCTGCCTGTTCCCCGCCGTCGACATGCCCGACTGGCGGACCGGCGTCTGGGTGCATAACGGCCTGGCCGACCTGATCGAGGACAGGGGCGACCTGCGGCGCGTTCCCGTCGAAGCCTACTGCGAGGAGCTGCGGCGGTGGCAGAAGCGCCTCAATCGCGTCACCCGCCTGGACAAGGACCCGCTCAGCGACCCCGTCGACCTGGACGACATCGTCCGCGCCGCCAGCGAGCTGAAGATGCGCTCGGACGCCAACTGGAACTGATCACGCCGCGCTACCCGGCTGCCAGCCAGGCGCAGGCTCCCCTTGAAGTTACGCCTCCGGCTCGACCTGCCGCAGGAACCGCCACGGCCGTCCTGGCGCGTGCTCGACCTCGAACCAGGCCTTGTCTCCTTCGAACGGAGGCACTTCCGAAATCGGGAACACCTTGAGCCAGGGCCTGCGCCCCGTCCGCGTCACAAAATGCAGCACCCGTCCGTCCGGGCCGGTCCGACGTTCGATGAGGTGCACGAGGGTGTAGATCACCCTCAGATGTTCTTCTTTTGTGCTCCTGCGTCAAGGGGGCGTTCCATTCACGCCTGACCGGGCTCAATCTGGGGGCATGTGCAACAAGTACCCCATGCGCAAGCCCCCGGAGGCGCTGTTCGATCCGTTCACCCAGCTGAAGGTCCCGTTCCGCTGGGCCGAGGGGCGCACCCCCAATCTGGAGCCAAGGGACGAGATCACCGTGCGGGACAGCGCCCCAGTGGTGCGCCAAGCGCCTGACGGGGTCGGCGTGGAGGCGGCCGTTCTGCCCTGGGCCTGGTCCGCGCCGAACGGCCGCCCGGTGTTCAACTTTCGCGCCGAGGGCCGCAGCTTCGCGCGCAGCGACCGGTGCCTGATCCCCGCCGACGGCTTCTATGAGTTCACCGAGCGCGCCGACGGGAAGAAGAGTCCCAAGCACCGGCACCTCTTCACCCTGGCCGGCCACGACTGGTTCTGGATCGCCGGCCTCGTGCGCGATGGCGCCTTCGCCATGCTCACCGTCCAGCCCGGGCCGGAAATTGCGCCCTTCCATGACCGCCAGATCGTCGTGCTACCGCCTCTGGCCGCCATGGACTGGCTGGCCCTCGAGCGCCCGGAGGCGGAGGTCCTGCGCCCCCTGCCGGCGGGAAGCCTGACGCATATGCAGTTGACCTAGGGGCGCGGCGCGAAAACTCGTGTCTCGCGGGAGGGGCCGAGCGGGTGTAGCGTTGTCGCCGGGGGCTCCGAGGGTGCCGGATGCAACATGTAAATTGGGTGATCGGCGCGTTGGAGCCGGAGCTTCGTGCGGACTTCGCCAAAGACCTGGTCGAGGTCGAGCTCGAGCACGGCCAGGTGCTTCAGACCGAAGGCGGCCTGGTCGAGCAGGTCTACTTCCCGACGGGCGCGGTGATCGGCCTGTTCAGCACCCTTCCGACCGGCGAAGTCATCGAGACGGCCATGGTCGGGTGGGACGGGGCTTTAGGCGTCTTCGAGGCGTGCGGGTCCAGGCGATCGACCTGCCGCGCCCAGGTGCAGATCCCCGGGCGAGCCTGGCGGATGCGCGGCGAGGCCTATCGGCGCGCCTTCGAGCGGTCGAACGCGCTGCGGGAGCATGTCCACAAGTATGTGGAGCTGCTGCTCATGGAGGCTCGCCAATACGTCGCCTGCAACGCCCTGCATTCGGTCGAGGCGCGCCTGAGCCGCTCGATCCTGGAAGCGCTGGACCGGGCCGACGAGAGCGCCCAGCTGCCGATGACCCAGGAGGAGTTGGCGCAGATGCTGGGAGTCCAGAGGACGACGGTCACCCTGGCCATCAACCAGTTGCAGGCGGCCGGCGCGCTGCGCTCGCGGCGCGGCGTCATCCAGGTGATCGATCGCAAACAGGTGGAGCGCCGCGCCTGCTGTTGCTGGCGTACGGTGGCCGACGCCCGGAACGAAATCCTGGGCTCCCCGGAGCCGGTCTGCGCCGATGAGGTCCATTGAGAGCCCTCGCCGCTTTCCCGGAGCGCGCCGGTACGGTTACGGTCGGGCATGACTCACGAACCCGCTCTGGAAGCCCACGAGCACCGCGAGCATGCCGAGCATGCGGCGCACACCAAGGACCGGTTCATCCTGACGGTGTCGATCACGGTCGCCGTTCTGGCGGCTCTGGCCGCCTTCACGGGGAGCCTGGAAACCCTTGAGGCGGGCGAAGGCATAACCGCCTCCGGAGAGGCGGTCCTGGAGCAGGAGAAGGCCGCCGACGCCTGGGGCGAGTACCAGGCGGACAGCCTGAAACGGCACCTCCTCAAAATCGCCGCCGACGCAGGCGGCCCGCGCACGGCGGAATATCTGGCGGCGGCCAAGGATCAGGCCGGGCGGCAGGCCAATGTGCGCAAACAGGCGGTCGAGGACGAAGCCGAGCGCGACCGTCAGATGGCGATCAGCCGCAGCCATGAGCACCGCCACCATTGGCTGACCTTGGCGGCCACGCTGCTCGAGATCGCCATCGCCGTCAGCACGGTGGCCATCGTCACCCATCAGCGCGCCTTCTGGCTGGGATCGATCACCCTGGGCGTGGTCGGCGCGGCGATACTGGGGGGGACATATCTCGGGTGACTAGTCGCCGGACGGCGAGGGATGCCTGCCCAATTGAAGCCGAACCCCCCGACTGGCCGAAAAGCAGGGGCGAAAGCGGAAAGAAAATATCTTAAAGAAACGGGACGAAAAACCCGCACGATATTCTATGATCCGAAGGATTTCATATGAGGCGTCAATCCTACGCCAAGGCGCTCGATCTGGCGTTACGTCCATTCGGTTTCACTCGCCAGGGCGACGATTGGATTCGGATACGTGGCGATATGTTCGAGTGCATCAATCGGCAGTCCAGCTGGTTGGGAGGGGTCACCGTCAACTTGGACGTAAAGGACCTAGAGACCGAAAAGCTGTTCCTTGAGATCTTCGCAGACGAGGGCGCGATACAAATCCTGTCATCCAAAGAAGCGCGGATCGGCGAGCTTATCGACGGTTACGATCGATGGTGGAAGAAGGACGAGCCGAACGGTCCCGCGGAGATGGCTGAGGCTGTCGTTCGGTACGGCCTGCCCTGGTTCGATCCGATTCTCTCGCTAGAAGAACAAGCGGCCAACTGGTTCGACCGGGAGGGCGCATTGACGTCGCGTGGCTACCATTGGCCCTCGTTGGTGCAACTCGCCCTGACGCTATACCGCATGGGGGAGGTGGAGGAGGCTTGCCGTGTCGTAAACAAGCCTGTGCCGAGGACTGCCCATCCAGCCGCCGCCCAAAAAGTCGCAAAGGTGCGCAATTGGCTAGGGCGCCCTGCAATTGCTGGACGGTAGCTGAGAAGCATAGCCAAGGCGTTCAGCCGTCGCCCCTTGTTCATGCCGTGACTCTTGGACTTCGGGGATGAACTTCTCTCGTATGAACTCGATCCTGCTCTTCAGCATCCTTGCGTGTTCCTCGGAGGGCGCGGCCCTGATCGGGTAAGCGCCCTCCAGGTCGTCCCCATCCAAGATGCGGTCGGCCCAATCCTCCATGAAGACGCAATAGGTCTCCATCGCTTCCGCGCGGTTTGGGGAATCGTCCGTAGCGAAATAGGCCGGGGGCAGGTCGCCGACCACGATCCACAGCTCTGCGTCCTCTTGCCCATGCCACCTGATCGGCTCGGTGAAGCGGACGAGGAAGAGCGCAAAAATATAGCCGACTCCATAAGCGAGAAGCATTTCTTGGATGGGCGGCGACCAAGGGAAGCTGCCGACATAGTTCCGCGCCTGCTCCTCCAGCACTGCGAGTTCAGCCTCGTCTTCCGGGTCCGATGCGCCCTGTAACTGGAATGATTTGGTGTCGATAGGCGGGTTCATTGGGCGCGCATCAAGTGGGGAAAGGAACGTCAGATTATGATGGGATCCCCCGGCTTCCAACGGGGGTTGGTCGCCTTTTGTTCTCTTCTCGGCGACCAACGTCTTGGGCGGCCTTGACTCTCCGCCCCCATGCGGTTGAAACCGCAGGCCTTCGCGGGTGTAGTTCAGAGGTAGAACGTCAGCTTCCCAAACGATTCACCTCAGTATTCCTGAGCCTCATCACAGCACACCACGTCGCATAAGCTGTTGAAGCGGAATCGCTTTATCCGGATGGGTTCGGATTCAACCGCCTGGCACCGGACGCGCGGTGCTCCACAGCTGCTACATCATACGCCTGCCGAAGCTCTAGGAAACGTCGTCCACTATTGCCCGCACTTCCTAGCTCCTTCGGGAATCATGGCCTCTGACGAGTTAGGACCGTCGCGCGTAAAATGCCGCGGCGTGTGCCGGGGGGGGCAATTTGGTGCCCTGCACGAGATGACAACGACAACCCGAGGTGTCCCGCTTAGGTTGGCGGGCAGCGAGAGTTTCGCATATGCGTTGCTGTGCCTTATGAGCGTCCTGGAAATAGGAGGCGCGGGATGAGTCAGGAGCATGGAAACGGCCACGGCGAGGGCTCGGCCGGTGGTCAGGGCCATGGCGGCGGTCGGGGTCCAGGAGGGGGGCATGGCCAAGGCCCCAAGGAGAAGCAGTTCGAATATTCGGTGGATGGCGTTGAATATGTCTCGCCCAACTCGGCTTTGACCGGCGCGCAGATCAAGGCGCTCATCCCCAACCTCGATAACTCTTACCAGTTGGTCTTGGAAGGCCGAGGCAACGATCCCGACGAGGTCATCGCGGACGACTTCACGGTGAATCTGGACGTCCATCCGCGGGCCGCCTTCTACACCGTTCCCCCCGCGACCTTCGGCCTATGAACCCCATCTTTGATCGTCATTTTGATGAACTGACGGCCAAGCTGCCGGGTGCCCAGCGGACCCCGCTGAGCAGTGGTGCCATCCTGATCAAGGTCCATCCTGTGCAACTGCCGCGAGGCTGGAACAGGTCGAATACCTCTATCCGCTTCCTTGCCCCGAACGGCTATCCGTTCTCTCAGCCGGATTGCTTCTGGGCCGACCCTGGACTTGCGCTCGAAAACGGACTTGCGCCGCAAGCGAGCAACAATCAGCCCATCCCTGAACTCAACGAGCCCGGCACCTGGTTCTCGTGGCATCTCCAGCAATGGAACCCCAACAAGGACAGCCTGCTGACTTTTTTCCGCGTCATTGAGCGGCGGCTCTCGACGCCACAATGATCCGGCTGGTTTTTCCCGGCAATTCTTATGAAACGCTGCGTGCGTCTTTGCTCAGCTTTACTACGGAAACGGCGGCGATCCTGCTTGCGACTCATTCGCAGCGGCGACTGATCGTTACTGAGCGTCACCCTGCGCCGTCGGAGGCCTACAGCGCGCGAGCTCGTTTCGAGGCCCAATTGAAGCCGGAATTCCTTGTGCCGCTGGTCAAGCGGGCGAAGGACGAGGGGCTCGCGGTCGTCTTTTGTCATACCCACCCAGGCGACCGTCGCAGACCGCGCTTCTCGTCGATCGATGACGAAGGGGAGCAACATCTGGCGGCGTTTCTCGAGCGCCGCGTCCCTGGCATTCCACATGCTGCGCTGGTGCTCTCCCCAGGAGGATTGGCGGCACGGCTGCTTGGATCAGGCGAACCGCTGGACGTCTATGAGGTGGGATCAAGGGTCCGGCCGCTGTGTACCTCCGAGACTGGCGGGCCGGGCGTCGGCGTCTGGGAACGTCAAGTCCGCGCCTTTGGCCAGGAGGGTCAGGAGGCGCTGAGAAAGGCGCGCATCGCCATAGTTGGTTGCGGCGGCACGGGCTCTGTTGTTGCACAGCAACTCGCGCACCTAGGGGTGGCAGATTTCACCCTCATCGACCCCGACCACATCGAGACCACCAATCTCAATCGTGTAGTAGGTGCCAGCATGTCGGATGTTGGCCGCGCGAAGGTCGACGTGACCGCGGAAATGATCCGGCGACTTGGTTTTAAAGCCTCGGTCAATCCTTGCGTCGCCGACGTGCGCGACCCCACCACGGCGCAGCTTCTGACCGAGGCGGACGCGATTTTTGGCTGCACAGATTCTCATGCCAGCCGCGCGATCATCAACCAGGTGGCCTATCAGTACGCGATCCCAACCTTCGACGTGGGCGTGGCCATAACGACCGAGGCCGGTCTGGTTTCACGAGTGACCGGTCGGGCCCAGATGCTGGCACCGGGGCTTGCGTGCCTCGTCTGCGGCAACGCCCTGGACTGGACCGAAGTCCGACGCGAGTTGCAGACAGATGCCGAACGTAGTCTCGATCGCTACATCACCGGCCACAATGAGCCGCAGCCCGCGGTAATTTCGCTCAACTCGACCGTGGCCTCGCTTGCCGTTACCATGTTCATGGCTGCCTTTGCGGGCGTGCCGGCTCAGGCCCGTCTCCAATATTATGACGGGATGTCTGGCCGAGTACGGAGTGCTGCGGTGCGGCCGTCCCCAACCTGCGTTGTATGTTCCGCGGCGGGTGCCCTCAACAAAGGTGGTAGCTGGCCGCTGCCAACCCGAGCGACCGAAAATGGTTAGGCGCCAGCAAGTTGTCTGGGTCGGCTCGGCTGCGCCCAGTGGGCTGGAGACCGCGGCTGCGATGCGGCGACTGAGTTTGATCGAGCGGGACCAGCCGTCCGATGACGAACTGGCCTCGGCCCGGGCGGCAATCTTTGACGTGCCCCGATACTCCGGGTCAGTCGCAAAGCTTCTCACGGAACAGTTGCCGCGATGCATCGTCCACGGGGTCCGGCCAATCATTCGCGCCGATAGCGCGATCATCAAGACGGTTCAGGGTCTTGTCCCAGAACTCAAGGAGCGATGGCTCAGCTTCGATACGAGACGGAGCCTAGAAGATCTATTGGAGGAAGCTCGGGACGCGGGCTTCGACCCCGGCCCGAGTTACCGGAAAGACATCGTGATCCGAGGGTTCGCGCTGACTGGTGAAGATTTGCTGCTCGTCCAGCGTGCGTTCCACGACTGTGACGAAGTTGAACTATTCCGCCTCACAGAAGGTAAGTCACAGGCGATCGTGCTTCGCGTCCACGCCCGAATCGGGCGCAAGGCACCAGGCTCGTTCACCCTCCCATTCCTCGCAAAAATCGACGATGTTAATAACATCCGCCAGGAATGTGCGAATTTTGAAGAGTTCGTTTCTGGCCACATCCCATTCACCCAACGTCCTAACCTTGACAGTGACCGATCCATATTCGGAACTAGTCGAGGTATTTTGGTCGGCGACTTCGTAGAAGACGCGGTATCACTTTCCGCAATAAGCGACCGGCCTGAAGGTCGAAACGTCATCTATTCCATTTTCGATGACGCCTTGCGCAGTTGGCGGCGCCATGCCTACGCGGACCCCGCTGAAAGCAAGATTTCGATCACCGAGCTGCTTCCGGATGTAATCCGGCCCGGCGAGATCATCGCCTCGATCCGATCGCGGGCCGCCGCTTTCGGTCTGAAGGACACACCGGAGAATTTGGAGAAACGTCTGAAGGACGTTTCAGCCTTTCACTACCGACGGGGGATCATCCATGGGGACCTGCATCCGGGCAACGTCATGGTGCGAGGGACCGAAGCCATCCTCATCGACTTCTTCGGTATTTGGCGGTCCGCGCCACTCGTCGCCGATGTGGCGTGTCTGGAGGTCGCGTTCTGCTTCACAGTCGCAGCGGAGCGGGTCGCCAACGGTGTCACAAAGGTCCACAGAAAGGAGTTTGCCGCCTGGCGGTCTGCAATCGACGCCCTCTTTGATCCTGCTTGCCTACGCTATGTTCCCCCGCTTCAGGAACCGCCTTCCAGATACAGCTGGCTTTGGTCGGCCTGCCGCCAAACGCGTGGCATGGCGCATCAGATCGGCGCAGACGGCGCTCCTTATGCTTGCGCACTCGTAACCTACCTGCTGCGTAGGGCGCGACTTGGGGGCTACCCTCGCGAGAACATCGCAGTGGCGGCCTACGCCTTACGTACAGCGGAGAAGGTGCTCCTCTGCATCGAGAAGGGCGGCTTCAATTGATGCGCTATCGAGCCGCGAACAACAGGGGTGTTCGAGCGTCGCAGGCGGAGGCTGGCGCCCTGCTTACCAGCCCAGGGGATGTGGTCGTCGTGGAACGCGGGACGCCCCGCCTTCTGGTCATGAACTGCCCTGACGGATGCGGGGAGGTTCTGCGCATCAATCTAGATCGCCGCGCCGGGAAGGCCTGGCGACTGTACAGGGACGAAACGGGCATTTCCCTGTACCCTTCGGTCTGGCGCGACACCGGATGCCGAAGCCATTTCATTCTCTGGTCGGACGGCATTTACTGGAACGATGGACACGACCGAATTTATCCAAGCGAGCGCGACGAAGAGCTCAAATCTGCGGTCCTGATCCAACTGGATCGCGCTCGCTTCAGCACGGCCGAGGAGATCGCAGACAGAGTCGGCATCGTACCTTGGGCTGCCGCCCGCATCGCAGAGACACTCTCCCGAACGGGGGAGGCGGAGGCTCGGCTCTTCGGCCTGGAGCGACGATATCGGCGGGGCGACCCAGCGCGGCCTCCCCCGCCTCAAAACTGACGTACGGCCGACAGAGCCCTAGGCTCGCAGCAGCTTGCGAGCGGTGAGTCCATGTGCCAGAAACCGGCCCGCGATCCGGCGGATGTAGCTCAATGGTAGAGCAGGAGCTTCCCAAGCTCACGACGAGGGTTCGATTCCCTTCATCCGCTCCAACTTGCGCGTATTGGCAACTCAGAGCCACCGCTGGAAAAAATCCCAGTATTACCGCGCCTCTTTGTGCCTGACCGCACCACATAAGCTGTTAAGGCGTGTTCGCTTTTCCAGCAGAGCGCCCTAATAAGCTTCTTGTAGAGCGACCGATTTTATGCCGGCGCTGCTACGCTGGGAAGCAGCGTGATGGCCAAGATCAAGTTTACTGTCTCGTCACTTCAGTCTGCCTTCAAGTCGGATGACGTCAAGGATCGCCAGGCAGTCATATGGGATGCCGAGATGAGGGGCCTTGGGGCCTATAAAGGGGCCTCAGGGACCGGCACTTTCTTCGTCCAGTTCAGGGTTGGCGATCGTCAGCGGAAGGTGACGCTGGGTCGGCTCAACGAGTTGACCATTCCCGAGGCACGTCGACAGGCCAGCGAAATCATTGTGGCAGCACGCCAAGGCCGTGACGTGGTCGCCGAGCAAAAGCAGGCCCAACCCTGAAGGCGTCTATGGCCGCGGCACAAGCGGCGTCAGCCCCAATCCGTCTGCCCGCGAGTAGAGGGCTTCGACGCACAGCCGGGTAAGCGTCATGCCGCGGTTGCCATTCAGCTTCATATCTTCGCAGGTGAGGTCCAGTCCGGGAGGGATGGCGGGCTGAGCCGCTGCCTGGCCGCAGAACAACGAAGCGCCGGTTAGGGCGATGAGCGCAGATCGCATCGTGCCTCCAGGCCCCTTCGGACCTTACTCATAGTCTATGGCCCGATGTACAGCGAACCGCCCCCCTGGCGAACATGCAATTGCGGCGGGTGGTGGCCCGGAATGTGCGGGCTTTCCGTGAGCAGCGGGGCTTATCGCAAGAGGAGGTCGCGGATCGCGCCCGCGTCCACACCACCTATCTGAGCGGCATAGAGAACGGCCGGCGTAATCCCACCGTAGATGTCCTTGAACGTCTGGCGGCGGCGCTTAGCGTTAGACCTAGCGAATTGCTAGGCGAGGGTTAATCAGGCTCGGCCCTCAAAAAGGAAGCGTTATGGCGGTGGTCACAGGATTCGAACCTTCGGCGGCTCAAACGGTGCGGCTTCAGCCGACAGAGCTGACCTGCGAATTTCGCGTCGGCCGACTCAGTGACGGACGCCGCGTCCTTCAGCTCGATACGTCCGGCTCGGCGCAGCGGCAGGAGCAAGGCAAGAAGAGCCAAACTCTGCAGTTTCCTGAGGCGCAGGCGCGAGAGCTGTGGGAGCTCCTTGGAACGCACTTCGGATTCGGTACGGGGAAGGCTTAGGTTCGATCGTGAGCGCGACGTTCCCCCATCGCCTCCGCTTCTCGCCAATGCTACGTAGGCGCTACGTCATTTCCCGCGGTGCCGCCCGCAGCCCTGACTCTTCGGCCCTAAGCGGTTGAAATCGCAGGTCTTCGCGGATGAGGTTCCCGCCTGCGTCATTAGCTTCCCAAGCTGAATGTCAGGGGTTCGATTCCCCTCACCCGCTCCAATCCTCGTTTCGCCCCGCGTCCTACTCCATGTCCCGCGGGGGTCAGAGCGCCGACCAGCCGCCGTCGACGCGGATCGTGTGGCCGGTGACGTAGCCGGCCTCGTCAGAGCACAGGTAGGCGACGGCGCTGGCCTGCTCGCTCGGCTGGGAGACGCGGGGCAGGGCTGCGTGGGTGGCGGCGATCTCCGCCATGGTTTCCTCGCCCAGGCCGCGCAGCAGGCGCGTCAGGGTCATGCCTGGCGCCACGCAGTTGACGCGGATGTTGTCGGCCGCCAGCCGGGCGGCGGACAGCTTGGTCAGGTTCACCACACCAGCCTTGGCCACCGCGTAGGCTGGATTGGTGGTGTGGCTGTGGCGGAAGGCCGCCATGGAGGCGACGTTGACGATGACGCCCCCGCCCTGGGCCTTCATCCGGCGCGCCGCCTCCACCGTCATCAGCCATGGGCCCGTCAAGTTGAGCCGCAGGGATCTTTCCCAATCGTCCAAGGTCATCTCGAGCACGTCGAAGACGTTCCCGCCCCCGCCGCCGGCGTTGTTGACCAGAATGTCCAGGCGGCCGTGGCGGGCGACCACGCCGGCGACCAAATCCGCGACGCTTTTCGGATCGGTGACGTCGGCGTAGACGAAGTCGGCCTCGCCGCCCTCCGCCCGCAGCCGGGCGGCGGTCGCCTCGCCGACAGTGCGATCGATGTCGACCACAACGACCTTGGCGCCCTCGCGCGCGAAAATCTCGCAGCAGGCCTCGCCGATGCCCTGGCCTCCGCCGGTCACGATGGCCACCTTGCCGGTGAATCGAGCCCCTGACGTCATGCCCCCCTCCTTATCGAGCAATGCGGGCGGCCTGATCGCGCCCGCCGACCGGCGATCTGCGCGTCAGTGCCCCGACGCGCCGGTGAAGGGGCCCATGCGGCGGTGGCGGATGCGCCAGCCGGCGGGGGTGCGCACGAGCTCGTCTTGGTAGACGCCCATGCCCGAGCGGCCGTCGCGGAACACCGACAGGCAGCGGGACATGGCGCGCGCGGTTGTGGGCGTCAGGTCGTGGACGTGGATGTCCACCGTGTTGTGGCAGTAGGCATGGCCCGGGTCGGAGTCGCGCAGGGCGCCGTCGCGCAGATAGCGCTCGATGGCCGCCAGCCCGACGTGGACCCCCAGCGCCCCGCCGATCTCGTAGACGGCGTCGTCGGTGAAGATCTCGCCCACGCGATGGTACTGGCTCTCGTCGTCCACCACGTGCGGATAGAGGTTCAGGAGGTTGTGGATCTCGACGATGGCGGCGGCCGCGGACGGCGTGTCTTCCGGCATGGCGAAGGTCCTGTCTGCTGGGGCGTTTCGACCCGGGCCATACTAAGGGCCGGAGAGGCGGCCGCAACAGGCCGCGCGCCTGGCGCGAAGGCTTGCGGAGGGGGGCTCGGCGCGTCAGCTTCGCATCGGCGGGTGGCGCAAGGGAGGGCCTATGAGCTTCACACCCCAGACGGCGGAGCAGCGCTTCGTGCTGGAGCAGACGGCCGGCGTGGCCGAGCTGGGCGTGGACGGGGAGACCGTGCAGGCGGTGCTGGAGGCGGCGGGCGACTTCGCCGCCGGCGAATGGGCGCCGCTGAACCGCGCCGGCGACGTGGAGCGGCCGACCTGGACCGAAGCCGGGGTGCGGATGCCGGCGGGCTTCAAGGAGGCCTACCAGGCCTATGTGGCGGGCGGCTGGGCGGGGCTGGGCGCGCCGGAGGCGTTCGGCGGCCAGGGCCTGCCGTTTTCGCTGCAGACGGCGGTGATGGAGACGCTGGGGACCGCCAACCTGGCGCTGACGCTCTGCCCGATCCTGTCGGTGGGGACCATCGAGGCGCTGCTGCACCATGGCTCCGAGGCCCAGCAGCGGACCTACCTACCCAAGCTGGCCAGCGGGGCGTGGACCGGCACGATGAACCTGACCGAGCCGCAGGCCGGCTCCGACGTGGGCGCGCTGCGGACCCGGGCGGAGCCCAGGGGCGACGGGACCTTTTCCATCACCGGCGGGAAGATCTTCATCTCGTTCGGCGACCACGACCTGGCCGAGAACATCGTCCACATGGTGCTGGCCCGCACGCCCGGCGCGCCGGAGGGCACGCGCGGCATCTCGCTGTTCCTCGTCCCCAAGCTGCGCCTGGACGCCGAGGGGCGGCCGACCATCCCCAACGATGTGCGCACCGTCTCCATCGAGCACAAGATGGGCCTGCACGGCTCGCCCACCTGCGTGCTGTCGTTCGGCGACCGGGGCGATTGCGTGGGCGAGCTGGTGGGGGCTGAGCACGGCGGCATGCGCGCCATGTTCACCATGATGAACAACGCCCGCTTGAACGTCGGTCTCCAGGGCGTGCAGGCGGCGCAGGCGGCGACCTCCAAGGCCGGGGCCTATGCGCTGGAGCGGGTGCAGTCGGCGCGGGCGGGATCGGAGAGCCGCGAGGCCGTCCCGATCGTCGAGCATCCGGACGTGCGGCGAATGCTGATGCGGATGAAGGCGCAGACCCAGGCGGCGCGGGCGCTGGTCTATTACGCCGCCGGCCTGGTCGACCGCGCCGCGCGGGGCGAGGCGGAGACCAAGGCGCGGCTGGACCTGGTGACGCCGCTGGCCAAGGCGCACGCCACCGACATCGGCTGTGAGGCCGCCTCGCTGGGCATCCAGGTCCACGGCGGCGTGGGCTTCATCGAGGAGACGGGCGCGGCGCAAATCCTGCGGGACGTGCGCGTGACCGCCATCTACGAGGGGACCAACGGCATCCAGGCCGCCGACCTGGTCATGCGCAAGCTGCCGATGGAGAACGGCGGCGTGTTCGCGCGCCTGATGGCCGAGGTGTCGGACGACGCCGAGGCGGAAAGCCTCAAGACCCTGGCGAAGACCTGTGAGGCGGTGGGTCGCGCCCTGCTGGGCCGGGACGCCGACGACCGGCTGGCGGCGAGCTATCCCTTCCTCACCATGCTTTCGACCGCGGTCTGCGGCTGGCTGCTGGAGCGGCAGGCGCGCGCGGCGGCCGACGACGGCTTCGGCCAGGCCAAACGCGCGGTGGCGCGGTTCTATCTCGACCAGGTGGTCCCGGAGGCCATGGGGCTCGCCGCCAGCGCGCAGGCTACGGCGGAGGCGCTTTACGCCCTGGACGCGGAGATGCTCGCCGGCTGACGACGGCGCCCATTTTCGCGGCTTTCGCGGAACAAGGATCGGGCAATCGTCGAGAAACAGGCCGCCTACGGCGTCGTGCACCCTCCGCGGCAAGGAAGATTTTACACCTCGGCCCGTCCAGTCCTTTCTCATGCGAAACCTGGGCGACATACCGGCTCGGTCCTGGCCACAGCGGCTGTTGCGCCGGATCGCCTCGCTGGTCCCCGCGTCGCGGGCGGCCGCTGAAGCGCAGGCGCGGGCGAAGCTCGCCGAGGCGCGGCTGCGCGCGGTGCTGCTGGCCATCCCCGAAGGCGTGGTGATTCTCGACCCCGAAGGCCGCTACCGGCTGTGGAACAAGGCCTACGCCGACATCTACCATCGCTCGGCCGACCTGTTCGCGGTGGGCGAGAAGCTGATCGACGTGCTGCGCGAGGGTGTGGCGCGCGGCGACTATCCCGAGGCGATCGGGCGCGAGACGGAATGGCTGATCGAGCGCGAAGAGCAGCTCATGCGCACCCAGTCGCGCTATGAGCAGCGGCTCTCGGACGGCCGCTGGCTGCTGGTGGAGGACCGGCCGCTGCCCGACGGCGGCATCCTGGGCCTCAGGGTCGACGTCACCGAAATGAAGGAGCAGGCGCTGGCGCTTGCCGCCGCGGCGGAGGCCGCGCATGCGGCCAGTCGCGCCAAGTCGGAGTTCCTGGCCAACGTCAGCCACGAGATCCGCACGCCGCTGCACGGCATCCTCGGCATGGCCCAGGTGCTCGCCCGCGAGGAGGGCCTGGACGAGCTCCAGCGCAGCCGGGTGGCGGTGATCCGCCAGTCGGGCCAGGCCCTGCTGGAGCTGCTGAACGACCTTTTGGACCTGGCCAAGATCGAGGCCGGCAAGCTGACCCTGCAGGAAGTGGCCTACGAGCCGGCCACGGTGGTGCAGGCCGCCTGCGCCCCCTTCGTGGCGCTGGCCGAGGACAAGGGCCTAACGCTGGAGTTGGACCTCGCCGCCCTCGAAGGAGCCGCTTGGCTGGGCGATCCGCTGCGGCTGCAGCAGGTGGTGGCCAACCTGGTGTCGAACGCCATCAAGTTCACCGCCGAGGGCGGCGTGTCGGTGACGGCCAGGCTGGTCGAGGGCGCCGCGGAGCTTTGCGTGGCCGACACCGGCATCGGCATTCCCGCCGGCCGGCTGGCCGAAGTGTTCGAGAAGTTCGCTCAAGTCGAGAGCGCCAAGGACCGACGCTTCGGCGGTACGGGCCTGGGCCTGGCGGTCTCGCGCGAGCTGGCCGAGCTGCTGGGCGGGATGCTGTCGGCCGAGAGCACGCCCGGCGAGGGCAGCGTTTTCACCCTGCGGCTGCCGGTGAGCGACGCTCAGCGCCCCGCTGTCGAACAGCCCTCGGAGAGCTACGACGCGCCGGGCGAGGGGGTGCGGATCCTGGCGGCGGAGGACAATCCCACCAACCAGCTCATCCTGCGCGCCATACTGGAGCCGTTGGGCGTCGAGGTGACCATCGCCGCCGATGGCCGCGAGGCGGTGGACGCCTTCCGCACGCGGCCGTTCGACCTGATCCTGATGGACGTGCAGATGCCGGTGACCGACGGCATTCGCGCCACCGAGGAGATCCGGCGCATGGAGGCCGAGGAAGGCCGCGCCGGCATACCGATCATCGCACTTTCGGCCAATGTAATGGCGCACCAGACGGCGGAGTATCTCGCGGTGGGCATGAACGCCGTGGTCGGCAAGCCTTTCGAGGCCGAGGCGCTGTACGCCGCCATCGCCGAACAGCTCGCCGGCGGGGAAGCCGACGCGCCGGCGCCAGAACGGCTCGCTTCCTAGGCTTCCCGCGGGGCGTTAAACCGAGGCCATGAGCCTCGATCCGCCGCCGCCCAACGCCGCCCAGCTCGCCTCGCCGTCCTATCGCCTCGCCGCGCTGGACGAGGACTTCCTGCTCGGCCCCTCCATGCGCGGGGTGCGCTTCCTGCTGGAGTTCTCCAAGGCGGACGAGGAGCTAAGAAGCTGGGGCGTGCGATCCACCATCGTCGTCTTCGGCAGCGCGCGGATGCGCGAGGACGGGCCGCCCAGGGCGGCCGCCTGGTACGCCGCGGCGCGGGAGTTCGGCGCCCTGGCCTCGCAGCGCGGCGGCGCCTTCCTGAACAACGGCGGGACGCGGGACAATGTGATCGCCACCGGGGGCGGGCCGGGCCTCATGGAGGCGGCGAACCGCGGCGCGCGCGACGTCGGCGCCCCCTCCATCGGGTTCAACATCAGCCTGCCCCGTGAGCAGAACCCCAATCCCTACACGACGCCGGAGCTGACCTTCCGCTTCCACTATTTCGCCATTCGCAAGATGCACCTGGCGATGCGGGCCAACGCGCTGGTGGTCTTCCCGGGCGGGTTCGGCACCTTCGACGAGCTGTTCGAAATCCTGACCCTTCGCCAGACCGACAAGGCGCCCCGCATCCCGGTGGTGCTGTTCGACGAGGCCTATTGGCGCAGCGTGATCGCCTTCGACCGGCTGGTGGAGGAGGGCATGGTCGCGGCGCCGGAGCTGGAGCTGTTCAGCTTCGCCGACTCCCCCGAGGCGGTGTGGTCCGAGCTTCTCGCGGGCGGGCTGACGGTGGGCGAGCCGACGCCGGGCCATCCGCCCGACATAAGCGAGCCCTGATGGTCGGCGCGGCCAGCGCGGGCGTCCTGGTCTGGCGGCGCGGACCCGAGGAGCCGGAGCTGCTGCTGGCGCACCCGGGAGGCCCCTACTGGCGGGGCAAGGAGGATGGCGGCTGGTCGATCCCTAAGGGCATCGCCACGGAGGGCGAGAATCTGCTGGCGGCCGCCCGCCGGGAATTCCAGGAGGAGCTGGGCGTGGCCGTCGCCGGGCCGTTCATCCCGCTCACCCCCTGTCGCCAGCCGGGCGGCAAGACGATCCACGCCTGGCTTGTGGAAGCGAACCTGGACCTCTCGGCCTTGCGCTCCAACCTGTTCGAGATCGAGTGGCCGCCAAGGTCGGGCCAGATCCAGGCCTTTCCGGAGGTGGACCAGGCCGCCTATGCGCCGGCCGAGCTCGCGCTGCGGCGGGTTCACAAGGGCCAGCGCCCGATCCTGACGGAAGCTTTGCGGAAGATCGCCGAGGCTCAGGGCTGATCGGGAAGCAGGCGCTGGTAGTTGCGCTTGATGACCCCGTAACACTCGCAACTCAGCTGCTCGAGGCCGGCGCGGTCGATGATGTCGACCACGCCCCTGCGATAACGGATGACGCCCTTTTCCTGCAGGCTGCGGGCGACCGCGGTGACCGTGGTTCGCTGGACCCCCAGCATGTCGGCCAGGAATTCCTGGGTGAGGGCGATGGTGTCGGCGCTGATGCGGTCATGGCAGGTCAGCAGCCAGCGGCAGAACCGCGCCTCCACCGAATGCAGGGCGTTGCAGCCCACCGATTGAACGGCGTGGCCGAACAGGGCCTCGGAATGCCGCTCCACCAGTTCCTTGAGCTTGGGGCTCTTCTTCCAGACTTCGTGGAGCTGGATGGCGCTGATTCGGCTGGCCTTGACGGGCGTCTGGACGATGGCGCGCGACATCGAGACCCGCGCCGCCGCCGCCGCGGGCAGGCCCAAGGCGCCCTCGGGGCCGATGGTGGCGCTCTCGATGGCGGCGCCGTTTTCCATCAGCGTCATCAGCGAGATCACGCCGTCGTGCGGGAAGTAGACGGTGTCGATGCGGTCGCCCGGGTCATAGAGCAGGCGGCCGCGCTCCAGCTCGACCGTCGCCAGATGCGGCGCGAGCAGAGTCTGATCATCATGAGGGAGAGACCCGAGCAGACGATTTTGCAACGCGGTAAGCAGCCTTTGCATCGGGGAATCGAAACGTCGCCGTTCGGCTTGGGTTTCAAGTTATCGACGCCTTGAGGCAAAAACTGTCGAGGACTCGACATTATAGCCGGTCCGGGCGCGAAAAATCGCGAAAGCAAGAAGGGCTGCAGGTTAGGAGCCGGGCTTCACCCGGAAGGTGAAGTGTCGGATAGACGACTTATCTATAGTCTCGTCTACCTTAGGATGTGATCTTTCGATAAGCCTAGATTTGCTGGGGTCGAGACTCGGTTTGTCAGCCGAGCCATCGCCTCGGGTAACGCCATCCCAGCTCTCGAACCTCGCCGGGCGCCAGGCCCAGCGTCGCCATGCGGGCGCGCCCAAGTTCCCGTAGCGCCTCCACGGGTTCGGTCCCGCCCACAGGACTGCCGGCGACCTCGCCCAGGCCCAGCGCGCGATCGACGGCGGTCCATTCGGCGCGGGCGCGATCGGGGCAGCCCACGGCGAAATACCAGCGCTGCATGGGTTCGCCGGCGGCGGCGATCAGCACGCCGACCACCCAGCCGGCGGGCGCCGCTCCATGCGCGGTATCCTGGCTCATGCTCCCTCCGCTCGACGCCCGATGTGCCGGCGGACGGGCGGAAAGGGAAGAGGCGTCAGCCGATCACGATCCAGCCGGTGGTCAGGGTCGACGACTGCACGCCGACGAGGATCAGCTGGGCGCCGCCGCCCAGGTCGAGGAGGGTGTCGGCGCCCGACTGGCTGACGGTGTAGCTCGATCCCGCGTCCAGGTGCACAACGTCGTGCTGAGCCTGGTTGAAGTCGACCACCCGGTCGACGCCCGCGCCCGCATGGAAGGTGTCGGCGCCGTCGCCGCCCGTCATGGTGTCGTCGCCGAGGTCGCCGGTGAGCCAATCGTTTCCGTCGCTCCCATAGAGTAGATCGTTGCCCTGTCCGCCGCGGACGATGTCGTCGCCACGGCCGCCGTTGACGGTGTCCTCGCCACGGTTGCCGTTTATGTCGTCGTTCCCGTCGTCGCCGTAGACGAGATCGTTCCCCTGGCCGCCCCGCACGAAGTCAGCGCCAGGGCCGCCGTGCACGGTGTCTTCGCCGAGGTTGCCGTTGACGTCGTCGGCGCCGGCTCCGCCGTAGACCTGGTCGTTCCCCTCGAACCCGCGCACCGAGTCGGCGCCGGCGGAGGCCATGATGACGTCGTCCCCGCCAAGGCCGTCGAGGGTGTCTGCGCCGGTCGTGCCCATCAGGCCGTTTGAGCTGTCGTCGCCGGCCTGGGCGCCCGGGAGGGGCTGGCTGAGCAGCACGGTGAGGTGCTCGGTCCCGCCCGGGTCGGCGGTGCGGACCAAGAGGTCGGCCCGCCCGTCGCCGTTGAGGTCGGCGGCGGCGGCGCGGTCCAGTACGCCCTGGTCCGTGAGGCCGGGAAGACGCGCGAAGAGGCCGCCGCCGTCGTTCATCAGGATGACGTTGCGCGCCCCGCCGCTGAGCAGCAGGTCCGGCGCGCCGTCGCCGTCGAAATCGGCGACCTGCACCGAACGGATCCAGGCGCCGGCGTCGCCCACCACCCCGCCGCCCGCGACCAGGGCGTTGGTCTCGTCGGTGAACACGCCGTCGCCGTGGTTGAGCAGGATGCGCAGCCCGCCGCGGGTAAAGTTGTCGTAGGCGATGGTCTCGATCACGTCGGCGAGGCCATCGCCGTTGATGTCGGCGGCCACCGCGTCGACCACGTTGTGCTGGCCGCCGATGGGATAGTTCATGCCGAACGGGATGGTGAAATGGCCCGTCCCGTCGTTGAGCAGAATCTTCGAGTCGCCGTCGCCGCCCAGGTAGAGGTCGGCCTTGCCGTCGTTGTTGGCGTCGAACAGCAGGGCGGTTCCGTACTGCCCGTTGGCCGGATTGGCGATGACGGCCGGCAGGCGGGTGCTGTCGGCCTGGAAGTGTCCCGTCCCGTCATTGATCAGGAAATAGGGGCCTTGGGAGCCCAGGGTGGCGACGATGATGTCCGGCTTGCCGTCGCCGTTAATGTCGCCAGCCGACGCGTCGCTGTTGTAGGTGACGATGGACGGCAGGTTCGCCGACGCGTTCACCAGCCCTCCTGCGCTTGAGAGCAACAAGCCGTTGGCCGCCCCGGGATAGGGCGTCTGTTCGAAGCCGGTGTCGGCGAAGAAGAGGTCGAGCTTTCCGTCGCCGTTGAAGTCTGCGGCGGCGTGGGCCTTGGCGTCGACGAACGAGGGAGCGGCGCCGGAGAAGACCCCCGAGGCGTCAGCGGCGAAGCCGCCGTGACCGTCGCCCGTCAGGACGCGGACGGCGATCGGCTGGTTCTGAAGCGGATAGTATTCGTAGGTGACGACCGCATCTTGCCGCCCGTCGCCGTTGACGTCGGCCAGGAACAGGTCCCGCACCACCGCGCCCTGGGCGCCTGCCGGAAAACTGAAGTTGATGTCGGAACGCGAGAAGTAGGTGGACATCGGACGCTCCTTGGGAAAGCGCCGCCGCTAACGCTTAAAGGCGAAGCTTGGTTGCGTCCGACGGAACGCCCGCCACGGCCAAGCATTAAGGCGCGTGTCCAACCAAGGGGTCGCGCACTTGTCTTCGGCGTTTGGGGCGTCCGCGCCGCGTTCACGGCGGCGGCGGATCGGCGACGCAAGCTCGCTGGGCGCGCTGGCCAACACTGGCGCGAGCGCGCTCCGGCTGGGCTGTCAGCTGGCCCTGCTGCCGATCCTCGCGCGCCTGATCGGGCCTTCGGAATACGGGCTGGTGGCCTTGGCCATGCCGGTGGTCCTGATCGCCAACGTGATCGCCGACGGCGGGCTGGTGCAGGCGTTGGGCCGCCTGCCCGAGGCCGACCGGACGGTGGAATCCAGCGCCTTCTGGGTGACCATGACGGTGGGCCTGGTGCTGGCGTTGGGCGCCTGCGCCGCCGCCTTCCCCGTCGGCTGGGCCATGGGCCAGCCGCGGCTTCCCTGGCTGATCCTGGCGCTGAGCCCGATCCTGGTGATGAACAGCGTCACGGCCGTCTCCAACGGCCGCATCATCCGCGAGCGCCGCTTCGGGGTGTTCGCCATGGGCGACGTGCTGGCGACCCTGGCCGGGGCGGCGGCGGCCTTGCTGGCGGCCACCCACGGCTGGGGCGCCTGGAGCCTGATCGCCCAGCAACTCGCCCTGTGGGTGGCCAAGCTCCTCTGGATCACCCTGCGCGGCGGCGCCCAGGTGGGCTTCGTGTTTCGTTTCGCCGAGGTGCGCGATCTGATCGGCTTCGGCGCCAACAACATCGGCGCGACAATCGCCGACTTCGTCGCCAAGAACATCGACAACATGATCATCGGCGGGGTGCTGGGGGCGACCTCCCTTGGCTACTACGCCATGGCCTACCAAGTGGTCCGGGTCCCCGACATGCTGATCTCCGGGCCGTTCTGGTTCTACGTTTTCACGGCGGTGTCGCGCCTCTCGCACCAAGACGACCGCGCCGGCATCCGCGAGCTGGCGAAGTCGGGCCTGCGGCTGGGCGCGGTGGCGCTCGCGCCGCTGTTCTGCGGCCTGGCGCTGGTGGCCGACCTGGTGATCGCGGTGGTGTTCGGGCCGAAGTGGACGGGCGCGATCGGGCCGTTGCGGTTATTGGCCGGGGCCGGGTTCGCCTTCTGCCTTTGCTCCCTGATGTCGGCGATGCTGATGGGTCTGGGTCGGGCGGGACTGCAGTTCCGCCTGTCGCTGCTGATGGGCGCCTCGACGGTCGCCACGGTGGGGGCGGCGGCGCGCTTCGGCCTCGAGCCGGCGGCTGGTGCGCTCGCCTGCGGCGTGGCGGCGGTGGGGCTCTATTACCTTCACCAGCTCGGCCGCACCTTGCACGTCAGCCGCCTGGGACTGCTGGGCGCGTTGGCGCCGGCGTTCATAGGCTGCGTCGCGCTCACGGCTGCGGTGGCCGCCACGCGGCAGGGGCTGGGGGACGCACCGCCGGCGCTGGTCCTTGGCGCGGCGATCCTCGCCGGGGCGGCCGCCTATCTGGCGGTGGTGCTGATCGTCGCCCGCCGACGCCTCGCCGCCGACGCTCGCGCCTTCGCCCGCGCCCATGCGGACGCCACCGAGCGCGAGCTGGCGGCGGAGGTGGAAGGGGTCGAGGCGACCAAGGCGCTCAACCCCGCCGGCTGAACCCGCTCAGACCTGAGCGCCGTCCACCTTGCGGTAGAGGCCGGAGATTTCCGCCGCGCCCGTAGCGTGGGCGCAGGCGCGAGCCGTGAGCGCCAGGATCGTGAGGGTCGGGTTCTGCGCTCCTTGCGAGGGAAAAGCCGCGCCATCCGTCACATAGAGGCCGCGCGCGTCCCAGCATTGGTTGAAGGGGTCGAGCACCGAGTTCCCGGGGTCCTCGCCCATCCGGGCCGAGCCGCATTCGTGGATCGCGGTGCCGGGAACCGCGGGGCTCGCGGAAATCCGGCTGAAGCGGACGCCGAACAGCTCGCCAAGTTCGCGGACCGCGCGCACCTGGTCTTTCCCGCGGTCGATTTCGGCCTGGCTGTGCCGGCAACGGATACGAAGCGTCGGCAGGCCGTAGGCGTCGGTGTGGCCGCGGTCCAGAGTCACCCGGTTCTCGGGGTTCGGCAGCATCTCGCCGAAGGAGACGGCGTTGAAGTAGGAGCGTCCGGAGCCGAGCGACCAGCGGTAGATCTGCGCCCCGTGGCCTCTGCCCTCGCCGCCGCCGGGGTCCTGCCGCCGGTCGAGCCTGGGCAGGTAGACGCAGCGTCCCGCCTCGTTCTCCACCGGCTCTCCCGGCAGTCCGTCGGAGACGCCTTCGCCAGACAGGATCACGTGATCCATCAGATGGCGGCCGAGCGCGCCGGAGCGCCGGCCGATCGGGCCCGCGGCCGGGCTGCTCGCGAGCAGGATGCGGGTGGATTCGAGGGCTGAGGCGCAGAGGAACACCAGCGGCGCGCGCGCCTCGCGCAGCGAGCGGGTCTCGCGGTCGAAAAAGCGGACCCCGCCGGCGACGCCGGCCGCATCGACCAGGACCTCGGCCGCCACCGCGCCCCGGCGAAGGCGCAGGCGCCCGGTCTGCGCGGCCAGGCCCAGGGAATCCAGCGGCGGCGCGGAGCGGCCGATGAAGGGCCGCACGCCTGGCCAGCGGCCGCGGATCGCCTCGATGGCCTGCTGTTCGGCGGCGTTGGGCCGGACCTGGCGTTCGGGCGGGACGTCGTGGCCATCCTCGCCGGTGACGCCGAGCAGATCCTCGACATAGTCGTACCAGCGGTTGAGCTCACCGCGCTCCAGCGGCCAGGCGGGGCTCAGGCCGTCGTCGGGATTAAGGTCCCGCTCGGCCAGGCGGTAGTACTGCCGCCCATGGCCCGGGACGACCATCTTGCCGCCGAGCTGCTCTGTGCGGAACCAGTGGAAGTCGCCGTCCACGGCCCGATAGGGGCGGTCCCGGTCGCAGATGAACGCCTCCGGGGCCAGCGGCCAGGCGAAGCACCGGGCCTGCACCGGCTGATGCGCCCGCCCGGCCAATTTCAGGGCGCGAAGGCCGAGGTCCACGAGCTTGGGCGGCAAGGCGCTCTGCAGCCGCGGGTCCGCGAGGCGCCGGACGAAGGCGGCAGTGGCCAGTCGCACCGGCGCCTCGGCGAAGCGGGAGGTCCAACCGGCGTCCAGCACGAGCACATCGAGCCCGGCTCCGGTGAGTTGCAGGGCCGCCATGCCGCCGCTCGCCCCACCGCCCACGACGACGGCGTCGAAGCCCTGGGCGCGCTCGACGCTGGCGAGATCCGTCCGGCCGATGGCGTCCTGGAGGGCGGAGGAGATGCGCGCGCCCATCAGCGGCCAGCCTCGCACAGGGAGAGGTTGGAAAATGGAACCGGTCCGAGCCCTGGCGGCTTAGGAGCTGAGCTGTCAGCAATCGGGAGGCGGCGGTGACGATGTCGCAAGCAGAGCCGCTTTCGGCCCGGGACATCCTGCCTCGCGGCGCGCCGCGGCTGGGCCTTGGATGCGGCGACCTCTATGCGGGCGAGCAGGAAGCGGCCTCGACGCGGCTGCTGAAGACGGCCTTCGACTGCGGCGTCCGCTATTTCGACGTGGCGCGTCTCTATGGGAACGGCCAGGCCGAGGGGGTGGTGGGGCGCGCCTTCCAGGGGATGCGCGATCAGGTGGTGATCGCCAGCAAGGCGGGGATCGTCCCCTGGAGCATGCAGACCGGCGCCCGGGTGCGACGCAAGGCGCTGGCTCTGGCTCGCCTGGCGCCGTTCGCCAACGGCTTCCTGCCGGAGCCGCCGCCGGCGCAGGAGCGCTACGGCGCCTTTCGCGAGGCCGAGCTGATCCGCAGCGTGGAGGCCTCGCTCAAGGCGCTCCGCACGGATTACCTCGACCTCTTGCTGTTGCACGAATGCGATGCTCCCGATGCGACCCGTCCGAAAACGCTAAGCTTGTTGGAAAGGTTGCGGGCGAGCGGGAAGGTTCGCGCCTTCGGTATCGCCACGACCTTCCCCAAGACCCAGGAGATCCTGTCGGCCGCGCCGGACCGCTTCGCGGCGGCGCAGTTCCCAAGCGACCTCTTCAGCCGCAACGAGCGGGAATTGCCGCCAGCCTGGCGGGGCCTTGTGATCACCCATTCGATCTACAAGCGCGGGCTTGGCCGCTTGCGGGAGCGACTCGCCGACAATCCGCTTCTGACCGCCGAATGGAGGCGCAGCCTCGGCCGAAGCGCCGACGACGCCCAGACCATGGCCGAGTTGCTGCTCAAGGACGCGTTGGCGGCGCACGACGGCCTGGTGCTGTTCACGACGTCGCGGCCGGAACGGATCGCGCCGGCCGTAGCCGCGTCGCAGTCGATCGACGCGGACGAGCTGGAGCGCTTCCAGGGTTTCCTGGCGCAAACAGGACTTCGCGCGGCCGCCTGATCCGAACGCGCTCAAGCCGCGGCGGGCACAACCTCGGCCCTGGGCGCGCCGCCGAGGCGGCGGGCCAGCTTCGCCAGGCGCCGCACGACGGCGGGCCGGCTGGCGGGCTGGAGCTTCCAGCTGAGGAGCGCTCGTGCGACGGGCAGGGGCGCGCAGCCCACCAGAAACCACCAGGCCGACATGATCAGCCGCCGCTTGCTGGAGATCGGCAGGGTCCCCAGGGCGCGAAGGGCCAGGCGTGAGAGGGCTTGGCGTTCGGCCGGCGAACAGGCGGCGCCTTCATTCAGCATCAGGGCCGCGGCGCGCTCCTCCAAATGGATCGGGTCGCCGGCCCCTGGGTCGGCGGCCAACGACAGGTCAAGCCGCTCGGCATGCGCGCGTAGCGCACGGTAGCGCTGCTCGTCATGGAAGACCCGCCAGCTCGCCCGCACGCCGATGGCGGACTGGGAGTGGTTGATCCCATGCTGGCAGTAGGCGCCGATCGGCTGGTCGAGGGTGACCACGGTCCCGTAGAGCGGTGCGAGCGTCACCAGGTAGCCGTCGCCGCCCTGCCGGAAGGCCTCCGCGTCCATCGGCATGATCGCCATGAGCGCGCGCCGCTCGAAAGCCAGGCCGGAGGTCACGGTGGTGGCGTATCGGCCCTTGCGTAGCAGGGAGGGGACGACGTCGCCGTCTTCCCAGGCCGTCTCGCGCGCGGGGTACGTGTCGAAGGCGCGGCCCTCGGCGTCGACCAGGTCCAGCCGGCACTGGTACTGCGCTGCGTCCGGTCGCCGGCGCCGCATTACCCGTGCGACCGCGTGGGGATAGAGGAAGTCGTCGGCGTCGAGGAAGAAGACCACCTCGCCGGACGATGCCGCGAAGCCGGCGTTCATACCTGCGCCATGACCCCCGTTGCGCGGCTGGAGCACCGGCGTGACGCGGCCGGCATAGGTTTCGATGACGGCGCGGGAGTCGTCGGTGGAGCAATCGTCCACGACCACCACCTGCACCTTGGGCCAGGTCTGCGACAGCGCGCTGTCCAGGCTGCGACGGAGGAAGCGCGCGTAGTTGTAGTTCAGGACCACGATGGTCGCCGTCGGCGTCTCGACCATGGCTCAGGCTCCGGCCCTGGCGACCGCGGCGAGCTTGTCGCGGACCACGGTCTTGAGGATGTGCGGCACGCAGTCGGGCCGGCGGCCGAGCGAGCCCAGGAAGCCCCCCCATCCGTCCGCGCGCTTGCGGTCCAGCGCGTCGCGGACCGCCAAGTTGTTGCGGGTCGAGCGGAGATAGGGGTCAAGGGCGGCGGCGGCTGGGCTCTCGGAGCGAGCCTCGGCCAGGGCGGCGTAGAGGTTGGCGATGTCCTCGGTGCGATGGCGCGCGCTGAGCGAGTCGGCGTGCTGGACCGCGTGGTAGCCGCAGGCCTCCACCAGGCGGAAGACCGCGCCGCCCAACAGCAGCCGGGCGTAGTACATGACGTCTTCGCCGAGCCGGAGGCGCTCGTCGTACCGCACGCCCAGCCGCTCGGCCGTGGCGCGCCGGACGATCGGCTTCAAGAAGCCCAGCTCGCGCCGGCGGCGGTTGGCGTAGGGCAGGTTGCCGCGCACGAAGGCGGCGAGATCGATCTCGCATGGCGTCGCCACGTCGTCCGACAGCAGCCGGTCGTAAGCGGAGGCGGGCGTCATGTCGCGGCAGAAGACGATGTCGTCGGCGAGCAGGTCCCAGCCGTCGCCGCCGGCGGCGAACATCCGCTCCAGCCGGTCCGGGCCGAAGAAGTCGTCGGCGTCGAGGATGCAGAAATAGGGCGAGACGGAGCTGGCGATGGCGAGGTTGCGTCCGAAGGCAGGCCCGCGGTTCCTGTCCAGCCGGATCACCTTGAGCCGGCCGCGGCCATCGTCGCAGGCCCGCGCCGCTTCGGCGGTTCCGTCGCTGGAGCCGTCGTCGACGAAGACCACCTCGCGGGCCAGCCGCTGGCTCAGCGCCGAGGCCACGGCGATCGGCGACGTGCGGGCGGCGTCCTTGGCCGTGATGATCACGGCGACGGCGGGGGCGGCGTCCGAGTCGGCCGTGGAAAAGGCAGGCTTCGTCGTCACGCGTGCGGCTCCCCGATGCGACCGGGGCGAAAACGCCTAAGCTTGGCGGAAGGTTGCCTTGAGGCCTTCGCCCCACGTTCCGCCGCCGGGGGCGTTTACAGAGTCGCCGCCGGGCCCTAGGGCTTCTTCGCCGAAGCGGGGGGAATCGTCCGTATGCTGAGCTGGTTTCAGGCCTTGATGCCGAAGGAAGAGCGTTTCTTCGACATGTTCGAAGCTCACGCCCAGACCCTGTGCGGCGGGGCGCGGACGCTGCGGCGCTTGCTGGACGGCGGGGACGAGGTGCCCGCCTGCTGCGCCGAGATCGCTCGCCACGAGGAACAGGCCGACGAGATCACCCGCGAGGTGCTGCTGGCCGTCCGGCGGACCTTCATCACCCCCTTCGACCGGTCGGACATCCGTGGGCTGATCACCTCGATGGACGACGCCATCGACCAGATGCACAAGACGGCCAAGGCGATCACGCTCTTCGAGCAACGCAGCTTCGCGCCCGACATGGTGACGCTGGGCGACCTGATCGTGAAGGCGGCGGACCTCACCTCCGAGGCGGCGCCGCTGCTGAGGGCGCTGCGCGCCAACGCCCACCGCCTGAACGGCATCACCGAACAGGTCACGCGGCTGGAGGCGGATTCGGACGACATTTACGACACCGGCATGGCCGCTCTGTATCGCGGCGAGGCGCGCAAGGACCCCTTGGCGTTCATCATCGGGTCGGAAATCTACGACCACCTGGAGAAGGTGGTTGACCGGTTCGAAGACGTGGCCAACCGGATCAGCGGCGTGCTGATCGAGCATCTCTAGGCCGCAGCCGTGGACCTTGCGGGCTCCGGGCTTCTGCTCGTCTTCCTGATCGTCGTGGCGCTGGCCTTCGACTTCCTCAACGGGTTGCACGACGCGGCCAACTCCATCGCCACCATCGTCTCCACCCGGGTGCTGAAGGCCAGCTACGCGGTGGTATGGGCCGCCTTCTTCAACTTCATCGCCTTCCTGTTCTTTGGTCTGCACGTGGCCAAGACGGTGGGCTCGGGCATCATCTCGCCGGATATCGTCACCGACGCCGTCGTTTTCGGCGCGCTGATGGGGGCCATCTGCTGGAACCTGCTGACCTGGTGGGCCGGCATACCGTCCAGCAGCTCCCATGCTCTGATCGGCGGCCTGGTCGGCGCGGGCCTGGCCAAGGCCAGACCGCCGGCGGTGATCGCGGG
>Ga0157379_10000535_pt1 | contig 30705 bp, 39 predicted proteins | sample S25metaG_FD_121802 | JGI IMG/M metagenome (GOLD analysis project Ga0157379, IMG submission 121802) | Switchgrass rhizosphere microbial communities from Kellogg Biological Station, Michigan, USA - S2-5 metaG | ecosystem: Host-associated > Plants > Roots > Rhizosphere > Soil | place: USA... | reverse complement strand
GCGGCAGTCGGACCCTCTTTAGAAGGGCCGCCATTTGAGGAGGTAGTTAGGCAGCCTCCTAGGTTTACAACATCCCAGTCTGATTCTCCACCCGAGTCCCCACTTGACGGCGTTGATGGTGCCGACCCTTATCCCCCTCCTCCCCCACCACCCAGCCGCCATGTTTACTCTGATAATCGATATCACTCAATGCCAGCACGTCAACCTTCTAACCCCGCCATGAGACCGATTTCGCTAGCTGTGTCACCAAGGCCGCCCCCAATGCGATTCGATCCCTCGGTTGCTTACGCACGAAGACAGCCAATGTCCCCAGTGGGGCAGGAGCCCAGAGCACCCGCGGATGCGATATCATTGTACAAGTGCGTCATAAAAAGTTAGAGTAATATTTACTTTCATTAATGTTTCTACATTTAGTTCTTCTGTTTCTTCTCTCATGAAGTCACAGCGACAACTTCCGCCAGCGCCACCAAAGCATAGGGCCACCAGTCCGTACGTGATTTCATTGTATACAAAGAGATTATTTACTTACTGCAATATTATCTAGGACTTCTTCCATGTATAGTAGCCGTTCGTCGACATACAGCAGCTATTCGAATTCTCAAGCTCCCGCTCCTCTTCCCAGGCAGTCGCCCCAGGGCAGTATTGCATCTTATAATGCATTTTCACAACCACAAAATACTCAGTACCCTCCTTCCGCGTATTCTCATTATTCACAACCCGGTCCTCCACCTCCGGGAGCTGCTGCTCCCTATCAACAGTCTCCAGGAGCGAGCGCTTTCTATGGTCAGCCTCTGCGCAACATGCCGGCACCGCCTCCCCCGCCACCTCCACCCCATTGGCAGGGTGGACAAAACAACATATATGGCGGAGGGTATGGAAGGTGATCAATCTCTTGTGATAGTCATTCATTCATTCTTCATATTTATCAATTTGGATTCCTCCCGTGTCAAATTGTAATTGTGACCCAAGACCCATCCCAACTATGTTGCTCGAAGTATACATTTTATCTAGACTCGAATATAATCAATTATCTTGTCGTATGGATACAAACAAATAATATTAGATATCTGGGCCGGGATCAATCAAGTGCACGGCGCGTGTTACAACTCCGCAATCTACCAAGGTTGGCAACACACTCTTAGACTACATTCATAATGGCGACTTATCCCAATTCACGTCTCCCTGGTACCACACAACGTCCTTCTCCTCCCCAAAGGCCTCCCAGCGCACAAAACCAGAGAATGAATCCAAGTCCCCAACCTCAACCTCCCGCCTCGTCGTCAACATCTCCCTCACCTGCTCCTTCAGCTTCGGCACAAAGCAGCAAGCCTTCTGATTATGTCTATTTCGATAGGACCACCAGTGGGTTTAGTGCAGAAGCTGTTCCGAAGGCCAAAGGTGCACAGGTCAAGTTAGAGCATTTCTACAAAGTGGCTGTCGAGGCTGCCATAGAGAGGAATACGCGGTACGCCGATGTCCTATCAAAGGATGGAATAGTGTTGTTGATGGAATAATTAGACGTGTAGAGCTGGAGAGGAAACTCGCTGCTGATACTACGATGAGTGATGAACGGAAGCATCGACAGCTCATATCCTTGGGCAAGAAGGAATCGACATTTTTGCGGTTGAGACGCACCAAACTTGGCCTTGATGATTTTAGAACTGTCAAAGTTATTGGGAAGGGTGCCTTTGGAGAAGTGAGTGATGATTTGCTTTCGGTTTCGGACTGATGTCTTATGGTTTATTCTAGGTACGATTGGTACAGAAAGTGGATACCAGTCGAATATATGCAATGAAGACGTTGTTGAAGAGCGAGATGTTAAAGAAAGAACAGGTAAATCCTTAAATTACTTGTATATTCAACATCACGCTCATCGTACCATTCACAGCTGGCACACGTCCGTGCTGAGCGAGATGTTCTCGCCGAATCAAACTCCCCTTGGGTCGTCCAGCTCTACTATTCCTTCCAAGACAGTGCCTACCTATACCTCATTATGGAATTCTTACCCGGTGGTGATCTTATGACCATGTTGATTAAATATGATACCTTCTCCGAAGATGTCACTCGGTTCTACATCGCTGAGTGTGTCCTCGCCATCGAAGCCGTCCACAAACTTGGCTTCATCCATCGGTACGCCTCACTCCTCTGTTATAATTATTTCACCTTCTAACCGTGGATCACAGAGATATCAAACCCGATAATATCCTGATCGATAAAGATGGACATATCAAGCTGTCAGACTTTGGATTGTCGACCGGCTTCCACAAGCAGCATGATTCCGCGTACTATCAACGATTACTCGACCAAGCCAATGGTGTGACATCTCCCACGACGGCACAGAATGCTGGACGAAACAGTGTGATGGTCAACGCCATCCATCTGACAATGTCAAGAAATGACCAGATTGCCACCTGGAAGGCCAATCGCCGAAAATTGGTACGTTTCTTACAGTGGCGATGAGGCATTCCCTGATGGCTTAACTTGGGTGTAGGCATACTCTACTGTTGGGACTCCAGATTACATTGCACCCGAAATCTTCTTGCTCCAGGGTTATGGCAACGAATGCGATTGGTGGTCACTTGGTGCCATCATGTTCGAATGTCTCGTCGGATACCCTCCTTTCTGCTCTCAGACGACCCACGAAACCTACAAGAAAATTATCGACTGGCCCAATCACCTTATATTCCCAGATGATGTCCATCTCAGCCGCGAAGCAGAGGATTTGATACGACGGTATGACCTGTCCAATCCACTTGTCAAGCGCATCCTCAGCTGACATTTACTTTACCAGCCTCATTACGTCTCCTGATCAACGTCTAAATGTTGATGGAATCAAAGCCCACCCATTCTTCTACGGTGTAGATTGGGAATCCATCCGCAATATCGATGCACCTTTCGTGCCTCACCTTCGTTCGATAACCGATACCTCCTACTTCCCCACGGACGAACTGGATTCTGTGCCTGACCAGCCCGTAGGTGCTGATGCTGATGGAACAAATAAAGATCTGGCCTTCTTGGGGTGTGTATTCCTACGTGGTAATGCCTATCACTATCTAACAGTTTATTTTACAGATATACCTTCAAGAGATTTACCATCTCGTCTTCGACGGCCTAATGTTTCCCTGTCCAATGATATCAATAATGTAGTGTCTTCAGCTTGTCTCATTCGTTCATTTAGTTTTTATGTTACATATGGGATTTGTCCGTGCAAAATACGCGATCGTGGTTACCGTGGTTTTAGAATATGTGCGTTCGAAGATGTCTGAGATATAGAAATTACACCCTTTCAACTTATTCCCACCTTGATGGACACAGTGTTTAGAAACTACTCTTTGACCCTGAATCTCTGTCGATATGATTGAGATCTCGCTTGGCCAGATGATTTTCTGGCTGTTCCAGGCCAGGGGAATATATCATAAATGGAAGGATCTGCATAGACGCCCATTGAAGGAATCATTAATAAAGTATAACTCCTGCAGCAACGCCACCGTCTCAAATAACTCTGAATAATCCTGGCACATGGAATTTGACCACCCTAGGCAACATCCTGGTAAACTAAATATAAGAGACACGGCACAGTAACGAGATTCTGAAATCTATTTGCGCCACTGAAAATATATATCCTATATCATCTAATTATCAGCGAAAACACGGACAATATCAGCGAAAAGCTTGGACAAACCGCCATGAAAAGAAGCCCGGGCATATAATGGTAGCAAATCCTAAGGGTATCAGGTGAGCATTGCCTATCCACGTGGAAAGATTCATTGAGACCAGATAATAGTATCCGGCATTTCCAATGAGGATAAGATGTAATAGTCAACGAACCTAGGCATTTGACATTCAGGGATATTTTTTTCCATATCAGTGACTGAACATACCATATTATTCCAACCTTTAATGAAGAAGGGACAGTAAAGCAGTTAGATATACCGTACTATTATTTATATCAGACCAGAGCTTCCAATTTCCTGGTACCCTCAGGGAAGCTTTCATAATAAACATAGCCTAAGTCTGCAGAGATAGTGCTCCCCTTGGAAGCCAAATTAAGGTTCATTTCATTTAGCATTCTCCGAGTGACTTACAAGGTTACAGGCAGAACTGTCGGAGGGTGTTGATTTCAAAATGACTGCTGAGCGCTGGTAAGAATTTAGAAACGCACTCCCTCTATAAAGTACGTCGTAGGCTGGATCCAAGAGGAGGTAAGTGGGATATGGTCGACATAAAAGGATATGCAGTGGAGGGCGGGCAGTAGGAGAGAGCGTGGATCCTTCAGTGCCGGGAACGAGATAGGACCACTCACTTCTTGGTGCAGATGAAGAGGTAATGAAACGAGGGGTCTTGTTTAATTATGGGCGGGTATTCCTGAAATAGGGGACTTTAACGGGTACCTCCTCTCGTGGCTTCTACGAGGATATCTCACCACGTATAGCTTACAGGCTGAACCAGGATGATACTTGGACCCATGCTGCTACGACGATTATAACTAGCTATAGAGGTCGGATATTGCCTTCGAGTCCTTGAAATGATTTTGATCTTACGCCATTCTCATTCCACAATACGGTTTGAGCGAATTGGTCGATTCCAAGTCATCGAAATAGGGAGTCCTCTCACGATAGAATTGAAGCGGTTGTTCTTCCTGCATTCGCGGTGTCTGCGGAGGAAGATACATCAAGGGTACATCTGGAGATAGAATAATATCACGACTGGCCTCCCCGAAAATGCCTTTCCATCCTTCGTTCTCCTGACAATATACGGGGAAGCCAGTTAATTTTCTAAACCTTCTATCGGTGCTACGTTTAACATATCATCTATAGTAAGTAGATGAAAGTGACGCGGCCTTGCTATGCCCTCTTTCAATATCATATCTTAAATGGCATGCCAGATGTTGATCGTTTCAAAAACAATCACATTTGCAAACTTAGTAGAACTCCTTGTAGCAATTCAGTAGATATGAGGGGCTCCCAATTCCCATGAGTGTTCGCCAGGCGAGACACCAGGAGTGGCTTCCATTGGTATTACTATTCTCCCGCATTCTTAATCCGTCAACTTTTTATTTACAAGCCTTTTGACAAGTCCATCCCACGTCTTTGATTTTACCTGGAGAGGTGTCCGTATAATCTCCGGGTATCATACCGCATAAGCTTGAGAGTCCTCCTCCTCCTTAAATCCTTCTGTAAAACCATCCTTCACTGCTTGCAGTTCGATATTGTTTCCACCCAGATTTTCTCCTTTGTATACGTACCCGGAAAGCTGCTGCGATGTCCGTATATTTTTCTACCAAGGTGAAATGAACTTTCTGAGAAAGTTTCTAGAAAAGTCTGATACTCGCACCTCGTATCCTTCCAGTTGGAAGGGAGCCCCTGACTTGTATCCACTGGGCCTTGATACTGTTTGCATAGTGGATAAAACCCCTGCTCTAGGGATGCTTGTGTGATCACTGAGCCCACCATTACGGAGAGCTCGTCGGGAGTTGAGCCTAGGGTAGATTGGGCAAGAGTTTACAAATGATTCCTGGTCAGAGATACATACGTGGCCAATAAAGAGTTCGTATACATCCTAAATGGGTCTGATAAGAATGCGGCGATAGGAGAAGGGACCCTCTCTACCTTCCCAAAGAAAAATGGATAGCCTGTGAAAGAGACATTTAGTTATATATGAATATATCGGTGGGTAAATGGCGAAGCTTACAATGAAGATAAAGGTATTCGGCCGGACGAAGTACTATCCGAAATTTAGAACTAATAGGATCTTGGGAAAGTAGAGCTCACAGCAACCAAACATGCAACGGCAAGCATACTATCATTCAGTACGTAAGAAGAACCTGATTGGTGTTGCAAGAATGTTACCTTGTGGCCAGTCCGGTGGTAAGGGTGTATCGGACTAGACGGGAGATAATGGAGTTCGTCCTGGAGAGATCCAAGTTCAGTCTGTGAACGTGAATAACATCGTTTACCACACACTTTTCAAAACCGCTGCTCCCTCGACGAAGATAGAAACATAGCAATATCGCAATGAAAACGTCACCTATAGTAGCATAGTTGATGAGGCTTCGAAGGGGAGGGAAAGACTTCAGCGTACTGGCTGCCCCGATAGAAAACACAGACGTGACTGCTGGGGCCAACGTTTGGAATTCTGAAACAAGCTTTATTCGAATGTCTTGGATGGCCATGAAGATATCGATAGCAAACGTTGCGAGGCACATCGAACCCAAAAACAACACCATGACGATATTTCGACCACTAAAAACATAAATTCTAATGGATATGAATTGTAAATTGTGGATGATAAATTCAATAGTAAGCACAAACCGCCATAAGAAGAAAGCCTGGCACATAATTGTAGCAAGACCCAAGGGTATTAGGTGGGCATCGAACGTCCAGGTAGAGAAGTCTAGCGAGTCAGGATTTCCCCAGTTAACGACAAGGTAGTTGTATGTGGCTTGGCCAATAAGGATGAGGTGGATTAAGTCCACGACCCTATACGTCGATGTTCATGAAAACCCTCCCTAGCATCAACTAGTCAACTTACCATACTGCTGCAACCTTAAGGGGAGAGTGTCGGGAGAGTGTCAGTAGAGCAGAGGAGTAGGACAAAGATTTATTCAGACCAAAGCTTTTAGTTTCCAGCTATCCTCTGGGAAGCTTTCATAATATACGTATGTTTGAAGAGATAGTGCCCCTTGGAAGCTGTTGAAAAGGGGGGGGTATTTGGCGTTATTCATGAGAATGTAGTGATATACACTCACAAGGTGGCAAACAAGACTGTTGGAGTGTCATAAACCTTTTAAATGCCGGAAATGAAGAATTTACAAGCGTACCTCCTATGTAAAGTGCACCGTATGTTGAATCAAGGGGAGGAACGTCCGTCATGAAGGGAGAGGCGATGTACGTGTAATGAGCGGAACAGGAAAGAAAACCCCTCCAGTACCGGGAAGGAAAGCAGACCAAATCCCGGAGAAAACCACGGCTCAATGAAACAAGGGGCTGGTTGGGTTGTGCGCACTGCGCAGGCGTGTGCAAATTCTAAAGCAGCTTTGGACCAAGCAGATGACGGATTTAAGTGAAGACACCACTTCGCATGGCTTCCACGAAGCCATCTGAGAGAGTTGGTCGATTCCACGCGTAATTGAAATAGGAAGATCCTCCCACGAGACAAAGCAGCAGCAATTTGTGGACGAAGTAGTTCCGATTACAGCAAGGCTACGCGGAATGACAGCATTAGCCTCTTCAAGTATGTTCATTTGTCCTCGGGTTCTCGCCTAGTGTAATGCAAATATATTCTGGGCGTATCGGCAAAATTGAATGGTATACGATCTTGACGAGTAATACAAATATCCGGCTAGTTTCTCGATAAGATGTGGAGGGTCCTCCCAGAAAGTTCTGACTAGACGACGATCTAGGGGGAAGAATACGGCACGAGATTCGCGGCTGCAAAATGAAATCGGTCCGCGACAACGAAGCTACAATAATAGAGAGACGTTCCCATCGGTATGACGTGACTGGGGAACGAATGCTGGAAACAGGCAAGTCCCCAATTGGCACAAAGGAGTGGGTTCAGTATGAGTCCGTCTATAGCTAGTAGCAGAAATGGGAGACTCGGAGAGTCTACAGCAGGAACGGGTTCTAGTAGAATATCAATGACATACAGGATTATTAAGTTGGAGTGCAGTTAAAACTTTGTGTTTCTTCATCTAAGGAGAATCCCGGAAGATGAGAAGGAGCCTTGAAACCTGCGAACGTCGATTCGTCCTACCCAGTGTCAATATTGTGGAGTGCCGGAGTGTAGGTGCCTAAAACGGGTCCAAGCTCTTATTACTGAAGACGAGAGATAATGGTCAAAATAATCAACAACACCATGTATTAGTATTGCAAGGAAAACGCGCATAATTACCCAAAGCTGAAAGGAGGCTGAAGACGTGTCCTGCATGCCATAGCCGCCACTGACGTGTTGTACTCGATTCTTTATCTGACAAAGTGACTTCCATTCAGAGGAATGGCTAATGGAATAGAAAAATGCTAGTGGTCGAGGACAAAATAGCGTAATTTGACGAGCCAGAGTTGGTCATCGCCATGCCATCATATGTTTTGTACTTGTTTTACAGAGTTTTTCACCGTGGACTGTTTGTACCATCATAACACCTACACACAACAAGGAGACCAAATATCCCCAATCATCGCCAATCTACTTGCGTACTCAGCACTTTGCCCACTAATTTCTTCTGCGATGTCTGTAGAGCTCGTCGGGCTTCATGTCGTGGGCCATAAATTTGTCGGAGATTGAACAACCAACCCTTTTGTTGGCCACACATCCTCACTTTCAACACACCTTCATCGGCTAGTTCCGCGAGGCATGGCCTCTCCTCAGGATATGTCTATGTTATCTTCACCTCAGCAGACTTCTTATTACCAGGAACCTCCAAACGATATTACTGGGGGGCTTCCTATCAATTTGGATTCTCTTCGAGACGGACCTCCAGGTAGTAAGCCATTTTACCCTTATTCCACTCTGATAAGGTAAGTTATCTTTCGAGTGGCTATCCTTTGCTTTGTTCATTAAAAGGCTTTGGTTAATTCATTATCTTAGATACGCAATCAAGGGGTCGCCTAATCAGAAGTTGCTGTTGGAAGACATTTACTATGCGATAGAGAGTAGGGTTCGTACTTGCGAGGATCATCGTCTGTCACTTGTTATCTAATCCTCTGGCAATTTTTGTAGTTTCCGTACTTCCGTAGTGCTCCCGCTGGTTGGAAGGTGAGTCTTCTAGCGCTAACTTTTGCCTATGCTGTAACTTCCTTGATAGAACTCTGTCCGCCATAATCTCTCATTGAACCCATGCTTCGAAAAGATCCCTCGACCATTAACCGATAGAGGAAAGGGTTCTTACTGGACTGTGAATGATAATGTCGATCCCAGGACTGGTGTTCATCGTATTCGGAAGAAGCGGAACAAGGCAGGTGCTGCCCAACAACAGCAGCAGCAGCTTGAACAGCAACAGCAACAGCAACAGCTCGAACACCAATCTCCGCAACCTCAATCGCATCCGCAGCAACCTGAACAGGAAGAGCAGCCTCAGTCTGAACAGGACCCTCCACAGGGCTCGGCGATGGCGATGCCATACGAACCGCCTGTCGACATGCAATTTCCAATGCATCAAGAACAGTACCCGTGAGGATTTCTCTTCGCATTTCATTCAATTGTTAACAAGACACTGTTCCAGTAGCGTGACTGGAGGCCCTTACATCCTGGAAGATCCTGGATTAAGCTACGTCAATCCGAATGAACTGAGGCCTGAGATGGATGAACACGGGCAACCTGATTGGCGCAATATGTGGCATAATGAGCTGGCCAAACTCAAAGCTTTTACGCTTGTTCAGGATAAATCGGGGGCCGATCCAGAATGGTACCGGATGATGCTTGCTCGGGTTCGAGGTGCGGTGGTAATTGGCCCAGATGGACTACCGATTCCTCCTGGACACCATCCTCACGGACACCCTATCGATCACGACATTCCAGAGGACGGAGAAGAAGAACATGACCCTGATCTTGAGCAAGAGCCTTAATGATTTACATATCAGTTTTCTTTTCGTGATTTACTTTCCTGCTTATGCTACCTTTTTTGTTGGGCTCCCAATTGTAAGAGTATGAATAATTTGAACGATTTAACTACCTACCAACATCCTATTCGTCTAAAGACGTGTTTATTTTCTTCCAGTCAGCCAAGCTTGACTAAAATAGGATATTCGATCGCTTTGTCACAGCCAGCTTGGTCAGACGTGATCGGTCACCCTAAATAAATTGCTTGTGACTCCTTTCTCCACTTCCACCATGGCTCCCAGTGCTGTGTATTACGCCGCGCCGTCCGTCATTCTAGAGCCATCCTCGCCATCGCCGACTAAAGGCCCCGTATTAGTTATTGGATCCCTGGCTACTGCGCAGGATGGGAAATACCAGTCATTGCTCGAGTCCTTGGAAAATAGAGATGTAGAGCGTCAGCTGCTTGACAGATTGGTCGATGGCGGTATGCACAATCCAGTATATTTTACCACAGTTTATTTATTTATTTACTGTTTGTAGCTGTCACACTAGCTGAGAATCAGTTTTCTGCAGTACATGTCGTGCTTGCTTCAACCGACTACGAATCCCTGGCCTCCCAAGCATCTTCTCTATTTTCCTTGCTTTTACCTTCGATCTCTCCCCTTGGCCTTCTTTATATCTCTAATCCGCCATCTCCTCAAAACATTGCCTCCGACCTGACGTTAGCTGGCTTCAGTGTCATTTCTGTCGTGGACGAAACGGTGGTTGCGCAGAAACCCGCTTTCACGACTGGAACATCCGTATCTCTGAAGAAACAATCCACGTCGACTCCTTTGACTCGCCGGAAGATTGATCCGGCAAAGAAGAAAGCCCTTTGGTCTTTCTCTTCTCCAGCCACAGAAACGATTGATCCTGAAGCTCTCCTGACACCTGAAGATCACGTCCGGCCAGCCGCTTGCGAGCCTATTACCAAGGGTGCACCACGGAGAAAGAAAGCATGTAAGGGTTGCACGTGTGGTCTAGCAGAATTGGAGGAAGAGGAAAAGAACACACAAAAGATTGTGTTACTGGATGGCGGTGAAGGAGGAGAAGCGAGGGAGATTCCTCTGAGTGAGAAGGACCGGTTAGCTACTGTTGCTCAGACAACAAGCAAGGCTACGAGTAGCTGTGGAAGTTGCTTCCTCGGGGATGCATTCCGATGTGCCAGTTGCCCATACCTTGGTAAGCTCAAGTCTCCATTGGTTGCTTTTAGATTCTTACCGCATCCTTAGGCCTTCCTGCATTTAAACCAGGAGAGAAGGTGGAAATCGATTTCAGTTCTGATGATATATAATATCCATCGACACTGTTTGTCGTCGATGGGGCTGTTGTACTCACGATATTGCATTGAGCTGGATATCCGGCAATTCGGTTGGACTGTATTTGCGCATCACCCGTGGTTGTCATTAGAGGAGAGCATAATATTTTCTCTTAGATTGATTTGTAGCGTTTTGAATCTATGAATCGTAGGTTATTATGAATAATACGAAAGAAGTGGCGCTTAGCCACCATGAGTTGAGCTATAAATAATTGGCCTCTCAACTTCCGTGCCCCTCAACAATCCTCTTCAGCCTTCCTCAGGCTAATGGAATCGACCAGAGATATTCCATGCCAAATATGTCAGGAAAAGACGGCTATCTATACCTGCCCAAGGTGCTCTATTCGGACTTGTTCAGCAGTCTGCTCAAAATCCCATAAATCCATCCAATCATGCTCAGGTGAACGAGAAAAAACGGCGTACGTGCCAATGAATAAATATGGCTGGGGTACAATGGCAAATGATTACGCATATCTAGAAGAAGTTGGGAGGAAATCATCTGAGTGGGGATTGGAGATTGTCAAAGGCGGATATTTTGCCAATGCCATATCCAGTCGCGGGCGAGGGAGAGGACGAGGGACGAAGAGGTTTCAAAGCGGTGGTAGAGCTAAAAGAGATCTTCTCAAAACGCAACTTGCTGCTCGTGATATTGATATGGACATGCTGCCGACTGGTATGGAACGGAGAAAGCTGAACCAGTCGACTTGCGATAAAAAGTACGTCTAATATGATATTTCATCTGGGACTTACTTGACTTTATTCAGGACAAAGCAACCTTTGCTTACCATTGAATTTATTCTCCATCCTCCGCGGTACGCTCTGCCGTCGAGTTCAGAGTCTACACTCCAGCCATTTACCCTATTAACCCATCGCAACTTATTGTCGTCCACACCGATCGATGTCCTTCGTCGGTATATTCAAACACATACCAAGAAAGATGCACTGCCTCAATGGATTCACCCTCTCTTCGATTCCTTCAAGGAAGGTGAACCTCCGTCCTTAACCTATCTCCTTGAGCAGCCGTCGGAATCTGCTCAAAATCCTATAACGAAAATCCACTACAAATTGCACCCCTTTGCTCCTCTATCCTCGAATTTGCGAGACCGAAGTTTCGTCGAGTACCCTACAATTGATGTTTGGGAGGACGGGGACTTTACAGGACCGATTATCGAACCAAACGGAACATACATGGATGGTGAAGAGGCTCGACCAACAAAACGACGTCGATTAGAAACTACTCAAAAGATGCAAAATGCTAGTCTATTACAGGGATATGACAGCTCTGAAAACGACGATGAGGACGAGGGCAAAGGTCTGGGTATACTCGGAACATATGGGTCTGAAGAGGAGCAAGACCAGGAGAAACTGGAGGCCGATTTGACAGATAATGCCGAGGATTCGCAAGGTGAAGATTATACTAGTACAGGAGACGCAAAGGAAGATGTTCGTGAAATCTTTGAGGCTGTCGGAGAGTTACTGTCTCCACAGCACGTTGAGGATTGGTCAGATGATAGAGAGGATGCAGGGCCTGGCTGGGAGGAGAGTGGCGATGAAGAGGAACAATTTGCACGCGCACTAGAACGTACCAAGCGTCATCCGTCGAGTTCTCATGCAATTAACGTTCCCCCAACCTAGGAGTCCCGCTTCTGGAGATCTAACAGTCCCTTCATGAATCGTTGGACCTCCAGGACCGCATCCACCATATGGCTCAATGGAGTCTCTTGGGTATTGCGAGTTGGCGTTGTGAGTACTTCGACCTGCCATGGTGCTTCAGCATGCGCAGGTGTGGGCCTTTGGGTTTTCGGATCAATCTGTAAACCTCATGTTTGTCCGCGTTCCGACGTCGCTGCGACAACCAAAAGTACATACCGTGTCCATTTGAAACATTCGTATTGATAATGGTCCTCGGCGAAATATGTAACCTCTCTTGTATAGTTGGACAGTCTTGCTAGAGTAATGAAGGTACCATCGTCAACGATTCTACAAGAATGAAGGAACAGAAGTATTACATACACATAACCAAGAGCAGATGAAAACCGCATCGCATCCCCGGTGACTTGACAAACGACTATCGGCCGTATGGTGGCTTCGGATGCGCCGTGGATGCGAGCTCCTGTTTCTGCTTTTAGATGGGAAAACATCACCCTAGGTTCACGTTTATTATGATACACTAATATCTCTATATGCGGAAATAAACCCACCATCCTCCATCCTTTTCTAAAAGCTCCCTTCTACATCGAAGTTGAACGGGTACTGTCTTGGCAGCTCGTTGAGCTGCTGCATCAATAGGCTCGAATATGATCTCCTGAGAGTGCATCTTTTGTGCAGATTCGCTATGCAGCGTAAAGCGATTCAAAATTGCCTGATAATCTGGTTGAAAAAACTCGCCAAATAGAGCTACTTCGTAAAAGGTTGACATTGGTGTACTGGGTCTCGGTCAAGGTTTAGCGAGAGCCTCAATGTGAGCCGAGTCCCAGGGCCCACTATCATCCGCTCTTGTCTCAAACTTTCACGGTAAACTTAATTTCCCAGGACGATCGACATCATTGAGAGAGAATTGACGAATTTCTGTAAGTTTTGCGGAGCATAGCTTTCTTATTAATGATCTTGTAAAGATTAGCAGATAGGAAGATGTACAGTGGGCGACATCAGCACCGGACATCCTGCCCAGTTTCTTTCGACACATCCCTTCCACAAAGGATCAGAACCTGACATCATTTGGTGTCGCATCATTTGTTCGTCAATTGGAAAATTCCAATTACACTTGGTCTGGTCCCAATATTCCAATCCACATCATGACATCCACATCTACAGGGGATAAACTAGGAACTTCTATGTCATAACTCAAGGATACGATACCAAAAACACAGAAGATACAAGTCTATCTTTGCAACGGCATGAAGTCATAAAGCTATTTGGGTTGTCGTTTGTTCATCGGTGACTATTCTAGGACATTCTTGTGAACAGCTGGAAACACTTCGACGTTTTAGCCATATGGTTTCTATGGGTTCTGACAGAACGGGTATCTGTCGGGAGCTGGAGCCGATAAGCAGAACAATGATTAGTATTATTAGAGTTGGGTATCCCGCTTTTTCTCCGTAAGGGCGGGGAAGAAGTGGTGTTCGGTGAAAGTGCGCACGATCTCTTGCTTTCCATTTTGTCGTGTGACGCTAATGTGATCCAGTTATCAACCTCCCCGGCAAAAACTCCCGTGTCTCCCATCCCGTCCTTCGCTAGTCGCAGAGTCTTAGATCCATACTTCCTCCTCACTTGTTCCGACCTGCTTCCTAAAGTCCATTCGGCATTCTGTCGGCAGTCATGCGGCAAAAACTCTAAACTATGCCGCTGTTCAGCATTGGTTGCTTTGGGGCGGTGAAGGTATATAAGGGAGTATCCTTCCCACGTCTCCCCTCTCTGCGGTCCGCGTCGTTATGATTGTCTGGCCACCTGGCATTCTCTTCAATCCCAGCAACTGCAATATTATCTCATTTCCAATTCACTTATGCAACCTGGTATTCTAAGCCACTCGGGACGGTGTGTTGGTCAGAATCCCTTAGCAGCTACCGGGCCCGGAAATATTCGTGCAATACTCCTGAATATCTTCGATTCACTGCAGAAGACCAAATGTTTTCATTCATTCTTATTCGTCACTTTTGGTTGTGAAAAGACTGAATCACTTCTTCTTCTTCTTCTGCCATCTCTTCTGCCAGTTATCCTCATCTGAAATAGTTTCAGTCATCTTTCGCTCCGCATGGCCCAGCCTCCACTATAAGTATGGCTTCGGTCATCTATGAAAGTATTTTCCAATCACAAGCTTTCTATCATCATGGTGGCCAACGTGACAGTGCCCTTGACCTTACTTCTGTTGAACAAGCTTGGACGGGCTGACCCTCTGCTCGGAGAAATTCAAACTTCCACCCTCTATTTTCAACCCACGGTGCTGTCCAAAGCGGCACCAGTCACTGACCGCGATCAGCGGCCATTGCTATGCTTTGCTAGAGAATCGAATAATGATATACGGCTTTATAACAAACCTGCCTCGAGAAACGTCCACGCCAGCAGCTCTTTCGCGGCAAGACTCCACTCTTTGCAGCCATCCATCTACTTGTAATAAACATGGTGGGTTATCTCCAAGAAGGCCATTTTGTCGATGGAGTCTAAACCCTTGAAATTAGCCGTCCCAAAGTCGTCCCGTATTTCTCTCGAGAAGGTCGTCACAAGGTCGCCTTTTCCTCCGACTCAAACAGGCACTTAAAGGAGTAAGCTAACGTTTAATATGTTCAGTGTAAATTCTGAACTAGTAATTAACCCCAACAGAGCCCTCGCCTAGTTGAATTTGATGTATGGTCGTCAACTTCTACCCTTGTTTCATTATCTGCCCGAGGAGGTGGCCCGAATGTATGTATACTAGGTGTATTTCTCCTCGAATTTTTACCTATTTTAATACCAGGATCGAGCTGAACTCCTAGAAGAAGAAAATCGTGCATGGTAAATTGCAGATCATATATTAGAGAGGGATTTATGACGGACATTGGCCCACCCACCACATCACTTCTCCCATCATCGGTCAACCACATAATTTAATCATTCCTGTAATATGCAACAGGGTCTCATAGTTTATTTCATAGAGCATTGGTTCTATTTGACTTTGATGGTGTTAAGCACGGCCCAAAAGAACTGTGTTAAAGAATTCCAAATTCCAAATATAGATAAACGTTGTGTACGCGTTGTTGGGTACAGGGCGCCTAACAAATCCAGCCACATTCCTTGCCACCGTCTGTTGTATAGCAGTGGTGTTGACGAGTCTCTACTATGGCTGAAGGGAAACCTCAAGAACCGATTCCGCCCCAGGATATATACCAAGCCATCTGTGGCGCAGCCTCGCAGGATCCATCGCTTGTGCAGTCGTGTACGAAGTTGTTGCAAGAATTCGAAGATCATCCGGGAACTTGGGAGCAGCTGCATGCCATTGTTGCTGAGAAAACAAACGTTGCTCTCGATGTTCGTCGAATGGCTATCATTCAGTTTAAGAATGGTGCTTTGAATGTATGGAAAAACAGAAGGTGCGCCCGGAGCCATGTTGTCACTACACACATTAAATGACGCGTCATATAGACTCTATAACAAAGAAATGCAACAAAATATACGTCAGAGGTCTATGGGAATGCTTTACGAAGAAGACAACATAGTGAGTCTCTCGTTACGTATCTCCGCATGGTTATAGTAATGAGCTGTCATCTATAGATTGCTGATTGCAACGCCCTTATTATCGCAAGAATCGCTCGGAACGATTTTCCGTCTCAATGGTGCGTACTTGACTGCGAATCATGGAGGGCATTGTGGTCGACTTTTCTTCCTCGTACAGGCCCACCTTGATATCAGATCTAGCCGGTGTTATCCAGACGCAGCTTGACGCCTTTATTTCTAATCCTACCAGTCCGGAGCCTTCCGGTATTATCCTCTTGAAGCGTTCACTAGGAGCTTTGAACCAAACCGTGAAAGAGCTTTCGAAGATGAAGATGCTGACGGGAGTCAAGACAATGGCTCAGACTGCTGAAGCCCTGTATTCTCCACTGATATCTCATTATGACCGTCTTTCTAGTCTCCTGCTGAGCTCCTTTAACGCCCCTTCACTCTTGGATCCTGATCTTCAAGCGGCATGTGAAGAGGTTGTAGTGCTTTCCCATATGGTTTTCAAGCCATGTGTGAAAATCATGCTCTGGCTATGGCAAAAGTCAAGTCAACCCGAATTTAAAGCGGCATATCAAACAGTAAGTAATTTGATCCCTCCATAATGGTACCTAATACGTAGTATTCGAAGATTTGCGACTTTTCACAATCTTGTTTCCCATTAGTCCAAAAGCTTTTTGATTTACGGATAGAAACTGTCTCGACATTGCGTCAGGTTCGAATCAGTGGCTCAGATGCCTCTTTGTCGCAGTCTACAATCCCACCAATGACTTCCAAATCCATCGATTATCTAACACGTCACATTCGGCTCTTTGGGAAAATGTTCCGTCGAATGCAACAACTCTCTGGCAAGAAGTTCGTCGAGCTACCTGGAGCGAATGAATTTGTCCTATACTATTGGAGTGAAGTCGTGAAAGCGGCAGGTGGACCTCAGGATTTCATTGGAGGTCAGTTGATTGCTGGTATGACAGTGCTGATTCTGAATGATCGAATAGATTCTTTCGATTCAGTGTATCCCATTCGACTATTAGTCCAAGGCATGGTACTCTTCCGCGATGCCCTTAACACATGGTCTGGAAGAGGCGATCCGCAAAAAATGATGGGTAAGAGCTCCCTCCACGAGCTGGATCCGTTGTTATATAGGTTTTCAGATGTGCTGTCTCAACAGTCTGCGGAAGAGGCAGTGAATCTGTTGATGACCCGCTTTATTCCTCTTACTCCCGTTGATCTTGAAAAGTGGTCTACGGATCCTGAAGAATGGGTCAACGAAGAAGAGAAAGACGAACAAGCATGGGAATACGAGATTCGGGTTTGTCATTGTCTTCGTGGAAAGCCCGTCTTGAGTCTCTGATCACCTTACAGCCTTGTGGAGAACGTGTCCTACTGACTCTGTGCACTCACTACTCTATTTATGTAGTGCCCGTTCTTTTGGGAATGCTGCAGCAGGTGTTGAGTGGGTTACATTGGTCTTTGGCCTGACTTTCTGAATGCTGAATAAATCTCGATTCTAGGTACACCTGCTAATGATCTATCCAGGATCATACAAAAGGAAGCGGTTTATTGTGCCATTGGTCGATGCGCGGTCCGGTTGTATAGCGTCGTAGACTTCGATGATTGGCTTCAGAAGCATCTTGTTTTCGAAGCCCAAGACACGAACCCTGAGTAGGTGCTCATTTGATGGAGACATTGCATGGCTCTTATGTTTGAACAGTTTCCGAATTGTCAAACGACGTATCGCCTGGATTGTTGGTAAATGGCATGTTAACCAGATCCAAGGTTCATCTAAAACACAAGTTTGGGAAGTACTTCGCCATCTCATCAAAGATCGTGGTGCCAGCTCCGATCCTGTTGTCCGTCTGAGCGCTGCGGAAGCTCTCAGAGAATGTGTAGATGTAACTATTTTTCTCTGTGTGCATATGGGCCGCAAATGGTTCTAACATCCCTTTCAGATCGTAGAGTTTGATGCAGATGTATTCACTCCGTATCTTGGTGACTTTGTTACACAACTGGTCCAACTTCTCTCAGAAGCCGATACTCTCGAATCGAAGAGAAGGTTGGTCAAGACTCTCAATCTCCTCGTTGAGCGGTCCGAGGGCAGAGTGAGTATCTAACCAGCCTCTGGATATCAGTACCCGTTTAAACGGCACTTCAGATTGTTCCGTATATCGAAATAATTATCAGGACTCTGTCTAATCTCTGTACGTTCTTTTTATGTTTATTGGTAGGCTTTGGGGTCTAATCAACGACAGGGCAAGAGACGGATGATTCAGGTGAAGGTTGTCTCTTCAAGGCCCACCTGGTAGTTATGATGACGAGGGTCGTCGAAGTGAGTTCTCGACCACACACACTCTTTGTTTAAATAACCCAGCATTTCAGGCAATGAGAGAACACTCTATAAATATCTCAGATGTCGTGATTACTCTTTTACAAGAGTGCTTCTCGCCGAAGGTTGGTCTTCTTTCTGTTTATTCGGTATAACATTCCCTGACTTCATACAAGGCAAAAGCTTATCTGGATGTCGATGGCCTCGACCTTTGGCTAGCAGCCATACGAAATGCCGTTACGATACAAAGCACAAGAAATGGGTCAATGGGCTATATTGACATGTTCCCTCATGCAGTCTTTCTTCTCAGCGATAATCTGGACGTTCTGGGTACAACCACCACAATCGTCACTAGCTATGTGCTCCTCGATGTAAATACGGTCCTGGCGGTACGTAATTATCATTCGGCCTGAAATAATGCCCATATGCTTTATAGATGTATGGTCGGCAACTCTTCGATGCCCTTGTTTCGGCCCTCACCAAGGCAGTAAAAACGAATGTCAAGGAAATCCTCACTTTGATCAATCTAATCATTCAGCTCGGTCAACCGTCTCTGTGGGGCGAGCCTATGCATGCTTCTGGATTGTTCGCATTATTGGCCAAGGGTCTCATTGACGATAAGGTTGGCTGCTTGAGCGTATCTCGAAGGCTACGGTTTATTGATAACTATCTAGGACCCTGCCCTTATCCTTACTGAACACGTTTATATCTTCTCAAGAATAACGCTGGTCGATTCACACTTATTCAATCAACTTGTCGCGAGTTCAGCACTTGCACTGAACCTAATAGAGACCCAAGTGTTCGAAGGCATTTTAGACCAATGGTGGTCAAAGGTGCGCATCCGGTATACCGAGGATTCCATTGAACCTAACATATTTCCAGTTCGACAACATGACATATCCCCAACACCGGAAGTTGACTGCTATGGGTATTGCCGCCTGGGTCTCTACAGGGCGTCCAGAAGTTCTCGGCCGTCTCTACTCAGAAGTGTTCAATCTATGGTTAGACGTGTTTGGAGAACTCAAAGAAGCATTTGCACCGGATGCTCATGAATCGTTCGTCAATACCCTTTTATATGGCGATTCTAGCCGCTGATCCCCTAATAGATCCCCTCTTACCGTCTTCTGGCGGAATAGTCTGGAAGAACCGGAGGATCTGGTGGATACGGACATTAAAAAGACAGTCGAAGGCGACCGTCGCCCTGCCGTCTTCCGCCAGGACCCCGTTAATAACGTCAAACTCACTGTTTTCATTCAAGAAAAACTGCAGCAAGCTGAGATAGCTTGTGGTGGTCCTGAAGCTTTCAAGGCCAATTACCTTGACAAGGCTGATCCCACCGTTTTGCAGCAGCTAACGACTGAATTAATAACCGGTCGTTGATACTCTTTCCGTCTGGATTCATTCCTTCTTCTGATAGCTCTACGATTTACCACCACTGCATAATTTCCTTTTGGCTTCGCCATGGTATTACCCCACATGTCATTCATACAACTCTTAATACACATATCATATCATTCCTCGCTAGCACTAGTCAGAAAGTCCTCACTGGTTAACGAGGCTTCTTCCAGCTCCAACTCGCCTCGACTGGATGCCAGATCTTCAACAGCGTCTCCGTTCCCAGCCCTATCGGCTGTGAGGACATGTTCTTCGCATCTAAGACATTCCCAAGCCTGTTCTCCCTCATCAGCGGCGCGTAGCATTCGATCGGATATACACGCGTAACAATATCGATGAAGACAGTTGGTTACGTATGGGATATGCAAAGGATACAGAGGTGCCTCTTCACTTTCGAGGGATTGGGAACTGGATGGACCAGCGGTGGATGTACTCAAATAAATGTCTTGTCCTGGCTCCGCGAGGAGAGAAGAGGCATTTTCGGCGCAAATAGCACATTGATCTTCGGAGAGGGCCCAGTACTTTCCTCGACGCTCCGGCTCCTTACCTTTTAAGCTCGTCGCGGTTTGTAACCCAAGGGTATCTCTCAAGAACGATGGTGTGACGCTGGCCACTGAGATTCCCGATACCATACGACTAATCCGCCGTCGCAATATACGAGTGTTAATTAATGGAAGAAGGAATATCAGGAATTCCTAATAATACGTTAATACTTATAAACGTGTGAGAAGAATTAAAACTACTGTGAATGCGTGCCAAACCATTTGGCGGTTCATAAACTCATAGCTGACGGCCCTGGTGGAGGTCTGCTTCGAAGGAACTAAACGCAGTCCCAGGACTCGATCTGTCCACGAACGGTATCTGTAATACAGGGTCAGATGAAGACATCAAACTTAATGCTCCTACACACCTTCCATCGCAGAGAAAGACCACAAAGCTTAATAAACTCAGAGAGTTATGCACTGTCTCTGTTCCAGTCAGCCATGTCCAAGCCTTGCGCCTTGCATCTGATGAGGGAGCGTCAGGCCACGCCCTCGATAGTGCATAGAGGCGAAATCGTGAATGTAAATAAGGAATGACGATAGTTATAGCGCCATTGAGGAGAAGAGTCCTCCGAGGAAATCCAGATGCTGGACGTACGTCAATCAGTAGAATGGAGCATAGATTTGAGTGACTCACGCGCCAAAGAAGAAGATCCAGGGGCCCGGGGAATCTTATAGCGCATATTTTGCAGTTTAGCACCATACGTTGCACCTGCATCCCACACAGAGAACTTGTACAAGAAGATGTGAAGTGCGAGAGTTAGTTCTGGCTCAACTCGCGATCTATATGATGACTGAGTATTACAGTCAGATATTGGATAACGAAACAATAACAAATGTACCTGTATGAGACCTAAAGCTTTCGAAATAGGTTCAGAGAGGATCTGTAGAAGCTCTTGGTCCAGGAGTTCTGCATCCAGTTGACCAACTCGTAAATTCTGCAGGGATACATAAGGAAATCTTGGAAGAGAATTTCGGATAGTCTCAATACGGGGTTGAGCAGCTTCCCAAGCTTGTTGCCATGTTGGAGGATAGGGAGACATCGTCAGAACTCAGCTTGAAGACCGGGCGTTCAGGAATGAAGACCATTTTGGGAAAACACGTGATAGCGTGTCGTGTTGTCACTGTGACTGAAGACTTGGGATGGAGAAGTACTCAGCGTACAGAGTAAGCACTAATTTCTTATTTTTGCTTGATTTCATATTGATCGAGGCTAGGATTCCGGCACAGGGATTCAAGTGTGTCTTTACAATGACATTACATGTCTTCATACTGATTATTGCAGCCATTCCTCAATCCAGTTCCTCCCAACGTCCCAACTCCTCTAGTCAAAGCTTTATCACCAATTGGATATATTGCTGGGACTATCAAGACTGCACTGGTTGTAGTAGTTGGAGTGGTGTACTTTTTTACAGTGGAGATATTCTTGCTGTTTTTGGTACGCCGTCATAGCTATCCTGTGAGGATAAAGGCTGACGGAGATGTAGCTCCCACTAGGATATCCTTACTATTTGATAAGAGGGATTTTAACTACCATTTTTGCACGTCTTACTTTACTTCTGGTTGGTCTCTGGTGGATACCTACCGTAAATGTGATGCGAAAGCGAGGGTAATTATTGTCCTTTTGACCCCCTCTCTCATGTTGATGTTTATCATAGACGAGGTGCCTCCCCTAAGCAAGCATGGAATCCCAAAGCAGGAGATGTTATTGTTTCTAATTGGGTTTCCTGGGTAGAAATTCTTTGGTTGGCCTTCCGGTATGTTTGTTTGTTCTATGTATGTCAGGTTAATAAGAATCCCTTGCAAGTTTTGATCCAATATTTGTTCTCCCAATACCCGCCGAAATACCCGCCACGTCCTCCGGTCCATCGATGCCAGTTACTCCCCCCACTGGGCGCCGTACAGGAACTGGTTCAGCTGCCATTTCCGGTCCAGTTACCCGGCAACTTGCAACGAAGGTTCCGATAGTAGGATATCAAGTGGTATCACTCTGGAAGATGATTCGTCTTACAGGATGCGTTCCCCTGTATTCGGGAATTAGCGGTAATGCTCGGACTCTTGAAAGTATCCGCAAGAAGGCTTCTCGACCAGTGGTTGTGTTCCCAGAATGCACGACAAGTAATGGAAGAGCAATGCTGCGATTCTCAGACGCCTTCGGTCGATCGATGGTACCCATTAAGGCGTATAATGTCTTCGTCATGTGTGCGAGGTAATACATTTTATATCTTCTAAGCTGTATCGTCGCTGACGAGCGGTTACAGATATGACCCACCTACACTATATACCCCCACTCTTACCTGCTCTGTACCATCCACCTCGATTTTCCACCCTCTCCCTCATATCTTCAGAGTTGCAAGCTCTCTGTCTCCCACACTCTCACGCTCCCTTTCCATTCGTCTATTAAACCCAGCAGAATCTCCTAGCTCTCCCGCCTTTGTTGCCAGCGACGTTCTTTCGGGAAGGGGATATCAAGACGAGATGGCAGAAGCATGCTCTGTCCTCATTGCACAGATAGGGAAGATGAAAATCACAGGGCTTGGATGGGAAGATAAAATGTCTTTCTTGCAATTTTACCGCGGAAAGACGAGGAGATAAAAGTATGTATACATACAGCACATCACAGTTGTTTCATATTATATGCATCTACAATAGCAACATATTTATGATATCTCCATACGGCAATCCATCCTCCTCCGAAATAAGTTCACGTGGGACCGGCCTGATCTCAACATACGTAAATGAAGACAGAAAAGAATATCGACGACGATCCTCTACATCCAGTAGACGTCCCCATAAAAGAAAAGAATCGAAAACGATTAATAGTTCAGAGCAAGCTATCACCACCTTTCCCTCTCGAGTGTCCAGTCCATGCGATGATACTCCCATGGCGAATATTCCATATGTGGATCCTTGTCGTAATGAAGGTTGTAATACCAAGCCTCCTCCCTAGAATATTCTTCTTGCGGCAACGGAGCATAGTACGGGCTTTCGAGGGATCCAAAAGATGACTGACGACGGGGAGAGCGAGATCTGGAGAGGGAACGGCACGGGGAACGGGGGAAACAATGCTCTCTGGCACTTTTCTCACGATTCTAAAGCGAGAAAATGAGCATAGAGCGTCACTCGGAAATAGAGGATAACCTACCAATTCTTGTTGCGTCTTAACCCTCACGATGTTCCCCTTTAGCTCGGCCTTGTCAAGGTATCTAGCGGCGTCGGTTGCATCCCTCGCGCTGTAGTACTCAATGAATCTGCCAGGATATCGTTCAGTATACCCATAGGAAAGGACTCCACGCAGGAGCAAATCTCACCCTAACGTCTTGTCCACGCTGTCTATGTCACTAAATGCGACGGCACGCCCCCCTGCTCTTCCAAAGTCTTTCAAGTCCTAAGACGAGAGAGAGTATGAGCTTTCTGGATGCTGACCCCCGAAGGGAAGTGAAGGGAAGGGTCCAGCGACCCCGACGACAACAGCAGCAGCCACGTTCCTGGCACTGTGAAGGACCTAAGGTGTTATAACTACATACCTGCCATCTCGTCCAGTCAGAGAGGTTAAACACCCAAACGCAGTATCTTTCAGAGGGAAGCCCTTGAGGGGACCTAGGCTGACTAGTACTAGAGGTAACGTATCAGCCTCGTATGGGCAAGGAGTTAAAACCTATCGACCTTTCATTGTTAGATTTCTCGGAGGGTTCATGGCTTTGGTCTTTATTCCTAAGGGATTTTGCAAATTCGCATACGATGCTGGTGGACGAGTAAACGCTATTCGGTTTTGGTCGGCTTCGGACAATACTCAACTGTTCTCCTAGAAAGGGCTTCCGACTGAATGTTTTCACCGCACCCTAGAAAGGATATTCAGTACCAGCAGAGCCATGACATATTCGTCATAAAACGCGCACCTTGGCATCCTAAAGTACACGCGCATATAAGGTGGCGGTCATTGAGCGGCGTTATTCATTCTCCCGACGTGGCATGAGTGACAAACCTTGAGGTGTTTAAACTACACCAAAGCATGTGAGCACCAACGCCAATATCAAGAGAATGGATCTACACCAAACTCGCCTCCACGAATCCGAATCCATCCAGGATCCTACAGTTTCTGATGCGTCCATATGTTGAAAGGTACTATTCAAAACGCGTCGTTAGATATTCTGAGGTTTGTGAAGAGATGGAGGGGTTATATACGCGTTCTATTTCATCATGTCGTAGGGTAGATGGTAAACCTGATGATGAGGCGCGTCAAAATGCGCGATGAGGAAGAGGTATCGCCGCGACTCTACTCACGTCCGAGGTATACGGTCTTCGATGGCTCACTCAGTTTAAATCCGCGAACCATGGTTATAAAGCGAAGAAATGGTATCAAGGAAAAGAGAGAAAGGGAGAGAAAGAACGGGTAAAGAGTTAAAGAATTGGGTTTTATACGGTACCAATTAGGAAACACCCTTCCTGATTTCAAGACACCGCCTTCGCAGAAACACTTCTCCCGTTACTCTTAGGAATAAGAAATTAATGCAGGAATAAATACTTCTTGTCTTGGTATATTTTGTGCTTCTCCTCGATATCCTAACTACCCCAATAAATCCACTAAAAATAAAATACACACTCCAACGCCGCAACAAACCACAACCACCATCACAACTCATCGTGAGGAATTTTATTCCCGTAGTCATCCTCATCATCGGGAATAGCCTCCATGTCGACTTCGATTTTACCTTTGAGGTGGTCGGGGAGCTCGATTGAGGGTTTGGGCTCTTCGGGTGCGTCTGCTATTGGGTTGGGGCTAAGGGGGAGTTAGTGGGGAGCGAGGAGGTGGAGTGGAGGTGGGACATACTCGACGGGGGGAGCAGGTCTGACGGTAGCGTCAACCTTTGCATTTTCGGAAACACCTAGTGAACGACGGAGAGCTTTATCGACGCGTGCGAAGAACCTAGAAAGCAAAACAAAGAATTCAAAACACGTTAAACCCACCACCACCCATACAACTCACTGATTCACATCCTGCACATCAAAGCCTGACCTAACAAGCGCACCATCGACCATCGTCATCACCACCTCCTTCAACTCCGCCTCCGCCTCTGGGTCCGGATCCTCATCCGGACCAGGCAACTGCTGAACGCGCTTCAAAAGTCCCTCAATGAGCGGAGAAGCAGGGTTGATTTCGAGAACGCGAAGCTTTCCGGGCATGAAGTTGTTTTGGCGCGAGTTTTGTGCGTTCATGAGACGTTCCATGTTGGCGGAGTAGCCGAAGGTGGGAGTGACGATGGCGCAGGGGCTGACAACGAGGCGGTTGGAAATGATTACTACAAACACCATTAGTAACTCAACCTTTGGAATAGCGCATGTACTCACCATTCATAACAGAGTTCGCCGTCTCATTCTTCAAGTACTCAATAAGAGGCTCGAACTTTTCCGCATACGTGGCCTGCTTCTGCTTCTCTTCTTCAGGATCTTCATCCTCATCACCGAACTTCAAACCCATCTTTGTTACATCCTGGAAGATCAACTTCTCCCATGTCCTCATTTGGCTGAACACGAACTCATCCAAGGGCTCGTTAACCAAAAGGACTTCATAACCCTACCGAAACGTGAGCATTCGCAACAAGTTAAATATGAGAATTCACCCACCCTAGCGTCCAACTTCTCAATAAACAAACTTCCCTTCAACATATCCACCGGCTGCCCAAGCCCCGCCAAAAAGAAAATCTGATCCTGCCCCTTCTTCTTATTCAACACATACTCCTCCAACGACGTAAAGTTCCTCTGATTAGAAGGGAACCTCGCCAGCGCTGCCAGCTTCTGCTTATGCGTCTCACCTTCTACAGCACCGAGCTTGATCGTGCCGCCGAGGGCTTTGTAGATCTCTTCGTATTTCTTGGGGTCATCTTGGGCGATTTTTTGGAAGAGTTGGATGAGGCGCCGGGTGAGGACTTGTTTGATTTGACGGAGGAATTTGGAGTTTTGGAGCATTTCGCGGGAGACGTTGAGGGGGAGGTCTTCGGCTGTGGTGGGTTGGGGATTAGCGAGTGGGAGACGGTGGATTTATTAGGGGGAGGACGAACCGTCAACGATGGCCTTGAGCCAGCTCATCCATTTTGGAAGAGGGTCTTCGCCGAGGTCGTTGGTGATGAATACGCGCTTGTTGTAGATGCGGATATCGCGAATGTTGCCGCCATGTCCGTTCCAGAAGTCAGAGGGCCTGTAACGTTATGAGTAACACGAGGATAGCGAGATGCGGTGCACTCACAAGCTAGAAGGAACGTAAAGAATAGCCTTGAACGCAGATCCAGTTCCAGCATCACCACTGAAATGATGCCACGCCAAAGGATCCTTAGCATCCTTAAAAGTAACACGGTAGAATTCCATGTATTCCTCATCGGTGATGTCCTTAGGGTCCCTTTGCCAGAGAGGCTGTTGGGCATTAAGATGGATCCAATCTTCGTGAACGACAGTCTTCATCTTGGTAGGCTTGGTTTCTTCAGCGGGAGTGGTGGGTTCGGCGGCATCTTCAACAATGGCTTCGTCCTCGTCGGATTGGGGAGTCTCCTCTGAGGCTTCGGATGTGGCAGTGTCTGTGGACTCTGAAGACTCAGTTGCGGATTCGGCGTCGGTGGAAGCAGAAACTTCAGCTTCATCAACGTCTGGGACTTCTTCAGTGGTGCGGCTGTACAAGTAGATGGGGAACGAGCTAGAGAAACCAGAGTGCTTCTCCACCAAAACACCAAGCTTGTACGATTCCACGTATTCCGTGGCATCTTCCTTCAAGATCAAAGTGATTTCCGTACCGCGACCAAGGGTATTTCCACGGGGATCAGGATAGACTTCGAACGAGGGATCTTCCGCAGAGCTGCTAAAGACATATTGTTGTGGATCCGGGTTTTTGTCCGACTTGGCTGGTACTGAAGCGACAAAGACACGATCGGCGACGAGGAAGCTGGAATAGAACCCAAGACCTGGATAGGTATTAGTAGATTGTTCTCCACAGTATGAACAGCCTACTCACCAAATGCACCGATGAGATTACCCTGTCCGGTTGTATCCAATGTCTCCGCCTTGGAAAGGAATTCGCTCGTCCCAGATTTGGCCAAAGTACCCAAGTTGTTCGTCAATTCTTCTGGAGACATGCCAATTCCATAATCTAAGAAACTGGATGGTTTGTCATTTATTCATTTTGACAGAGTATTTCCACGCACCGGTAATGATGATACGTCCGCCTGGACCATCTTCATCTTTGATACCCTTGATGGTAATGTTCAAGGGACTGTCTCCAATGACGATAGACTTGTCGGTGAGAGAGCTGAGACGGAGCTTCTCGAGAGCATCGTTGGCGTTGGAAATTAATTCACGGAGGAAGATGTCTCTGCCAAAATGGGTGAGGAGATACAGGGTGCAAGTTAGGGAGGGCATACGTACCGATGCGAGTATAAGCTAAAAGGACGCAATGTCAGCGAAGAGGATTGGAAAGTGGAGTGAAGGACATGCCTATTAATGACAATCTTGCGGAGACGGGTAACATCGCTCTGAAGCCAAAGTGAGCGACATACATGGTTGACTGCTTTGAATTTGTTATACCTGGTATGTGTGCTTCTGCTTAGGAACGTCAGGAGCGTCTTGAGCGATGACAGAAGATATAAGTAGACTGGAGAGAACAACAAGAGGACGGAATAGCCTCATTGCTGGCGGAGAGAGAGAGAAGGGGTACTATACGTGGACTGGAAAAGTCGAGTACTTATTGCGCTGCTCACGTGCAAGAGGAGTGACGTGTCACTTTGTAGTTTCGAGTAGGATCTACGTGTAGGGACGCGGGGGGCCAATCACACGCGGGGGGAGAGTAATTAACAGCGAGATTTGCTAGAAGGTACATAGTGCATTGCTGGCAGCAGGAGGGACGAGAGAGCAGAATCTGTCAAGGAGGTACATCTGCATGAATAAATACAGGGACACTTGGTCCAACATGGATCACCACTGCAGCTGGATCGCCCATTTAATTACCACTTTCATTCCAGAGCCGTTCGGTAGAAAAGGAAAATGACTCGACATCATTGAAATTCAACAACGGACCCGTCGACATACTGTTGTGCTGAAGAAGCTTAGCGGCGTTAAAGATCGTGGGTGATGTCCCCCGCCGGTCCGAGATGTTTATTCTCGGCTGCCACTGCCACTGAAGAGTCTGAGCTCGTCGCACTGCTCGACGTGCTCATCGCATCTACTGCGGCGGCGAGACTGCTTCTGTGGTCATACCGAGTAACTCAGGCTAGTGGGAACGGAGAGTGGTCTTAATGACCATGTGGACAGGTTGTTTGTCCTTGTTTGGTCTTACGATATCTTTCCATTCTGTTATACTTGCTCTCATGTGGTTCAAATCCATTGATCCATAGCTGCTGTATCTTCCGCGCTCCTTCCATCATTCTGACTCGACTATCTCTTATTTTAGTCATGGATCCTGTACCCGAACCACATATCTCGCCTCGACGACATAAACATCACAGACGTCTCTCCGCTCTTAGACTCTCCACCGATACCACGGCTTCCCTTCCAGCCTATTCAGCTCCTCCTAGGCCGCCTTCAGCCTCAAAGTGGCCTTTGGATATCGATCCACCAACAGACGAACCGCCGGACTACCCCCAGAGTGCCGAGGAAGCAGATAGGGAAGACGACTTCACACCTCTACCGCCGCGTTCTGCTATTCGTAGAAGCCGCCATCGCCGCACTGAATCGCTCTCCAGCAGCCTCCAGACCTCAACATCCGTAGATGATCTACTAGAGAGAAGCGTCGTCGCCCTCGAACTCTCTACCAGCGCCCTCCTCCAGTCTATGAACACCCAGTCCAGCATATCGGTCATCGCAAACGATAACCTGTTGGAACGATCCTTGGAACGACAAGCTCTATTGCTCGACATGCGTCTTCGAGGAAACCGCGACACACACCAGGGCTGGATGGACGATCTCGATGATGTCATGAAACGCGTCGATAGTTTATTTCCAGAAATCCCAAAGTCCGAGCTCGATGGGGCCGTCAGCCGCAGTCTCCCGACAGAGTCGTTACCTTTGCCACGGCCCAGAAAAGTCAAGCAAGCAGGTATCAGCGCGGACCAGCCCTATCTTCATTTAACTACCTCCTCTGAAATCGATTTGCGGGAATCCGTGCGGCCGCCCCGTGCTCTCACGCAATACGTCTCTGTCGAATCGTCGTGCGGAGAAGTAGCAGAGGCAACTGCCGGCTCAGACTCCATCCTACTACCATCGACCATGGGCTTAAGATCGCGAGCCCAAGTCCGCCCCCTCACATCCATCGGCACCCATCCTCCTCTTCGAAAGGCCCTTTCCTCACCTGGACCGGAGCGTAGTCCCTCCGCGTCCACACCTGCCATCAGCATGCTCTCTGAACTCGTATCTCGTCAATCATCGTCACGATCGCCTTCACGAACCCGAACCGCCACCCCACATCAATCACCATGCAGATCTGACTCTAGGATAAAATCCGGACGCAGATATAGTGCAGGGTCAGCAGATAGCAGTACCACCCCCGGGAGCAGCATAAGACGCACGAGGCCCCCGTCAAGATGCAGCTCTTCTACCTCGACTGAGACACTCCCCCCTCCTCCCGTACGAGCAATGACACCGCCAATGGAGGAAAGCACACCATCTTCATCTGAATCGGAGCAGAATGAACAAGCGTTCCGCGCGATGCAGTCTCTGCGTAGAATCCTTGACGACGCACCCGATCCGAAAGGAAAGCATCCAAAAACACCAGAGAAGCCTCTAAAGCCCGGATTCCTACCACGTTCCCCCGCCGTTGCACCTTCCTCCGGAACTTCCATGGCTACTGCATCCGTATACCGCCTCTTCACGAAATCATCCCACCATCCCTCCTCCGCACGACAAAAGTCCTCATTAAAGAAGCCCCCTCCTCCAGACGGCCTTGCCCATCCCAGCACACCCGGCAGCCAAATTTCCTCGGCCCCAAGCACACCGCGTACTGTCTCCTTTGCGGACCTCCCAGAGGAATTCCCAGGTCGGTCGTGGAGAGATAAAGATAAAGGACGACGATCGAAAGGGAAGAGTAAGAAAGCGAAAGAGAAGGAACGAGAGGAGAGTGGCTGGTGGAAATGGATTGCGAGTCCGCCGAATGGGCATCATAATAATGCGGGGGCGTATGAGGATAGGATGGAGGATAAGATGATGAGGGGGTGGAGACCTGCTGCGAGTAATGGTCCTGCGGATGATTGGATGCTTTAAGTACGGGCGTCACAGGCTGAAAATGGCGCGATCATCATGGTCAGCTTCTCTTTTGGTTTCTCAGATTGGATCACACTGCGTTTGTCTGCTTGGTTGTCTGTCACGCCTTTTCATGTCATTGTTCT
>Ga0157379_10000534_pt1 | contig 30714 bp, 22 predicted proteins | sample S25metaG_FD_121802 | JGI IMG/M metagenome (GOLD analysis project Ga0157379, IMG submission 121802) | Switchgrass rhizosphere microbial communities from Kellogg Biological Station, Michigan, USA - S2-5 metaG | ecosystem: Host-associated > Plants > Roots > Rhizosphere > Soil | place: USA... | reverse complement strand
TCCCCCCCCCCCATCTATGTAAGGGGAATAAGGGAGGAATAAATTAGGAGCCTAATAATTAAAAAAAATTCTTTAAGCAGTAAGAGGCTCGATTTGCCTACCTTCATTGTGTCCCTCCCCCTAAAAATATATCGTGAGTTTTAATGTATACACATGAAACTCGCGAGTTAAAAAAAAATACATTTTTTTAACTCGATTTTTAGTCGGCGGAGCCGCGACATAATGAAGGAGATTGTTAGAATTCGTAGTTTAATAAACCCCCTCTCCCTTCGGAGAATTTTCCTGCGCACAAATACGAGTACAAAAAATACATTTTTTGTACGAACCCTTTAGGGGGGGGGGAGTACCCTTCAGCCGTCAAGGCGCCCTAAGGTCTACCCGTAGCTGGTATAAAAAAAATACATTTTTTTTATACTCGATTATCTTAAACATATATTAAAAATAATATAATTCTAAAATACTTTAAAGAAGATCCCTGCGCGCCGAGGGGCTACTGCGGATAAAATGCTATATTATAACAAATTTATCCCCCCCCCCCTACGAGCGGAGCTCGTAGGGGGATATGAATCAAAAGGAAGTAACCTCTATACGCATACCCCTAGATCGGGAACACCTTTATTCTTCACTTGGAGATAGAAGTAATTTTAGCCAATAATGAAATCTTGCCGAAAGGAACCCGAGTTTCGCACGTTCCGGCTACCCTCCACCCTAATGGGCTGGCGGGAATAGCGCAAGTTTTTAGGTGAAACTGCCTTCGCTAAAGGTTTATGCGCTCCGTAGTGAAACGTACGGAGTACGCCGGAGGCTACTCTGCTACAAAAACGTATAAAAATTTATTTTTATTCGCCTTGCTCCTACCTGACATACGCCTATTCTGTTCGTAACTTTTTTTAGGTGTGATAGGCCCGGAGCTATTTTTTATCACCCTTAAGAATTTTAGAGGGTCTTCCCTCTGAATTAGACTCCGCTGGTCTCTTTAAAATACTTTTGAATTCCTCAACAGTAATTATTCTAGACTCTTTAGGATTATTAGCTCCTGGTGCTTTTGCTTTCTCAGCATTAGTTTCCCCGGCTGCTTTAATTTTATCAGCATTAGTTTCCGCGGCTGCTTTAATTTTATCAGCTTTAGTTTCAGCGGCTGCTTTATCTTTATCAGCTTTAGCTTTCGCTGCTGCTTTATCTTTATCAGCTTTAGCTTTCGCTGCTTTAGCTTTAACTTTTTCAGCTTTAATTTCCTTTTCTTTAGCTTCCAGTGCTACTTTAACTTTTTCATACGCTTTCTCTCTAACTGCTCTATTTTTAGCTAGATCATCCAAGGTTTTAGCTTTGAATGCTGAAGCTTCCGCAGCTATAGTATTAACTTTAGCTTCCGCTGCTTCAGCATTCTTTACTTTAGCTTCCAATTCTTTAGATTCTCCATTCGCTTTAGCTTTCTCTACTTCATTCTTAGCAGCTTCAGCTTTTTTTTTAGCATTCTTAAGTTTAAGAGTAAAAGATACATTTTTTTTTCTAATTTCTTTTGATGAAAGATCCGCAGCTTTAAATTCATCATTTGAAGTTTTATCAGCTTTATAATTCGCTGCATCAACTTTAACTTTAGCTTCATTTCCTTCAGCTTTAAGTTTATCTGCTTCAGCTTTAGCTACTTCTACCGTTTTATTTTCTAATTGAACTGGTGGCCTAGCCGCCTTAGCTACATTAGCTTTATCAACTTTATCTACCTCAACCGTTTTATTTTCTAATTGAGCTGATAACGCAGCCGCCTTTTCTGTATGCGAGTGATCGCTAGTTTGGTTGGTTATTTGAACTTCCGCAGATTTTGCTGAAACTTTTTCACGAACTTGCGGAGTCCCTCCGGAACTAGGATAATCTTTAGTGTCATTATCTTTTTCAGAATTATCAATCTTCGCTAACACATTAGGATCTTTTGGATCTAATTCCGCGCTAGCTGTCTTAGCCTTATCAACTTTCTCTACTTCAACCGCTTTATTTTCTGATTGAACTGGTGGCGTACTTGCTTCTGCAGGCTTAGAGTGATTGCTAGTAGATTCATCATCAGGGAAATTAAAGAAATCATCCCAATTATTTGGCGTACTTGCTTCTTCAGGCTGAGAGTGATCGTTAGTATGGTTGGTTTCTTCATTTGGATAATCTTTAGTGTCATCATTTTTTTCAGAATTATCAATCTTCGCTAACACATTAGGATCTTTTGGATCGGGTGATCCATTTCCAAAACCACCTTGATTTACCCCACCGCTAGAATCATTTCCGCTATTATTATTACTATCAATCTTTAAAATTCCATCATCAATTATATCGACTGATACTGATGATACTAAAAATACAAAAGCTAATGTAACGGAAAATATCATAGATAATAAAGTTAAAATAGATAAAGAGACTGATAAATCTCAAAAATAAGAAGAAATTTTCTTTTTGTAATCTTTACCTGTATACTTAGAATATAATGTAATATTCGCATGTAATACATTACATACTAAATAAGTGAATAAAACTGAACCAATTAAACTACCAGTAAAAATATTTATATTACTATAAGAAAATTCTAAATCAACACCAAGAATTACTAATAAGAAACAAGAAATAAATAATATAAAACTACAAATAAAATTTATAATTCCTATATTAACTAATAAATATAATTTACCAACTACCTTCGATTTTATAGTATTATAGTCATTATATTTTATAAAACCAGACAATATTAAACAAGGAATAATAAAGGTAGATAAATTACAACTAGTACTGAGAGTAGCTATTGCACCAAATGATGATATACAATAAATAATAAATTCGAAATTCTTATCTATATCACTTTTACTTATAAAAAAGAATTTCTTCGCAAAACTATCAAATAAACTATTTAAATTACTTACACCTAATGAAAAAAAGGATAAAATTTTGTTTAGTATTAAACTATCTTTACCCTTTAGAGTTCATTTAGTCATGTTAAAAACTTTCTCTCACAAAGCGGCTAAACCGGATTTTTTATTAGGTAATTGATTAAATTGATTATTACTTAACTCTCTAATAAAAGGTTCAAATGTATAAGCTTCTGCGCGAGAAAACGTACTATACTTACGTACTTTTTTATTGGTTACTTCAAGCGCGGACTGCAGAGCTAGGTGGTTTTTATCATAAAATAAATAACCTTTAAAGGCTTTTCCGGTATTTAAGTATTTAGCTATTATATTCCTATTTATTTTATTATTTATATCTTCTAAATAAGAAACTGCGGCTAAAATATTAGAAAAATCCATAATATTCCCTGTAGTAACTTCTTTTATTGTAATTGATTTGCTATTTGAATAACATTTACCTGAAAAAGTCATACTTTTATTTTTTAGCATTTGTTTTTCACCAATTAAACTATTTAGCTGAATAAGATTTAACCCCGCCGAAGCGACTGAATTTTTACCATTTTCTATTAAAGTATCTGTAATCTTAAAAAAATTTAAATAATTGTTTCCTTGCCTTATACACTTTTTGAAAGTTGCATAGTGAATTCCTAAATCTTTTTGCAATTTGCTATAAGAATCGCAAGAATAATACAAAATTTTACCTTCTAAATCATATAAATAAATATTATGTGGTCGTAAAGCTCTAAATTGTACCATTCTTTGGGTATTAAGATCAAATTTTTTATTTAGTAAATGATATTGTTCTAAATATAAATAAGAATTTGGAGAAAACTCCGCAGGTATAATAAAAATTTCCAAACTAAAAGCCCTTAGACCTTGTTTTCTAAGCATAGGTACCAGTAATCCAGTATAATCCCTTTTAGCATCATGTCTAAAATAATTAAATAGTCTAAAAAATAGATTATTACTAGAGCCTACATACTTGCTTCTACTTTCCTTATGTGTAAAAACATAAACCCTGCTTTTTTGAGATCTTTGTCTTCCAACTAAAGCAATAAATGCACGGGTAGTTTCGTCATTAAGAGGCAAGTCAAACTTTACACCAGGAATACCTTTTAATCTATCAAGTTCTTCTTGGGTTATGAAAACTTTTTGATTAACCAATATTTTATTTATTAGTTCACTAGTAATATCCTCATAGCTATCGAAAAGTTGAAAAGGCGAAGAAGTCCCATAAAAACACTGACGGTTCCAAATAGAAACAGGCAAAGTTTTATTTATTGACAAGCAGCTCCTGCCTAATTTATGTAAGGACTGTGACGAACGAAGTGCGGGTCAATGAATAAAACGTGCTTCTCCCTTCGGACTCGACAAAGGCAAATGTATAGGTGAAGCACATAACACGGGGAAATTAGTTTTTAAGATAAACCAGTTGCGGACACTTAGCGGCTGCAACCTACCGCTCCGCGGTTGGACATGGTTTATGTTAAAAACTGGCGTGCCTCGTAAAATATATATATATATTTTACCAGCTCCGCTAGAAAATTCAGTAGTAATAAAATTTAACTTAATATTAGTTGTTTTTATTACTACTGTTGGTTTAATCACAAAAGGAACTTCTCTAGAGAAGTTCCTTCTATCACTATTGGCATGGAGGAATGAAGAATACCCAAGTATTAGCGAGATTTTCCCTTGATTAAATGAACAAGCCTCATTCAAATAACTTTAGGCCCAGCTTCTCGTATAACGCCTCCTTTCGTCGGCTTTTGGACTACACCTTACAAAAATTACATAATCGGAACCTTTTAGGCGGATAACTAATTTCCGTATAACCATCTAATCTCTACTCTTTTACACGAATCCTTTCGGATACCCTCCAGCCGTAAGCGGCGGAGGTTCAGATAATTTAGAACTTTTACTACGCAAGCTAGGGATAATTTAACCCCGAAGGGGTCAATTAAGGAGGGGCGCGCGTTTCGCGTTTCTACTGAAAGGTATTTTAGATCCGCGATTACCTATTAAATCTTTCGATTCATCTGTTATCTTGTTACCATACATGATTGATTAAAGCATCCGCATTATCCCTTTTAGGTTAATGTTTGGTAATAACCGCTTTAAGACTTCCCCGGAGTTTGGCTATAATATGCTATATTGTTTATTGCTAATGTAAACTTTAACATATCTCGCTGCATTGCGAATATACTCTACTCTGCTTATATTAAGCTAAATTTTATCAAAGTAGAGTTTTCTCCCTAAATATAAATAAATATATATCCATTTGCAGAGAGCATTAAGATATACTTAATAGGCTCTCCTGCACTCTTTAGAGTGGGGTCTGACTATATTTTAAGCTTGCGCCAACCAACATTTAGTCGATGAACTGCATACCATGTTAAATTAATAATTAACATGGCACTTGGCTGCGGATTACCCATTGTATTATCAATCTTGATTTTACCGTACCCTAGTCATTAGCCTGGCCCCATACATGTTACCATTTATGGTTGGTTAAGATTGCACTTAGGGAGTCCCCGTCAATTTGATGGTTTATAACCAGAGGTTCACCCTGATTATGGCCAGAATTCTAATAAAAGCTAGGAGGCCCGGTATGCGAAGCACGTTTTCCTTACCGACGACGAAGTAAATGTCTGGTAGCTTGCTAGCTCCGCTACAGGTAAGGAAAACTCCCTTGATAGGAGGGCCGTTTTCGAAGCACAGCTACCCTCGCTACGCCGGAGGTTCAAGACGTATAGGTCTTGAATAAAACGTGCGAGGCTCGAACGGAGCGCGAGCCCTACTTTTGTAGCGGCTGCGCGTGCTAGCCTTCCTAGATTTGATTAGCCGGCATTATTTTACTACTAGGTTGCGTCGTTCCCTAAGGTAGGGACCTAGAGGGATCTAGGTCCCCTCCTTAGGAAACTACAACAACATTTAATTGTAAATATGTATTTATATTCCTTACAGCCGGGCAATCCTACACGCCCCTACGCTACATTCTTACTGCGCAGGATATCGGACGCAGCTATTTTTTATTGTTAAATTAAAAAAAAATTTTTTAAAACAATAAAAAAAATTTTTTTTACCCCCCCCCTCCCTTTATGTAAGGGGTGTATCGATTAAAAAAAGCAGTACGCTTCGCTACGAATTCTTTCGAATGCCCTTCATTCGAAAAAATATATATATATAAACATCCGTAAGGATGTATATATATATATTTTCGATCCCCTCCCCCTTTGGGTGCGTCGTTTATAACATTAACCTTCGCGATGCTAAGCTTAATGTTGTAAACAAATGGGAACAGGTTCCCATTGGAAGTTATCTCCTTATAGGCCGCAAGCTCTCTTTCCCTTCAATGGTAGTGTGATTGGAGAGCGCGTGGTTGCGCAGTGCTGTTTGGTAATTTTTTTTATTTTTTTTATGCGCGCACTAAGACCTAGGACGTCTTACGGACTGAGGGTGTCCCCAGAAGGGGACTCGGGACTACTGAAGTCGTCATTTGGATATTGAACATATTGAAAGGTAAATCCTTTATAAATTCCACCTTTTTTAAGATAAATATAAAGCATTTTTCGGTCCAATTTTATACCTTTAGTATCAAAATATCTAATTGTATCCATTATACTTAAAAATGAATGTTCCTTGTTATCAGATATAGATTTAACAATAATGGGTTTATTCTTTTTATTTACTTTTTCAATAGTTGCTGATGATATCCGGTTTTTTTGTACTATTCAATTAATAAACCTATTCTTTCTCGTTCGTCACTAATAACAAGGTCAGATTGATCTAAATACTTACAATAAAAATTATGGAAGACCTTACCTAGTTTTATATATTTAGATAAAGTATCCCTTTTAATGCATAGACCTACAGAATGTAAATACGCAATACAAGATGTTAAAGAATTAAATTCTAGTTTAGGGGGGAAACTGGTCCCGTAAGGGTCCTGTTTTATTCGAAACCAGTCCCCTAGCTTGCGTAGGGACTAGTTTATTAGTTGTAGTAGTTGGATTTACAAACGTATTACCTTCTTTAATCTCAAGTATTACTGGAATACTTCTACGGGTACCTAATTCATAGTTAACACGACGTTCCTTGTCCATTATATTTTTCAATTCCTTAACTTCAACGTCGCTAAATACGACGTTAGATACAGGAAAACTTAATAAAATAAAACGATTAAGATAAGGAATATTACTATCTAAATATTTATGACTAGTAGATGTATGTATACCTAATACTCTTTTTAAACTAATTTGTGATTCAGCCTGATAGTAAAGTACTGTACAATCTAAATTATAAACATAGATAGGATTACTCTTCGAAGATCCAAAATTTACAACCCGAGCCTCCCGGCTGCCTCCAGCCTCCTCGCGAGGTGGCGTCTGGAGTCAATGTATTTAAATCATAATTTTTATTTAACAAGATGTACTGCTCTACGAATAAAGCATCTTGCGGTTTAAATAAATTTTTATCCAGTTTAAATATTTTAAGTTTGAAAGAACTAATACCTTCCTTCTGAAGAAGAGGGAGAAATTTTCCTACGCTTCTCTCGCGTCCTCCACCCTCCGCTAGTGAAGTTTTCCTTGCCGACCCTGACAAGGGTAGCTTGCGCTGGGAAGGAAAACGTGTTTCGCTAGGAAAATCTTTAAAATAATACTCCATTCGACGTCTAAGTAAATTAGATGAACCTACATACACAGATTTAGAGGCTTTATGTGTAAAAACATATACTCCTGCAAAACCTGAATGTGATGATCTACCTACCAAACCATAAAAATTCTTTAAATTATTTTTAGTTATAGGTAAATCAAATTCTATACCTTTAACTTTTAATAATTCCTTTAATTTGTTTGCGCTAATTGAAACTTTCTGATTATAAAGTAACATATTAATAACTAAATGTGTTGTTACATTACCGCTATGAATATGTTCTAAGGCTAATTTTTCAACGAGTTTCCCCTCGCGAAGCGCAAGCTGTAAATAATTCTCCCTTAGTTGCGGTGCGGAGCTAGCCCTAATCTCTCTAGCGAAGCCATCCGCGCTTGAAACTATTTGACTATGTGACGAGGCTATGCCTGCAAGCTCACCACCAGACCTAGCACGGGCCGAATAACCTATTGTTCTTCTAATTGTGTAAGGAATTTTTATAAAAATACATATTAAATGACTATCGCCATGTTTGAGTGAATAAGCCCTCGATATCCAACCATAAAAAACTCCTTCTCTGTTGATATAAACAGATACTTGATTTAAACGCCCAGGGTCGAGCCATCACAACTTTAACCATAAATAACTTAAGAGTTAATTCTAATCATCGCCTACAACTAGTAATGCCTTAATTAAGAACGTACATTTATTTAGTGTTATTGCACTTATATATTAAGTAATTGATTTATATACAACTGCTCCGCGATTAACTTTAATGATGGTAATCTCCTTTCAGCTATCATTTGATTAAAGTCATCTTTTATTTACTTTTACTAGCCCCAAAATATATATATTCATATATATTTTTAAGGTCCCCTGCGCTTTGCGAGACGCAAGCTACAGTGGACAAGTCCCACCCTAATTTTTTTATTCTTTTATTTCATCGCCGGATGCGCAGGCCTCGCATCAACGAAATTGGGCCGCAGGCGCTAAAATAAGTTTATCCGAGGTCTAACGCGCTAGAAATGACCTGCGCCTTCGGCGAGAAAAAATATATATATATTTTTTTCTGGATTCCGCCCACAGCCACCTGGCGCGGAAGCCCCGGAATTTATTAAATGGTTCCGCTAGCTTGCCGCCCAGATAATTTATAATACAAACCAGACATGGTTTGTGTTATAAATGTGTAAATATATATATTTACTCGGGTGTGAATCCCTAGTTACAGTGCAAAGATAGACGCAAGACTGAGCTTCGCTATGTAACCTGTCCGAACCTTACGGAGGAAACCAGGGACGCGGCAATAAAGGTAGCTGTGCTTCGTGTAACGTCACTCGGTGGGGACCCATACAATAAATTATCGAAGCCTCAAGCACTAGACATAAGTTCACAAGCTAGCTCGCTTCGCTACGAAACGTGCAAAATTCGAAATAAAATCCTGTTTTTATATGGTACGGGTACGAGCTTGCTGAGTCCCTAGGGACTAGTACACAGAATAAGCTAATTTACCCTTTACCTGTAATCACTCCTGTGTAATCAGACTCGTAATAAAACTCATACCTATCTTTATATAACTTAGTAGGATTCATATATTTCTTAACATACCCTGTATCTGTTAAAGCTTTTCTTCCTAAATATCTTGACATATCCGACAGTGTAAAAAAGTAAAGCTGTGTTGTTTAACACATCTACTACACTCTCTATCTCCCGGGAATGAACCCCCCCGGATATAAAGATAACTCGGCTAAACAGCTACCCTAAAACAATATACCATTCCCTATTCTTAAGAATTAAACTATCATTCGAACCCTTCGGTACCTTCCCTGAATTACCCCCATTATTTTTATCCTCCCCCCCCCCTTAGGGTAAAGGGGACATGGACTCCGGTAGAAATTTTAAAACTTTTATCTTCCCCCTTCCCTTATTTAGGAAAAAGGGAGGGATAAAAAAAGGTACGGCTAGCATAGCGTAACCCTTGGAAGGCTAGCCTCTCCAAAAGACCTTCGTTACGTAGGTAACGAAGAGTAACAGGGCTTCTCCAAAAGAGCGCTGCTCCATTTTTTATAAATGTCGAATCCTTTAGGATACCCTCAGGACGCAAGCTCCGGGCCGAGGTTTAATTTTAGCTTAATCTTTAGAAGGGTCTGCTACTCTTTTAATATATACTAATTTATTTTCGAAATTAAATAAACTCTGTTTTTTCAATCTATATGAAGCAGCAGGGACAGATCATCCTAAAAATTTAGCACAATCAGTAAGGGTATTGAAGATTTTGATAATATTATCCTTATTATCAATAAATTGGCACTACCATAGGTGTGGTATTATATTGATACCTATTTTCCGATATTATTCATATTTTACCACCCTCTCTCTTCTCATAGTTAGAAGGTCCACTCAAAAGATGCCTAATCTTATCTTCCAAAAGTGTCCTATCCACGGAAGGATTACCCTCCACAGTAAATCGGCGATTATTTAATTGACTTACTATTAATTTGATACAAGATAAGCCTTCCTCTGTGTAGTGAAAACCTTTATCTATAAGTTGAAAAATGATTTGTCAATCTTTAAAATCGTACTGCTTCTTAGATCTCCATGTAAGAGAGTTAAAAAAAGGAATTAAAACATTTCTAACATAACCCTTATGGGATATAGTTATAAGAACAAAATTTTTATGTTGATCTTTAGTTTTTTGAGAAATACTAAAATTCACCAAACTGCTTTTTTCCTTACCATATTTTTCAGCTCCAGGTAAATTCTTCAAGAAGTCTTTAATTTCTTTCATAAGAGCTAAATCAATATCAGCCTGACCTATGTTAAAGGTTAGTTTTAAATCCTTTGTTTTAATGAAAAATGAACCCTCTCCTTCGACAAAACCTAAAAATCAATAAGGTGTTATTCGATATTGATGACTTTCTGGTAATTGAAAATAAATTCTTTTAGTTCATACCACTTTTTATTTTTTCGAGTTTTTCAACTAATTCAGGGGTTTTGCCGAATTAATATAAATTTTGAAAGCTTCCTTAAAATTTAAGAAGTTTAATAATTTAGTACTGTTTAGCTGATATTGATCAAATATCCTAATTATTTTTTTTATCTCTTCCAATTTAGTTACTATAAACCGTCAAGTATTTAATTGTTCACGTTTAGATTTCTCTTCCACAACTCTACCAAACTGAAGAGTATCCCTAATAAAATATAACGTGTGAATATCGTGTACATGTAGAGAGATCTTAAAGGTAAAGTAATAAGCATTATTTGCGGTATATTTTTTAAATGTAAATGTCCCCTCCCCATCAGTTATACCCGAGAATCATTCACAAAAATCTTTATTATGGGACATAATCTCGTTCGAAATAGATTCGTTTACCCTTAACACACAAGTAGCTTGCGTACTGGTCCACGCCTTGGGGACAAGGCTCAAATATATATATTTGGGACTAGTAGAAGAAAACATACATTTATTTCTTCTATTTAAATTACGAGGCGCAAACTGAAAACTCGGACCTTACCCGGGGAAAGGTATTCTTTGAATTCGTAGAGAGAGATTTTAGTCCAACTTTGGTGTCACTACGTACCCTAGAGCCCTAGCCTTTCATGGTAACGAATGAGATTTAAATTAGACATTTGGATAACTAAAATAGATAAAGAATAGTTAAATGGATAACAAATAAGCCGAAATAGTGAAAAAAGGGCAACTAAAAAAAAGTCATCTACGCTTTCGACCCCACAATCGTTCACAAGGAAGGAGGTTCAACCCTTACCCTTAAGCTTAAATCTTAAAAATATAAATACGAAACCTTGTTGTAAAACATGTAAAATATATATTATAATTAACAACGGATTAGTCCTACAAAAATAGGAAATCCTTTTATAAGAATTTACAAAAATCAACCAGCCTATTTGAAGATAAACTCCAAAAAGAGTTTTTTGTCTAGGTTTCGGTCCGAACCGAAGGGTTCGGAATTAGAAACCATGTTTCCTAACTCCTCCGGAGCGGAAACTAGTAAGAAAGCAAAAAGTTTTCCTTTTTCTAATTCATATAAATCAATACCTGTAATCGGCATAAGATCATTATTATCACTAAAAACCGGTGAACCTTCAGATAAGGGTTCAGACGAATCTATTATAAATATATCCATATCTAAAACTGGACTATAAACAATGGTTCTTAAGGTTAACATAACGATCAAAAGTAGTTTTAGGGATTCCTAACGCATGAGCTGCTCTATTTTTTGAAGGATACTCCATAACAACCTCTGACTCTTCATCCCCTTTTATTATTATAGGTTTAGAACTATCAACCGGATTTAATATATTCCCCACTTTTTCAGCTACTAAAAGGAAATACCACTGTATAACTGCTATTTAATTTAGTAGGCGGAGCCTACTAAAATGAGTCAATAAAGCTTGTTCATACACTCTAACTTCAAATTGTGTAAAAGCTCGTAGTATAAATAAAGATTCTAAGTCTAGCTCATAGCCTGGATTATGTGAAACAAAGTTATTAATGTGATTAGTAGTAAAAATAAGAGGTTTTCATATAAAAGTCAACCTAACTCTCGAACTGCCAGATATAAAACATTGTCACCCCCTCTGTCAGGTCTCACACTGTTAACTTTATGGTTTTTATAACGACTATTAAGACAAATTGCAGAACCAATATAATATTGATTATTAATTAAGTTTAGAAAAATATAACAACCTGCTTTCCCTAGCTCCGCTGCTTTTTTAATCGATATATGTATCGATCAAAAAATTTATATAAACTAGGGTGTCCTTTTTTAATTTTTTTGGTATGTTTCGTGTCCGAACCCTTGTCAGTCGCAGAACGCTTCGCACACAAAACTCTCTCCACCTCATAATCTAAAAAATCTCCGGGTAAGTTACTTTTCTGAACTAAGCTTTCTCAACTCAATAAATGTAAACAATAAGTTTTGATATAATATTTTACCGGGTTTAAATCAGAAAGGCTGTTATACATACTCATTAAAACTCGAGCTGCTTCTTGTGTATTACGTGTAATATATAAGTGTTTATTTTGCTCAGATAACACTGGAAATGTACGCTTAATCTCATCCAGTGTAATCTGGCTACTAGCTGCAAAATTTGCAGGGTTATTAGGAGATCTTAAAGTTGAATATGTTCGTTCCAGTTACAGCATATTTAACCCCTGATACCTTACAATTTTGTATACAATATCAGGGAGATTTATTTAGCCGTACACTAGATCCAGCCACTAGGATAGATCCAATGTAACGAATTACCAGTAATTTGTTGAATTTTCCCTTTACGTTTACAACTTTTACCTAAATATTTATTAACTTTAGAGCTTTTTTCCCTGTGCAAAACTAGAGCACAATACTTAAATTTTTAGGTAGGGCTGTTGTGTAATATATTAAGCTTAACCTACTTACTTTAGATTAAGCGCCGGTTTCCCGGTAACTAGAGTATACCTTACAGTTAAAAACATATAATAGGTACAATCGTTATATAACTGAATAACCGTCTACTCGTTGCTCTTTTACAGTAATAGCAGCATAATGACCTTCCTGCCTTAAATAACTACTACTTACTGATTTAGATCCGCGATTACCCATTCCTATTTCTAGTTTAGGGTGAACTCTACTGATTTATTTAAAACAAATTAGGTACAAACTAAAGTCTGGGTGAAGCCAGATTCCTCGTGCCCTGCACCCTTTTTATTTAAATATAGACCTATATTTAAATAAAAAAGTCTAGAAATGAATCTCCTATGTTGTTACTATACCCTCAATCATTTATGAGGCCAGACTAAAATCTCCTTTTATCTTTAGTAATTAACCGGACGACGCTTAAATAAAAAGTCGTATGGATAGCCCTCCTAACCTTAGGGTTCGACTCGAAACTTGTCGAAGGGCTGGGAGCTTTAGGGGTTTCCCGGAGTTTGGTTATTTTGCACTATAAATGAATAGCCTACATTCATTTAGGGTATGCATCGACTTTAATACCTAATGAAGGACAAGCGAATGACGCCCACAAATTTACCTTGTTATTAATCTGTATATATAATATTTATAAAACTAATATAGTTAAAATACCTTCGCTTCACACAAAGTATGGATTCAAAAATCATTTGATTTTTGAATCAACAAAAATTATTTTTTGCCGATTCGCTATAATTACGATTATTTTTTTTTATTGTTTTTTACTATAGATATAACCTTTATACGGTTTATTCGTGTTCAAATATTTAGCTATTATATTTGTCTACTGTAATATTTTTATTTTTAAAGTACCTTACTGTAGCCATTATACTAGAAAATTCAAAAATTTCTCCCGTTTCAGTATCTTTAATAGTTATTGCTAAGCTATTTGTTTTTTTAAAAGTTTGGCTTAAAAATATCTTTCTCTTTTCAAAGATCAAGTTTGTCAACTCACTGAAGCTGAGATCCGCTTTTATTGCACCCTCTATAGGACTATCACTAATTTTAAAGAAATCTAGAAATAATTGCCCTGTTTTAATACAATTCTTACAAGTAGATATATGAATCCCTAAGTCGCCCTTAATTTGATTAAAAGATTTACTTGAATAATATAAAGTTAAGCCTTCCTGATCATACAAATAAACATTTTTACCTTGGTTCACCAGCCCTCCGGGCTAGAAAATTTACTATTCTCTGTGTATTAAGGTTAAAGCTTTCGTGTAATAAATAATATTGCTCTAAAAATAAAAAGTAATCATTATTAGCGAATTTTGGTGGCATAACCAATATTTCTAAACTAAATTTATCAAATCCTTCCTTTTTTATTAAAGGCAATAATAGTCCTGAGTCCTCTTGGTTCAAATGATGATAGAGAGTAAAATATTAATCCAGTCTTCTAGATAAGCTATTACTTGAACCAACATATTTATCTCCAGTAGGTATATGGGAGTCGTAGGCTGGTAGGTGCCTAGCTTGCGCAGGGAAAGGAAATGGATATTAGTAATTTTATTTAATCTCCAGCGAAGCAGCCCAGCACGCGCTACGCGCTGCGCAGGGTCTTCTTTTGTTCATTCCTGCTTTTAACTCTAAAATTAAATCTAACCCTTCCCTACTTAAATGGCCTTTATTCTTTATTATTTGGGCTACACAGCACCAGCCCTAAAAATCCTTAGCTTTTACACCAAGTATATTATACTCTTGAAAAAAAGGTATAATTCTATTTTCGATGTCGGAAAATTTTGTACATCTGAAGGATAAAAAATCTTTACCCTGTCTAATATAAAAATTTCCACATCCAAAGTAATTTACTAAACTACGTATTAGGGATTCATCTCGACTATGCTGAACTAATTGAAATTCTAAATTAGTATATAATCCCAATTTATAAGCATCTGACTTTAGGATATTGACAAAAAATGACCTTCCCCTGTCGTGAACCCTGCAACTCATTGGGGATCAGGAATAGATTTAAATAAAACTACTGGTCTATTAACTGGTTTAGTATTGGGAAAAGCTTTTAGCAAATTTGCCGAAGAACCTCAATTAATTGAAGCCCCGAAGATTCATGATTAACTGCAATCCCTTATCCCTTCGAGCCGCCCCCGCTATGCAACATTAGAACCCCTTCTTTTCAGAGAAGGTAATCCGCTCTTTTGTTTGTCATTAAAAAATATTGATCAAAATGAGGAATTACGACTTCTACGAGTTGTTTTTTCGAAGAAACTCTAAAAACACACATTGAACCATAAATATTTATATGGCCTATATCCCCTAATTGGGCTCTAATTAAATCTAAGATAGGTTTATCTTTACTATGAATATTTATGGCAAAATAAGCAGAGATATTTCACCCTATACTATGTTTTGAACTTTTGCTTATGTTAAACCCAAAACAACCCTCGGCATCCGAAAACCCTGTAATGAATCAAGGACTTAATTTAATAGTCCCGGACGCCTGCGGCTGGGACCGGCGGAGCCGCGAATTTTTTAATTGACAGGGAAGAACAGTAGAATAATAGGAAACTCCAGCTTTTCATCCACGAGTTTTTAAAATAGATCCTCCCATTCTTTTCGCTAGAGCGGATCCCTGGTGTCCCCGGGATCTAATTTCTTTGATTCTTTCCGAGATTCTATCCTCCCTAAATCCTAAACACGTCAATAACCGCATTTTTATCGAGCGTGACTCGAGTTCCATTCAACGTTTTACTATTCTATCCAACTCATCCTCAAATCCGGGTAAAGCATTTCTTAAACCCTGGACCGCTAAATTGAATTCGGTGTGATTCTCAAACTCTTTAACCGTGTTAAGTTTTACCGAATCTACAACCTCTTTATTGTTTATATTATTTATAATGTTGTTCTTTTTGTAATTAGCTTTTTTACATAGTTTGAGAAAATTCTAAGAGATTTTTTCCAAGGTAGCGCATTTCCGTTTGTTTACCGCTACTTTTGCGTGCAGACACTCCTATCCTAAACTCTCGTCTTTAGGAGGATTCCCTAGAATACGTGTAAGTTGGCTTGAGCGGGACATTCACTTTAAACTCCATATCACGGTGCCGTCTTCTATTTTCATCCGTCAGGAACCGGTCTTTAAATTTTGCCTTGTTAAGCTATCTCCCGGGGGTCTTTGATAGTTGTGAATGGCCTTCAAGCTTTTGTTACGAGATTACCAGTCGTGTCTAGCTTTCTCTCTCGACTCATCGCTGTTTTAGATCCCCTAACTTCCTCGGAAAGCCGACGTTTGGCCCTTTGAGGCGGACGTGATAGAAAATCGGGTCCCGTGGTGCGGAGCACACACCGCTTCCGTCCGGTCCGATCAGTCCCAAGTTGCAAGCTCTTGTAAACTCCCTTTATAGTATACCTGGAATAAAATCCAATCCTCGTTGAAAGACCGCTTTATTTTAAACATCGCCCGTTTTAGTTGGCGGGGTGCTAGCCCGCTACTAAAACTGGTGGATACGATCCACCTGGTTCTCGATTGTAAAAAATCAACGTTGTCTTTCAATCTCTTATTGTTGTATGTTGTAGTTATTGTTGTTATCCAACACTTTAACTTAACTAGTTATAAACTCCCGCCCTCCAAAGGAGCCCTCGTCCAGCTTTTCATCCACGAGTTTTTGGTCTACCTACTAACCCTACAAAAGAAGGATAAGTTTGATCATTTAACGGTAAATCAAATTTCACTTTAGGTATTTTTATTAATTGTTTAAGTTCCGATTGCGTTATTGAAACTTGTTGATTTGCCAACAATTTATTTAATACTTTTACAGTTATCTCGGTAAAGTTGTTGTAAAGGGTAACACTAGAATAAGCCCGACGACTTACGTAACCTAGTTTATTGCGGCGAATAATTTTTATTTGACTATCTTTTTCAACCCGAGGGACGTAGCCTCGCCCTATTTTATAAAAATTATATAAATATAATTTTTCGCACCCGTCGGTAAGGCGGCCGAAGTCACCAAACGCGAAGGATAATAATAATTGGAATAACATCTTATTAATGATGTTTAGCGCCCTCTGAGCGGTTTCTCCGGGGAACCGTATGTCCAATAAAAAGATATTTTTATAGGTTTTTAGAGGCTACGCCTATATTAAAAACTAGGTTCCCCACAGAAACTAAATAAAGATAATAAACAAACACCTTAAGCCCTTTTGCTAATCATTCCTGACCAAATAATGGACAAGCGATTGACGATACACAATTTTACCATATAATTAATCTTTAACATAAATAAAAGATCCGATCGATAGGGGGGGTTGGATCCCCTCCCTTTATAAGGGGGAGATAAAAAAAAATGTAAAGGCGCCACTCGAATTGAATAAAAGTGACAGATTAATAATTTAGGTAGGCTATTGTGATAGTAATTTTAATCTCGGGTTACTTAATTTTCTCCCACCTAACGGTGCTCCGCTCGAAAACGGTGCATCCGGACGCATTAGGTGGCCGGCTAAATTAAAAATTTTTAGCCTACCAAGAGCCGGTTTCCCGGTAACTAGAGTACACCTTACAGATCCAACCCCGCTACCCGTGTGTTGGGGGGAAGAGGGGTGGATCCAAACCCCCTTTAAAAAAAAGGGGGACGGATCCAGTTTTTTTTATAAAAAAACTTGAACTGAAGAACCATCTACTCGTTGCTCTTTTACAGCAACATTATTACATATTACTGATTTAGATCCACGATCACCCATTTAAGTTTCCTTTATCTCCATCAGCTTATTCAAAGCATCGATGATTCCCGGCGGAGCCGCGAAAACTAGTGATATTACCATACCCTGAGTCATTAATCAGGCCAGCTAGAAAGTTTCCTTTACTACTTTGGTTACTAGAGCTTTAGGGTTTATCCGTAATTTGATTCTTGACCACTCAAAAATAAGAAACCTACTCTCATTTTTTTTATGGATAACGTCACCGGCAGTGACGATAAACCGCGCGTGAGTGTATTCAGGTATGATAACTCTATTATCCACCTCTAACAATCTAAGTCCTCCTACCTCTAAATCAGATTCAGGTACTATGTATGAATCAAATTCTATAAACTCATTATTTGAATCTAGGAAATCCGGATATTGGTATGATCAATCAGATCTACCTTTTTAGCCCCTTTTTAAAGGGCAGAGTTAAGGTACTTCTCCCTAAATAATAAAAATTATCCATTTTACAGATAAAGTAATTTTAATTCCCCCCCCTAAGGAAAGGGGGATTAAAATTACATTATCCTGCACCCTTTCGGGTGGGGCTTGACTATATCTTAAGCGCTTGAATCTATCAAGCGCCAACCAACATCTAGTCGATGAACTGCACACCATAATAATATAAAATTATTATGCCGCTTGGTTGCGGATAACCCATTTTTCGAGCTATAGCTTGCGTAGCCCGTACATCAATTTCTATTTTACCCTACCACGAGTCATTACCTGTGTCACAAGATATGTTACCATTCTTGTTTGGTTGAAATTGCTTTAGGGACTTCCCGTCAATTTGAAGGTTTTAGCAGAAGGTTCACTCCCACAAATTGGCATATCATAGGATTCTCAATCCTAATATTACCATTGATGCAAGGTTATTAAAATTTATATTTAATTATAACATATATTCTCATAAATCTAATTAAAAGCGGGCTAATCTAAAAGGATAACTTCGTAGAGCTAGCGAGTACCTCGCTGCCCTCCTAAGTTCTCCCCCCCCCCCCACCCTCGCCTTAAACACACAATGTTTCTATTTAAGGGCTTACAGCAGGTCTTCCTTTATTCATTCCAGATTTTATTTGTCTAATTTCCTCTAACCCTTCCGAAGTTAAATGTTTTTTATCCTTGATTAGTTCTACAGCTTGACATCAAGAAACAAAATCTTCAGATTTTACACCTAAAACCTTGTACTTTTTAAAAAACGGTACAATTTTTTCAAGTACATCCGAAAATTTAACAACTTTAAGAGTTAAAACATTAATTATACTAGATTTTTCCTTAACTGCCCCACAATCTAAATAATCTTTAATTGTTTCCAATAATTTTCTATCCCTAGTGTGTTGAGTTAAATAAAAACACAAAATAACTTGGTACCCTATTTTATTGGAAGCAGATGTTTTAATGTTTATGAAAAAACAACCTTCGCCTGCTACAAATCCTGCAAGTCAATAAGAATTTATTACCTTTTCATCTTTTACTGTAGGTCTAGGAACAGGGGTAGTTTCTGGGAAAGCTTTCTTTAAAGCATCAGTCAAACCTAAATTCATAGAAGCTCTTATGTTAACAATCTCTTTAAAACCTTGTAACTTTAAGTGTTCTTTAAGTGAAAGTTTATTAACCACGCTTTTAAATAATACAAAATCAGCTTGTTTTTTAGTTATAAGTGGGTATTTATCAAAATGAGCTATTATAACTTGAAGATCATCTAGAGAACGCGCTTTAAATGCCACACCATTATCCCTTATGCTTACTATAAAACCTCTTCCTTGAAAAAAAGCTTGAATAGTTTTCAAAAGTTCCATATCTTTTTTATGTAGTTCAATTTGAAAAATAGCACGTATTCTAAACCCATGCCGGGATTCTGATGATTTAGAAAAACTAACCATAAAAGACCCCTCCGCATCTGTAAACCCTGTAACAAATCAAGGATTCAAGGTAGAAGGTGAAATTTGTGTAGAATTTTCTGGTGCCGCATCCTCACTAGACGAATTTACCACCCCGTTCGGGGTTGCAACTGTTGTATAGTAATAACATTGTTTAGGGCGGTAAAGCCTTTTTAAAGATTTATTGTGGATATATCAAGCACGCTTAGGTATAGAAGCATAATCATGCTCTTTATTTAATAGGTTTAAAATTTCAAAACTTAAATATATCGTATAAAGTATATAAAATATAAACTCTAAAGCCCTAAATGATGCAAGATTATTTTTTTTTAATACCTATCGACTGTACATTAAGCATCAAATAATTTGACACCCACAAGTGACCCAGTCTGTAGCGATAAATATAAAAAAACAAATTATTTACCGACGGTATTGCTTTATAGGTTAACCGTTTTCACTCGCATCGCCAGAAAAATTTATTTTTCCAAGAATCCCGTCAGATTCTTATAAGTTAAGGATTATTTTGCTTTAACTTATTGACTATCGAATATATGTACTGATGGTTAGAAGAACTTATATATTGTATAAACATATCATAACCTCGGACGCCGAATAAAAATATATTTTTATACGTTTATAACACAACCCCCCCCCCTTCGGCGGAATAACCCCCCCCCACCACATGCCCCCTTTTTTATTTTATAAATTTTAAATAAAAAAGGGGGTATTGGTGGGGTCGGGGTTGTATTATAAACTAGCGGCTGACCATCATTATATATATAATGATGGTATGGTTCCCGGCGCAAGCTATCGCTGCCCCTACTGGCTCGCAAAATAAGGTTGAATTACTCATCCTACTTTGGTAGATTTAGACTTAGAAACCTTCACATAAAAACTTACCTCTGCGTCAAAAAATCCGGTTATTCAATTAGGATGTAGTGTGATTTCCACATCATGGTTATGTGGACCTATTCTAGAAGCAGTTCTCACGAACCCTTTATTTTTATCCCCCCCCCCCCTTCCCCCCCCCCCTTTTTAGGGGTAAAAGGGGGGGATAAAAAAGTGCCGCCGCGGGTACCCTCAGCCTAGTTTTAAACAAACTTGTTTGTAGGCTCCGCCTACAAAACCAGTTTTGAAAAAAAACTAGCGGCCGAGGTCTAGTATGGAACATAGAACGATTTTTAATATGTTTTGATACAATATAGTTTCTTTCACCTATTAATGGAGTTTCTCCGAAGGAGTGCGAACCCTGACCCCTACAATAAATGTGTATGGGTAAATCCAAGGGTTCGGATACGAAACGTGGGCGGAGAGCCCTCGAAACCAAATAACAGGTATCTTCTATTTTATTTAATATATACGATTTAGGGCCATCATCCTTCTTGGACTAACCCTCTGCTAATACTGTCATTGATGGATCGGTTATTTCGTCCATAAGGTAAAGCAATTTGAATGAAGGAAATGCGATTAATATTAGTATTACTGCCGGAGTGATCGTCCAGATTAACTCTATTGTTGTCTATTTAAAAAAAATTTTAATTTGGACTATGTTTTTATCAACCCTCGCTTTGCGCAGGGTGGATATTTCACGTATAGTCTCTGAGAATCCTACTCATAATAAAAAAAATATTACTTTGGTTTTCTGCTGATAATTAATTGTTACATCCGAACCCCGTAGGGTACCCTTCAGCCGCCTTTTTTTTCTTCCACCTCAATTCGAGGAATTGAGGTGGAATGGAAAAAAACAGGCGCCCGAAGGTTTAAAGTTTTAACCAATAATCGAAAATAAAAAAAATATGTTTTTTTATTTTCGAAAATATATATATATATATATTTTCGATTTTTATATAGTATCTAAAGGCTTTATAATTTTTCAGCATATAGTGAAATTTTTAATATTAGTTTTTATAAGTTTAATTAACGGTAAGCTTTACCTAACGCGTTAACACCCGTAAATTATTTAATAGAAAATTTATATCTGTCTTTAAATATCGCCCCTGAATTAACATATATATTTATAGTACTATGACTCATACCTAAAAATTTTGCGGCTCTTCTAGCAGACACAAAACTACCTATTAGTTTAAATCCTTCGGATGAACATTTTTCATACACATTAACGGGATTTCCATGTTTAGCACTCATTTTTAATTTTGTCTCTTCTGAATGTTTTCGACCTAAAGCTTTTTGTTTCATTATTTCTTTACTTTTTTCACTATGGGTCTTACCAAACATACTATTTTTTTCCCACGATCTTTGTGAACTCATTAATAATTTTGTTTCTTCACTAAAGGATTTTCCAAATCAATAAGATTTTTTTCCTGCATAAACCCCTTTTAAAGCTTTACTAATTTTAGCTTTAGTATCCTCTGAAAGAGTATGACCTAAAGAGCTACCGGCTATTTTTAATATATTATATTTGGGTCCTAATTTATTAAAATAATACTGCTCTCTTTTTTGTAGTTCTGATATATCACAATATTCTAATATAGTAAGAGAAAAATTTGCATATCCGTATTTAATAAAAGCTCTGCTGATAATAAGGCTTTCCTTACTTTTTAAATAACTAATACTAAAATATTTATTAAATCTGAGAGCTAGATTTTTGGATTGTCCTATATAAATATCTCCTGTAATTTTATTAGTTCACATGTAAAAGCCGGAAAACCCTTTATTTTCTTTTACAATCGAATTTTTAAGTGTCTCAACATCTTCATAAAATTTAGCCGGAAGATTACTAACAGGTTGAGTAGAATAAGTACGTTCTGTAGTAATTACTATATATTTAAGGCTTAGATTTTTTAACTTATAACACTTTATATTCGGCACACTTTGTTTACCGTGGTTCAAATATTTATGAGCAATAGGTGATTTGGTTTCTACATAGTTTCTTACAATACATAACATAATTCAAGCTACTGTGAATAGTATTGCTACTAAATAAAACATTATGTTATCCGAACGAGCTCCGCACGTTTTCTTCCTTCGGAGCAAGCGACTGATCCTTGTCAGGATCAGCATGAAAACTTTTAATATTAATTACATAATAAATAAGTTTACCACCCTAGGGTAGAGGTTATATTTAGGATTTTCCAACCAGGAGGTAGCTGCTAGTTTCATTCAAAACTTGTAGCGGTGCGCTTAAACAAGTTTAATCCAAAACTAGAGGGGGGGGGGAGGCAGCACCCGACAAAGTTCCCCCCCCCCGAGTGGGTATCCTCCAATTATTTTTTTTATGGTTGTCCACCTCGCCTGAGGGCGAGGTGAACCAGAACAAGGTGAATTCATATATCGTATTAAGTTTACCGCGAAGCTATTAGAAGTCATTTATACACAAAAATTGTTTATTGGTAAGTTTGCGCCTGAATTTATTAGGCGACTGAACAGTAACCACTACATTCATTATACAACCGCCTACTTGACACCCCTGAGCAAGGCGCCGAACAAAAATCTTATAAAACTTGAATTCATGAAGCGAATTAGCCAAAGCCTATCTACGCCTCACCCCCCCCCCGGAGGGCGAATTCATTCCGGATTTGATCTTTTTAATTTCGCCCTCCGGTGAGCTTTAGATACCATAAGCTTAGCTACCTCTTTTCAATCTTTAAAATCTTTTAGTTTTGAACCTAAAATATCATGCGCAGCCGCTAGCGGCGTGCTGGACGCCCCCCCCCCCCACTACGTGGGGCTGGGATAATTAAAAAAAAATTCCACCAAAGCCCCACCAATGAATGTGTAGCCTACGCTCGGGGGTTATACGTGGAAGGCACCGGTGGCTCGGAATTATATTTTCTAGTTTTTTCGCCCTCGGCGCGCGAAGCCACTGGCCCTTAGCCGGTAAAATATCTTTTTTATCCGCAGGGGAGGTTGGCTCTGTAAGAGCCTTACCGCCTTTTTTTTCTACCACCCCTAAAGGGGAGGAATGTAAAAAACAGGTCGCTAAGCAACCGGATTTAATAAATTAAATCCTGGGCTTCGCCAGTCCAAGGTCCGCTGCGCGTAATATTATTAAATTTAGTTACACGGAAGCATATAGCAGCCTTACCCGCTAGGTTCTGTCCGACCACACTCAAAAAAATCCTTTAAGCTCTTAATAAGGGATTGGTCGAGTGGAGCACGTTTTAAATAAGAACCGCACTTCGTTCGTCAGGTTCTTATCTAAAACTCGATTGTCTTGACTTACCTGGTAACCTATTCTTATTGAATATGAAGCTTTAGACTTATTCGAACCCTACCTAGCAGAGCTTGTGCTTTTTTTAATAAAATTAAAAAAATCATGAATAATTACAAAAAAAAACAACCCTCGAGCGCAGCACGTTTATAACACATACCATGTCCAACCCTAACCCCACCAATGAATGTGGTGGGGGTTATTCGGTGGGTTGCAGCCGCAGGCGTCCGCAACTGGTATGTATTATAAACTGCTTCGGCTAAACCCTGCTACTCAACCCTTCGGGTGGACTTACCTTCCTTTACGTCAATTAACCCTTTTGACGGTAAAGAGGATGGATCTATTATTTTAGCAGTAGGGAAAGCTTCCGAGCTTCGCACGTTTCGTATCAAGATACCGTAGGTATCTTCACACGAAACTTTAGGTTAATAGACAAACCTTTATTAATATCCTGCGCAGTCGCGATACCGGCGTGCTGGAGAATTTTTCCTGCCCGCGCTGCGCGCGGGCTGAAAGCTTTAATACTAGCCATCTTTATTAGACCATATGGGGTCAAGTGCTCCTTATGGATAAATAGCTGGAAAGCTTCTTTAAATAGAATAAAGTCTAAGCGTTTTTTGGTTATAAGTGGATACTGATCAAAATGGTTAATTATTACCATAAGTTCTTTGAAAGAACTCTTCATAAAACTGTTGACCCCGTAACACTTAAAATTCCTATTCCTCCGAAATATGCTTGTATGGTTCTTAAAAGATCCGCATCTTTACTGTGTAAACCTATTGAAAATGATAGATTTACACTGTAACCTGTTTTATTCCCAGTTTTTTAGCTATAGTTATATGAAAACACCCTTCAATTTTAAATTTTTATTTTATATAACATCGAAGAACACATATGCAATCTTACTACAGTTCGAAGTAATGGCATAGAACGCTCTGATATATAAATTCGTGGTTGAGTTGGTGTATGATATCGTAAAGTACATACTAATCTATATCTAACCATTAAAACATTCATTAAACGTACTACATCTTGAACAGAGTAACTATCAGTACATAGAATCAAACCATGACGTGACTCTTTACCATCTCCCATGACCATCTGAGCCAAAGCTACCGGGTGTTAAAAGTTCATAGATGTTATGTGGCACTGTTTTAATTCCTGTTGGATAAAATAAAGAATGTAATTCAGTAAAACAAGGTAAAGATCTAGTAAAGAATTCTCAACTAATAGTTTGCATTCCAAATCTAGTTCGTACTCTCAATGAGGGATTAGAAGAACAGTAATGAGATAAGGATCACATACCAAAAATATTTACCATTTTCTACTGATTGTGTAAATCCTAATCGGGCATTCTTATGGTTGACTGATGCAAAGATTAGTCAGCCATCTGATAACAGTAATCCTATAATAATGCTCTTATTATAAGGCGGTAACTTAATCATATTACGAGGAGCGCTGCTCCACCCTCAGTCCGCCCTGCGGACGGCCGAGGTTTCTTGTTTGGTTATTCGTCTTTTACCTACTAGAGAAGATAAATTTGTTCCCATACTACTAAGCTTAGATGGTTATTAGTACAACTTTGTTGGTTAGTGCTAAACAGTTTGATTTCTTTTTTGTAAGAGCCGTCCACAAAACCTGTAATATAATTAGGATTTAATTGGTGGTTTCCTTTACCACTCTCTACCGGGGCCGGGCCGCCCCGCCGCCCGGCCGGGACCGAGACCGGGTTAGAAGCTCCTTTTTTCTCTAAAGTCATAAAATGGCACCGTAGAGATAAATTTAAACTTCTTATTATCCGTCTTATTAATTTCGATTATTTTAATATTTACTATCTAGGATGACTTTCCTAGTATATATAAAAAAGGCAAAAGAAAAGTAAAATTACTAAATAACCCTTCAGTATTATACACGCTCTGAAGATAATAATATCAACTGGAAAGGGACGAATCTCTCCATAAGATAGCACTGCCAAAGCTTCACCGCTTCGTTGCGTAAAAACAAACGCGCAGAGTTTTGGATTAAAAAAAAATAACAATATAGTATACTTAGGATATTACTATTTTTTTTAATTCTTACCCTACCTAATTTATATGTTAAATCATTATTAATAAGTAGTTTTAACGCTTGCTTTTTGGGAAAAACAAACACGGTTTATCTTACTAATTTAAGCGAGGCGGAGGCCTTACAAGGCCTCCCGCCTCGCTTTAGTATTGCTTAATATAAAATAAACCTTGACCTTGGACGCCTACATTCTTACAGGCGGCTAAGGGTGCCTAGCAAGCTAGGGCTCGTATATTTAGTTATTTTACCCAAAGTTTCGTGTGTTGACATCGACAGTTTATAACCTTAACTTGTCCCCCCCCCCCCCTTAAAATATATATATTTTAAGGGGGGGGACAAGTTAAGGTTATAAACGACGTGTTTAGCCTGCGGACTAAAAATATATTTTTATTCGAAGTCAAAATACGAAACGTGCGAAGCTCGACAGGTTTCCCTGCTGCCAGAGCACACCTTACAAAATATTTCTACCCTGAATAACCATCTGCTCGTTGCTCTTTTACAGTAATTTTAGGGCATACATTACATTACTATTTTAGATCCGCGATAATCCATGTAAAAAAAATTTTTTTATTTTTATCTCTATAGATATTACCTTACCTTAAGTAATTAGCTAAGCCAGAATTAAAGTTTCCATTAGTTCCTTGGTTTATAGAGTTTTAGGAGATTCCCGGAGTTTGGCTACTAATACACGATAACAAAAAGTCATGTAATTTTACTAACCCATAATTATTAAACTGATTCGATTCATACATCATATTTAAATTTAGTAGTTAATAACTACTACCTATAGCAACACCTAATATTAATAATACGAGCCCTGGACACCCTTAGCCACCTGTATTTATGGAGGCGTCCAAGGTCAATTAAAAGAAGATTCATAATTTTAATACGAGGGTGGTTATTTAGAATCTTAATAAAAAAAAATTAACCTCGTAGACATAAGTAGATTATTTTCATTCTCGAGGGCTCCGCCCACCCGCAGCCCCGCTGCGGCCCGCGGTCCCTGTATTCATTCCAGACTTGAATTTACGGATTATATCTAATCCTTCGGGTGTATTGTGAGCATTTTTTGCATTAAGTCTACTACTTTACATCAATCCCGAAAGTCCCAAAATTTAATTCCTCCAGCCCGACGCTGCGGGCAGGAAAAATTCTCCAGCACGCGCTACATTTCATTAGCGCAGCGCAGGATAATAATATGTTTTTTAAAAAACGGCACAATTTTAGCTGAAATATCGCTAAATTTAACACAGTAATAGTCTCCGCCGGGGAGATTACCTTTCCCACGGATTGTATATTTACCACACTCAAAGAAATTAATTAAGCTTGCCATTAATTTCTCATCACGGCTATGTTGAGTAATAGTAAACTCCAGATACGTATGAAATCCTAATCTTGACCTGAGAGATTCCGAAAGAAATCAGCCCTCCAAAGGAGGGCGATTCTTTTATTTTAACTTTAAACGAACCCTTTCCTAAGGCAAATCCTGCTACTCATTAACAATCAGTATGAGATGAAATTTTTAAAGGTAAGAATACAACATCAGGTCTAGCTACCGCGATCGTATTAGGAAAGCTTGATTTTAACGTGTCGCTAAGCCCTAAGTTAAGAGATGCTCGAAGATTAATAATATTATGAACTCCTCTTTTAGTAAGATGATCACCATTACCCATTATTATAACTATTTCCCTTCAGAGAAGATAATCCGCAAGCTTTTGAGTTTTTAAGGGATAATTATAAAAATGAGTTTATCCGAACCCCATTATCATTACATTCGATAATGGGGGAAGCGGGGTGCTAACCTCGACCGGAAAAAAATATATACATATTTTTTTCTTATTTTGAGGATCGGGTACGAAACGTGGGCCGGAGGCCCTGAAAAAATTTTTTCCTAATATCCTTTAAAGACCTTACGACAAAAGCGCAAGCATTATCACCATATTTTACTATATTACCTACACCAAAATAACTTTGCATAAGCTTTAAAAGCTTAACTTCCTTTCTATGCAACTTAATTTGAAAAACAGCTTCAATGTTTCAACCAACATTATTATAACCTTTAGATCTCTTCCTAAAAAGACACATGAATGACCCTTCTGCATCTACAAAACCAGTTATAAAAGCAGGGTCCAACTTATTACTTATTATATCCTGCGCAGTAGTCCGAAGGCAGAAGCTGCTACCCTTCGGTAGCGTGTGCAGGACTGCCCCCCCCCGCTTGAGGCGGGCTGGTATCACCTTGAGTTGAATCTTTTGAATTATAATTTGCCGCTGTACTAAATAAATAATACATATGATTATTATTTAAAAAAGAATGCGTTTGAAATGGAGGAAAGCTGCTCCTTAGGAGTGATTCGTTTAGACATATAAAAACCGGATTTAAATTGAGTTTTGGGCGCAAGCTCGTGGACATATGTTCACGAGGCGCCCTAAACGTGCGGAACTAGGGATATTATATTTAATATTAGAGAGCGACTTTTTATTATAGGTAGTAGCTACGAACATACAACCATCGAGTCAACGATCGATAGCAGATAAATTATGTATTAAATTTAATATTTTTTTTATGTATATACCATCGCTACGCCAGAGGGTGCTCCTGCCTACGGACTCGACATATATACACATAAAAAAAAAGTGCAGGGCTAACCTCGTTAAGCGGAGCCGATAAAAATGAGAATAAATCATTCACAGTATCAATAAATATAATTAATAAAATTACAATTGTGTTTCATTCATGTAATTCAATTAACCCTTCAAATTGAGGTGAGGCACTATCTTGAAAATATATACCTCAAGGACTAGGCGCGTCAAAACTCATATTTAGAATAATTTTTAGTAAATTCATTTTTTTTAATTAATTATCATTTCTATATTGTAGCTATCAATTGTAATAATATATATTACATATTTTCATATTATATAGAATATACGCATAACAAAAATTTTTAATTTGTACAGCACCCCTTGCCCTCCGCTGTACGGGTTTAGGTAAGTTTAGAATTTGAGGAATACCCCTCCCGTTGTAACGGGGTATTCATCGAATTCGAGCTTACCTAAACCCCCTCGAATTAATTATAAGCTAACAGGCTCTTTAATAAATACCTACGCTTCGCTAGGAGTTTCATATGCGAACCTTTAATCCCCTCCACCTCCCCCCCCCCTACGAGTTTAGAATACAAACCTGTCCCCCGCCCCTGACAAGGTTTGTGTTATAAACGTGTTTTTTAAAAACTCGGAATTTATGTAGGGAGGTGGAGGGATTACAGAGGTTCTTATACGGCTCGCTTGCGTAATTAATATGCAGGCTAGTGTTAAAAAAACTCTATCGGTGGGTGGTAGCTTGTTTAATTCTACAAATCCAGGTTAGTAATAAAAGAAGTTCCACCTACGGATAAAACTACTCCTAGCGGAGCGATGAATTTTTCAAAGTTGGTGTGCGTATGAAGGAAGTGTGCTCGACATACAAACCTCACTGCGCATGGGAAAGTACCCCCCCCCATACTTTGTCAGAGTTCGTGTAGACTAGCTTCACAAAAAATGAAAAAATATATATATTTTTTAGTTTCGAACCCTTTAGGGGTCCTCCAGCCGGAAAAATATATTTTTTACCCGGTTGGCTCGTGGAGCCTTACCCGCCTGCAGTAGCGAAGCAGCCGGATTTAATAAAATTAAATCCGGCGCCTAAGGTCTGCCCGCTAGCTACTGCATTAGCGTGAAACGCAAGTTACAGGTGGTGTGAATCTAGCCCTACCTTGCCCTACCTAGGTTCACAAGCTTGCGAATCGCGCTAGACGAAGTTGTTTAATGTATATACAGTTTTGACTTAGCTACTAACTTATGTAACTTTATAGCCGAAGAAAGGTCGCTTAGCGACCACCTTCCTGCCACCAGTATGGGCGACCCTGAAGTCTCTTCATATACTTATATATCATTTATGATGGAAAATAAATGATTATAACTTTTTTTTATATCTTTCACAAAATAAATATTAGACCAAAAGCATGCATATTCTTCAGAAAGTGATATATATCAAATATATCTCTAATAAATATATAGATAAATTAAATCGGCTACTATGGCTAACACAAAATAACTCCATTCCATACCCTCCCCGAGCTCTGCTGCCTTCATTATATATATATAATGAAGTTTTAAGGGAAAGGGGGGGATAAAGTCGCAAACCAATCTGATGAACATAGTACGTTTTTATGCGAAGCAATAAACCTTGCCCCCCCCCCTTTAAGGGGGGTTGGGAAACAGGTTTATTGCTTCGCATAAAAACTTTAATTCGCTTTTTTTAACCTCTGCTATAATAAATTAGGGGCTATAGAGCTGTAACGAAGCTAGTCTTTTTTATCCCCTACCCTATCGGAGAGGGTAGGGGGACATGGTTTGTGTTTAACACCTGAGGCTTTGCCTAGCAAGCTCGGATAACCCTTTAGGGTGCTTTTTTTATTCCCCCTCCTTCCCCCCCCCCCACGAGTTCTGCTGCTTTTATATATATATATATAAAATAAAGGGGTAAAAGGGGAAAATAAAAAATACCGGTAGTGAAACGTACCGGTACGCTACCGTACCGAACGCCTACATTCTTACTAAGGCTTAATTCTTACTGGAACTACGCTTGCCCCCCCCCCCCAGTTTCGCAGAGCGAAACTTTATTTGTTAAAAACAAAATTAAAAAAAAAATCTAGTCCCTGCAAGCTAGGGGACTGGTTTCGTTAGAAAACAGGCCCTTCGGCTCCTGGAGCTTGGCCCCCCCCCCCCCCCCCCAAAAAAAAAAAAAAAAACCAAAAAAAATATATATTTTTTTTAATCCCGGGGCTTTTTTTATTAATACCCCCTGTTCTTCCCCCCAAACCCCCCGGGGGTCCGTAAACTTACTCCGGGTTTTTTTCTTCTAAAAAATA
>Ga0157379_10000530_pt1 | contig 30859 bp, 24 predicted proteins | sample S25metaG_FD_121802 | JGI IMG/M metagenome (GOLD analysis project Ga0157379, IMG submission 121802) | Switchgrass rhizosphere microbial communities from Kellogg Biological Station, Michigan, USA - S2-5 metaG | ecosystem: Host-associated > Plants > Roots > Rhizosphere > Soil | place: USA... | reverse complement strand
CTTCGCGAGGACCGCTCCTACGATCTCGTGGCCTCGGATCTCGAGGATGCGGGGCGTGCACTCGGGGAGATTCGCGGGCGCGGCGTGGAGGACGAGGTCGTGGCCGCGATCTTCTCCCGATTCTGCATCGGCAAGTGATGGACGCCGGGACCGAGGTCTCCAAGTCCTTCCCGCTCCTCGTGATCGGTGCGGGCCACGCCGGCTGCGAGGCCGCGTCGATCGCGGCGCGGCTCGGCATCCGGGTCGGCCTCGTCACGATGTCCCTCGACGCGATCGCCCACATGCCCTGCAATCCAGCGATCGGAGGTCTCGCCAAGGGCCACCTGGTGCGAGAGATCGATGCACTGGGCGGCTTGATGGGGCGCATGGCGGACGCCGCCGGCATCCAGTTCAAGCTCCTGAATCGAGGCCGCGGCCCCGCGGTCTGGTCGCCGCGCGCGCAGGAGGACAAGGCCCGCTATCGCGCGCTCGTGCGCGCGCATCTGGAATCTACGCCCGAGGTCGAGCTCGTTCAGGAGCAGGTGGTCGCTCTCGAGGTCGAGGGCGGCCGTGTCCTCGGAGTGCGGCTCGCGAGCGGCGCGGTTGTGCGGGCCGACCGCGTGATCGTGACGCCGGGCACGTTTCTCAATGGGCTCATGCACATCGGCGAACGCACCGTCGCCGGTGGACGCGTGGGCGAGCGCGCGGCGCGCGGAATCTCGGACTGTCTCGTGGATCTGGGATTTCGCATGGTGCGGCTCAAGACGGGAACGCCGCCGAGAATTCACCGCGACTCCATCGATTTCGATCGCATGCTGCCGCAGCGCGGCGACGATCCTCCACGCCCGTTCTCGCACTTCACCAAATCCTTGGTGGTGGATCAGATCGAATGTCATCTCACGGGCACGACGGAGGCCACGCACCGCGCGGTGCGGGACAACCTGCACCATTCTCCTCTCTATAGCGGGCGCATTCGAGGCATCGGTCCGCGCTACTGCCCCTCGATCGAGGACAAGGTGGTGCGCTTCGCCGACAAGCCGACGCACCAGATCTTCATCGAGCCGGAAGGGCGCGACGTCGACGACTTCTACATCAACGGACTCTCCACGAGCCTCCCCGAGGAGATCCAGCTCGAGATCCTCGCGACGATCCCCGGCCTCGAGCGCGCGCGCATGATCCGCCCGGGCTACGCCGTCGAGTACGACTTCATCCCGCCCACGCAGCTCCATCCGACGCTCGAGACGCGCCCCGTCGCCGGCCTCTACCTCGCGGGCCAGATCAACGGAACGTCGGGCTACGAAGAGGCGGCCGCGCAGGGATTGATGGCGGGCATCAACGCGTCGCTGTCCCTGATGGGGCGCGAGCCGATGGTGCTGCGGCGGGACGAGGCCTACATCGGCGTCCTCCTCGACGATCTCGTGACCAAGGGAACGGAAGAGCCCTACCGCATGTTCACGTCGAGCGCGGAGTTTCGCCTCCTGCTGCGCCAGGACAATGCGGCGGAGCGGTTGCTCCACCGTGCGCGGAGTCTCGGCGCGCTGCACTGCGAGGAGATCGCGCGGCTCGAGGATTCGGTGAGGCGGCGCTCGGTCGCGAGGGAGCGAATGCGAACGACGAAGGTGGCGTGTGCCTCTCACGCGGCGATGACCGCGGCGGTGGCGGACCGATCCACACCAGACGCGCGCGCTGGCAACGGTGCCGTCGCCCTCGACAGCGCGCGCGCCACGGCGCTCGAGGAGATCGTCCCGATCGAGGCCGCGCTCCGCGATGGCCGCATGAGCGTCGATGAGTCCTGCGCACGTCCCGAGCTTGCCGACCTGGGGATGGAGGCCGTAGAGTCCGCCGCGATCGAGGTCCGATATGAGGGCTACATCGCGCGCCAGAAGCGCGAGGTGGAGCGCGCGCGGCGCGGTGAACAGCTCGCACTTCCAGACCGCGTGTTCGATGAACCCCTGAACGAGATGTCGCGGGAGGGCCGTGAGAAGCTGCGCCGTGTGCGACCGTCGACTCTCGCCCAGGCATCGCGCATTCCAGGCATGTCTCCAGCCGACGTCTCGGTGCTCCTGATCTATGCCGAGCGCGAGCGGCGGCGGGCGGGGCTCGATCCCGGCTGATCTCGAGGCCGATTTCGCGGCGTTCCGCGTCACGGTCCTACCCTGGCTTGCAACACTCCCTGGCGACGAGTCGGATCGCCGTCTCGAAATCCTGCGCCAGTACGGCCTCCTGGTTCACGAGCGTGCCGCACGCCTCTCCCTGATCGCGCAAGGCGATCGCTCCGTCCTCTTCACCCGCCACGTTCTCGACTCGCTCAACCTCGCGACCTGCACGGACGCGCCGCCGGCATCGCTTCTCGATATCGGAAGCGGTGCGGGTTTCCCGGGGATCCCGCTGGCTGTTGTATGGCCCGAAACCCACGTGACGCTGCTCGAGTCCCGTGACCGCAAAGCCGGCTTTCTCGAGCAGGCGGTGCGTCAGCTCGGGCTGCGGCACGTGCGCGTGGTGTGCGACCGCCTGGAGCGCGTGAGCCAGGACGTGTCGATCCATCCGGTCAGCGCGGTGACTGTGCGCGCCGTCGGTGATCTGCCCAGCGTCCTCGCGCTGGCCGGGCCCCTCGCGGCTCCGGGCGCGTGGTGGGCGTACTTTCTTGGCGGCGGCACCGGGGAAAGTGAGGCAAAGGCCATGATCCCGGATGGCCGAGTCGAGGGGGGCGACTTCGGCGGTAGGATTCTTCGCGGCTATTTCCGATATACCACCCCCTAGTCCTCGAGGCCCCCGACTCTCAAGACCATGTTTCACGTGAAACGTGGCGGTAAACATCTGCAAAAACGCCATTTATCCAGGCACGTGCAGCGAACGGCGCTCTTTTGCGGCCCCGAGATGTGGTCGGCCGCTCCGTCCTGGGAGGCTAATCAGGGCGGGCGCGTTCCAATGTCGGGGAGATTTTCGCAGCCCGGCCTCTCTAGGAAGAGGTCCCTCGTCCTCAGGCGCCTCGATGGCCGCTAGACTTTATGCGCGAGGCTACCCCGTTTCCGACGGCTCGAATCTGCACCTGCCTGGACAACGCACGCATTTGCAGCTACTTCCCGCCACGTTTCACGTGAAACATCTTTGGATTTGGTTCTCGGCCCCCTCATCGCGTAGACTGCCGACGCCCCGACAAGACTGAGCCTGCCTCAGGCTCATAACGTCGAGGGACCCAACATGACCAGGACGGTCGCGATAGCGAATCAGAAGGGTGGGGTGGGGAAAACCACGACCGCGGTCAATCTGGCGGCGGCGCTGGCGCTCGCCCAGAAGAAGGTCCTGCTCGTCGATCTCGATCCCCAGGGAAATGCCGGGAGCGGCCTCGGCCATCCGGCCGTGAAGATCGGCCGCGGGATCTATGAAGTCCTGACGACCGACCTCCCGATCCAGGATGTGCTTCTCGAAACCGAAGTGCCCGGGCTCCACCTCATTCCCTCCGGCCAGCGTCTCGCAGCAGCGGAGGTCGAGCTGGTCGACGTGGAGCGAAGAGAGTTCCGACTCAAAGAGGCGCTGGCGAAGGTCGAGGATCGGTTCGACTTCATCCTCATCGACGCGCCACCGTCGCTCGGCTTCCTCACGGTCAACGCACTCACCGGCGCGAAATCGGTTCTCGTTCCCGTGCAGTGCGAGTACTACGCGCTCGAGGGACTGACGCACCTTCTCGGCGCGATCAGGCTCGTGCAGCAGAGTCTCAATCCGACGCTTCAGATCGAGGGCGTTCTCCTCACGATGTATGACAATCGCCTCAACCTCTCGCAGCAGGTGCTCGAGGAGACGAGGCGTTTTTTTGCGGAGCGGGTCTATCGAACCGTGATCCCGCGCAACGTGCGGCTGAGCGAGGCTCCGAGCTTCGGGAAGCCGGTGGTCGTCTACGATCCGGGATGCGCCGGATCGACGAGCTACATGAATCTGGCGAGGGAGGTGATCGAGCGTGGTTAGGAAGGCGTTGGGTCGTGGGCTCGAGGCTCTGATTCCGACGGCGGTCGATCGAGAGGTTCCGATCGCTCCGCCCGCGACATTCCCCGGCAGTCCAGCAAGCGAGCCGCGCCAGGGCGACATTCAGCACGTGGCCCTCACGAAGCTCGTCCGGAATCCCGCCCAGCCCAGGACCCAGTTCGATCCGGCGACCATCAAGGAGCTCGCCGATTCGATCCGCGAGCGCGGCGTGCTCCAGCCCGTCCTCCTTCGCCCCGCCGGCGATGGCTATCAAATCGTCGCGGGCGAGCGCCGGTTCCTTGCCGCGCGCGAGGCCGGCTTCACCACGATCCCGGCGATCATTCGCCCGCTCACGGATCGAGAGTCCCTGCTCATCGCCCTCATCGAGAACATCCAGCGCGAGAACCTGAATCCCATCGACGAGGCGCGCGCTTATTACCGCCTAGCAACGGACTACGGGCTCCAGCACGACGAAATCGGCGCCCGCGTCGGCAAGGATCGCTCGACGGTTTCCAACATCATTCGTTTCAATAATTTGCCGGAATCCGTCCAGTCTCTCCTCGAGTCCGGCAGCATCTCGGGCGGCCACGCGCGCGCGCTCCTCGGACTGTCTGACGTCAAGAGCCAGGTCGACCTGGCCAACTCGGCCGCGTCCCACGGCTGGTCCGTGCGGGAGCTGGAAGACCGGGTGAAGCGATCCGGGCCGGCCCGCGCTCCTCGCCCTCGGCGCGCCCCCAAGCGCGCATTTTCCGGGGAACTCCTGGCCATCGAAGATGAGTTGATGAGAGCGGTGGGCTCGAAGGTCCGGATCACGCGCCGCCGCGGCGGCATGGGATCGATCCTCATCGACTACCACTCGGAGGAAGAGTTGGAGCGGCTGATCGGGCTGTTCCGGGACCTCGCCGCGACGCCCCGTTGAATTGATGTGGATAAGTGGCATTGAGCGGTGGAAAACCGGATAAACTGATTCCCGGACGAGGATTGCGCAGCTAACTACGATGGGCAAGCGGTCGGTTATGCACAGCCGCCGACTTATCGCATACGGACGCGGAAAAACCGCGGACATCCCAACCCAAAGGACCTGGACCCATGGCCCAACCCGTCGCCACGAGCGATGTGCAGCTCCTCGAAGAACTGAAGAACGCCCGTGGGGAGATCCTGGGCGAGCTCCGGAAGGTCATCGTCGGCCAGGACGCCGTCGTGGAGCAGCTGCTGACGGTGCTCTTCGCGAACGGCCACTGCCTCCTGGTGGGGGTCCCCGGCCTGGCCAAGACGCTCCTCGTGTCCACGCTGGCGACGATCCTCGATCTCGAGTTCAGCCGCATCCAGTTCACGCCCGACCTCATGCCGTCGGACATCACCGGCACCGAGATCCTCGAGGACGACCCGGCCTCGGGTAAGCGGACCTTCAAGTTCATCCGCGGTCCGATCTTCGCGAACATGGTGCTCGCGGACGAGATCAACCGCACCCCGCCCAAGACCCAGGCCTCGCTCCTCCAGTCGATGCAGGAGTACCGCGTGACCGCGGGCGGCACGACCTATCCGCTCGACCTCCCGTTCTTCGTGCTCGCGACGCAGAACCCCATCGAGTTCGAGGGGACGTATCCGCTCCCCGAAGCGCAGCTCGACCGGTTCATGTACCACATCTCGGTGGGCTATCCGACGGACGTGGAAGAGGAGAAGATCGTCGCGACCACGACGAGCGCGTACGAAGCGGCGCCGAAGAAGGTGATGGGCGTCCAGCGCATCCTCGACCTGCAACACCTCGTCCGTCGCATCCCCGTCTCCGAGCACGTGATCCGCTACGCCGTGCGCCTCGCGCGCGCGTCGCGTCCGGGTCCCGACAGCCAGTCCTTCGTTCGCGACTGGGTGAGCTGGGGCGCGGGGCCGCGCGCCGCGCAGTACCTCGTGCTCGGCGCGAAGGCTCGTGCCGCGATTCAGGGCCGCCCCACGCCGGGCGCCGAGGACGTGCGCTCGGTCGCGCCGGCAGTGCTCCGCCACCGCATCATTCCGAACTTCAACGCCGAGGCGGACGGCATCTCGAGCCTCGACATCATCGCCAAGCTCCTCGAGACCACGCCGAGCGTCGACGGCAAGCACGCGTAGCGGGGCGTTCCATGAGCGAGCGACGTCCCCGACTGCTGGACCCGCACTTCATCTCGAAGCTGACGCGGCTCGATCTCACCGCGCGGCTCGTGGTGGAGGGATTCCTCACGGGTCTCCATCGAAGCCCGTATCACGGCTTCAGCGTGGAATTCGCGGAGCACCGCCAGTACATGCCGGGCGATCCGCTCCGGCACCTCGACTGGCGTGTGCTCGCCAAGTCGGACCGCAAGTTCATCAAGCAATACGAGGAGGAGACGAACCTCCGGTCGATGCTCCTCGTCGACACGAGCGCGAGCATGGGCTACGGCTCGCACGGCGTGACCAAGCTCGACTACGCGCGCCAGCTCGCGGCGGCCCTCGCCTACCTGATGCTCCGTCAGAACGACGCCGTCGGTATGTTCGCGTTCGCGACCGGGCGAGCGGAGCTGATCCCGCCCCGCTCGACGCTCGGGCACGCACGCCCCCTCCTCCTCCTGCTCGAGCGGCTCACGCCCGGGGGCACGACCGATTTCGCCTCGTCGCTCCATTCGCTCGCCGAGCGGATGACGCGCCGCGGGCTCGTCATCCTCATCTCCGATCTCCTCGATGATCCGGAGCGGATCGCCCAGGCCATCCACCATTTCCGACACCGGAAGCACGAGGTGCTCGTGTTCCACGTGCTCGATCCGCAGGAAGTGGCGTTCGATTTCGAGCGCGAGGCGGTGTACGTCGATCTGGAGACGGGTGAGCGCGTCACCACGCGCCCGCAGGAGCTCCGAACCGACTACCGCGCACGCGTGAACTCCTGGCGCGACCAGATCCGCCAGTTCTGCATCGAGAAGCGCGCCGAGTACGTTCCCCTCACCACCGACCAGCCGTACGACCGGGCGCTCCTCGAGTACCTCTCCAAGCGCGCGCGGCTCCTCTAGAGTCCGATCCGGATGCCCATCTTCTCGTTCCTCAACTCAGGCTTCCTCGCCGCGCTTCCGCTCGCGTCGATCCCGGTGATCATCCATCTCCTCAGCCGGCGGCGGCTCCCCGAGGTGCCGTTCCCGACGACCCAGTTCCTGCGCCAGCTCGAGCCGCGCGAGATCCGCCGCCTCCGGCTGCGCGAGATCCTGCTCCTCATCCTGCGCACGCTCGCGATCCTGCTCCTCGTTCTCGCGTTCGCGCGTCCCTCCATCACGCCGCGGAACGCGGTGACCACCGCCGCGGCCGCGATGGCGGTGATCGTGGACGATTCGGAGAGCATGGCGGGGCTCGACGAGCAGGCGAAGCCGCGCATGGAGGGAGCGATCGAGCGGGCGCGCGCTCTCGTCGCGGCGGCGCGGCCCGGCGACGAGCTGACGCTCATCTCGGCGACGCGCCCCATCGGCGCCGCCACGGAGCACACGTCGGATCGCGTCCGGCTCGGGCGGTCGCTCGCGGCCACGGAGGTCACGATGCTTCCCGCCGACATGGCGGGCGCGCTCCTCGCGGCGCGCCGCACTCTCGAGCGGAGCCGGCTCAAGGACCGCGAGCTCTACATCATCAGCGACCTCCAGCGCTCGAACTTCGACGCGAAGGCGCGCGCCGAGCTGGGCCCCATCGCGGCCGCGAAGATCCGCGTCTACCTCGTGCCCGTCGTTTCATCGCGCGTGCCCAATCACGCGCTCGCCGATCTCGATCCCGTGCTCCGTCCCGGACCCATGGGGCGCGGGCTCGAGCTGCGCGCGCGCATCGCGAACTACGCGGACGCGCCAAGCGACCGGATCGCGATTCGCGTGCGCCACGGCGACGCCCTCGTGGGCGGAGGCGACGTGACGCTCAAGTCGGACGAGAGCCGCTGGGCGGCCATGCCGCTCGATTGGAGAGGCGCGGGATCCGACTCGGCGCAGTCGAGCGGAGCGGTGCTGATCGAGGCGGATCAGGACGCGCTCGCGGCGGACGACCGATGGTTCGCGGTGCTGGGCGCGCCGGGACGGCTGCGTGTGTTGCGCGTGACGGAGCCGCGCGAAGGCGCCGCACCGACCCGCTTCTCGTCCCTCGCGCTCGATCCGGGGAAGGATGGGCGGAGCGGGTTCGTGGTCGACGAGGTCTCGCCCGCGGGGCTCCTCGGTCTCACGAAATCGCGGTACGACGTGGTCCTGATCGAGGACGTGGCGTCGCTCTCGACCGAAGGCGAAGCGCGCGTGCGCGCGTTCCTCCGGGACGGCGGCGGCCTCGTGGTCGCGCTCGGCCCGCACAGCGACCCCGGCTACTACGGATCGCGACTCTTTCCGGGGATCATCGATCTCGGGCTCGACGGTGCGGAGCAGGCGGCGGCGGGAGGCTCGTACGAGCTGCGCGCGAGGCTCCCGGGGCACGACGTGCTCAATGGGCTCAACGTCGCGGTCGGCGCGCCGCTCACGGAATCGCGTCTCACCGGCGTCATGAAATCGCGCACCCTCACCACGCGCCCCGAGGTCGTGGTGCAGACGACGGGCGGCCTTCCGCTCGTCGCCACGTCGCCGGGCGTCGCCGTGTTCTTGAGCTCGCTCTCGGACGACTGGGGCGACCTTCCGTACTCGGGGGCGTTCGTCCCGCTCGTGCGCGGGCTCGTCTCCTACGCGGCGCAAGCCGATGCCCAGGGGCCCGGCGCCACCCGCGTCGGGGAAGCGCCGGCCGCGCGGCTCACGTCGCCCCCCGGCGCCGCGGTCATCGTGCGCGGCCCCGAGAGCTACAGCTCGCAGGCCTCCGTGCGCGCGGAAGGCACCGCCTACCGCGCCGAAGCCGATGCCCCCGCGGTCCAGCCCGGCTTCTACGACTTCGAATCGGGCGGCCGCTCGATCGCGACCGTCGCCGTCAACGTGTCCCCCATCGAGAGCGATCTCGCCGTCATCCCCGCGGATACGCTGAAGGCCGCGAGCGGCAGCGGATCGTCGACGCTCGGAAGCGTGAATGCGCTCGAGTCCCATCTGAGGGACACGCGCCGTGGGAGGGAGCTCTGGATGACCTTCCTCCTCCTCGCCGCGGCCGCCCTCGCGGGCGAGCTCCTCCTCGGAAGCGCTCGCACGCTCCGCGCATGAGCGCGCCCGGCCCGCTCCCGCGGCGCCTCGTCGAGGTCGCCGCCCGCCATCCCGCGCTCGCCGCGCTCGCGTCGCGCGCCGGCGCGCCGTCCGGGCACGTGCGCATTCGCGGCGCCTCGGGCAGCTCGGGGGCGCTCACGCTGGCCGCGCTCCTCGAGGGCGGCGGCCGTCCGATGGCCGTGATCGCGCCCGACATCGATCGCGCCGAGGCGTGGCGCGATGACCTCGAGTTCCTCCTCGGCGAGGAGCGCGTGGTCTATCTGCCCGCGCTCGACGTGGTCCCCTGGAGCAACCAGCTCGCCACCGCTCCGGTGCGCGACGACCGGCTCCAGGCGATCGTGCGTCTGGGCGACCCCGACCCTCCGGTCGCGGTGCTACCCGCGGCCGCGCTCCACCGGCTCGTGCCGGCGCCGGATCGCGTGCGCGCCCGCGCCATCACGCTCGCGCGCGGCTTCGAGAGCGATCCCGAGGATCTCATGCGGCGCCTCGTGGTCGGCGGCTACCGCGCCGTGGCCGAGATCGGCGAATCGGGCGAGGTGAGCCGTCGCGGCGGCATCGTCGACGTGTACGGCCCCGGCCTCGAGCGGCCCGCGCGCATCGAGTTCGACGGCGACGTCGTGGCCTCCCTGCGCTCCTTCGACATCACGAGCCAGCGCTCCATCGGCCCGCTCGACCGCGTCCGCATCGCCCCCGCCCGCGAGGTGCTCTATCCCGAGGATCTCGACGAACGCCTCCGTCCCTTCGACCGGGGCTCGTTCCCGTCGGAGCTCGACGGGCGGCGGCTCCGCGATCTCGTCAGCGAAGGAATCTACTTCGACGGCCTCGACTGGCTCGCGCCGATCCTGGACGTGAAGCTCACGTCGCTCCTCGACGCGCTTCCGCCCGGATGCGCGCTCTGGCTCGACGAGCCGGGCGCGATCGAGCGCGAGCTCGAGACGGTGGAGCGCGAAGCCGAGCGCCTCGAAGGCGAGGCGCGAGCCAAGGCGCCGCATCTCCCCAAGCGCGAGGCGCTCTTCGATCCGCCCGCGCGCGTGCTCGAGCGGCTCCGCGCTAAGACCCGCCTCGAGTCGACGCTCGCGGCTCCGGCCGGGAAGGCGGACGAGACCGTCGCGATCGATGCGCGGCCGCAGCCCTCGTTCGGCCGGAAGCTCGATCTCCTCCGCTCCGAGCTGAAGCGGCTCGGCGATCTCGGCTACGAGCGGATCATCGTCTGCGACAACCGAGGGCAGGCGGAGCGGCTGGAGGAGCTTCTCGGAGACGACATCGCGTCGATCGAGGTTGGCTCGATCGGCGCCGGCTTCGTTCTCCCTGGGGCCAAGCTCGCGCTCTTCACCGATCACGAGATCTTCGCGCGCTATCGCCGGCGCGGCGCGCGGCGCGCGCGCCCCTCGGCCGCGGTCATGCGCGACCTTCTCACGCTCAAGCCGGGCGACTACGTGGTCCACCTGGACCACGGCATCGGCACGTATCGCGGCTTGAAACGGCTCGAGCTGGACGGGCAGGAGACCGAGTGCGTCCAGATCGACTACGCCGGCACCGACCGGCTCTGGGTGCCCATCCATCAGCTCGGCATGGTGCAGCGCTACTCCGCCGAGGAAGGGCACGCGCCCTCGATCGCGCGTCTCGGCGGCACCGCGTGGCAGCGCACGAAGGCGCGCACGCGAAAGGCGATCCAGGAGATGGCGGAGGAGCTCCTGCGCCTCTACGCGACCCGGAAGGCGCGCCCCGGGCACGCGTTCTCGCCCGACACGCCGTGGCAGCGCGAGCTGGAGTCTTCGTTCGTCTACGAGGAGACGCCGGATCAGCTGAAGGCGGTCGAAGACGTGAAGCGCGACATGGAATCCAATCGCCCCATGGACCGCCTCATCTGCGGCGACGTGGGCTACGGCAAGACCGAGGTCGCGATCCGCGCCGCGTTCAAGGCGATCCAGGACGGCAAGCAGGTCGCGATCCTCGTCCCCACGACGGTCCTCGCGCAGCAGCACTTCGTCACGTTCACCGAGCGGCTCGCGGACTTCCCGGTCCGGATCGAGATGCTGAGCCGCTTCCGTTCGGCCAAGGAGCAGAAGGAAATCGTGGCCCGGCTCGCGAAGGGCGAGCTCGATCTCGTGATCGGGACGCACCGGATCCTATCGAAGGACGTCGTCTTCCCGAATCTCGGGCTCGTGGTGATCGACGAGGAGCAGCGCTTCGGCGTGAAGCAGAAGGAGAAGATCCGCTCGCTCGTCGAGACGGTGGACGTGCTCACGCTCACGGCCACGCCGATCCCGCGCACGCTCCACATGAGCCTCCTCGGCTCGCGCGACATGTCGATCATGACCACGCCGCCGCGCGGCCGCTATCCGATCAAGACCGAGATCGTGGAGATGAGCCAGGACGTGGTGCGGGACGCGCTGCTGCGCGAGGCGGATCGCGGCGGGCAATCCTTCTTCGTGCACAACCGGGTCGAGTCGATCGACCGGATGGCGCACTACCTGACCTCGATCGTGCCCCAGCTCCGATACGGCGTTGCGCACGGACAGATGCGTGACACCGAGCTGGAGAAGAAGATGGTCGACTTCCTCGAGCGGCGGACGGACGTGCTCGTCTCGACCATGATCATCGAGTCGGGACTCGACATCCCCACCGTGAACACGATGCTCGTGAACCGCGCGGACGCGCTCGGCCTCGCACAGGTCTACCAGCTTCGCGGCCGGATCGGCCGCTCGCACCACCAGGCCTTCTGCTACCTGCTCGTCCCCGCGGGGACCGTGCTCACCGAGGAAGCGGAGAAGCGGCTCCGCGCCATCTCCGAGCACGAGGAGCTGGGGGCGGGGCTCATGATCGCGATGCGCGATCTCGAGATCCGCGGCGCCGGCAATCTCCTCGGCCCCGAGCAGCACGGCTTCATGGCCACGGTGGGCTTCGACCTCTACTGCCGCATGGTCGACGAGGTGGTGCAGGAGCTCCAGGGGACCGCGGTCGCGCGGCGCCCGGAGCCGGAGCTTTCGAGCGATCTGCCGGCCTTCGTGCCCGACGAGTACGTGGCGGATCGAGACGAGAAGCTGGACGTCTACCGGCGCCTCGCGGCCGTCGCCGAGATCGCGGCGCTCGACGCGCTCCGGGGCGAGCTCGAGGATCGCTTCGGGCCGGCGCCGCCCGAGGTCTCGAACCTGCTCCACCTGAAGCGACTCCGCCTGCTCGGCCGCGACCACGGGGTCGAGCGTCTCCGGGTCGGCCGCGACCGGCTCGAGATCGAGGTCGCCGAGGACCTCAAGCGGGAGAAAATCCTGAGCCTCGTGACCTCCGTCAAGGCCCCGATCGAGTTCGCCGGGAAGGGCTCCCGGACCCTCCGCGTGAAGTCGCCAAACGACCCCTTGTCCTTGGCGACAAACCTCTTGCAGCACTTGGGGCCCTCTGATACCGTGCCCCATCCTCTTCCTGCGACCGGAACGTGAACCGGGGGGCCCGATTGGGGTATCTGAGGGACGAGGTCAGGCTCGCGTACCCACCCGGCGTCCATTCCAAGGAATGATCCAGAGTCGAACGCCCCGCCCATACCGGTCGAACCCTGCCGTCCAACCCTGGTCGAAGCTCCGCGCTCCGCGGGTGCTCGTCCTCGTTGCCGTGGTCTGTGCCGCCTGGGCCGTCGCCGCGCTGGCCGCGACCACCCCGACGGCGACGAAAGCCAAAGCTCCGGCAGCCACCACCAAGGCATCCACGACGAAGAAGACCGCGGCCTCGCCCCCCAAGGCCTCCGGCGCGGTGGCCACGGTGGGCACGCGCACCATCGACCAGATCGACATCCAGCGCGCCGCGCAGGCCTTCTACTCCGATCCGCTGCGGCTGAAGAATCCGCCGAAATGGCGCCGCTCGCTCCTCGACCGCTGTGTCGACCGGGAGCTCCTCGACATGGAGGCGCAGAAGCAGGGACTCGACAAGGACTCGACCCTCACCGCGCTTCGCAAGGAGCGTGAGTACTCCGTGTTCTGGCGGGAGATCTATCGCCGGGTGCTCGTTCCGCGGCTCACCCCCACGGAGGACGAGCTGAAGGCGGCGTACGCGACCAGCAAGTACCGGATGGTCGATCTCTCGGTCATCCTGATCCGCACCGATCTCAACCCGGCGCAGGAGCCGCTCGCGCAGCGCATCGCCACGGCCGGTCGCGGCGGAGCACGGTTCGACTCGCTCGCGAAGCTGTACAGCGAGCATCCGCCCACGAAGGCGAAGGGAGGCCGGATCGGCTGGGTGCTGATGAAGGACGTCAATCCGGCGTGGTTCGACGATGCGAAGAAGGCCTCCGAAGGCTCCGTGCTCGGTCCCTACGCGGGACCTGTGGGTGACGAGATCTACCGGATCGCCGCGTTCCAGGAGCTCACGCACGACTCGCTCTCGCATCTCATCTACTTCGAGCGGAGCCGGTCCATCACGGACGACTACCAGCGGGAGATGCTGGCCAAGTACCACTTCGCCGTCGACTCCACGCAGACCAAAAACCTGATCTTCGCCGTGGCGAGCGAGAGCCCTGATTCGATCTTGAAGTCGCTGCGTCCGGATGGGACGCGCGACAAGCAGGGCGTTCGCCCCGCGCTCGGCGTGCTGGCGCGCTGCGACGGCCGGACCATCACCTTCCCCGACATCGTCAGCGCGGCGCCGGCGAACCGCAGCGAGATCGGCGGGATCCACCTGGATTCCTCGGACGAGGTGCGGGCCATCTGCGCGCGCGCGGTGATGGAGGACCTCACCTCCCGCGACGGGCGGGATCGCGGCATCGATCGGGATCCCGCGATCGCGCGCGAGCTGCGGCTCATCAACGAGGAGGTGCGGACGTACGAGTTGGTGCGCCGGAAGGCGGCCAACCTCGAGCAGGCCGCGGTGCGCTCGTATTTCGACGCGCATCCCGATCTCTTCAAACGCCCCCGCACCCGCATCGTCAAGATCGTGACCTTCGTGAAGCCCGAGAGCGCCGCGGTGAACGCGCAGGCATGGCGCGCTTCGGGGGGCATCGACAACGCCGTGCTCGCCGCGCGCAACGACATCCATGAGGTGAATCGGGTGACCCCCTGGACGGCCTCCGCCGGCCAGTACGCGGTCGCGCGATACGGTACGATGGATCTCCCCGAAGGACCCGACGATCCGGTCACCCGCGCGGCGCAGGGAACGGCCGCCGGCGCCGTGGTCGGGCCGATCGCGCTCCCGTATGGGGGCCACGTCGTGATGCAAGTGCTCCGGGTCGAGGACGCCCGTCCGATGACGTTCGACGAGGCCAAGGTCCTCGCCTACCGACTCAAGCGGGAGGAGGACGAGAGTCGCTGGGTCGACACCGAGCTGACCCGCCTTCGCGCCTCGACTCCCGTGAACGTTCTGCCGGGCCGTCTCGAGGCCACGAAGCTGGCCAGCCACGGCACCACCACTCCAACGGGAGGCGTCGCTGAATGAACACACGTAGGTTCCTGACCGCTGCGATCGCATTGACTCTGCTCGCTTGGGGCGGCGCACCCCGCGTCGCGCCGGCCACCGAGCGGATCGCGGCCGTCGTGAACAAGGAAGCGATTCTCGCATCGGACGTGGACGAGCAGACGAAGGACGCCGCGGATCGCATGAACGTCGATCCCGCGGACACATCGACCTACAACAGGCTCCGTGGCGAGGTGCTGAACCAGCTCATCGAGAAGCAGGTGCTCCTCACCGAGGCGACGCGCCAGGGCATCACGGTCACGGACGCGGAAGTGAGCCAGGCGGTGGACCGCGAGATCCTGGGACTCAAGCAGCGCATCGGCTCGGAGAGCGACTATCAGGCCGCGCTCGCGCGCGAGAAGACGACCGAGGCCGAGCTCCGGAAGCGCTACACGCCCGGCGTGAAGGAGCAGCTCCTGATCTCCCGCCTCGTGGGCAAAGAGGTGCAGTCGAAGACGACCGTCACCGATGCCGATGTGAGGGCCTACTATGAGGCGCACCGCGATTCCATCGGGCAGAAGCCCGAAGAGCTCAAGATGGCGCACATCCTCATCGCCTTCGAGCCGGACACGTCGCAGGTTCGCCGGGCGCACGCGAAAGCCGACAGCCTCTACGACCTGATCGTGAGGAAGAAGGCGCCCTTCGAGGAAGTGGCGCAGCGGTTCTCGGACGATCCCAGCGCGCGCGTGGGGGGCGATCTCGGAACGTTTGGCCACGGCGACATGGTGGCGGAGTTCGAAGAGGTGGCGTTCAAGCTGAAGCCGATGGAGATCTCGCGGCCGGTCCGGACGCGCTTCGGATACCACATCATCCAGGTGCTCGAGCGCTTCGCGAAGACCGACAGCACCGACGAGCGCGTGCATGCACGGCACGTCATGGTGCAGGCGAAGGCCACCCCGGCGGACGAGGAGCGCGCACGGCTCCGGGCGCTCGCGCTCCGGGATTCGATCCTCACGAAGGGGGCCGACTTCGCGGCCGTCGCGAGGAAGTTCTCGGCCGACACGGCGACCAAGGATTCGGGAGGCGTGCTGGGCGCCGTTCCCGTCCCCGCGCTGCCGCAGAATCTCCGCGAGCCCTTGAGCGGCCTCGGGGTGGGCGAAGTGAGCGTCCCGTTCAAGCGGGACGCGGGCTATCATCTCTTCAAAGTTCTGGGCCGTACGCCCGCGACCGACTATAAGTACGATGACATCAAGGACGATCTCCGCCAGGTGGTCCTCAACAAGAAGCTCGAGGAGAGTTACCGGCGGTGGTATGACCGCGTGAAAAAGACTGTGAACGTCGAAGTCAAGAACTGAACCCGGAGCGGGACCGCCCATGACCACGAGACGCCCCACGCTCGTCGTCACCATGGGTGATCCCGCCGGGATCGGGCCCGAGATCGTGGCCCGCGCGGTCGCGTCGCCCGCGATGCGGCGCATGGCGAAGCTGCTCGTGGCGGGCGATCCGGAGATCTTGGAGCGCGCCGCCAAGCGCACGCGCGCCAGGGTCCGGTTCGAACCGGGCGGTACGCGCGCGGGTGGGAGCGGAATTCCGATCGCCGTGTCGAGCCAGGATGGCTGGGACGCGATCGTGCCGGGGCGCGGGACGGCGGCCTCGGGACGCATGGCCGCGCAAGCCATCGAGGCGGCGGCGGAGCTCGCGCTCCAGGGAGGGGTGGACGGGATCGTGACGGCTCCGATTTCCAAGACGGCGCTCCAGGCGGCCGGCTATCCCTATCCCGGACACACCGAGTTCCTGGGCGCGCTCGCCCGCGTGCCGGATACGAAGATGCTCTTCGTCGGCGGCCCCTTCCGCATCCTCCTCGCCACCGTCCATCTCGCGCTCAAGAGTGTGCCTGACGCGCTGACCGTCGACGGGCTCACCCGCACGATCGAGTTCGCCGCAGCCGCGGCGCGCAACTTCCGCTGGAAAGCGAAGAGCGCGGTCGCGGTCCTCGGGCTCAATCCGCACGCCGGCGAGGATGGGCTCTTCGGCGACGAGGAATCGCGCATCATCACGCCCGCGATCGAGCGGGCCCGCGCCCGCGGCATCCGCGCGGAAGGCCCGTATCCCGCCGACACGTTCTTTTCGCAGCACGCGAATCGGAAGGATCTCGGTGTGGTCGTGGCCATGTACCACGACCAGGGGCTCATCGCCGCGAAGGCGGGGGGCATCGGCGGCGCGGCCAACGTGACCCTGGGGCTTCCGTTCGTGCGAAGCTCGGTCGACCACGGCACGGCCTTCAATCGCGCGTGGAAGGGAGGCCGGCTGGCCCCCGATCCCGCGGGGCTCATGACCGCGATCCGGATCGGCGCGGACCTCGCGTCGCGCGCACGCCGTCCCATGGAGTGGTCATGGCCCTGATCCGCCTCGAGAACGTGAGCAGGCACTACGGCGACCGGATCGCGCTGAGCGACGTCACGCTCTCGTTCGATCCGGGGGAGTGGGTCTTCGTGCTCGGCGCGAGCGGCGCGGGGAAGACCACGCTCCTCCGCATCCTCGCGCTCGCGGAGCGGCCCAACTCGGGGCGCGTCGAGATCGATCCCGAAGCCGTGCGCCGCTCGCCGGCGATGGCGGTGGCGGAAGCAGCCGCCGGAGCCGCGGCCGACGAGCCGCGTCGACGAACGAAGCGGATCCCGGTCCGGCGCGTCCGCCGCTCGGTGGGCATGCTGGGGCAGGAGTTCCGCCTCCTCGCGGATCGGACGATCTACGAGAACATCGCCATCGCCTGCCAGATCTCCGGCGTCTGGGATCGCGCCAAGATCCGCGACCGTATCGCACCGCTCCTCGACCAGATGGGAATTCGCGGCAAGGAGAAGCTCTTCCCGGGGGATCTTTCGGCCGGCGAGAAGCAGCGCGTGGCGCTCGCGCGCGCGATGGCGCGCCACCCGCGCATCCTCATCGCGGACGAGCCCACCGGAAACCTCGACCCCGGCGCCGCGGGACAGATCTTCGCGCTCCTTCGCGAGATCTCCTCGAGCGGCACCCTGGTCGCGGTGGCCACCCACGCGGAGGAATGGATCCGGCGCCATCCCGGGCGCGTGATCCGGCTCGAGCGCGGCATCCTTCGATCCGACCAGATGGAGGGCAGCGCCGCGTAGGCGCGACAGGCCATGGGCGTCCTTCGCTACGTCGCGCGCGAGTTCTGGAGAGGCTTCGTCTCCCACCGCGCGCTCTGGCTCACGAGCATCGCGTCGATGGCGTCGATCCTCCTCATCTTCCTCCTCTTCCTCATGGTGCTACGGAGCGTCGAGGGCTACACGTCGCACCTCGAGTCGCGTGAGGAAGTGTCGGTGTTCCTGAACGAGGGATTGTCGAAAGCGGACGTCGCCACGGTGGCCGCGTCGCTCCATGCCATCGCCGGCGTGGACTCGATCCGCTACGTGAGCAAGGACGAGGCGTGGGAGTCCTTCCGGCAGGACGTGGGGGACGAGGCGCTGGTCCAGGCGGTGGGATCCAATCCGCTCCCCGCGTCCTTCGTGATCCGCCCCGGCCCCGGCTTCCGTTCCGCCGACGGAGTGCGTTCCATCGCCCGCGAGGCGGAAACCGTGCCCCACGTGGAGGACGTGCGCTTCGCCGGGGAATGGGTGGTCCGGGCGCAGCAGGTGGTGAGCGCCGTGCAGAAGATCGCCTATGCGCTCGGTTTGATCGTGCTCCTGGGCGTCCTCTTCATCGTCGGCGCGACCACGCGGCTGTCCGTCGCCGCGCGCATGGATTCGATCCACCTCATCCGATCGCTCGGCGGCGGCTTCGTGTTCAACGAGCTGCCCTATCTCGTCGAGGGGTTCGTGCTCGCGGCGCTCAGCTCCGCCATCACCGTGCTCGTGGCGCGCGCGCTCAACAACTCGCTCTCCGAGGAGATGTTCCGGCTCACGTTCCTCTCCACGACCGACCTCCTGGCCTTCATCGGCGTGAGCGGCCTCCTCGGCCTCCTGGGAAGCTGGATCGCGGTGGTCACGCTCCCGCGGAAATGGCTGCTCTAGGGGCGGCCCGCCCGGGCCTCGCGCGCCTCGCGGTCCTTCTGACCGCGCTCGTCCTGACCGCGTCCAGCGCGCTCGCGCAGGCGCCCGCGGCCCCCGACTCGACGCGTCCGCCACCGGCGAAGAGCGCCGCGGACACCGAGATCGAGACCCAGCGGCGCGAGCTCGAATCGCTGAAGTCGCAGCTCGACGAGCGGCGGAAACAGGGGCAGGCGCTCAAGGGGCGGGAGAAGAACGTCCTCGTCCAGCTTCGCGAGAGCGAGAAGAACCTCCAGCTCACCGTCCGCTACCTGAACGCCCTGGAAAAGCGCCGCCGCGTGGTGGCCTCGAGTCTCGGCGACGCCACGACGGAGCTCGTGCGCACGGCCGCGCAGCTCGATGTCGACCGGCGCCGCCTCGCGTGGCGGCTCCGCGAGATCTACAAGCGCGGGCGGAGCGCCGACCTCGAGTACCTCCTCTCCGCACGATCCTTCGGCGACCTCGTGACCCGCACCTACTACCTCGCTCGCATCGCCCAGGAGGATCGGGGGCAGGTGCTCCTCACGCAGGCGCGGCGCGGGCAGGTGCAGGACACGAAGACCCGGCTCGAATCGAGGAAGCGCGAGCTGGACCGCCTCAAGGAGGAGACCGATCGCGAGCGGGTCTCGCTCAACCTGATCCGGACCGAGCGGCGGAGCCTCCTCAAGAAGATACGCTCCGACTCGAAGACGAACGAGCAGGCGGCCCAGGAGCTGGAGCGGGCGAGCCGGCGCATCCAGACCCTCATCGGGGAGCTGGAGAAGCGGCGCCTCGCCGGTGGGCGAGGGGCGCCCGGCCAGGAGCCCCTCCTCTACGGGGACTTTGGTAAGAACCGGGGCCGGCTCCCCTGGCCGGTCAGCGGGCGCGTGGCCCGGGGGTTCGGGAGCCAGGTCAACCCGCGGTTCGGGACCAAGACCTTCAACAGCGGCGTGGACATCGCGGCCACCTTCGGCACCCCGATCGCGGCCGTCGCCAAGGGCCGGGTGGAGTACGTCAACTGGCTCGAGGGGTACGGGAAGTGTGCTATCATCAACCACGGTGGAGGCTTCTATACGCTGTACGCGAACGCCTCCGAAATCCTGGTTACGGTCGGCAAGGATGTAGCCGCTGGTGAGACGATCGGCAAGGTCGGCGACACCGGCTCGACCATGGGAACAGCCCTCCATTTCGAGATCCGGAAGGGGCGGGAGGCGTTGAACCCGCTCGACTGGTTCCGTTGAGTCTTCGCATCACATGAGCCAAATCAAGCTGCGCGGCCAGGACGAGGCGCTGAACCTCCTCCGGGCTGCGGTTCATTCCGGTCACGTCGGGCACGCCTACCTCTTCCACGGCCCCGCCGGGGTGGGGAAGACGAGGGCCGCCCTCCTCTTTGCCCAGGCGCTCCTCTGCGAACGGCCGCTCGAGAGCGGCGAGCCCTGCGGGACGTGCCCGTCCTGTGAGGCGGTGCTCGCGCTCCGCCATCCCGACCTCGAGCTCCTCGTTCCCCTGCCCACGTTCCGCACCGAGGGACGCACCGAACGGCAGGCCGAGGAGGCGCGGTCGGAAGCGCGCGCGGCGGTGCTCCGCCGCATCGCGACCGAGCCCTTCTTCACGCCGGTCTTCTCGCGTCCCGCGGTCCATTCGGTGGAGGACCTCGCGCGGGCGAAGCAGTTCCTGTCATTCACGGCGCAGCGCGAAGGCGGCGCGAAGGTCCTGATCGTGAAGGGGGCGGAGGCCATCACGGGTCCGGCGGCGCACGCTTTCTTGAAAATCCTCGAAGAGCCCCAGCCGCGGCGCGTCCTGATCCTGGGCGCGCGCCAGCCCAAGGCGCTCCTCTCGACCATCGCCTCGCGATGCCTCCTGGTCCGGTTCCGGCCGCTCTCGACCGCGGTCATCGGCGAGGCGCTCGCGCAGCGCGGCGTATCGAAGCCGGTCGCGCGGCTCATCGCGGCCACGAGCCAGGGAAGCCTGGGGCGCGCGCTCGCGCTCCTCGAGACGCCGCTCGACACCGCGGTGAAGGAAGCCCCCGGCGAGGCCGAGTTCGCGAAGCTCCGCGCCGCCGCGGTCGAGCTCTTCGTGCGGCCCAAGACCGCGGCCGTGCTCGGTCCCTTGCGCCGCGCCCGGATCGAGCGCGATCGGACCCGGTTCATGACGGCCGTGTCGCTCGCGTCCTACTACTATCGCGACGTGCTGCGCCGGAAGGTTCTCGGCGCGGGCGCCGAGCTGGCCAACGCGGATCTCGAGCGCGACGTCGAGTCCGACGCCCGCGCGCTCGCCGTGTCCGCGATCACGGAGCGCATCAAGATCCTCGACGAGATCGCGACGGCCGTGCAGTCGAACGTGACCGCGGCCTACGCGGTCGCGGCGGCGCAGGTGCGGATGGGGCTCGGCCCCGACGACGCGCGCGTGCGAGTGAGGCCCGCCCATGCATGAGCACGAGTCCGATCCGGTGATCGAGGACGTGGCCTCCACGCTGCCTCCACCTCCGGCGTCGGCGTCCGGAAACGGGACGAACGGCGCGCCGGAGCCCGTCGCGGCCGACGTGGTGGAGCTGGTCTTCAAGGGGCGTCGCCGTGCGTACTACGCGAACCCGCGCGAAATCCCGCTCCGCGAAGGCGACTACGTGATCGTCCAGGCGGAGCGGGGCGAGGACCTGGGCCGCGTGCACCACACCGCCGAGTGGGTCCGCCGCCCCGAGCTGTACGGGAGTCTGCGCCACGTGCTGCGTCCGGCGTTGCCTCAGGACCTCGAGACGCTCGATCGGAACCGAGCCAAGGAAGAGCGCGCGTACCAGATCTGCAAGGACCGCGTCGTCCAGCGCGACATCGAGATGAAGGTCGTCGACTGCGAATACCAGCTCGACGGCAACCGGGTCACCTTCTACTTCACCGCCGAGAAGCGCGTGGACTTCCGCGATCTCGTGAAGGACCTCGCGGCCGCGTTCCGCACGCGGATCGAGCTCCGGCAGATCGGAGTGCGCGACGAAGCGGGACGGATCGGGGGCGTCGGCACCTGCGGCCGCGAGCTCTGCTGCTCCACGTGGCTCCGCCAGTTCGAGCCGATCACGCTCAAGATGGCGAAGGACCAGGGGCTCTCGCCGAGCCCGTCCAAGATCTCGGGCGCGTGCGGGCGGCTCAAGTGCTGCCTCCGGTACGAGCTCGACTTCTACAAGGATGTGGCGCGCGAGTTCCCGAAAGTGGGGAGCAAGCTCACCCTCATGGACGGCGACTGGGAAGTGGGCCGCGTGGACATCTTCCGCCGCGAGATCCATCTCGTGACCGACGACGGCAAGGAATCCATGATCGCGCTCGCCGCGATCCCGGCGGGGACCAAGATCGTCGGTCCATCGCGCGATCGGCGGAAGGGGTGTGACAAGGAAGGCTGCGCGTCGCGCGGCGCGAAGCCCGGCGACGGCGAGAGCGGGCCCGGAGATCGCGGTGCGCGTGGCGGCGGGGATCGGCGGCCGCAGCGTCCGGGCGGCGATCGGCGGGGACGTCCCGGCGGCGACCGCCCCGAGCGCGGTGGCCAGGGGGGCGACCGCGGACGCGGGGGCGACCGTGGCGGCGACCGGCCGCCGCGGGGCGATGCACCGGGGGGACGCGGTTGAGCGAGAAGTTCTACATCACGACGGCGATCGACTACGTGAACAACGTCCCGCACCTCGGGACCGCGTACGAGAAGATCGCGGCCGATGCCATCGCGCGCTATAAACGCCTCTTCGGCTTCGACACGCGTTTCCTCATGGGGAACGACGAGCACTCGACCAACGTCGAGAAGGCCGCGAAGGAGCAGGGGCTCAGTCCCAAGGACTACTGCGACAAGATGGCCGAGATCTTCCAGGGCGTCTGGAAGCGTCTCGACATCTCCTACGACGACTTCATCCGCACGACCGAGCCGCGCCACGTGCGCGGCGTGCAGGCTCTGTTCGAGAAGATCGCGTCGACCGGTGACATCTACAAAGGCAAGTACGAGGGCTTTTACTGCGTCAGCTGCGAGCGGTTCTACCCTGAGAAGGATCTCATCGACGGGAAGTGCCCGGACCACAAGACGCCCGCGGTCTTCCTGACCGAGGACAACTACTTCTTCAAGCTCTCCAAGTACGGCGCGCCGCTCCTCGAGCACATCAAGAAGCATCCGGAGTTCATCGTGCCGGAGATCCGCCGGAACGAGATCGTCAACGTGATCGAAGGCGGGCTCGAGGACATCTCGGTCTCGCGCGCGTCCGGAACGTGGGGCATCCCGCTCCCGATCGACGCGAGCCAGACCGTCTACGTCTGGTTCGACGCCCTCATCAACTACATCACCGGGGTCGGCTACCCGGAGACGAACGGGAATTTCCAGCGCTACTGGCCGGCCGACCTCCATGTGATCGGCAAGGACATCACGCGCTTCCACTGCATCATCTGGCCCGCGATGCTCATGAGCGCCGGCGTGCCGCTGCCGAAGAAGGTGCTGGGGCACGGCTGGGTGCACTTCCAGGGGGAGAAGCTCTCGAAGTCGCTCGGCAACATCGTGAACCCGCTCGATATCGCGGACAAGTTCGGCGCGGATTCCCTGCGCTACTACGTGCTCAAGGAAGTGCCGCTCTGGCGCGACGGCGATTTCACGTGGGACCTGTTCATCCAGCGCTACAACTCGGACCTCGCGAACGACTGGGGCAACCTCTTCACGCGCACGGTCTCGATGATCCACCGCTATCGCGGCGGCAAGCTCGCGATCGTCGAGGCCGGTGACGGCGTGGGCGACGTGATCCGCGACGCCCTGCGCGATGCCCGCGCGGCCGTGGATCGCTACGAGATCGAGGGTGCGATCGAGGCGGCGTGGAGCATCATCCGCCGCGCAAATCGTCTCGTGGAGGAGCGCGCTCCCTGGAATCTCGCGAAGGATCCCGCGAAGGCGGACGAGCTGGACCGGCTCCTCGGCACGCTCGCGGTGGCGCTCCAGCACACGGCGCTCCTCCTCTTCCCGGTCATGCCGTCCAAGGCGGTCCAGGTCTGGGACACGCTCCGGCTCACGCCGCCCCTGGCCGAGGACGTCCGATTCCCCTCGGAAGGCCTGCTCCTGCCGCCGCCTCCCGTGGGCGTCGAGCTCGGGGAATCCAAGCCGCTCTTCCCACGCATCGAGCGATGATCGACTCCCACGCGCACGTGGGGAGGCCGGAATTCGACCAGGATCGGGACCTCGTCCTGGCGCGGGCGCGCGAAGCCGGTGTAGAACTCGTCATCGAAGCCGGAACGGACGCCCGATCCAGCCGCGCGGCCATCGAATTGGCCCGGCGGATCCCGGGCGTCCGCGCCGCCGTCGGCTTTCATCCATGCGACGTGGCCGGCGACCGGATCGGGGAAATGGCCGAGATCGAGGCACTTGCGGACGAACCCGAGGTGGTCGCCATTGGCGAGACCGGGCTCGATGCCCACTGGCCGGACAATGCTCCCGCCGACGTCCAGGAGGAGTTCCTGAAGCGCCACATCGCGCTGTCCAAGAGGGTCGGAAAGCCTCTGGTCCTCCACCACCGGCAGGCGGGCGAGCGCGTGGCCGAGATCCTCGAGCAGGTTGGTCCGCCCGCCGCCGGAGGCACGTTCCATTGCTTTGCGGGGGATGCGGAGCTGGCCCGCCGAGTGATCCGTATGGGCTTCCGCGTCGGCATCGGTGGCTCGGCCACGTTCAAGAAGAGCCCGCTCCCCGAACTGGTCCGCGAGATTGGACTGGAGCACGTGATCCTCGAGACGGATTCGCCCTACCTCGCCCCCACGCCCCACCGGGGAAAGCGGAACGAGCCCGCCTATCTCGCCCTCGTGCGCGATCAGGTGGCGGGCTCACTGGGAATCGCGCCGGAAGCGCTGGAGAAGGCGACCGATGCCTCGGCTCGCGCTCTCTTCCGGGTCTAGGGGCAGGCGGCTGAACGAGGGCGCGCCGCGCCGCGAGGGCGCTGGCGCGGCTGGCGGTGCCCCGACGTCGGGCGTTCCCGCCGCGCTCCGAGCTCTTGGTGTGCGCCCCAGCCGGCGCCTCGGGCAGAACTTCCTCATCGATCCAAGAGTGGCCGAGCGCATTGCGGCGCTCGTCCTGGATCCGCGCGAGCCGGTGATCGAGATCGGACCCGGGCTCGGCGCTCTCACGACGCTGCTCGCCGCGAGCGGGCGTGAGCTCACCGCGGTCGAGTTGGATTTGCGTCTGGCCGAAGCATTGGAGATGCGACTCGCCCCCTGGCTCTCCGCGCGCGTGGTGCGCGGCGACATTCTCGAGCAGCGCGCGGAGGACTTGGTGGGCGGCCCCGCGACCGTCGTCGCGAACCTCCCCTACTCCATCACGACGCCGGCGCTCGAGTGGATCGTGACTCAGGGGGCGCGGGTGAAGCGTGCCGTGTTGATGGTGCAGCGCGAGTACGCGCAGCGGCTGAGCGCCGCGCCCGGTGGCAAGGAGCACGGATCGATCACCGTGTTCATGCAGCTCCACGCGGAGGTGAGGGTGCTGTTCCGCGTGTCGCCGGGGGCATTCCACCCGCGGCCGGAGGTGGACTCCGTGGTGCTCGAGGTCGTGCCGCGGCCTTACCCCGGGACGACGGCGGAGGAGCGCGCGTCGGTGGAACGCCTCGCGCGCGCTGGCATGGGTACGCGGCGGAAGACGCTGGCGAACGCGCTCGGGCGCGCACTCGAGATCGACGGCGCGACGGCGCGGGCCTGGCTCGATGGCGCGGGCGTGGACCCGGGGCGGCGAGGAGAGACGCTGACGGTGGAGGAGTGGATCGCACTCGCGCGGCGAGAGCCAGGGAAGTCGAAGCCGGAATGATCCGTAGCTCGATCACTCCAATCATTCTCGCGTTCGTGACGGTGTGCCTCGCCTGCACAGCTCCATCGGCGCATGCGCAGACGCCGACGGAAGGCATCCCCGACTCTCTATTCGTGCCGAGATCTCGTCAACCGATCAGCTATTACACCTCCTATGACCGCAACATCTCTCGCGCCGCATGGGTGCAGACTCTTTCCTGGGCGCAATATGGAAGCCGATTCTCACTCAATATCGATGGAGCCGCTACCACCGTGAATGCCCTGCGTGGCCTGAAGTCGGATGGGCTCGACGGCGACTTCAATGGGAGCGTGAACTTCCAGGCGACAAAGGCCTGGAGCTGGTCACTTGACGGCCGGTTCGGAATCAACTCCACCAACGACGATCGATCGACGACAGACCGAAGGCAGAACAAGCTGCAGCTGCGGACACAGTACAAGTTCAGCCCTCTGCCGAAACTCACGGCCATGGCTCTCGGGTTTGCGGAATTTCAACGCGAGCAGAGCGTTGGAGACAAGACGATACCCGTCTCCCGCGGTGCGTTCCCGGACTCGCTATTCGCAGCCCACGCATCGCACGACTCTTCGTACACGTCGGGCCGGCGTGATGGTGCCACTGGCATGCTGACCTGGAATCCCCAGACGTGGCTCGAAATCGGAAGCACAGGTGCAACGACCTCCATCACTTCTACCGTGAATACCCTCAAACGAGACTTTTGGGTGAGCCAGACCGTTGGCATAGAGGATGTGGACTCCTCCGCGGTGACGAGCACTACGACGCCGAATGGCGATGACCGCCTGGAAAACCATGTGCTGTTCACCGGGAAACCGGGCACCAAGGCGTTGCTCGTTCTCAAAGGCAACCGTGCAAACCAGCAGTACTACTCACTGACGCAGCGCGACCAGGAGGTCTTCAAGTACGGTGCGCGAGCGGCCCTGTTGCACGTGGAGACGCTTCCGTTTTCGGGCGCTTCAGCGACCCTGGATGGCGGTTTGGACCGGAGCTATCAAGACTATAAGTTGCAGTCTCGGTTGAACCGCACCGCCCACGGCGCCAATGTGACGGGCAACCTCACCGTGTTTCGAGCGATCTCCCGCGCGAACGTGAGTTTTACGTTCACGAGGAGCAGAAACGAAAAGACTCCCAACGACAGTACCGTGCAGACGGAGGACATCATCACGCGCGCCGTGAACCTTGGTGGTGGGCGACGTGTCAGCCGGCGCCTCTGGCTCGACGGCGGCGGTGCGATTTCCCTCCTGTCGAACCAGCATGACGATGTTTCGCTCGACAGCGACAAGCTTCTCGGGAACGTCACGGTCGGAGGCGGATATCTGGCGACCCAGCAGTGCAGCACATCGGTGCACTTCTCGGTCAATCGGAGCCACGATGTCGCCATTTCCTATCTGAGCAGCGGAGGCAACAACGTAAGGACGACCTATCAGATGGATGCGACCGTACGGCTCAAGGCGAGCCGAACCCTCACGGTTCTCCAGAATTACTTGATCAACGCGAATTACGCGATTTTCGACTACAACGAGAACGCGAATACGCTCAACAGGATTCGCAGGATCGACACCACGATCCTGGACAGCCTTTTTTCATTTGCCGTGATTCAACTCACACACAATTTCCAGTTCCAGGATCGGGGAAGGTACACTCGGGACTCCGAAGGCGAGCCCCGGGCCTATGCCGTTGCAGAGGAGACGTATGCGCAGAGCCTCAACGTGGGCTTGTCGATACGGGTGGCCAACGGAGTGATCGCGGCGGCCACGCAGTCCCTCGCCAACACCCGTGTTCATTCATCCACCCCGGGTGTGAATGACACGAACCGAAATCGGTGGAATTTGAATCTTGGCCTCACGGTGGACAGGGAGCTCCCAGGAGAGCTTCGTCTGAACGGGGTCATTCAAAGGATCGGCGAGTACACCGAACGCCCGGGGCCGGATCCTCCACAGGACGTGGTGGACTACTGGCTGGCAGGGGTCACACTGATGAAGGATTTCTGACCATGACTCGCGTCGACACGATTCGCGCCGTCGTCCTGGCGGTAGGTCTGATCGGGGTGGGGTGCGGGCTGTTTGAAACACGCACTCCCGAGCAGCCTCCTCCACCGACCCAGGGCTGTCGGTCCACAACAGGGACGGTCAACAACGGGGCGACCGCCGTGGTACTCAATATCCAGGATTTCTACGGACGCCCGGCCGGCACGACCTGCTACAGCAACCAGATCGACCCGGCGTTCGCGTTTCATCCGGACCCACAGGACTCCTCCCAGTTCCTGCCGCAGACCCCCTTCATTGCCTGGAACGATTCCGTAGAAGCGTACGTGAACTCGGCCATCAGCGGTGCGCAGCAGTCCATTCAAGTGGACTTCGTCGATGAGTACGACCTGGCCCTCGTCTCGACGGACCAGAACACGCAGACCCGCTTCTGGAATTACCAAGTCCTTCTAGCGTATAAAGCGGATCCGCAGAACACCCTTCGCTTCACTGGTAAGGCGGATCTCACGATGCACAAGGGAAGCAACGGGGAGTGGAAAATCACGGATTGGGTCGACCATCGGGGGGGCGCCACCGATTCCACTTGGGGCCTACTCCGAGCCGCGAACCGGCCGTGATTTTTGGGCAGGCTGGAACCCAAAGGTGACGCCTAGGGTTGACATATGCGGCCTCCCCTTGTATCCTTTAAATCAACCGGCCGAGCCATCCTGAGAGGTCCCACTGAATCCGGTCCTTCGCGCTCTTCGCAGTGCTAACTCAAGGCGACTCCTCCCGTTAGCGCTCCTTTTCCTGGGATTTACCCTTGTCGGGACAGGGTGCATCTTCAGCCCCAGTGAGGACAAGACCCCCCCGCCTCCGCCCGGGAAAACCTACCTGGATCCCATCAGCCCGGAAAACGTCCTGGATAACCTGAAGACCGCCTACGAGGCGCGTGACACCACCGGGTACAAGGCCGTCTACGATACGTCCTATGTGGGCACGTCGCAGGATCTGAACGACCCCCCGGGAACGGTTGTATCCACGTTCCGGTATGCCGATGAGGTTGCCCACATGGCCCATATGGCCCAGGTCACCACGATCGTCTCGGTCGTTTTTGACATCGGTCTGCGAACGACTTGGCAGAGACTCCCTTCGGATGACCTCAGTCATCCCGAGTGGGTGATGATTCAGATCAACAACTCGAAGATTCAGGTCTACGATGGTGCCACCCTGTACAGCGCGGTGAGCAGCAACGCGATCACGTTTACGTTCGAGCCCAAGACTGTCAACGGGCTGACGACATGGACGATCGTGCGCTGGAACGAGATCGCGAGCTCGGTCTAGCCCAGCCTAGCCGCCTCACCTTGACACTCCCCTCCGGCCGCTCCTAGACTGCGGCCGGAGTTTCTGTTTCCGCCTCGCAACGCACCCGCTCCCCACAACGAGAACCGGTGGCCCGTAAGTCGCGCAAGGCAACCCGCGGGGGCCAGAGATCGATCCCCTGGCTCTGGGTGATCGCGGCTGTCGTCCTCGTGGCTGCGGCCTTCGCCATCGCGCGCCATCACGGGCGTCCCTTCGGCGGCGCGATGAGTCCGGGCAAGTCCTCGAAGGCCGCTCTGGTCGAGCCGACGCAGCCAACCGCCGCGGCCGACGAGCCCTTCCTTCCCATCGAGGTCAAATCCGACTGGGATCGGATGCGGCTCCGCACCGAATCCGAATTCCTGCGCATCGCCAAGGGCAGCGATCGCGCCGCGCTCAACCGGCTCACGAGCCGCACGCTTCGCGGCGCGCTCGAGGATGCGGGCGTCACGCGCGAGATGATCGACGAGCGTCCGGGCGCGGCCGCCGCGGCCGGGGTCGGAGCCGCGCCGGTCCAGTGGCGCATCCAGGTGCCGCCGAGGGCGTCCCTGTTCAAGATCAACGACGCGGTGGCGCAGGCGATGGAGGTGCTCGGCGGCGAGGTGATCAGCGGCCGCGAGCGTCCCGGGCGCGTGCTCGGCACCGCGCTCGATCTTCGCGTGGGTTATGGCGACCGGGTCACGCACGCGATCGTGGTCGAGCCGAACCCTGACCTCTCCGACACGGGGAGCGAGATCGCGTTCGTGGTCATCGACCTCGATCCGGCGAGCGAGCCGCTCTTCCGATCCTTCATGGAGAGCAAGATCCCGTTCACGATCGCGCTCCGGCCGGACCTCCCGCACGCGGGACGCGCCGCGCGCGAGGTGAAGGACGCCGGCCGCGAGCTCTTCCTGCACCTGCCCATGGAGCCGCGCGGCTATCCGCGCGTGGATCCGGGCAAAAACGCGATCCTGCTCGACCTCTCGCGCGTGGAGATCGAGGAGCGGATCAGCCGGAGCCTCGGAGCGCTGGGCGATCCGCAGGGCATCGTAACGCGGATGGGGAGCGCCGCCGTGAACGATCCGGACGTCATGCACGCGGTGCTCGGGGAGGTGAAGCGACGGGACATCCTCTTCGTCGACGCCCACGGATCGGGGCCGAGCGTGGTCGAGGAGACGGGCGAGGAGATGGGCGCGCGCACGCTGACCCTCGGCGCCACGCTCGACGGGAGCGGCTCCCCGGCCGCGATCCGCGCGCGGCTGGATCAGCTCATCCAGACGGCGCAGCAGCGGGGCGCGCTCGCCGTGGCGGTGCGCGCGAACTCCGTAGTGCTCACGGTGCTCGAGGCGGAGCGGGACAAGCTCGAGAAGGAAGGTGTCGCCATCGTGCCCGCGTCGAAGCTGGTCCTGTGAGCCGCTCCACCGAGCTCAGCGTCAACGTCGACCATGTCGCCACCCTGCGCCAGGCGCGCGGGGGCGTCGAGCCCGATCCCGCGCGCGCCGCGGTGCTCGCGCTCGACGCGGGCGCGGCGGGGATCACGGTCCATCTGCGCGAGGACCGCCGCCACATCCAGGACCGCGATCTCGAGGCGATCCGAGCGCTCCGACGCGGCGAGCTCAACTTCGAGATGGCGCTCACCGACGAGATGATCCGGATCGCGATCGCGACCCGCCCGGAGCGGGTGACGCTCGTTCCCGAGCGGCGCGCGGAGCTGACGACCGAAGGCGGGCTCGATCTCCGCCGCGATCCGCAGCGCCTCGCGCAAGGATGCGCCCAGCTCACCCAGACCGGGTTGCCGCTGAGTCTCTTCCTCGACCCTGACCCCGAGATTGCGCCGCTCGCGCGCGATACGGGTGCCACGATCGTCGAGATCCACACGGGTCATTACGCAAACGCGCGCGGCGCGGACTCCGTGGAGCGCGAGCTTCAACGAGTCACCCAGGCCGCCAAGGCGTTCGAAGCCGCGGGACTCAAGGTCCACGCGGGGCACGGCCTCAACACCACGAACGTCGGACCGCTCCTCCAGCGCTACCGCTTCGGCGAGTTGTCGATCGGACATCACATCATCTCCCGCGCGATCGAGATCGGAATGCCCCACGCGGTTCGCGAGATGATCGGAGCGCTCCGCCGGACGTGACCCGAGACGGCGCCGCGATGCGGTGTTGCGCGTGAAACACACACGCGTGCGCCAACCCGGCCGCTCCGCCTCCGGTTCCCGTCCGAGCCCCGCCGTTACCGCGAAGTAGGTCCCTCGCAACAACAACGTCACGCCGCGAGCCTAGACTTCCGCCCGATT